>JAABUQ010003343.1_pt1 | contig 29627 bp, 35 predicted proteins | sample 5560001 | NCBI WGS metagenome assembly JAABUQ01 (sample SAMN10711888, study PRJNA513371) | rock metagenome | isolation source: Antarctica rocks | place: Antarctica: Victoria Land, Finger Mt nord | collected 2015-12-18 | reverse complement strand
ACATCTGGCGGTACAGGGCCTGGATGCGGGCGACGTAACGGCGCGTCTCGCGGTAGGGGGGGACGCCGTGGTACTTGTGGACCGCGCCCGGCCCGGCGTTGTAGGCAGCCATCGTCAGCGCGATCTGATTCAGGGGGATGACGCCCGCGGCAGGGGGGGCACCTGCGCCCTGACGCACCCCGCCGCCAGCACGGAAGCGAACAAAACGGGGATGCCGATCTTGCCGTTGAACTTCATGGGGATCTGTTTCAAGCCCTGGACATGAGCCAGAAGAGGCGGGCGGCGGCCGCGTTCGCCAGCAGCGTCTTCACCAGCGGCCTCTGGGCGACGGGCATCTTCGCGGACGCAGGGTCGAGCGCGCGCTCGTTGAGGTCCGCGTCCAGCACCTGCGTCTGGCCCGTCAGAGACTCCCACGCCTGGAGCTGGGTAGGCCCGATCCGGTACAGGCGCAGGTTGCGCCAGTACAGCCCGTCCCCGTCCTTGACGTAAGACAGCAGGAAGCGCGCGTGACCGGCGGCCTCCGACCGCAGCGACGCCGCCAGCGACGGGTCCGGCGTGACCAGAGCGAGCTGGAGCAGCCCGTCGATCAGGTACTGCGCGAAGTACCCGTAGTCGTACCAGTGGTTGACGGACGGGTTCTGGACCGACCCGTCGAAGAGCGGCCTGTTGCCGTGGTCGATGGCGGCGCGGGCCAAGCCCGTCGCCCGCCCGAGGCTGCCGGCGCTGCGCGTCAAGCGGTAGTGCTCCACGAACGCCCGGATCGGGACGCCCGTGTTGTACGTCCAGTAGACGGGCCGCGGCGTCCAGCCCGGCTGCGCCGCCGTGGGCGGCACCAGGCCGTCCTGGATCAGCCCGTTCGGCCCGCGCAGATTCGTCATAATCCATTGCAGGGCGCTTGCGCCCCAGGCCGTGTTGAACTTTGCGTTGACGCCCGCGCGCGCCAGCATGAGGGCTGCCAGCGCGGCGGCGGCCGTCGACGAGGTCGCCTTGTCGGACGTGTTCGCCTTGGTCGGGTCCGTGCCCCACCTCACGCCGCCGGGGTGCCCGGTGTCGTCCCAGCCCGCGTAGACGAAGCCCTGCATGAGGGTGACGGCCCGGCTCAGGTAGGCCGCGGCATGGGTCGGGTCCGAGGCGACCGTGGCGCTGTGCGCCTCCACCAGCGTGACCACGGCCCAGGCGTTGTCGTCGTAGTAGGCGTCGTTGTTGCCGGGGAAAAACAGCCAGGCGTTGTAGGCCCCCATCGACTGGTTCCAGTACTGCTGGAGGCCCCGCGAGTAGACCTCCCAGATCTGCGCCGCGTACACGCCGGGGTGGCTGCGCTCGCCCTCGACCAGGGCGTGCCAGGCGACCAGGGACGGCCAGAAGAGGTAGCCGTTGTTGTAGGTGGCGTCGCTGTTGACCGTGTCGGCGCTCTGGACGGGTGCCTTGAAGATGGAGGCGGTCGGACTCCAGAAGTGGGACATGAGCGCGGCGTCAAGCCGGGCGGCTTCGGCGTCGTAGGGGTTGAGGGCTGGGCGGATCCTGGCATCGGCAGCCGGGGGCTTCAGCAGGCAGGGCAGGGACAGGGCCGCGCCCGTGATGGCCGCACCGGTCAAGGCGGCGGACTGGAGGAAAGAACGACGGCTCATTGCCAGATGCCTCAGTTCCGGTCACTTGCCCCGCGCGACCTGGGCGTCGGTCGTGCCGCACATCTGGCGGTACAGGGCCTGGATGCGGGCGACGTAACGGCGCGTCTCGCGGTAGGGGGGGACGCCGTGGTACTTGTGGACCGCGCCCGGCCCGGCGTTGTAGGCAGCCATCGTCAGCGCGATCTGCTTCAGGGGGATGACGCCCGCGGCGGGGGGGGCACCCCCATACTTGTCGAGGTTACGGCGCAGCAGGTGGACGGCGGCCCCGATGTTCTGGACGGGGTCATAGGCGTCCGTCACGCCCAGCGAGCGGGCCTCGTCGGGCATGATCTGCGCCAGGCCCATCGCGCCCGCCCGCGACGTCGAGTTGACGTCGAAGTCCGACTCGGCGATGATGGTGGCGACGACGAGGCGCGGGTCCAGGTCGTTCTGGTCGCTGAAGTACAGAATGCTGGTCGTGATCCGGTCCACCTGGTCGTCGGACAGCCGCCGGTTCCAGCGCCGGACCAGGGCGCGGTACGGGCCGAAGACCGCCAGCGCCCGTGTGGGCAGCGCCCCGGCGGGGTGCCCGGCACTCTCGCCCGCCCCGGCAAAGCGCACGCCGTACCCCCCGCCCCGTGCCGGCAGGAACCGCGAGGCCAAGGCGCTCGACCGCGCCGATTCGAGACGGGCCGCCCGGATGTCCGCGTCCTGCCGCGCCTCCTGGGCCGCCACGTCCCCCTCGGGGGCCGCCGCCAGCAGCCGCAGGCCCTGGGGCAGGGCACCGTCGTCCCCCTCGGCCCGCAGCAGGACGCGCACCCGCGCGCCCGAGTCCAGCCACGACGCCCCATGCAGGGCGGGGGAGATGAGGACCGCGACGGTGTCGCCGCCGACAGTCAGCAGGGCCGTCCGCTCATCGCCCGCCGAGACGATCCCGCTGACCGCCGCCGCCACGTCCAGCGTCCGCCCCGCGTACCCGCCCGGATGGCGCACCACATCGGCAGCCTGAGAGGGAGCCAGCAGGGCCGACCCTGCCTCCTGCCGCGCCGCCAGGTACACGCCCGCGGCGTCCCCGGACGCGCGCACGGTCAGGAGGGTGAAGCCCAAGAGAAACAAAAAGGGGACAATATCTCGTGCGCGCGTCATAGTGTTAGGGAAAACCTCAAAGCAATAGCCTCATCTTAACACAGTCGGCGGTGCCTGTCAACAACGCGAGGCCCCCTGTTTTTTTCATCGTTTGTTGACAACGGCTGACAATGGGGTTATACTGTGGAAGCCGACAAAGATTTCCCGCCCAAGCCGCCCCCGGAACGCGCGCCGGGGACACCGAGATGGGGGCGACGAGAGAGAGAACCAGACACGGATGGAGTCCGAATCCCGAGATCTGCTGACCGTGGAACAGGCCGCGGCCTACCTCCAGCTCAGCCAGTCCAGCATCCGCTCCTACATCCGGCAGGGCAAGCTCAACGCCTTTCGGATCGCCGGCAAGCGCAAGGTGCTGATCCCCCGCACCGAGCTGCTCAAGCTGCTTGAACCCGCCCGCGCCCAGGACGTCGCCCCCGACGCGGGGATGGAGGCCGGGCCGGGCGAGGACCACGCCGCCTAGCGCCCCGTGACCGAAAGCAGCCTCCGACATGACACCGCCGTCATCCCTGGTCATCACCGCCCCGGCGGGCCGGCCCCGCCTGCGGGACGAAGCCCGCGAGCTGTGGCGCTACCGGCACCTGGTCCGCACTCTGGTCGAGCGCGACCTCCGCAGCCGGTACAAGAACTCGGTCATCGGCATCGGCTGGACCATGATCAACCCCTTGATCCAGGTCCTCGTGCTGACCGTCACCATCAAGTACATCCTGAACGCCGGCCCCGAGAACCTGAGCGCGTACATCCTCTGCGCGCAGATCCCCTGGACGTTCTTCCAGACCTCCGTGCTGGACTCGTCCACCTCCGTGCTGGTCAAGCTCGGCCTGCTCAAAAAGGTCTACTTCCCGCGCGAGATCCCCCTGATCGCCACGGTCTGCCAGAACTTCTCGCAGTTCTTGATCTCGCTGGGCGTCTTCGTGCTGTACCGGTGGGTCCTCACCCCCCTGATCTTCGGGTGGCCCGGCCCGCCGACGCGCGAGCTGCTCTGGTTGCCCGTCATCACCGCCATGCTGTTCCTGCTGACCCTGGGGGTCGCCTTCATCGTCGCCACAGCGAACGTCTTCTACGAGGACGTTAAGTTCATCATCACCATCGTCATGGGCTTCCTGTCGTTCCTGCTGCCCATCATCTACTTCGCCGAAAACATCTATTATTCCAAGCACGGCTCGCCCCGGATGCGCTCGTGGATCTACCACCTGTACCTGGCGAACCCGCTGGCCTGGATCGTCAACGCCTTCAAGCAGATGTTCTTCGGGCGGGCGGTCATCTCCAACCCCGGTGCCCCGCTCCTTTACAGCGCGCCCTTCGACTGGCGCTACCTGCTGATCTGCGGCGCGCTCTCGGTGGCGGTCTTCCTGTACGGCTACTCGTTCTTCAACGCCCACAAGTGGAAGTTCACGGAGCGGCCATGAGGGAAGAACCCGCGACGCGAGGAACGAGCACAGCGGGGGAGGGGGGTCCTTACGCCGTCGAGGTCGAGGGGTTGACCAAAGAGTTCCGCGTCTACCACCGCACCTATGCGTCCCTGAAGAGCCACGCCGCCGGGCTGGCCGGCCGCCTCGCCCGGCGCGCGCGGGAGGAGTCGGGTTTCGAGACACGGCGCGCGCTGGACGGCGTCACGTTCCAAGTCCCCCAGGGCCAGACCGTGGCCCTGGTCGGGCGCAACGGGTCCGGCAAGAGCACCCTCTTGTCCATCCTGAGCCGCATCTACCTGCCCACGGCGGGCGCGGCACGGCTCCGGGGGCGCATGATGAGCCTGCTGGAGCTGGGGTCGGGGTTCGACCCCGAACTGACGGGCCACCAGAACGTCGAATTCAACGGCATCATCCTGGGCCTGACCGAGGCGCAGGTGGCGGAGCGCTATGACGCCATTTTAGACTTCGCCGAGCTGGACCGGCAGGCGATGGACCTGCCGGTGCGGATGTATTCGTCGGGCATGCAGCTCCGTCTGGGCTTCGCCATCGCCGTCCACATGGACGCCGAGCTGCTATTGGTGGACGAGGGCCTGGCCGTGGGCGACGAGGGCTTCCAGGAGAAGTGTTTCCGCAAGATGGAGGAGTTCAAGACCCAGGGCAAGACGATTCTGATGGTGACGCACGAGCTGGACCACGTGGAGCGCCTGGCCGACCGCGTCCTGTGGCTGGACAAGGGCCGCCTGGTGCGCGACGGCGGCGTGGCCGACGTCCTGGCCGACTACCGCGCGGGGTTCACGGTCACGTGAGGGAGGAGAACCCACCCGGCTCGCCCGAGACTCCTCCCCCTCCCGAAACGGGAGGGGGAGGAGAAAGGGAGGCCCCGGAAGCGCCACCCTCTTCCTCCCTCCGTTTCGGGGGGGGTACCGGCGAAGCCGGGGAGGGGGGTATTCCCGACATCTCCGTCGCCGTCGTCTCCTACAACACGCAAGGCCTGCTGCGCGCCTGCCTCCGGTCGCTGCTGGACCGGCAGGCCGAGGGGGAGGCCGACTTGGAGATCACCGTCGCCGACAACGGCTCCCGAGACGGCAGCGTGGACATGGTGCGAGCCGAGTTCCCGTCCGTCCGGCTGGTCGAGACCGGCGGCAACGTCGGCTTCGGGCGGGCCAACAACGCCGCCCTCGCCCAAGCCCGTGGCAGACACGTCTGTCTCGTCAACTCCGACGCCGAGATTCTGCCCGGCGCGCTCTCCGCCGGCCTGGCCTACCTGGACGCCCACCCGGACGTAGGCCTCGCCGGTGGGCAGCTCTTGTGGCCCGACGGGCGCTTGCAGACTTCCTGGGGCAATGACCCGACGCTGGGCGGCGTGTTCCGCGAGCAGACATTTTTGGGGGTGCTCCCCGGCCGGCTTCGACGCGCCGCCCCCGGCCCACCCGCAAGCGGCCCACGTGACGTGGACCAGGTCTGCGGCGCGTTCATGCTGATCCGGCGCGCGGCCTGGCGGCAGGTCGGCGGCTTCGATCCGCACTATTTCATGTATAATGAAGACGTGGACCTGAACGTCCGCCTGCGCCGGGCCGGCTGGCGCGTCGTGTTCCTGCCCCAAGCCCGCGTCACGCATCATTTGGGCGCGAGCAGCAGCGCGGACTGGCAAAAGCGCGCCCGCATGGTGTCCGCCTACAACGAGAGCCGCTTCTACTACTTCGGCCGCTTCGGCGGGCCGGGCGCGGCGGCGAAGCTGAAAGCCTATTGCCTCCTGGGTGCCGCTATTCGGCTGACGGCTTGGACCCTGCTGTCCCTGGTCAGGCCCGGCGCGCGGGACAAGGTGAAACTGTTCCGGGAAGTCCGGCGGCGGACGCGGGCGATGACACTTACATTGGACAGGGATTCATGAAGAACAATTTTGTTAGCCATTGGCGACCTTCCATAAGATCTCAGCTTGAAAAGGCTGGGACAATCCTGATAAACCATGGCCGGAGGATTTGTTCACGGCCGGAAGAAGTGCGTACCCTGTCTTGGTATGCCAGTCCGCACAATAACAGCCTGCGCTTCAATTATGACCTGAATTCATCCTCTCACGTCTTTGATCTGGGTGGGTATACGGGCCAGTGGGCGAGTGACATTTTTTCCCGCTATTGTTGCTTTATACACGTGTTCGAGCCTGTCCTGGAATACGCGGCACTGATTGAGCAGAGATTTGCAAGGAATGATAAAATCCGCGTGTATCCCTTTGGACTTGCCAACGCTAACTTTCAGCTGCCAATCTACCTGTGTGCGGACTCCTCGTCGCTGTTCAAGCCAAGCGATCAAGAGGTGACCGGACATTTTCTGCCTGCGGTCGACTTCTTGAGGAACAGCCAAGTCAATCAGATCGACTTGATGAAGATTAACATCGAGGGTGGAGAATATGATTTGCTCGATCATCTTCTAAACGAGGGCGTGGTGGCCTCGATCAACAACATTCAGGTACAATTTCATGATTTTGTCCCTTAGGCGGAAGAAAGGATGCGCGTCATTCAAGAGCAATTGCAGCAGACCCATTCTTTGACCTACCAGTTTCCGTTTGTCTGGGAAAACTGGTGCCGGAAGATGAACTTAGAAAATGAGTGATGGATGACGTCTCGGTCATCATTCCGACCTGGAACAGCGCCAAGACGCTGCCGGCGGCCATTCAGGGTGCTCTCGGTCAGAGTCACCCCGTCTTGGAAGTTTTCGTCTGCGATGATGGTTCCACGGACGACTCGGCGCGGGCCGTCGCGTCCCTGAACGACCCGCGCGTGGTCTGGCTCCCCGGACCGCACTCCGGCGGGCCGGGCGGGCCGCGCAACCGGGGGATGGGGGCGAGCCGGGGCGAGTGGCTGGCGGTCTGTGACAGCGACGACGAGTGGCTGCCGGAGAAGATCGGGCGGCAGTTGGAGGCGGTGCGGCGGAGGCAATGCCTGGCGGTCGGCACGAACGCTTACAGCGTTAGGCCGGGCGCGGCCACGCACCCGCCTTGTCTGAGCTGGGACCGGCCGGAGATTACTTTCGACGACCTGCTCTACGACAACCCAGTCGTGTGCAGTTCGGCCCTGTTCCATCGATCCCTGCTTCCCAAGGTGGGCGGCTTCCCTGAAGACTACGCCCTGCGCTCCGTCGCCGACTATACGCTCTGGCTGCGGGTGGCGACCTTCACCCGCTTCGCCTACGTTGTGGAGCCGTCGGTCAACTACTGGAACGACCCGGCGGCGAGCCTGCGCGCCCAGGACGACGACATCTGGACGCAGAAGGCGCTGGTGTTCGCGAACTACCTCCGGTGGGCCGAAGGGAGCGCACTGCCGGAACCCAGAGCCAACCTCCGGCGGTTACAGGCGCGGTTGCGGCAGCTTGCCGGGGAAAGCCGCCGCAGGAAACTGCGGACGTGGGCAGGGATTTGGAAACGGAAGCTGCTGGGTTGAGAATCCTGCACACGGTGGAATTCTACCCGCCCTTGCAGGGCGGGATGCAGGAGGTCGTCAAGCAACTCTCGGAGCGGCTGACCCGGCGCGGGCATGAGGTGGTTGTCGCGACCACGAGGCTGCCGGCCCGCGCTTCGGGGCAGATCAACGGCGTCCGCGTGGAAGAGTTCGCCGTCTCCGGGAACCAGGTGCGCGGCTTCACGGGCGAAGCGGAGCGGTATCGGCAGTTTCTGCGCGACTCGCGCTTTGACATCGTCACGAACTTCGCGGCCCAGCAGTGGGCGACGGATCTGGCCCTGCCCCTGCTGGACCGGATCGCCGGGAAGAAAGTGTTCGTGCCGACTGGCTTCTCCGGGCTGTACGCGCCCGAGTACGCGGCCTACTTCGAGTGCATGAAGACGTGGATGGGGCAGTACGACGCTAACGTGTTCCTGTCCGACGACTACCGGGACGTCGCCTTCGCCCACGCCCACGGCATTGGGAACGGCGTCCTGATCCCCAACGGCGCGGCGGCGGACGAGTTCGGGCCGACGCCGGAGGGGGGCGTTCGGCGGCGGCTTGGCATCCCAAAAAGCCACCTGCTGGTCCTGCTGGTCGGCTCCCACACCAGCCTGAAGGGCCACGCCGAGGCAATCCAGATCTTCGAGCAAGCGCAGATCCGGGACGCGACCCTTTTGATTGTCGCCAACCGCGTCGGGCCGGGGTGCCGCCGCAACTGCGGCAAGCGCTGGGCGCGGTTTGCCCTGTCACCCGCAAACTGGCAGGCGGGCAAGCGGCTCCAGATCCGCAGCCTGAGCCGGGCGGAGACCGTCGCGGCCTACCACGCCGCCAACCTGTTCCTGTTCCCGTCCAACGTCGAGTGCTCGCCCCTCGTGCTGTTCGAATGCCTGGCGTCGCGGACGCCGTTCCTGACCACGGACGTCGGGAACGCCCGCGAGATCATCACCTGGTCCGGGGGCGGCCGGCTGCTGCCGACGCGCCACGATGCGGGCGGGTTGAGCCGCGCCGAAATCGCGGGGTCCGCCCGATTGGTGGAGGAATACGCCTCCGACCCCGCCCGGCGGGCGGCGGAGGCGGAGGCGGGACACGCGGCTTGGCGGGAGCGCTTCACCTGGGAAAAGATCGCCGGGGAGTACGAGCGGCTGTACCGCCGCCTGGCAGGAGTCTAATGCGAATCTTTTATGCCTCCGACAAGTCGCCCAATGCCTCGCTCCAGTCCAACCTGTGGCGGAGTAACCTGTACCAATCCTTGGTGGACCTGGGGCATGACGTGGTCGAGTTCGACTACGACCTGTCCGAAACGTTCCGCCGCCTGGACCCCGCCCAGCCCGGCAACGCAGACTTCATCGCCGCCAACCGGCCCCGCGTCACTGAGGCCCTGCGGCGGCAGGTCCGGGCCGCCCACGCCGCCAAGCCTATTGACCTGCTGTTCACCTATTTTTACGACGCCTGCGTCCTGCCGGAAGCCATTGATGAGATCAAGGCCCTGGGGATCACGACCGTCAACTGGTACTGCAACGGCTCCTATCAGCTCCACCTGGTCCGCGAAATCTCCCCCCACTATGACTGGTGCCTCGTGCCGGAGAAGTTCCGGCTGAAAGACTACGAGGCGATGGGCGCACGCCCGATCTACTGCCAGGAGGCGGCCAACCCGGACATCTACCACCCCTACGATCTGCCCCAGGAGTTCGACGTCGCATTCATCGGCCAGGCGTATGGGGAGCGGCCCGGCTATCTCCGGCGGCTCCTGGACGCCGGGATCAACGTCTACGTCTGGGGCTTCGGCTGGGAGCGGTTTGTCGCCCCCTCCCTCGCCCGGCGGCTCTGGCGCTGGGGCCGACGGCAAGTCCTCAAGACCGCCCTGGCCCCCGTCGCGCTGCCCGCGCACCGGCTCGGCCCACCGCTCACCGATGAAGACATGGTAAAGATGTACAGCCGCGCCAGAATCAACCTCGGCTTCTCCGCCTGCGGCGACACGCACCTGGAGAAGGAGCGCATCGTGCAGGTGCGCCTGCGCGACTTTGAGGTGCCCATGAGCGGCGGCTTCTACATGGTCGAGTACGTGGAGGAGCTGGAAGAGTTCTACGAGATCGGCAAGGAGATCGTCTGCTACGAGGGGCCGGACGACCTGGCCGACAAGATCAAGTACTATTTGTCCCACGACGGCGAGCGAGAGCGCATCCGTCAGGCTGGCCACGCCCGCTGCCGGCGCGACCACACCTGGCGGAAGCGGTTCCAGGACTCGTTCGCCCAGATGGGACTGGCGTGAGCGCCGCGCCCCGCGTTTCCGTCCTGATGCCGGTCTACAACGCCGAGCGGTTTCTGCGCGAGGCTGTAGACAGCATCCTGGCGCAGACGTTCCGGGACTTCGAGTTTCTGATTATTGACGACGGCTCGACCGACGGCAGCGGGGAGATTCTGCGGTCTTATGCCGACCCACGCCTCCGCCTGATCCCGAACGGGCGCAACCTGGGGCTGACGGCGACCCTGAACCGGGGGCTGGATCTGGCGTGGGGCGCGTACGTCGCGCGCATGGACGCCGACGACGTCAGCCTGCCCGAGCGCCTGGCCCGGCAGGTGGCGTTTCTGGACGCACGCCCGGACGTCGGCATTGTCGGCGTCTGGGCGCGGGCCTTCGGCGAGACACATTTCAAGATCCCGCACCCGGCCGACCCGGAGCGCATCCGGGCCAAGCTGCTGTTCGACTCGGCCCTGGTCCACCCGTCCGTCCTGATGCGCCGCTCCCTCCTGGACGCCCACGGCTTAAAATACCGCGACTTCTACCGGATGGAAGATTATGACCTGTGGCAGCGGGCGGCCCGCGTGTTCCCGCTCGCCAACCTCCCCGAGTACCTGCTGCGCTACCGGGTGACCGGCGGGAGCGTCTTTTTCGGCGCGGATCTCGCCCCGCAGCGGGACTCCTACGCCCGCCTGGACCGCGTCTCCCTGCCGCTTCTGGGCATTGCGCCGACGCCCGCCGACCTGGACGTCCACACCTATCTGCGCCGCCCGGACGGGAACCGCCGCGACGAGGCCGAGGTCTGGCTGCTCCGTCTAGCCGAGGCCAACCGCGCCACGTCCTATTACGACGCGGACGCCTTCGCCGCCATGTTGCACGAGCGCTGGCTGGTCGCGTGCTATCAGACGACCGGCCGCCCCGCCGCCCGCTGGCTCCGCTACGCCCGCTCCCCCGTCACCCGGCTGGCGCGTCTGCCGGTGGGGATGCGGGTGCGGATGCTGGGCAAGTTCCTCTTGCAGCCGTTCCGATAGGAACCCACCCCGGCTCACAAGTTCGCCACCCAAACACTGGCACCCCTAAGCGGGCCGGGAGGGGTCTCTCCCCGCCACCCGCCGAATCTCTTCCAGAATCTTCGGCACCTGCCGATCCGCCGTGAAACAGTCCAATACCCGCCGACGCGCCGCCCGTCCCAGGGCCTCGCGCCGGGCCGGGTCGCCCGCCAGGCCGGCCAGGGCGTCGGCCATGTCCGGCGGCGAAAAATCCTCAATGACGATGCCCGTCTCGCCCACCTCCTCGCGCGCCCCGCCGCTGCCGGCGAAGCAAACCACCGGCGTCTCCAGCAGCATGTTCTCCAGGACGACGAGGGGGAACGAGTCCTGCCAGGACGTCGCCGCGAAGGCGTCGAACCCGGCATACAGCGCCCACGGGTCCGGCGTGAACGGGACGGCCTCCAGATCGCCCGTCAGCCCCAGCTTGCGGGCCATCTCGCGGAACTGCCAGCCCTCCTCGTTGTCCGGCACGCCCACCCAGACGAACCGGACCCGGCCCGCGCCCAGCCGCTTCTTGGTCTCCGCCGCCATGAGCAGCCACAACTGCGCCCCTTTGAACCAGTTGATGACGCCCGCCCCGCCGACCACAAACGGCGCATCGGGTGGGCGCGGGGTACGAGCGGGCGCGGCAATGTCGCCCTCCACGAAGGCGGGGACGACGGCGACCTTGTCGGCGGGGATGCTGAACCGCTCCGTCAGGGCGTCGGCGACGGCCTGCGAGACGGCCACGTACCGGGCGGGCAGGGTTTGAAGCAGAGGGGGTGAGTGCCGGGTGAACTCGGCCAGCACGCTGTCCAGCTCGTGCACGTGCAGCAGCACGGGCGCGGGCGGCAGGGCCAGCCGCCGGGCGACGAGCAGACCGGCCACGCTGTTGACGTAGACCACGTCCGGCTTCCACCGGCGCAACGGCCCGGCCCAGGCGCGCGCCTTGGCGACGCTCAGGGTCCGGTGCCAGGCGAACCCGGCCAGGGCAGGGAGCGGGGCGCTCATGCCGGGGAACGATTGACTCACCAGGGTCTGCACCGGGCCGAGGGCGCGGAAGCGCGACCCCAGCGGGCCGTCCAAGTAGGCCAGAGTCCGCAGGTCCACCGCATCCCCGAAGCGCTCGAAGGCGGACAGGGCGACCTTGGGTGCCCCCGTCGGCGACATCTCGTGCAGCAGCAGCAGGACACGGAGTTTGGGCATGGGTGTATAATACCTCCATGCGTATCGGCATTGACGCCCGCACCCTCTCGGGCCGCTTTACCGGCGACCACACCTACTGGCGCGGCCTGATCGGCGGCCTGGGGGCGGTTGACACCCAAAACGAATACGTCCTGTACACCCGCCGGCCCATCGAGGGCGACCCGCCGTTGGGCCTGGGCGCGAACTTCTCCTGGCGGACCGTCCCGACGCCCGCCCACGACGCCGCGTGGATGCTGCTGGGCTGGCCCCGCGCCCTCGAGTCCGACCGGATAGACGTCGCGCACACGCAGTACAACGTCCCGCTGCTTGGCTGCCCCTGCCCGGTCGTCACGACCGTGCATGACGTGTCCTTTCGAGTCCACCCCGACCTGTTCCTGCCCCGCGACCGCTGGGTGCTCAATACCCTGGTCCCGCGCTCCATGCGCCGGGCGGCCCGCGTGGTCGCCGTTTCGGAGAGCACCCGGCGCGACATCGCCCGCTTGTGCCCGTCCGTCCCCAAGGACCGCGTCCGGGTGATCTTGGAGGCCGCCGACGCCCGGTTCGCCCCGCCGCAGGGCGGGCAGGAAACCGCGCAGGCGGCGGCGAACAGGGCGCTGGGCCTGGACGACCGGCCCTACCTGCTGGCCGTGGGCGTCTTGCAGCCGCGCAAGAACCTGGCCCTGCTGCTGGACGCTTTCGCCCTGGTCAAGCTCGGGCCTCAGCCACCGCCGCACCGGCTGGTGGTCGCGGGCAAGCGCGGCTGGCTGGACGAGACCGACGCCCAGCTCGCGGCCCTGCCCGAGTCCGTGCGGGCCGACGTGCATCTGGCGGGCTACGTCGCCGACGACGCCCTGCCGACGCTCTACGGCGGCGCGGACGCCCTGTGCTACCCGTCCCGCTATGAGGGCTTCGGCCTGCCGCCGCTGGAGGCGATGGCCTGCGGCTGCCCCGTCCTGTGCAGCCGGTCGTCGTCGCTGCCCGAAGTCGTCGGCGACGCGGGCATTTTGCTGCCCGCCGACAACTCGGGCGCGTGGGCGCACGCTTTAGAAAAACTGCTGGCCTCGTCCGCCGTCCGGGCGCGCTGGCGCGGGCGCGGCCCGGCCCGCGCCGCCCTGTTCTCCTGGGAGAAGGCCGCCCGCGAGACACTGGAAGTCTATTCGGAAGTCTATTCGGAAGTGTACGGGGAGCGCACGAAGTAACTTCCCGTGCGGGACAGGCCACGGGCAGGGTTCTCGCGCCGCGCAACCCGCCGACTGACGACCCGCTGACTGACGAATCGAAAGAACCGCCCATGCCCACCACCGCTGCGCTCGACCCGAAGTTTTTGGCCGTCCTGGCCTGCCCCGCCGACGACGACCGACCGCCGCTGCACCAGCAGGGCGATACGCTTGTCTGCGACCAGTGCGGGCGCGTCTACCCGATCCGGGACGGGATCCCGATTTTATTGCCCGAAGAGGCCACCGTCCCCGCACCCTCAACTTAAGTAACGGCCACGTACCCTGGAGGCGACCGTGCAGCTCACCCGAACCGGACCCATCCGCATTTCCCTGATCCACGGCCCGAATCTGAACATGCTCGGCGTCCGCGACCCGGACATCTACGGCAAAGAAACGTTCGAGTCCGTCAACCGCAAGGTCGAAGCCCACGCCAAACATCTGGGCCTGGAGATCCGAATCCAGCACTCGAACTCCGAAGGCGCGATCGTGGACTTCGTCCAGGACGCGATGGGCTGGGCGTCGGCCATCGTCATCAACCCCGGTGCCTACACCCACTACTCCTACGCCATCCGCGACGCCATCGCCGACTCGCGCCTGCCCACGGTCGAGGTCCACCTGTCAAACGTCCACGCCCGCGAGGACTTCCGCCGCCACAGCGTCGTCTCCCCCGTTGCCACAGGCCAGATCGTCGGCTTTGGTCCCCACGGCTATCTCATGGCGCTGGATGCCGCCAAGAACCTGATCGAAGCCAGCCACCGCTGACGCCCCCGCGAGGAAAGAAGCCGCCCATGAGCGATGATGTTTTGCAGACCCGCCTTGACCACGTCCGCGCCGCCCTGGCCGCGCACCAGCCGCCGCTCGACGCCCTGCTGCTGACCGACCCCGACAACCTGGGCTACGTCTCGGGCTTCACCGGTTCCACCGCCCAGGCCCTGGTCACGCCGGACGAGGCGCTGTTCGTCACCGATTCGCGCTACACCCTGCGGGCCGCTTCCGAGTGCCGCGCCTTCCAGATCCGCGAAACACCCTCGGGCAGCGGCGGTTACGGCGAGGCGCTGGAAAGCCTCCTCAAAGAGCGCCCTGCCCTGCGAGGGCTGGGCTTCGAGGCGGGCCACGTCTCGGTCGCCACGTGGGAGAGCTTCCGCGCCCTCGCCCCTGACGTCGAATGGGTGGGCACCCAGAACGTCGTCGAGGCGCTGCGCCTGGTCAAAGACGAGGGCGAGATCGCCCTCATCCGTCAGGCGATTGCCGTCGCCGAGGCGGCGTTCCTGTCCGTCAAGCCGATTCTCCAGCCCGGCACGCGCGAGCAGGACTTCGCGCTGGAACTCGAATACGCCATGCGCCGGAGCGGGGCGACCGGGGCGGCGTTTGACACCATCGTCGCCTCGGGCGCATTGGGCGCGCACCCGCACCACCACGCCGGGCCGCGCCCGCTCTCCATCGGCGACCTCGTGACCATCGACTGGGGCGCGACGGTGGACGGCTACAACTCGGACATCACCCGCACCTTCGCCATCGGCGCGGCCTCGGACAAGGGCCGCGAGGTCTACACCGTCGTTCTGGAAGCCCAGCAGCGCGCCATCGCCGCCATCCGGCCCGGCAAGACGGGCAAAGAGATCGACGCCGTCGCCCGCGACTTCATCGCCGCGCGCGGGTACGGCGACTTCTTCGGCCACGGCCTGGGCCACTCGCTGGGCCGCTCGGTCCACGACGGCATGGGACTTTCGGCCCGCTACGACAAGCTGACGCTGGCACCGGGCATGGTGATGACGGTCGAGCCGGGGATTTATTTGGAGAACTGGGGCGGGGTGCGTGTCGAGGAAGACGTGTTAGTCACGGAAGAAGGCTGCGAGGTGCTGACCCACCTGCCCAACGCCCTAGAGGTGCTGTGAATGAAGATTGACAGGAGACTGCTAATCCCATTTCAAAGCGGACCGTCTCCTTTAACGGCGGCTCCCTCATCATGTGGATAGACCTCCCCATCTACCCGTCACGTCGGCCATCTTCGCCCACAGAATGATACAATCCACTGTGCGTTCACGAAATTCTCACTTGATGAGAATTTCGCAAAACCGCGCAGTCGTGGACGCTCTCCTTGCTGCTGCCCGCGTCTGTCCTTGGTATAGTGATCGTGCCCAGGGAAAACACTGGCAGAACAAACAGAGGCGGAGGTGTTTCTGATGTCCCTACTCGAACGCTATCGCGTGTTGTACGAATACGAAAAAGATTGCAACCACAAGATGCTCGCCATGCTCGAGTCGGTTCCCGAAGCCGGGCAGAGCGAGGCCCGTTTCCAACGAGCCGTCACGCTCGCCGGTCACCTGGCGGCTGGCCGCGAGAACTGGCTGGATTACATGGATGGGAAGGGCCACAACCAGGCCGCCTGGTGGGACGAGCGGTGTGATCTTGCCACGTTGCGCCCCCGTTTCGCCGCCCTCGAAAGCCAATGGACAGACTACCTCGCGCGCCTCGAACAAGAGCAACTGCCACAGGGTTTCGAGTTCACCGAATCGGATGGGGAACGTTATCGCCTGCCCATCGAAGTGCAGATCGAACAGTTAGTCGGACACGCCGCCTACCATCGCGGCCAGATCGCCTTGCTGGTGGACCAATTGGGAGGCGAAACGGTAGACACGGACTACGCCGATTGGTGGTGGGCCAAGCAACGCTGACGTTAACCTGGAGATGCCCCCGGAAAGAACTCCGAGAGGCATCCCGTGCTGCACAATGCCGCACTGGATAAGCACGACGCGGGTGGAGATCTGGATGTGCCGGCGTGTCCGGCCTTTGCCTGACAGGACTTCTTCGTCTTAGGGCGGCGATCACCTAGCGCACCGGCTGCTTGTTCAGGACGACCTCGCAGGGGGCGCGGTCCAGGACGGTGCGGCTGACGCGGGACATCTGCGTGTCGCTGGGGTCGTCCGAGGGCAGGTAGGCCAGCACGATCAGGGAGGCGCTGAGGATTTCGGCCTGGTGGACGATCTCCTCGCCCGCGTCGCGCGCCCGCGTCACCAGCGGCTCGGCCGTTACGCCGTCGCAGCGCGCCTGGGCGGCGGCGAGATCAAGGGCCTGGGAGGCCTGAGCCTCCTCCTCGGGCAGCGGCGCGGTCAGCGGGAGGTGACGCGGCACTTCCAGCACGTAGGCCAGGTGCAGCCGCGCCGTCTGTCCGCCCCCGCTTTTCGCCAGACGGCAGGCCAAAGCACTGGCGGCCTCGGGGTTGTCCGCCCGCAGCAGGGGGACCAGGATGTTCCGCGGCGCGCGGTCTACCCCGGTCGCCCGCGCCGCCGGGGAACAGCCCAGCTTCAGCGACGACCGCGCCTCCTCCAGCGTGGCTGAGACCGGCAGGCGCGAGCGGACGCCCGGCACGGCGCGGATGCTCTCCATGACGGCCTCGGATAGCCCGGACACGACGATCCGCGCGCGGTAGCGCTCGATGTAGTCCATGCCGTCCCGGAACGTCTTGGCCCCTTCTCCTGAGCAGCCCGTCAGGCCGCTCCCATCCACGATGATGCCCTGGATGTGGTGGCGCAGCAACAGGCTCGCCGCCGCCTGGATGGTGGGCCACAGGTTCTTGTCCAGCGCCCCTTCGAGCCGGACCACGTCTTCGCGCGCTTCAATGATCATCTAGGCCGCGACCTGTTCTGTCTGCTGTCCCGCACCGAGGCGGGCCAGGTGATCTTGAGCGGCCTTCAACAGTTCTTCATCTTCTACGTCATAGACGGCTGAGTTGACGGGGCCTTTCGCAAACATGGAGACGTTTGCGATGAGCTGGCCGAATCGCCAAGACGGGTGCGCCTGATGCACCCGGCCGAGCGCATCAAGGAGTTGCTGTGTGTTATCCATGATTTTCCTCTTGAGCCTCCTTCACCCGCTGAGAGTCGGGGTCAAGGGACTGTACGATTGTCGGCAGACAGCGGAAATCCCATTCCGGTCGGACGTCGATAATTTCGACGGCGACCGGCTGTTCCGAGTTGACGATGCAGCAGCGAGCGGCCCGCGTCATCCCGTTGTTGATCATCATCTCGCCGCCCAGCCCGAGCGTTACTTCTATGGGCGGCATGTCCGCGACCGAGAAGCCGAACTCGTTGAACTGGTCCTGGAGCTTCATCGGGTCGGCCCCCTCGGGGCGCATGGGCGACACCCGTAGTCCGCCCGGCTTGACGTGGCGGATATCGGCTTCCATGCCTGCCTCACCCTTTCCGCCTATTGTACCACGGGCCGCTTCAGAGCCGGCCACCGTCTTGCAGCGGGGCCACGCTGAAGTCGTCGCCCAGCTTGCCGCCCCTGTATCTTTCTAGCGGGCGGGCTTTGGCGGGGCTGCCGGTGTCGGCGTGAACGAGTTCAAGAACTTGTCGGCGTCCGCCTGCGCCTCGGGGTCCGAGGCCGGGCTGACAACGGTGATGTCATATATCCGGTTGGCGGCGAGGCAGACGCGATGTGTCTCCTGCCGATGACGGGGCAAGGCGACGACAGCTTCCTCGCACGGATAAGCGCCTATAGTCATGTGGTGCCGACGCAGAGCAGAACCAGGGCGGCGTCTCAGGTAGCCATCCTGCTCCAGGGTCAGAACCTCATCCGAGCCGAGGTCATGAATCAGGGTGCGCGACTCGTCACGGTACTGCACGACGTACCTGTTATCGCTCCCTGCGCTGATAAACACATGGCCTATGTTGCCGTCTTTGAACGCAAAAGTCCGGGACGCGGATGCGCTCGGCATTAAGACGGAGAAGCGGCCACCCGGCGGCGCGAAGGTCCGCCAGCGGAGGGCAGGGACGGGGGCGTTGGCGGCAACCCCCGGCCCGGCCTCGTGCGTCGGCAACGCCCAGGAGGGGACGCAAAAGGCGAGGGCCAGCGTGAGGCCGAGGAATGGAGAAAGCCGCGTCACGGCGCTTCCCCTGCGGCCACGCGGCGCACGGCGGCTGCTAGCTCGGAGATGTCTGTGACGGTCTCGTCGGCGATCAATGCCGGGTCGTCAGGGTTAAAGAAAACGTATTGGATGCCGCGCTTGAAGCGGACGGTCTTCATGCCGGCGGCTTTGGCGGGGCCGATGTCGTTGTCGGGGCGGTCGCCGACGAACACGGCCTGTTCGCCGGTGACACCGGCCAGATCCAGGCCTGCCCGGAAGATAGCCGGGTCAGGCTTGAACAGGTGGACGATCTCGCTGATGACGACGGTGTCGAACAGGCCGGCGATGCCGTAGCCCTCGATGGCCTGCTGGACGGGCGGGTGCTGGTTGGCGATGATGCCCAGCTTGAAGTCGCGCTTCAGGTCTTCCAAAACCAACGTGATGCCATCCAGCAATTGCCCGTAGGGGCGCGGGTGCCGCATCTGCTGGTACTGGTTCCGCGCCTCGTGCCACAGCGTCTCGGTCTCGGAGTCGTTGGCGCAGTAGAAGGCCAGAGTCCCCTTGATGGCCGCCTCGGGGTTCGGCCCCAGTGCAACCAGCCGCTTGCGCGTCGCGTTGAAGTCGTCCCACAGGACATCTTTGCCGTGCGCGCGCAGCGTCAGCAGCAGGGCGTGGAACAGCCAGAGGTGCTGGCCGTTCTCGTCGAACAGCACGTCGCCGATGTCGAAGAAGATGATGGATACGGCCATGCCGCTAGTATACCCGGCCCGGCCAGTATCGCGAGAGGGGCAGGCGCGGGATGGGTATACTGGGGCAAATATGCCACGAGGAGACAACCCCATGACGACGGCGACACAGACCGAGCGCCCCGGCGCGATCACGTTCAAGGGCAGTCCGATGACCCTGATAGGCCAGGAACTCAAGGTCGGCGACCGCGTCCCCGACTTCCACGTCCAGACCGCCGAGAAGCTGGAAACGGTCGGCTGGGACGAGCTGAGCGAGAGCGGCACCAAGGCCGTGCTGATGATCTTCGTCCCCAGCATCGACACCAGCGTCTGCTCGCTCGAAACCGGCAAGTTCAACCGGCACGTCGCCGGCCTGCCCGCCGACAAGATCAAGACCGTGACGGTCAGCACTGACACGCCCTTCGCCCAGACCCGCTGGGCCAAGGAAGAGGGCGTCACCAACATCCAGATGCTCTCCGACCACAAAGACCGCGTCGTCGGCGAGGCCTTCGGTGCCCAGGTGAAAGAAATGGGCATGCTCTCGCGTTCGATCTACCTGGTGGACAAGACCGGCGTGATCCGCTACACCCAGCTCGTCGGCGAGATCGCCAGCGAGCCGGACTACGACGCTGTCCTGGCCGCCGCCCGCGCGGTCGTCGGGGAGTAGGGGAGGCACCTCACCCGGCGGCAGGCCGCCACCCTCTCCTTGCAGAAGGAGAGGGTCAAGATACAGGAAACGCCCATGCAACCCATTCCGAGGCTGTTGTCCGCGCTGTTAGGGGTGTTCGGTGGGCCAATACTGGGTGGCCTTATCGGATTAGCCGCAGCCTTCGTCGTTAAAGACCCGCTTTTGGGTTTGCTGTTGCTGGTCGTCTGCATCGTTGTTGGCGCTGTACTGGGAGCGGTCGCTGGGTTCGGTCTGCCGGCGTTCCGGGAGTGGAAGCAGGGAGCAGAGACGGAAAAAGTGCAGCAGAGAGTCCAGACCGAGATCATTCAAGATGAAAGGGTGTGGCCTCCTGCGCCGAAGGGGTGAGGCACATCGCGAGGCCGCATTTTTTCTGGCTCCCTTCTCCTTGCTGGAGAAGAAGGGCAGGGGATGAGGTTCCTAACCTCCTACCGCCCCCTCCACCGAGACTCGCCGGCCCTGCTCGAACGACTGAATCGCCGCCCACGCCAGCTTCAGCGCCCGGCGGCCCGCCGCGGCCGGCACGGGCGGCGGCAGGCCTGCCCGGAAGGCGGACAGCATCGCGTCGATGTAGGCGTCAAACGTCCGCTGGAACTCGCGGGCCGTGTCGTTGAAATAGCCCGCCTGCCACGTTTCGCCCGTCTCGCTCCCCACAGGGTGGAACGTGTAGCGCCGGACCGTGTCCTCGATCACCAGCCGCCCCGCCGAGCCGCTGACCTCGACCCGGTGCGTGTCGGGGTAGGCGTAGGACGTGTCGTAGGAGCCGACCAGGCTGCCCACGGCCCGGCTGGCGAACTTCAACGACAGCGACAGCGTCGTCCAGCCCCCGCCGCCCTTGTCCGTCATCTCCGCCATCACCGACTCGATTGGCCCGCACAGAAACTCCAGCATGTCGAAGCCGTGGCACTGCGTCTCGATCAGGTTGGCGTGGGGGTGCCCCCCGCCGCCCTCGCCGCCGAACCGCCAGGTTGCGAACATCAGCTCGCCCAGGCGGCCGGCATCTATGGCCGAGCGGGCCATCTGCACGGGCCGGGCGTAGCGGTGGTTGAAGTTAATCGCGAAGAACAGATTTCTGAGGCGGGCCTCGTCCAGCAGCGCGTCCGCCTCGGCCAGGTCGAAGACGAGCGGCTTCTCCACCAGCAGCGGGAAGCCTGCTCGGATGACCTGCATGGTCGGCTCGAAGTGCCCCTCATTCGGCAGGCTCAGGCTGACAAGGTCTGGCCGCTCGGTCTGGAGCATCGCGCCGATATCCGTGTAGGCGCGGACGCCGAACTCCCCGGCGCGGGCCTCGGCCCGCCCCCGGTCGCGCCCGCAAACGGCCCGGAAGTCCACGTCGGGCCGCTCCGAAAACACGCGCGCGTGCTGCCGCCCCCATCCGCCGGTCCCGACCAGAACCACCCGTGTGCGCTCTTTGTTCATAGTGACTCGCTTACTGCCGAAGACAGGGCGCGGGTTCCCCCGCTTGCCCCGGCGGGAGATTCTGCGGTACAATGGGCAGCGTCAGGATAGGGGGGACAAGGATTACCATGCAAAGCATCATCTCACCCGAGGCTGCTTCGGATAAAGAAAAAATGGTCGTCGCACCCGCGCCGGAAGGCAAGCCTGTGACGGACGTTGAGGCGTTTCTGGCTTCCTTGCCTCAGTTCGGGGATGAAGAAGTGCAGGCCCTCGCCTCTGCCCTCCACGAAGACCGTGCCCAACGGCGTTCGTCCTCGGAGGTCGAGCTTTGAGCGGCGCGGTTGTTCTTGACACCACGGTCGTGAGTCTGATCCTCAACCGGAACCCTCTGCTCGTGCTGTATCTCCTGCACCTCCAGAACGCCACTTGGCTTATCTCGTTCCAGACCGTCGCGGAGATGCGCTTCGGGGCGCGGAAAGCCGGCTGGGGGGCGAGCCGCCAACAGGATTTGGAACGTTTCTTGCAGCGGTTCCAGGTCGTCCCCTCCACGGACCCGCTGGCGACGTGCTGGGCGGAAGTGAAGCTTGAGTCCCAGCGCGCGGGGCTGCGCCTGGAAGCGGGGGACGCCTGGATCGCCGCGACTGCTCGGCTCCTCAACGCCCCGCTCCTCACCCACGACCGGGACTTCTCCCCTCAGTCGTGCCCTTCCGTCACGGTCTACCGCTACGGCCCGTCTTAGAGCGGCCCGTCAGCGCGCGGGTTCCCCCGCTTGCCCCGGCGGGGGATTCCGCGGTATAATGGGCGGCGTCGAGACGGCGATTTCGGACACGGAATTGGCCGTCTCTTTTGTTTGCCCCCCAGGATACCCGTGACCAGCCACGCCCAGCCCGAAGACCGCAGCGCCCGCGACCAGCCGTTGAGAGATCAGCAGCTCGAACTCGGCGAGGAGGAGAGCCGCACCGCCCTGCGCCGGGCCTGGGAGCGGACTCTGCGCGCTCTGGCCGGGACGCTCAACAAGCAGACCATCGACAACTGGCTGCGCCCGCTCAAGCCGCTCTCGTTCAGCGGGGCCGTCGTCGTGCTGGGCGCCCCGTCGTCGTTCGCGCGGACGTTCGTCGAGACCAAGTACGCCCAGCCGCTGGCCCAGCACCTGGCGCAGTACCTGGACGTGCCGCTGCTCCAGGTCCGGTTCGTCATCTCCACGCCCGACGTCCAGCCGCTCCTGGGCGAAAAGCCGCTCCCGTTGCAGCAGGCCGGCGCGGCGCTCGTCCCCGCCGCCCCCCATGCCCAGGCCGCCCTGCCGCTGGCCCCCGAGCCGGGCGGTACAACCGAGGCAAACCTGACCAACGCCAACGGCGGTGGGGGGCGCAGCCGGAACCCGTTCACGACCGAGCTGGCCGCCTCGCCGCTGAACCCGCGCTACACGTTCGAGCAGTTCGTGGTCGGCAAGTCCAACCGCCTGGCCCACGCCGGCGCGGTCCACGTCTCGGAAGCGCCCGGCAGGATGTACAATCCGCTGTTCCTGTACGGCAGCTCGGGCCTGGGCAAGACCCATTTGATGCACGCCATCGGCCACCAGATTCGATTGTCGCTGCCCGAGGCGCGCGTCGCCTATGTGAGCGGCGAGACGTTCACCAACCACTACGTCGCCGCCATCCGGGACAAGCGCACCGAGGACTTCCGCCGGGCGTACCGGAACGTGGACGTCTGGCTCGTCGACGACATCCAGACCCTGGCCTCGAAGGAGCAGACCAAGGAAGAGTTTTTCCACACGTTCAACGCCCTGCACCAGATGAACAAGCAGATCGTGCTGACCTCGGACCGCTCGCCGCGCGAATTGCGCGCGATGGACGTGCGCCTGTGGTCGCGCTTCGAGTGCGGCCTGGTCACCGACATCGCCCCACCCGAACTTGAGATGCGGGAGGCGATCCTGCAAAAAAAAGCCATTTTGGAGAACATGGCGATCCCCGAAGAGGTCATCGCGTTCATGGCGAACCTCATCCAGAGCAACATCCGGTCGCTGGAAGGCGCGCTGATCAAGCTGATGGCCTACGCCTCCCTGTCGCGCAGCCCCGTCACCAAGCAGCTCGCCTCCGAGGTGCTGAGTTCCTACTACGTCGAGCGGATGCCCCTGCGCGACGTTCCCGCGCACGGCCCGGCCCGCGAGCCGGTCTCGGCCCACCCCGAAGACCACGACCCGCCCCCCGGCGGCGTTCCCGTCCTTCTGACCGGCGCGGCCATGAGCCTGGGCGGGCCGGTCGTGGACCGCATCATCGGCGTCGTGGCCGCGCAGGCGGGCGTCACCCGCGACCAGATACTGGCCGGCGGCGGGCGCAGCAACCGGGCCACTCGCCTCCAGGGGGACCCCGGCTTCGCGCGCCAGATCGCCATGTACCTGACCAAGGAGCTGTCCAGCGTCCCCCTGTCGTCGGTGGCGGCGACGTTCGGCCTGAAGAGCCACACGGCCATCGTCCACGCCCACGCGCGGCTCGCCAAGGAGGTGGAAACCGACCCGCAGCTTTTGTCGCTGATCAGCCGCATCCGTCAGGAGCTTGAGCAGGGCGGTTAAGTTGAACGGGGCAGGGGAGATTCGGCTTGTGTCACAGTGTCACATGCTGTGACAGAGCGCGTGACACTGTGACAAATGGTGTGACACTGCGACGCAGGAGGGCAGCGAGAGGAACTCATCTCCTGGCCCGATCTGTGGCCTGCCTCAGCGCCGCAAATCGTTGAGTCACATTTATGTGACTCTTCTGTGACTCAGTGTGACTCAACGGCACTCCGATGTGACTCATGCGCCAAATTTTTGTCACTGAGTCACACCAGAGTCACGCTTTCGGCCTTGAGTCACATTCAGGTGTGACTCTCTCGTGACTCAGCGAAACGACGGAATCGCGCCACGAGTCGCGCTCCCGCCTGGGAAGCCCCGGCGCAAAGCGGCCAGAAACAGCCAATTCAGCGACTTCCTCCGATCAGAGTCACGCTGAGTCACAGAAGAGTCACACACCTACTACTACTACTATATAAGAATCTCTATCTTATATGGGGATATAAGAATCCGAGAACGGAATGGACGGGGAGCTTGCAGTCGGCTTCGTCACGCACTTCTCATGCACATCACTTCGCTCAAGCTGGAACACTTTCGGAACTACCACGCCCTGCGGATCGAGCCGGGGACCGGCCTGAACATCTTTGTCGGGCGCAACGCCCAGGGAAAAAGCAACCTGCTCGAAAGCTTGTACCTTCTGGCGACCTCCAAGTCGTCGCGGGCGGGTAAAGACACCGAGCTGATCGGCTTCGGCCAGGCCGGCACCCGCGTCATCGCCGACGTCGTCCGGGACCGCAGCAGCGACATCGAGATCGAGATGGCGCTCTCGCTTTCTGAGAAGAAGGCCGCTCGCATCAACGGCGTCCGGCACACGCGGCTGTCTGAGGTCATCGGCCAGCTCAACGCCGTGCTGTTCGACAGCGGCGACCTGGAGATCATCCGGGGCGAGCCGTCCGTCCGCCGCCGCTTTCTTGACCTAGAGATCGCCCAGACGTCGCCGCGCTACGTGCTGGCCCTCGGCTCCTATCGTAAGACTCTGGAGCAGCGCAACCGGCTGTTGCGGGACCTGCGCGACGGGCGCGCGCCCCGCACGGCCCGCGAGAGCCTGCCCGCCTGGAGCGCGGGTCTGGCCCAGCACGGTGCGCTGCTGATCGAGCGGCGGCGGCTGTTCCTGGAGCGCCTGGCCCAGCTCGCGCGGGACACGCATCAAACCTTAAGCGACGGGCGCGACGACTTGGTAGTCACCTACCTGCCCTCGTTTCCCTTAGACGGGCTGACCGGGGCCGAGGGCATCGCCCTGCGCTTCGGGGAAGAACTGGCCGCCGTCGCCGGCGAGGAGGCCGCGCGGGGGACAACCGCGCGCGGGCCGCAGCGCGACGACATCGCGTTCCTGGTCAACGGCGCGGACTGCCGCCTGTTCGGCTCGCAGGGCCAGCAGCGGACCGTGGCTCTGTCGCTGAAGCTGGCCGAGCGGCAATTGATCGAAGAATTAGTCGGCGAGCCGCCCCTGCTGCTGCTCGACGACGTCCTCTCGGACCTGGACGACGCCCGCCGGTCGCTGCTGTTCGACCTGACCGCCCGCGCCGGCTCGCAGACGTTTCTGTCGTGTACCAACCTGCGGGCGTTCTCCCCATCTGTTTTGGAGCGCGCCGCCGTCTACGAGGTCACGGCGGGCGAGGCCGTGAAGAGAGATTCGCCCCCCGATTTCGATCCGGGGGCTGATGCGAGAAGTCTATGATGAAAAAGACGCGCGGCCTGGCCCCCGCCGGCCTGTCCGTGGACAGCTTCTTCCAGTCGCACGAGCTGGCCGCCAAACTGCGCCCCCACCTCGCCAAGGCGTACTGGGACGGGGTCGTCGGCCCGCAGGTATCCGGCGTCACCCAGGTGGAGGCCGTCCGCGACGGCGTCCTGTTCGTGCGCGTCAAGAACAGCGTCTGGGCCAACGAGCTGGCGCTGCTCAAGGACGACATGCTGCGCCGGCTCAACGGCGCGCTGGGCGGGCGCGTCATCACCGACATCCACTTCAAGGCCAGCGGGTTGGCCCGTGCCAAAAAAAAACCCGTAAAATTATCGATTGACAGCCCCAAAGACGCCGACTTGGCACGGATTATGCTGTCTAGCGAGTCGCGGGCGCGCGTGGATGCCGCACTCATAGGCATCACGGAGGAAGCACTACGCGAACGGATTCGCCGTACCATGCTCCGCGCCGCCCGCACCTCCGAATGGAAGCGGCGGCAGGGGTGGCTCCCCTGCCGCCGCTGCGGCTCCCTCGCCGCCCCCCCGCCCGATGATGTCCCGCCCCAAGACCCTCTCTGCGCGCTGTGCCGCGCGGGGGTCGTCTGGACCTTCCGCGCCCAAGATTCGGTGTGAGCGCCATCAATGGATGAAGAGGCACGCGATCTGGGCGGGAGAGAGCCGCACCGCCGCGGGACTCATGCCCGATGGATGGAGCGAAACAATCGTGATCCCTACGGCCCCGAATGGAAGGGCGGATGGGTGCCCAGCAGTGCGGCGGCTGTCGCTACTTCGTCCCGCGCACGGGTGTAACGAGTAAACTTGAATGCGCTAGAAGAGTAGCCAAAGACCATCGCCACGGAGGGCGTGTACCATGCGGCACCGGCCGCTGCTTGTTTGGACGGCGGCGTTCGTCGCCGGGGTCGGCTTGTGCGCCGAGGGCTGGCTGCCCGCCGCGCTCGCCTTCGGGCTGGCCGCGCTGGGGCTGGCCTTGCTCGCCCTGGGCCGCGCGCCTTGGCTGTTTGCCGTCGGGCTGGCGCTGCTGGGGCTTGCGGCAGGGGCGGTGCGGCTGACGGCGTTCCAGACGGTTCCCGCATCTGACGTCTCCCACTGGGCCGACCAGCCCGCGCCGCTGACGCTGACGGGCACGGTCCGCAGCGACCCCGAGGCGCGGCGGGGCGGGCGGCTGACGTTCTACTTCAGCGCCGACTCGGTCACGGTCCGGCGGCAGACCACGCCCGTGACCGGCGACGTGTCCGTGGCGCTGGGGCCGGACGCGGCGCGCGGACTGGCGCTGGACTACGGTGACCGGGTCCGACTAGACGGAACATTGGAGACGCCCTCGGGCGCGACCAACCCAGGCGCGTTCTCCTGGCGCGATTATCTCGCGCGGCGCGCGATCTACGGTGAGTTGCGCGTCAAGCGGCAGGGCGCGGTGCGGTCGTTAGGGGGAAGTCGCGTCAGCCCTGTCCTCGCCCTGGCCGTCCGGGTCCGGCGGCGCGTCCTGGATGCCCTGCAAGCCGCCCTGCCGCCCCCGCAGGCGGCCTTGCTGGGCGGGATGCTGATCGGGCACCGGACCGACCTGCCGCCGGCCCTGCTGGCCGATTTCGTCCGCACCGGCACGGTCCACATTTTAGCCTCGGCGGGGCTGCACGTCGGCATTCTGGCGTTCTGGCTGGAAGCGGCATTGCGGCGGCTGACTCTGCCGCGCAAATGGCAGGCGGCTCTGCTGGTCGCCGCCCTGATCTTGTACGCACTGGCCTGCGGGGGGCGGCCTGCGGTGACGCGGGCGGTCGTGATGGCGGCGCTATATTTCGGGGCCGTTCTGTTCGAGCGCGAGCCGGACGCGCCGACGGCGGCGGGCGCGGCGGCTCTGCTGATTTTGATGCTCCAGCCGACGGCCCTGCTGGAGCCGGGCTTCCAGCTCTCGTTTTTGACCATCGGCACCCTGGCCCTTGCCATGCCGGCCTGGGACGGCTTCTGGCGGCCTCGCATCGCCGCCCGCATCGCCCGCCCCTGGCTCCGACGCGCCGTGCAGTGGCTGGCCGACATGGCGGGCCTGTCCCTGCTGGCGCAACTCGGCGCGGCCCCCATCGTCGCCGCCGACTACAACGAGGTCTCGCTGTCCGGCTGGCTCGCTAATCTGATCGTCGTCCCCGCCCTGTTTTTGCTGCTCCCGCTGGCGTTCACGGGCATCGCCCTGTTCTGCGCCGCACACGCCTTGGGCGGGCCGCTACTGCTTACGGCGGGGTGGGGGACGACACAGATCGCCTCGGTCGTCCGCGCCTTCGCCGCGTCGCCCTGGGCCGCCCGCGCCATCCCCACCCCGCCCGCCCCGGTCCTGCTGTCTTTTTACGCCCTGGTCTACGGAGTGACCTATGCCGCAAGAGAAAAATCCCGAAACAAGCCCCGACGCGACCCGACGCTGCCTGCTCCGGCTGGCCCCGCTGCTGCCCCTAGCCCCCCTGCTCTGGTGGGGGCTGGCCCGCCGCCCGGACCCGGACCGTGACACGCTGCGCGTGACCGCCATCGATGTCGGCCAGGGCGATTCGACGTTGATCCAGACGCCCTCGGGCCGCACCCTCTTGATCGACGGCGGCGGGTCGAGCGACGAGACCTCCGCCGATGCCACCGACGTGGGGACGCGCGTCGTGGTCCCGTTTCTGCGCTTTCTCGGCTTGAGTCGGCTGGACGTGCTCGTCCTGACCCACCCGCACGGTGACCACGTCGGCGGCCTGGCCGCGGTCCTGCGCGGGGTCGAGATCGGGACGCTGCTGGACGGGACGCGCCTGCCGTACCCATCGCCCGCCTACGCCCAGTTTCTCGCCCTGGTGCGCCAGCGGCGCATCCCCTACGCGCGGGCCGTGCGCGGCATGGCCCTGGACATGGGCGACGGCGTCCATTTGCGCGTCCTGAACCCGCCCCCCGCCTCGCCCTTCGGCGCGCAGGCCGCCTACGGGATTAATGCCGACGACGCCACGATCAACAACTATTCCGCCGCCTTCCTGCTCACCTATGGCCGCACCCGCTTCGTGCTGACCGGCGACGCCGAGACCGAGGCCGAAGGCCTGATGCTGGACGCCCACGCCGACCTTACTTGTGACGTCCTCAAGGCCGGACACCACGGCGCGAAGAACGCCACGGGCGACGACTGGCTCCATCGCCTCCAGCCCCGCCTGTCCGTGATCTCCTGCGGCCGCCACAACCGCTTCGGCCACCCCGCCCCCGCCACCCTCGCCCGCCTCTCCGCCCGCAGCGTCCAAGTCTACCGCACCGATCACCACGGGGCCGTCACCTTCGTCAGCGACGGCAAAACTGTGACGGCCCGCCCGTTCCTGAAGGGGTAGCCGCTCTTCCCATAACTACGTTTGCTTTCGTAATCTCCCATTAACGCCGCTGTCGGGGGACGGCAAGGCGTGATCAAACATACACATGGCAACGGAAAAATACCTGCATATGGGATATCAAAATACTTGGTGATGGTCTGATTCAGGTTGTTTGTTGTATACTGCTGGCATGGTGACGCAAACGATCTCGTGCTCTCATTGCGGCGGCCCCGACTTGATCCGCCACGGCAAAGCCCCCAACGGCAAGCAAAAGTTCCGCTGCAAGACCTGCGGCCAGTGCAGCCGCGAGAACAAAGGCAGCAACGCCTATGACAGCGAGTTCCAGGCCCGTGTTCTGGCCGCCTACCACGAGCGCTGCCCCTTGCGCGGCGTGTGCCGCATCTTCGCTAACGCAGTTGGACACATCAGCCGCCAGACGCTGATGACCTGGCTCAAAAAAAGCCAAGATGCTGCCGCCACCGGAAGCGACGCTGGCTCCCGCGTTGCCTGATGAGGTGCTGGAACTCGATGAACTCTGGTCGTTCGTGTCTCGGCGCAAGGATAAGCGCTGGGTCTGGCTGGCCCAGTGTGTCCAACTGCGTTAGCGAAGAACCCGTCAGATCGTGGCCTACGCCATCGGCGGGCGAGGCCAGAAGACGTGTCGCTTGCTGTGGCGGCGCATCCCGAAGGCGTACAAGAAGAGCGTGTTGTACACGGACTTCTGGCGGGCGTATGCCAAAGTGTTGCCTGCGGTTCAGCACCAGGCGACAGGCAAAGGGGACGGCCAGACCTGCCACATTGAGCGGTTCAACAACATCTTGCGTCAGCGGCTGGGCCGCTTCGTTCGGAGGACACTTTCGTTCTCCAAGAGTGACCAGAGCCACGAGAACTGCCTGCGGCTCTTTCTGCACGAGCATAACGTCAACAAACTAAATTAGACCACTACCCTTTTATGAACACTGACATCAACACTTTTAGGACTTACGCAGTTGGTTCCAAAGTGATGGTTGGGTTCTGCAAGTAGCGCCGAATGGCCTCCCGAATGAGACCCGCTTTAGCGGCGTAGCCGCTGATGCCCGTCTGCCATCGAGGCGCTTCGA
>JAABUQ010003342.1_pt1 | contig 29637 bp, 28 predicted proteins | sample 5560001 | NCBI WGS metagenome assembly JAABUQ01 (sample SAMN10711888, study PRJNA513371) | rock metagenome | isolation source: Antarctica rocks | place: Antarctica: Victoria Land, Finger Mt nord | collected 2015-12-18 | reverse complement strand
GGACGGCGGCCCTCCCCGCCCAAGCTGCCCGCCGTCGCTTGGATCAACAATCCAACCATCCACACCGATCTACAGAAGAAATCTTGACGTCTTGTCTCAGAAGCCTTGACAGGTTCCGTGGTGGGGTCCTCGCCCTGGCTCAGCGGGTGCCGGGGGCGAGCGGGAAGATGCATGTCAGGCGATGCCTGCGGGGAAGCGGCGAGGGTGTCGACCTGGCAGTCGGGCGGCGAGGGAGGTCAAGATGGGGCCGGAGAAATCCGGGGGCAGCCCGTAGGGAGGAGGATATTTTGGGTGTCGGCCCCGTCTTGACGCCCCGGAAGTCCTGCGTCACCCATCCTGGAGGCGGAGGGGATGCCGCCCTCGGTCACCCAACTCGGTCGAAGTGCTACCTCTTCCCCTTTTTGGGGCGGCATCCCCTCTGCCGTTTTCGTCTGGGCTGTTGGTTGGACTGGTGGCATCATCAGGCGGTCATCTCGGCCCAGACGAACCCGGCGAGCTCTCGGGCGATGGCGGTGACGACCACATTCCGGTTGGTCTTGCGTTCATCGAGGCGCCGGAACCGTCCGCAGAGACGGACCTGGGCGTCCCACGCCCGGGCGACCGTGGCCCGCTCGAGGCCTTCGTGACGGCGGCGCAGCTCGATGCCGACGCCGGGGCGGGACCGGTACGCCCAGGCGGACTCGACGAGCTGGGTGCGTAGGTGGACGTTGCCGGCATGGGTGATGTGGCCTCGCCGGACGCGCTCCCCGCTGGAATACTCAGACGGGGTGAGCCCGGTGAAGGCCATGAAGGTGCCGGCGGTCCCGAAGCGACGCCAATCACACACTTCCGACGCCAGACTCAGAGCGCCGAGGTGGGTGATACCCCGGTAGGCGGCCAGGCGGCCCACCGTGTCATCGAACGGTGGCCGCTTGTACCAGATGGCCAGGTCGGCGTCGATGGCGCTGACCGCCGCCTCCCTCGCTGACAGGGTGGCCCGATAGTGGCTGTAGGTGGCCTCGAGGGCCAGGTCGTCGAAGTGCTGGGCGGTGATCCACGCCTGGTGCTTGAGCGTCCAGTTGGCCCCGCCCCGCCACACCCGCCCGTGGCGCAACAAGAACTTCCCGAGCCGGTGCCGGGCCCGGGTCCGGTCGATGACCATGTCCGCCCGGGCTCGGCACAGATCCCGGACCGCTTCTTCGGCCACCGTTGGCACCCGGATGGCCACCGGCTCCCCCGCCCGATACAGCCGGGCCAGGCGCCGGCAGTCACGCGTGTCGGTCTTCACCCGATCTCCCGGAGCGGTCGGGATCAACGCCGGGGCGATCACCTCGGTGGCCACCCCGAGCGCCTTGAGGAGTCGGGCCAGCTCGTAGCCGGTCGGCCCCGCCTCGTAACAGGCCCGTAGCTGTCGGGGACTGCCCAGCCGGGCGATCAGGCGGCGGACGGCGTCGTCATCAGAGGAGATCTTCTCCACGTCGGCGACGTCGTCGCCGGGACGCAGGATCGCTGCTGAGATCGTGTTCTTATGCACGTCGAGACCGAGGAAAGTCGGCCTGGTAGAACTGGGCATGGGGACGGTCGGCTCCTTCCGTATGTGGCAACTTCCGCCTCATGGTGGCTGACCCACGCAAGCTGCGGAACGCGCCGGCCGTTCCATACTGACTAACCTCGATCCTCGGGACCTGTGGTTCAAATAGTCCGGTTGAGGTTTTGGCGCACGGCGGGAAGCCGAACCCCAGTGACCGCTCTCAGACCTCAGGTGATCGTTCTGAACGACACGCCACAAGCGTAGAGTCAAAGTCGGGCGACGGGGTGGGTCCCCGGCGGCCGCTACTGGGAACATCCCTGTAACTACAGCGATGTTGCCCATTTTAAGCTGTAGCCCGGCCGACTTGGGCGACCCGTTCCGACAGCGCGCAGCCCGAGCCCGTTCAAATAGATCTACCTAGGTCGGGCCGGCCAGCCTCCCAAAAAACCCCACCAATTCAAGGGTTTTGGCCCCAGCTACCTCTTGGGCGCCCCCCTGCACAGCCGTCCCGAGGATCGAGGCTAAGCCCGGATCCACCGATTCGCATGGCCCGATCGCCCAAGTGACTCTGAATGGTGATTGACGGGGAGTTATGGCCACAACGGGGGTCGAGGGCGCTGGGGGCTGCTGAGCGGCCGCGATGATCCAGGGCTCCGGGAAGGGGCGGCGTGCTCGCTTGACGTCGACGCTTTGGCCGCGGGCGGCAGCGCCTGGTACCGCCCGGTTCAGGTGACCACGATGACGGAGCGCAGGTTGGTCAGCATCTCGTTGAAGGCGTCAGCCCATGGCCAGTTCGTCGGGAGGTGAACGGTGAGCTTGCGGGCGGAGGAGGCGATGCGGCCGGGCACACAGAGGTGCCGGCGCCGGAGGGTGTCGGTGGCCACGAAGGACTTGTGGCCGCGGCGCCCAGCGCCTGGCGGTGCGGGAGCGTCGCCAGGTGAGGCGGCGGTGTCGGTGGTGTCGGTGTCGTCGGTGTCGCGCCGCGGTGGCACGTCGGCGGGCTCGATGGTGTCGAGCCCGCCGATACGGGTCGTCCACCGGGCCATGTTGTGGGCGATCACGTTGAGGCCGAGCCATGCCGCGTTTGCTCCGAAGCGCCCCGAGGGCAGGTGGTTGAGGCCCACCCCGTACTTGAGCTCGCGGATGGCGCTTTCAACCACGGCGTGGCGGCGGTGGTCGGCTTCGAGGCTGACGACCTCGCCGAGCCGGTTCGTGACGAACGCGTGATAGGACCAGGTGACGAACAAGGAGAGTTGTGATCCGGGGGTGGGACGCACCCGGCGCACGATCAGGCGGCAGTTGACCCCGTTTGTCTTGCCGAACGCCCGGTAGTTGATCTCGGCCACATCGGCGCCGTCTTCGAGGAAGTAGGGGATCGGCGTCCAGTCCGCCTCGGGGATCGCCTCGATGACCTTGCGCAGCCCCTTGGACATCTTGACGGTGATCGAGTACCTCACATCGGCTCTGCGGCACGCCCCGACGACCCTGGTGTTGGAGAAGCCGGAGTCGGCTCGCATGACCACTGGGCCCGAAGCTCCCGCGGCGCGGACCCGGGCGAAGGTCTCGGCCAAGAAGCTGGCCGCACCTCGTGCGGTATGGGCAGGCCCGGCCCGCAGACGGCAGTGCACCACGTCGGCGGTGCCGGCGACGGTGGCGAAGAGGGGGTGGTAGCCGCGGACATGGGAGTAGGTGAAACGACTGCCGCCCTGTTTGGCCAGCCCGTAGGTCTCGCAGATGCTGGAGTCGACGTCGATGCTCACCGAGGCGTCGCCCGGCCCGGCACCGGCCGCCCACGCCCGGGCCAGCACCTCGCCGGCGACCTTGTCGACCTGGCGGGCGTGACCCCAGGTGAAGCTGCGCAGGAACGTGCCGAGGGTGGAGGGGGCCAACACCGCGTGGCCCAGCACTGCGGCGGTGGAGCCCGCCCGCAGGACATCGCAGTCGTCGATGGAGTCACCACCGGCGAGGACCGAGTGGATCACCGTCACTGCCTTGTGGCCGACATGGGCATGGCCGGGCGCATCGCCCAGATCGACATGGGACTCGAAGAGCTCTTGGAGACCGAGGTGCTGGGCCAAGGTGGCGGGGGCGATCAGCCCGGCGTTGCCGACGAGATGATCGTCGTCGAAGACCACCTCAAGGCGGTCCAGGGTGTGCGAGAATGTGCGCATCGGGAAGGTGCCCTCCGGCTCAGCGTGAATGTGGACTCGATAACCATCATTCTCGCAGGTCAGGGCACCTTTTCCGCGGATGGTCCAAGCCGTCAGTGCGGCAAGGCCTTGGAGCGGGCGTGGGCGGCGGGGGCAGGACCGGGTGCGCAGCGTCTCGTCATCGATGTCGATTCCACGATCTGTCAGGTCTACGGCCGGGCCAAGATCGGTGCCGCCTACGGCTACACCAAGGTGCTGGGCTAGCCGCTCTGGCGGACTCAGGCGACGTCGGAGAGGGGCGGCGAGTCCTGGCTGAATGGAGATGCTCACTCCCGGAGTCCGAGGATCTCGCGACATCGCTCCCGTGGGTAGAGCGCGAGCCCGACGACCGGGAACAGCACCATAAAGATAAACAACCAGTACAAGGTGAGCGCGAGGACTATCCCGAGCGCAGCCTGCCCGAGAAGGGATATGCGCACCGTCCAGAGTCGCGAATGGGTCAGCGGCTGCCAGGCCAGCGGTTCCTTGGAGGTGCCGAACGTCCCGCCCATCTGCCTGGGTGCCCCGTACAACTGCCTCCACCAGGGCTTCTCCGTCACCGGTCCAGTGTGCCACGACCAGTCACGACGGTGGCCTGAGCGCCCCTCGCGGACCTGCGTTCAGTCACCGGCGATCTGATGATGCACGGCGAGGCGACAGAAACTCAGAGGAGATAACTTCGCTCGCCTTACACCTGCATACCGCAGGTCAGCACTGCGTTCAGGCCGGTGCGCTTAAAAGGCACCTACTCTGCCAGTTGAGATAGCGGCCCGTATCCTTCAGCCCCGCCGGGCTCAGCGTAGCCGGGGAGCCCTGCCCATCCCCGCTTGCCCTGCCGACCCCCGCTGGGCCCGATCCAGAGACAGCGCTCAGGCATGGCCGGCCCAGAGAAACCGGGAGATCAACGTGGCGGCTGACGGCGTGGTGCCGTCGCCGGTCGGCCAACGGTGCGATCCTCCCTTGTAGAGGTCATACTGCACCCGCCCCTGGGCCCGGCAGTAGGACCACACGGTGGAGACGACCATGCCGGTGGTGCGCGATGACGCCGCCGGGCTGCAGCCGTCGAGCTGGCGCCACTGGTCGACGGTCTGGCCCATGGTCGGCTCCAGGTAACCCTGCATGATCTTCCTGGCTCCATCGGTGGGGATGCTGAGCAGGGGGTCACCCGAGGAGGCCACCAAGACGGTGGGCAGGGGCCGGGTGCTGGCGCACGGGGCCACGGGCACCGCCTCGACCGCCGCCAGGCCGGCGAACATCCCGGGTTTGGCGCAGGCCAGGTCCATGGCCATCCGGCCGCCGTTGCTGTAACCGACCAGGTACACGTGGCGGGCCGAGGCATCGGGTTGGCTGGCCAGCACCTGGCGGACGACTTCGCTCAGGAAGCCCACATCGTCGACGCTGGCCCGGTGGGCCATCCCGCAACAACCCCCGGCATTCCAGCTACGATTCCAACCTGCCGGATACACGGCGATGGCCCGGCCGACCACGGGGAGGAGATGGCTGAGGCGCTCCATGATGGCCGGGTAGAGACCCCGGCCGTGCAGGATGATCACGACGGGCAGGGAGGTCCCGGACTGGGGCGGAGGGCGGATCATGAGGTACGAGCGCGCCATGGTCCCCACGTTCAAGTTGTTGGTCGACGACGTCCATCCGGGGGGGATCTCGGTCAGCGCCGGCGAGGCAATCTCGGGGATGGGTCCCTGACTCGGGTCCGTGGGATCGTCGGGGTCGGTGGGCGCAAGCCCCTCGGGCGTCGAGGTCGTCGGCTCCCCCCCCGACGAGGGGTCGAGGGGAGCGACGGGCTTGGCCCCGGCGGAACCGGCGAGCGACCGGCCACCGGCGGAGCGGGCGGCAGTGGTGTCGTCGTCGGGCCGGGTCTGGGGAATGGCGACCCGGGTGGCGATCCCCGGGTTGGTGCCCGGTCCCGAACCGGCCCGCAGGGCCACCGGGGTCGAATGGTGGCCCACCACCAGGACCATGATGGCGCCCACCATGATGGCGCTGAGGAGGGAGGAGACCACCTTCTTCCAGCTCGTCCCCTCTAGCTGATCCACGGCCGAGACTGTAAGGGAAATCAGGACCGAGTGTGGCCCCGAGCCGCGCCGGTCAGGCTCCGAGCGAGGTGAACCAGGCCCAGGCCACGCCCTCACCCGACGGCGATGTGGGCGACCCCGCCGGCCAACCGTGACCGTCGCCGGCAAAGACCGCCTGGCCGACCCGCTGGTTGTCCATGCAGCTCACCCAACTGGTCAGGGTGACGGACCCCACCGAGGTGACCACCGGAATCGACGAGCAGCCGTCAACCAAGCGGTAGCTGTCCACCTCCTCGTTTTGGGTGGGCGGCGCGAATCCGTCAGGCTGGAGGGCCAGTGGGGCCTTGGAGTTGGCCGGCAGATCGGGGTCGGTCGTCCCCGCCATGATCAGCACGGCCGAGGGCGCCCGGCCCGGACAAGGGGCGGCGTCAGTGGCCCCGTAGACGGCGACGCCGGCAAAGTCACCGGCGTCGTGGCAGGCCATGGCCAGCGCCATCTTGCCGCCATTGGAGTAGCCGGCCAGGTAGGCCCGGGACTTGGAGGCGTCGGGCTGGCCGTCCTGGACCTGGTGCAGCACGGTGCGGATGAACCCCACGTCGTCGATCTGGCCGCTGGCGGCCGGTCCGCAACACCCTCCGGCATTCCACGACTGCTGGTAGCCGGTCGGGTAGATCAGGATCGACGGGCTGACCACCGAGGTGAAGTTGGTCCGCTGCGCTTCTTGGGCCGACGTGGCATCCCGACCGTGCAGGACGATGATGATCGGCAGCGGCCTGGCGGACCGCTTGGCCGGTCGGGAGAGCAGGTAGCTGCGGTTCTGACCGCCGAAGGTCAACTGCACGGTGGTGTTGACATACGTCAGGGTCGCAGCCCCCGGGGCCGTCGACGGCGTGGGCCGGGGGTCGGCCAGGGTGACCTTGGCATGCCGGCCGGCCGACGCCGCCTTGGACTTCGGTGATCCGAGCAGGACCAGGGCGACCACGACGCCCACCGCCAGCAGGGCGACCAGCGCGGCCGCGAGCCCCCGGGTGGCAGCGCGGCCCGGCCGGGCGATGACTGGGCTACGACTCACGTCAGTACATCATCCGGGGATCTCGGTAGTGCTTGAACTCGATGAGGTTGCCCGACGGATCGGCCAGCACCAAGGTCAGGTGTCCCTCCACCCGGTCCCCAAAGCGGGTTCGGCAAGCGGAGAAGACCTCGAGGCCTCTGGTCTCGACGAGGAACAGCAAAGCGTCGAAGTCCTCCCGGGAGCGAAACGTGACGCCGAAATGGCGGGGGTAGAGCTGTCGGGGACCGGCGTCCCATGCCTCACTCAGATGACACACCACCTGGTCGCCGAAGAAGTCGAGGGTGACGCGATCGTCGTATCGGCGGGCCAGATGGCATCCGAGGCCCCCAACATAGAACTCGACGGCCTCGTCGAGGTCGCGGGCCGGGATCGCCAGGTGGAAGGCGTCGTGGCCGCTACGCATGGCGGTCCGCCTCGTGGTCCCGGCGATCAGCCTCGAAGTGCTCGAGCGTGTCGGAACGCAGCCCGAGGCGCAACGTCTCCAACCCGATGACATCCAGGGGGGCGATGTTGCCCAGGTTGACATTGGCGCCGAGTCGGGTCACGAAGTGGGTCTGCAATTCCTTGGTCGGGGCTTCGAAGAGGAGCAGTTCGGGAGGTACGCCGCTGGACAGGATGTCCTCGATGAGGCCCCAGCGCAATTCGCCGTCCGGGCGGCAGATGCCACTGCGCCCACTTTCCCGGGCCTCGGTTATGACCAGGGAAGCCCCGGCAGCCAGATCCTCGTTGATGCAGTCGACCCACTGTTTGGGCGAAAGTCTCTGCGAGCGATCAGCGTCTTTGTACCCTACCTCGCTCATCACCTCGAAACCGGCGTCGACGCAGGACCGCACGTAGGCCGCCTTGTCGGTGTTGGTCAACGCGATGGTTCCGTTGGACACCTCGATGACGTCGGCGCCGGTGCTGCGGCACAGCTCGAGGTAGGCGTCGAAACAGTCCTGGGCCGCGAACTTCTCGAAGAGGGTGCCGCCGAAGGAGAACCGGATGTCGTTGCTGCGCAGCGTCTCGATCTTCCGGTCGAGGGTGGCGGTCACCAGGGCGGTTCCCCAACCGAACTTGACCAGGTCGATGAGCTCGGCCGTGGAGGATATGGCGTCGTCGAACATCGACGCCGGCAGCCCGTTGTCGATCACCATGGTCAGGCCCCGGCTCCGAGGCTTGACCGTGCGCGAGGGAAGCTCGAGGGGGGCCCGGAGCATGGGAGGTCCTTTCGGAAGGGACGGGGGAATGACCTCCCCATGCGGGGATGGGGCGCCGCTGGTCAGGTGACGGGCGCCTGCAGGGGGTGCGCCGCAGCACCCAGATGCCTGTGGCCGCGACCAGGTAGGTGGTGGGGACGATGACCACCAGGAGCAGGGCAAGGCCCGCGCCCTCGGGCAGGAACCCCAGACCCCCGTCCTCGCCGAACGCCCCGAGGAAGGCCACGAAGCCCTGGTAGAGCAGGGGGTGCACCAAGTAGACGCCGAAGGACACGTCCGAGCTGGCGCGGAGCAGGCCAAGCGGTCGGGGTCCGAAGCGGCGGGCCGCCCACAGGCCGAGTGCAAACTGGGCACAGATGGCGGCCATGGCCTCGATGACCACCGCGGGCCCGAAGACCTCGGCGGCGTGCAGGGGGCTCACGTGGCCCACATGGACCTCGAGCTCGTAGCTGGTGACACCGAGCACCGCAACCACCAGGGCGGTGATCCCGAGCAACCGGGCCCGGGCTCCCACCCAGGCCCGGACCTGATCGAAGTGAGCAGCGGCGAGGATGCCGGCCACCACGTAGAGGACGTAGCTGGGCAACCACGTCCCGGGGTGGGCCAACCAGGTCGAGAGGGGCGCGGGGAACTGGAGGCGGAAATGAATCGCCGAGGTGAACGCCAGCTGCCAGACCACGGCGGCGGCCAGAAGCCGGCCGTGATGGCGGCGACGCAGCACCCAGGACCGCACCCAGGGAAAGACGATATAGAGCTGGAAGGTGAGCAGGAGGAAGTACAGGTGGAAGCGGGCCGCGCCGCTCAGCAGATCCCGGCTGTAGCGGGCCAGCACAGAACCGGGCGAGTCGAGCCCGCCGTCGGCGAGCACGTAGAGCGCGCTCCACAGAACGTAGGGAGCGAGCACCAGCGGGAAACGCCGTCGCCAGAACCGGCCGGCGCGGATCGGCAGGCGCACGCTGTAGGCCAGCACGAACGCACTGAGGAAGAGAAACACCTCCCTGGTGACGTGCAGCAGGCCCAGGGTGGCCCCGGTGAGCTCGCTGCTGGGCAGCATGAGCGAGGTGCCATGCACGCCGAGCACGCCGAGCACCGTGGTCAGGCGAACGACATCGACATCGTAGAGGTGGCGCGGCACCCCCCCGGCGCTCGAGGGGTCAGAGGCGGAGGGGGTGTTCACGGCCCTCGGGCCCACGGCCGTCGTGCTCACGGCGTGTCGGCCACCGCAGCCACCGCTCGACGGAGCTCGGCATGGCGGATCTTGCCGGTGGGTCCCGAGGGCAGGTGCTGAGCGACGGTGATCGATGCCGGGCGTTTGAAGCGGCTGAGGTCGCGGAGGCAGCGCTCGGCGAGCCGGGCGGCCAGCGCGGCATCATCGATGTCGACGCCCGAGGTGGCGATGACAAAGGCCACCGGTTCTTCCCCCACCGTGGGATGGGGCCGGCCGACAACGGCCGCCGCGCTCACCGCCGGATCGCCCAGAAGCACCTCTTCGATCTCTCGAGGGTAGAGCTTCTCCCCACCCCGGTTGATCACGTCGTCGCAGCGCCCGACCAGATACACGAAGCCGTCGTCGTCGAGGTGGCCCATGTCCCCGGTGGCCAACCAGCCTTGGGCGTCGGTGGCGCAACGGAACCCAGGTTCGCTCCCCGCCGGCTGCCCATAGCTTCGGACCACGTTGGCCCCCCGGATCTCCACCTGGCCCACGGTACCGGCGCCCACCGCCCGGCGATATCGGTCGACGATGCGCAGATCGAGGCCGATGGGCCGGCCCACCGAACCCACCCTGCGCTCGGCCGGGTCTCGGGGGTTGGCAGCGATCTGGCTGGCCGCCTCGGTCATACCGTAGGTCTCGAGGACCGAGACGCCACAGTGACGCTCGAAGCGCTCACGGACGGCCAGGGGCAGGGGGGCGGACGCGGAGCGGGCGAACGCCACCCGTCGGGCCACGTCCGCCGGCGGGCCCGGCCGATCGGAGAGCACGGTGATGATGGCCGGCACCAAGTTGAGCCACGTGGCCCCGAAGTCTTCTACCTGTGGCCAGAAGTGGCTGGCGGAGAACTTCCGGACCTGGATGAGGCTCGATCCGCAGACCACGGTGGAGAGCACCCCGACGACCAGGGCGTTGATGTGGAACAGGGGCAGGGGGCAGTACCCGCGGTCCTCGGCACCGAGACCGTGGTTGGCCACCAGGACGCCTGCGGTGTGGAGCAGGTTGGATTCGGGGAGCACGATGATCTTGGGCACCCCGGTGGTGCCGGAGCTGGCCAGGACCAACGACGCCGTTGCCGCTCGGGGGCCGCGCCGACGCCGGCGGCGACCCGTCGGCGAAGGCCCACCCTCGACGGCCAGTCCGGCGCGGCTCGTTGTCCACAGCTCGGTGGATGGCAGGATGGCCCGGGTCTGATCGGCGTCGCCGTCGGTCACCAAAGCGGCCAGGCCGAGGAGGCGATCCTGCTCGACGAGCTCGTGGGGGGTGATCGCCGGGTTGAACGGTGCCACCGTCACGCCTGCCGCCAATGCTCCGAGGTAGGCGGCGATCATGGCCAGGGGGTCGCCGACGAGCAACCCGACCCGCTGGCCGGCCAGGCCGGTGGCGCGCCGACGCCACCGTTCCGCCTCCAGCGCCAGGTTCCCCCAGGTGAGGGCCATGCCCGAGGCGCCCTCGATGAACGCCACCCGGTCACCTGCCTCCTCGGCTCGAGCCTCGAGGAGGGAGCCAATGCCGGCGGGGACGGGAGCGGTGCGGAAGCGATGGGTCATGAAAGCGTCATAACGAACGAACGTGAAGGGGTCATCACTGGCTCCTGAAGAATGGATGAAGGTTACGACGTTCGAGACACGTGTAGCGAACGGGCCGGCTCCCCCGGGCCCGCACCCACGCCGACCAGGGTTCCGGGGGTGGTCCAGGTCCCCACTCGCCGGGGGAGCTGGTGGACTCGTTCTCTCCCCCGGACCCAGGCGCGGCCGATCAGGGGCAGGGCCAGCGGCGTTCGCCGCACGATGAGGCATGCGGCGAGCGCGCCGAGGGCGACGCCGACCACGGCCAACGCGGTGGCAACGGGAGCCGGCATCGTCCGCACCGGGTTGCCCAGCCCGGCGTTGCAGACCAGGGTCAGGACAACGGGGTGGAGCAGGTACACCCCGAAGGAGATCTCCGAGCCCCGCCGGATGGCCCCCAGACCACGGCGGGCGCCGAGGCTCCAGGCGTCGCCCACCAGGAGCAGAAGGACCGCCACGCTGGCCGCGCACACCAGCATCACCGGCTGCAGCGGGTCGGCGGCGTCTCGGGGCGCCATCCAGATGGTCTGCACCACGTAGACGACCTCGGAGAGCACCAGGCCCCCCAGCGCCCAGAGGAGCAGGCGGCGCCGGTGGGAGCGAAGCAGGCCCAACAACTTGTCGAAGTGCAGGGCCGCGTAGCACCCGGCCAGCACATAGATGGCGTAGGTGGGAAGCAACTCGTAGCCATGAGTCCAAAAAAAGCCGATCCAGCCCGAGGGGATGAGCCAGTGCAGGCATCCCAGCCACGCCGCGTTGAGCACGCCGACCACCCCCAGCACCAAAAACGCCCGATGGGCGGTGGCCCGCACGAAGCGGACCAGGAGGGGGAACACCAGGTAGAGCTGCATCGACACCAGGAGGAAGTAGAGGTGATACTCCGTCGTGCCCTCGATCAAGCCCAGTCCCAGGTCGCTCCAGGCGAACGGCGGATGCGGCCCGCTGACGAACGTGAAGGCGTAGTAGATGACCGACCAGGCCAGGTAGGGCACGCCCACGTACAAGAAGCGCTTCGGCCAGAACGAGCGGGCCCGGACCTTCTTCCGGCCCAGGCAGGAGTAGACGAGCACGAATCCGGTCAGGGCGAAGAAGACCTCCCGACCGAACTCCAACACCATCATCACCCCGGCGGCAAACGGGTTGGCGGGATCCTCGGTGAAGGCCACGGAGTGGACGAGGAGCACCGCTGCGAACGTCAGCAGGCGGAGGATGTCGAGCTGCCACAGGTGGACGGATCGACCCTGTCCCTGCTCGTCGAGCTCCGGGGCGGAAGTGACGCCGGCATCGAACCCGGGGGCGGCGGCGAGCGTCTCAGCCAACGGGGCCGCCCAGAAGCGAGGAAGGAAGCATTGCGAACGATTCTGCCCGGTCTTCCTGAAGTTCATCCGAGGTGAACCTGAGAGCTTCCTGAGAGCCACCCCCCTGAGGGCGGCGCGGCCTTTAGGTGGCCGGGGCCCGAAGGGGACCCGGCGTCAGGTTCCATCGCCGCAGCACCGGGAGGGCGTGTTCCCACCCAAGCTCGCTGATGCTGCCCGTGTCGAGGGCCAGCATCCGACCCGCGCCCACCTCGGCCCCGGCCCACCGGGCCCCCAGCACCCGCAGGAAGTGGCCATGGCCGACCAGGGCCACGGCGGCGTCCACCGGCTGGGCCCGGCACCAGGCAACGACGCCGTCGGCCCGCCCCGCCACCTCGGGGGCGGACTCCCCGCCCGGCCAGGGCCCGTTCCAGATGCTCCACGCCGCGAAGCGCTCGCGGATCTGCGACGTGGTCAGTCCCTCCAGTTCCCCGTAGTCCCACTCCCGCAGGTCGTCGAGGACATCGGTGGTCCCCAGACCGGCCAGCTCGGCGGTGCGCCGGGCCCGACTCCGGGGGCTGGTGGCCACCACATCGAACGACCGCTCGGCGAGAAGCGCTCGGAGCGCCTCGGCCTGGTCCTCACCGGTGGCGGTCAGTTCCAGGTCGGTTCTCCCGGTGTGTCGACCACTGGCGCTCCAGGTGGTCTCGCCATGGCGAATGAGCGTGACGACGGGTCCGGGATTGGCCATGAACCATCTTCGCCCATGACCGCCGGGCGCGAAGCGTTTCCCCCCCACCGTCACCGGGAACACATGAGCCGTGGACCCGACCCGCCGGCCGGCATCGAAGGTGGCGACGGCGTCGATGGTTCTGCCCCTCTCGGCCACCAGTTCGGGCGTGGCCCGGAGGTTTGTTGCGTCGGTCACCGGGAGCGACGAGGACTCCCGGGTCGCCCTGATCGTCACCGAGCTGGTCACCAACGCCGTGCGTCACGCCCACAGCCAGCCCTGCCTGAGCGTGACAACGGGCGCCGACGAGGTGATCATCGAGGTGACCGATGACCATCCGGGTCGACCCGTGCTCCGGGCCAAGGAGACCAACGAGACCTCAGGCCGGGGGCTGGTGCTGGTCGATCAGATGGCCGAGGCGTGGGGCGTCGAGCCCCGTGACGACGGTCCCGGCAAGGTGGTCTGGGCCCGCGTGGCGTGGGATGGTTGATCTGACCTTTTAGGCGTCGCGCTTGGCCATCAACCACGCGGCGAGGGCCAGCACAGCCAGGGCAAAGGCCACCAGCAGGCCAAAACCAGTCCACGCACTGAGGGTGTGGGCGCTTCGGTGCACGGAGAGGATCTGTGATCCCGCCTCGGTGGGCCAGTACTCGATCACCGGATTTCGGATCGAGTCGGGCAGCACGCCCCGCAGGATCAGGGGCACCACGAACACGAACGCCACCAGGATGGCGATGGACGCCGCGGTGTTTCGGAGCAGGGCTCCCACCGCCAAGCTGAGCAGGCCGATCACCGCCAGATACAACCCGGCACCGATCACCGCCCGCAGGACCGAGGACTGGCCCAGGCTGGCGCTGGGGGCCTGGGCGGCCAACACGACCTGGCCGATCAGGAAGGCGCCGAACGCGGTGACCTCACCGACCACGACCATCACCGCAGTGAAGGCCACGGCCTTGGCGCCGAGCAGGCGAGGTCGGTGGGGTGTGGCCATGAGGCTGGTGCGGATCATCCCGCTCGAGTACTCGGAGGTGATGACCAGGGAGCCGAGGACGGCCACGGCCAACTGGCCCAGACCAAGGCTGGCCAGGCTGAGGCTGGTGGGATCGAACACGCCGGTATAACTTCCGCTGGCATAACTGGAGGCGGCCCCCCAGGAAAAGAGCGCGGCGAGGCCCACACCCAAGATCACCACCACGGCCAGGGTGATGAAGGTGGACCTGACGGTCCGCAGCTTGATCCATTCGCTGTTGATGGCGCTGAGCATCCCCGGGGGCCGCGGGGGACGGGCCATGGCGGGGCCGGGGCGGGGAGGGACGGTGGTGGTCATCGGGCCAGCCATCCGGGAAGGCCCGCCGGGTCCCCAGGCGTGCCCGGTCCGGCCTGCGCGCCGTATTCCACGCTGTCTCGGGTCAGTTCCATAAATGCCTCCTCCAACGACGCCCGCTGGGGCGTCAGCTCGTGCAGGACCACGCCGGCGGCCGCGGCCACCTCGCCGACCACGGTGCTGAGCATCCCAGTGACGTCGAGCACGCCCGGCTGGGTGGGCCGCACCGCCGCCCCTCGTTCTTCGAGCAGGCGGGCCAGCTCGTCGGCCTGAGGGCTGCGCACCAGCACCGATTGACCGGAGCTGCCGGCCACGAACTCCTCGACGGTGGAGTCGGAGATGAGCCGGCCTCGGCCGATGACGAGAAGGCGGCTGGCCGTCTGAGCCATCTCGCTCATCAGATGGCTCGAGACCATCACGGTGCGGCCCTCGCCGGCCAGGGCCCGCATCATGGTCCGGACCCATACGATCCCCTCGGGGTCGAGCCCGTTGACCGGCTCGTCGAAGATGAGGATCCCCGGATCACCGAGGAGGGCGGCGGCGATGCCCAGGCGCTGGCCCATGCCCAGCGAAAAGCCTCTGGCCCGGCGTTTGGCCACGCTCTCCAGGCCGACGAGGCGCAGCACCTCGCCGACCCGGCTGGCCGGAAGGCCGTTGGATGCAGCCAGGCATCGCAGGTGAGAGCGCGCCGAGCGGCCGCCGTGAAGCGCTTTGGCATCGAGGAGGGCGCCCACCTCAAACAGTGGCCGTTGCAGCTCCCGGTACGGCTTGCCGTTGACCGTCACCGTGCCCCGGGTGGGCCGGTCGAGACCGAGGATCATCCGCATGGTCGTGGTCTTGCCGGCCCCGTTCGGCCCCAGGAAGCCCGTCACCGTGCCCGGATGGAGCGTAAAGGAGAGGTCGTCGACGGCCACCGTTGAGCCGTAGTGCTTCGTCAGGTTGTGGGCCTCGATCATCGCCACGCTCCCTGGAAGGTGCCGCCGGCCGGACCCGACGGGTTCCGCGCTCGTCAGGGTACCGTTCCTGGGCTATGCCTGCCGTGGAAGTCGAGAACCTGGTGGTGGATCGGGGAACGACCCGGGCCGTCGCCGGCCTCGACCTGTCGGTGGAGGCGGGAGAGGTGGTGGTGGTCCTCGGCCCCAACGGGGCGGGCAAGACGACGGCGGTGGAGACCATCGAGGGCTACCACCGGCCCCGGTCGGGCACCGTTCGGGTCCTCGGACTCGACCCCATCGCCGATCACCGACGCCTCCGCAGCCGCATCGGGGTGATGCTCCAGCGCGGTGGTATCTGGCCGGGCATGGGCGCGGCAGAGGCGCTGCGCCTCTTCTCCCGCTACTACGACGACCCGGCCGACCCGGGGGAATTGCTTCGCGTCGTGGACCTGGAGTCCTCCGCCAGAACTCCCTGGCGCCGGCTCTCGGGGGGAGAGCAGCAACGGCTGGCCCTGGCCCTGGCTCTGGTGGGCCGACCGGAGGTGGCGTTGCTCGACGAGCCCACGGCCGGGGTGGATCCCCGAGGCCGGCAGGCCGTGCGCCAGGTGATCACCGGCCTGCGCTCCTCGGGGGTGGCCGTGGTGGTCACCTCCCACGAGCTCGACGAGGCCGAACGCATCGCCGATCGCATGGTGATCGTCGATGCCGGCCGGGTGGTGGCGGAGGGCACGCCGGCCGACCTGGTTCGCTCCGGAGGCGGCGCTCAGGTTCGATTCGGCGCCGCCCAGGGGATCGACGTCACCGCGCTGGGGGCGGCGATCGAAGCCCCCGTCAGCGAGGAACGGCCCGGCGAGTACATCGTCGACGCCCCCGCCACCCCGGCGCGGGTGGCGGCCATCACCGCCTGGTTGGCCGAGCGCGACCTGGCCCTGGCCGACCTGCGCGCCGGGCGCGAGACCCTCGAGGACCTGTTTCTGCGCCTGACGTCCCCCTCGGCGGCCGGGCGCCGGCCGGGACCACGATGAGGGCACTGGTGGCCCAGTCCGGCGCCGAGGTGCGCATGACGCTGCGGCGGGGGGACTCGCTGCTCCTCGCCCTGGGGATCCCGGTGGGCCTGCTGGTGTTCTTCTCCCTGGTCGACGTCCTACCCCGGCCGGGGGGGGTGAGCGATCCGGTGGCGTTCCTGGCTCCGGGCATCCTGGCCCTGGCCGTCATGTCCACCTCCATGGTCAGCCTGGGTATTGCCACCGGCTACGAACGCCACTACGGGGTGCTCAAGCGCCTGGCCTCCACCCCCCTCGGACGGCCGGCCCTGCTCGGGGCCAAGACGGTGGCCACCCTGGCCGTGGAGATCCTCCAGAGCGTCGTCGTGGTCCTGGTGGCCCTGGCGCTCGGCTGGGAACCCGGGGGGCAGCCGGCCCTGGCCGCCCTCGGTGTGGCCACGGGCACCGTGGCCTTCGCCGGCATCGGTCTGCTCATGGCCGGCACACTCCGTGCCGAGGTCACCCTGGCCGGAGCCAACGGCCTGTACATCTTGCTGCTGTTGCTCGGCGGCATGATCATCCCGCTCTCCAAGCTGCCCGGTCCCCTCCGGGCCGTGGCCCACGGCCTGCCCTCGGGCGCCCTATCCGACATCCTCCACGGTTCCCTGGCCGTCGGGGCGGGGGCAGGGGTGCCGGGGCGAGCCTGGGTGGTCCTCGCCGCCTGGGCCGTGGTGGCTCCCGCCGCCGCCGCCGTCACCTTTCGGTGGGACTAGCACTAGCCGAAGGTCAGTGCCGGATGAGCTCGTCTACGGCCATGGCCGCGAACAACAGGGTCACGTAGCTGATGGACCAATGGAACAGGACCATGGCCCGCTTCTCGGTCCGCTCCCGGTAGAGCCGCACCGCCAAGGCGACAAACGCCGCCCCGGTGATGCCGGCCACCGCCCAGTACAGCGGACCCATCGTCGCCGCCCATCCAAAAGCCCCGGAGACGGCGACGACGAGCACCGAGTAGGCCACGATCAGCCCGGCAGTCCGCTGGAAGGTGGCCACCACCGGCATCATGGGCACGTCCACCGACGCGTAGTCGGCGCGGTACTTGATGGCCAGGGCCCAGAAGTGCGGTGGGGTCCACACGAAGATGAGGGCGAAGAGCAGGATCGGGGCCAGGCCGATGGTGCCGGTCACCGCGGCCCATCCCACCAGGACCGGCACCGCGCCGGCGGCACCGCCGATGACGATGTTCTGCCGGGAGGTCCGCTTCAGCCACAGGGTGTAGACGAAGACATAGAACAGGGTGGCACTCACCGCGAGCACCGCCGAGAGGAGGTTGACCGCCGCCCACAGCTCGGCGAATGCGGCCACCTCGAGGCCGATGGCGAAGATCAGCGCCGAGGCCGGGCTCACCGCGCCGGTCACCAGCGGACGGTTGGCGGTGCGCTGCATGACCGCATCGATGTCGCGGTCGATGTACATGTTGATGGCGTTGGCGCCGCCCGCGGCCAGGGTCCCGCCCACCAGGGTGGCCACCATAAGGCTCACCGCAGGCAGGCCCCGGGCCGCCACGAACATGGTCGGCAAGGTGGTGACCAGCAACAGCTCGATGATCCGGGGCTTGGTCAGGGCCACGAACGCGCCCAGCCTGCCACCCAGGTCGCGGCGCCCCGATGACGACTTCAGACCCGGCGACACCACGGTGGTAGCGGAACTCATCGGGCCCCCGCCGGCTGGTTACCAGGAAGCGACATCGAAGAAGACACTACGGCAGGCCACCGGCGACGGACAATGCGAGTGGCCCGGGCGGTTCGCGCCCGGCTGGGGCGGAGTCCTCGACGGCCCTATTGTGGTCCCCGATGCCGCCGATCCTGGTCTGGGCCCCCGCCCGACGCGCTTACCGGGTGGTCCGCCATCGCCGCCTGTCCCCCCGCGGATTTCGGATGGTCACCGGCGTGGCCCTTTTCGTGATGCTCGTCATCATCGTCTCCGGCGCCGCCGTCCGCCTCACCGGGTCCGGCCTGGCCTGTCCCACCTGGCCGAAGTGCACCTCGAGCAGTGTCGTGGCCCCGGTGGCGATCCATCCGTGGATCGAGTTCGCCAATCGGCTGATCAATGCCGGCATCGGCATCGTCGCCCTGGGGACCGTGGCCGCCGCCCTGGTGCGGGTGCGCCGGCGGCGGGACCTGACTTGGCTGTCGGTCGGGCTGATCGTCGGCGTCATGGTCGAGATCGTTCTCGGGGGCATCACCGTGCTCTACAAGCTGGCCCCCCAACTGGTGGCCGCCCACTTCCTCCTGGCCGTGCTGTTCCTGGCCGACGCCTTGATCCTCTATCACCGGGCCGGCTGGCCCGACGAGGAAATTCCCAAGAGACGCGGCCGCGCTCGGGCCGCAGGCACCGCCGCGCTCATGGTCTCCACCGGCCAGCGCCGCTTGGCCGGCCTCCTGGTCGCCGCCGCGGCCGTCGTGGTCACCTTGGGCACCGTGGTCACCTCGACGGGCCCTCACGGGGGCGATCCCACGGCCCCCCGCTTCGCCTTCTCCCTCCACGACGTGGCTCAGATCCACGCCGACGCCGCCGACACCTTTGTCGGTCTGGTCATCGTCATGTGCTGGTGGTTGGCCCGCAGTGGCGTGGCCCGATCCGTGCTGCGACGCGCCGAGGTGCTCCTCGTGGTGGTCGTCGCCCAAGGTGCCCTCGGCTATGTGCAGTACTCCATGGGCGACCCGGCAACGGTGGTGGAATTCCACGTGGCGGGATCCGTGGCGGTGATCGTGGCCACCGTGGCGTTCTACCTGGGTCTGTCGGCCCGTTCCCGCGCCCCTGAATCCACCGGCGAGGCCGCGCCCTCAACCGTGCCCATCACCTCGCCGGCCTCTCTCGGTGTTGGCTGACCCGGCGGTTGTCGCCGGGCCCATCCTGGCGTCAACGGCCATGCCCGCCGCCGCCCCCGTCGAGATCGACGAACCGGAGATCCGCTCGCGGGTCGAACCCGACCGCCCCTGGAAGGTCATCGTCTGGGACGACCCGATCAACCTGCAGTCGTATGTGACCTTCGTGTTCCAGAAGCTGTTCGGCTACAGCAAACGGAAAGCCCACAAGCTCATGCTCGACGTCCATCTCAAGGGCAAGGCGGTCGTGTCCGACGGGCCTCGAGAAAAAGCTGAGCTCGATGTGTTCCGCCTTCACGAACACGGCCTGTGGGCCACCATGGAACGGGACGACTAGGTGCTCTTCGGCCGACCGCCGATCCGCCGCATCTCCCACGACCGCTACGCCGTCAACCTGGGGGACCAGGAGCGCTCACTGCTGAGCTCCCTGGCCGAGCAACTCACCGAGCTGCTGGGCAATCCCGACGAACCCGGGCTGCACCGCCTCTTCCCGCCCGCCTACCAGGGTGTGGAAAACATGGAGCACAACGACGACTACCGCAGGCTGATGACCGACGAGCTGGCCGACAACCATCGCCAGGCCCTCGCCACCTTGGCCACCAGCGCCCAGGCCACGGAGCTGACCGCCGACCAACTCGACGCTTGGATGCGTGCGCTCAACCAGTTGCGCCTGACGCTCGGCACGCGCCTCGAGGTGAGCGCCGACCATCAGATCGACGGCACGAGCGTCGAGGGGCAGATCTACGAGTTTCTGACCGGGATCCAAGGGATGGTCATCGACGCACTCGCCGAGGAGTGAACGGCGTTGGCCTCCCGGTAGGCTCATGCTCGGAGCCCCCATCGTCTAGCGGCCCAGGACACCGCCCTTTCAAGGCGGCAGCACGGGTTCGAATCCCGTTGGGGGTACTGGATCTGTTTGCCCAGGTCAGCGGGTGTTTTCGGGGGTTTCGGCGGAGGCCCCATCGGTCCTCGTTTCGGCCCGCATCGCGCGTGCATCGCACGACCGGAAGCGTTCCCCGACCGCATCGGCGGCCAGCCGGTCGGGCATCAGCGGTGGCTCGGGCGTACACGGTCAGGGTCAGTTAGCCTCGATCCTCGGGGACTGTTGTTCCAATAGTCCGGTTGAGGTTTTTGCTCAGCGGGGCGGGAAGCCGAAGCGCAGCGACCGTCCCTCCCACCAGGGGATGGGGATGTCGAGTTCAGGGAAGCCGGCGTCGATGAGCACCGGTGTGTAGGTACGCAGGGCGAGGTCGACTCGGACGTGGTCGTCGGCGACGGTGATCTTGCCAGTGTTGTCGAGGAAGTGGCGCCACAGCCGGTCGGGGGTGGCCAGTTCGTAGCGGGGAGCTTGCGGGCCAGGAGCCGGTAGGCGTTGCCGGCGAGCACGGTGAGGGTGGTGTCGAGGTCGACGTTGAGCGGCAGGCCGGAGGCCAAGGCGTGAGCGCTGCCCAGGGCCGCCATCGAACGCCAGCTCTCCCGACGAGACGTCCCCTTGCGGGAGAAGACCCTGTGGCGGATGATGTACGAGACCGCCGCCCGAGCCAGCGAGGTCCTGGCGCTCGACATCGAGGACCTCGACCTGTCTGGCCGTCGGGCCAAGATCGTCTCCAAGGGAGGCAAGGCCGAGTGGGTGTACTGGACCTCGGGCACCGCCCACCTCCTGCCCCGGCTCATCCGAGGACGCAGCGGAGGACCGGTACACAGATTCGAAGAATCTCTATGCCTACCTCGGTGCTGATAACAGCCCGGGCCCGAAACACTCCTGAAGGGGGAGATCCGGGCCGGCGGGACTCCGGGCGCCTCGTCGCACAGGATGATCCCCGAGATCGACGTCGACAGTCCGGGCGTCGTCAGCAGTCAAGCGAGGACAGGTGGTTCTGCGAGATCGCCCTCGGACCGGATCGTGACGATGAGCGAAGCCGGTGACTCGACTCGCGGCAAGGACCCATCCGGCCAATGCATCTGGAGCTGCCCTATCCGGTACGCTGGCGCAGCAACGAAGACTATCGCGCAGCATGGGATCCCCCTCCCGCGCCCGATTTGTTCCGGCGTCCCGCTCATTTGGGCCTCGGCGTCCATAGTCGTGCCGTTGTGTTCCATCAACCAGGAGGTGCTGCTGTGGTCTACGAGGAGGAGTTGTTCAATGTTGTTCAATGAGCTCATTGAACAATCCCAGAATCTGCATACGGAGTCGATGAAGACCACTGGGTCGGCGATCGACGACTTGGTGGAGATCGACGAACGCCGGGTCCATCCCGTGCCGCTTCCTCTGACCATCAGGAGAACTCGTCGTCTTGGGTACAGATGCACCGATGGTCAACCGGCAGGGGGGACGGATCACGGCGCCGACGCTGGTTGCCGGCGGGGTGGGTGGCACGGGTGAGCCCGGATCTCCCTGCGGTTCGACGGCGCCCACCTTGCTCGCGAACGGACTGAGGTTGATCGATCCCCACCCCGCTCTGTCGTCGTCGGGCGGCAACGAGGGCGGACCCTGAATGGCGAAGCAGGTCAGCCGACCGACCGGGACGGCGCCGTTGGTGTCCCTCCCGGCGACCGGGTCCGACCGACTCGCCGGCGACGAGAATGAGCGCTGGACCAGTCGCTACCGGTGGGTGTTGGTGGCCCTCGGCTCTTTAGCCGCCAGCCGGATCATCTCGACGAGCGTCCTGCTGCTGAGTGCCGTTCACCGCCACCTGCCGATCTTCAGCTCGCACAGCGTCCTGGCCTACGACGACAGCGCGTTTTACATCTCGGCGGCGATCCATGGCTACGCCCCCCATGTAGACGTGACGGTGAAGAATACGACAGGGTTCTTTCCGGCGCTGCCGGCGGCCATCCGCATTGTCCATGTGTTGACAGGGCTCCCGTGGACGGTCACGGGAGTCGCCATCGACTCCGTCTTGGAAGTGGCTGCGGTGATCGCTGTGGCCGCCGTGACCCGTCAAGTGCTCGATCACCGGTCCGCTGAACGAGGGGTCGTCCTCTTGGCTCTGTTCCCCGGTGCCTACATCTTCACCCAGGTCTACAGCGAGCCGCTCTTCCTCTTCGCCGCCGCCTGCTGCCTTTTTGCCCTCCACCGGCGCTGGTGGATCGTCGCAGGTGTCGCCGCCTCCCTCGCCGGGGCGACGCGGCCCACCGGCATCATCCTCGCCCTGTGCTGCGCCTGGGTGGCCCTCCAGGAGATCAGGACCCGACGGGAATGGCGGTCGTTGATCGCACCCATCCTGGCGCCCACCGGCTTCATCACGTTCCTCGTCTTCTTGTGGATCCGAACCGGTGAAGCGTTGACTTACGTCCACACCCAGGATGACGCCTTCAACCAGCGGCCTACCTTGACGGCCATCCCTGAACAGATCCGCAACGCCGTGATGGGCACTCCCCACCGCGACATCGCCTATCCGGTCCTGCTTACGCTCGGCATCGTTGGCACGGTCCTGCTCATCAAGCTCCGACCGCGCGTGCCGGCGGTGTGGATCAGCTACTCCATTGGGGGCATCCTCGTCAACCTCCCGTCCGCTCACGTCGGCTTCCGCCCCCGTTTCGCCCTGTTGACGTTTCCCCTCATCACCGGCCTGGGGGCCCGCCTCAAGGGCCGAGCCATGATCCTGGCGGTCGCCATATCGGTGGCCGGATTGATCTTCTTGTCCTGGACCCTGCCCGTCTACGTCCCCTGACCGGGCGACTTGGTGTGCCGGTTACCGACAAACCACCGGCTAGGTGATCCTGAAGTAAGGGTGCCGTTGATGCTCCGGGAGAGCTTGGCAGCGACGGGGTGCGGTTGGGGTGAGTTCGGGAGGTTCTGTTGGGCATCTGGTCTGCCTTCTCCGAGGTTCCCGGACCCGATCTTCCCCTTGTGTGGGGGGTTTCGGGGCGTGAAGGACCTGCGGGGAAGGGTGAGACGGTCGAAGACGGCGGGGCGTCGATCGTCTCAGGGGGGCGCAGCGGTCCACGCCCCGCCAGCGAGGGTGACGCCCAGGGTCGCGAGACGGGACCAGTTGCACGCGGCGGCACGGGTATCGGCGTCGGTGGCGATCCGGATCTTGCCCCGCACCCGGGCTTTGCGGCCACCCCAGGCTCGGCGCACGAAGTGAGCGATCTTGCGTTCTACCTTCGGACGGGTGCTCGTATACGCGTCTGCCAGTCGGGGTCGGCTTGGGCGACCTTGTGCGCTTGGAGGATGTCCTCTCGGGCATGGATGTTCACCGTCCGTCCCGCCGTTGACGCGGTGCACGAGGGGCGCAGCGCGCAACCGGTGCAGGCCCCCGGCGAAGTCCGCCCGACCCGAGCGGTCTTTACTGACGCGGATCGGGGGGGTCTGCCCGGACGGGCAGGTGACGGTGCCCGCTTCGAGATTGACAGTGAAGTCGTCCTGGCCGAACAGCCCGTTGCGTCCCCGAGCGGGAGCGACCCGGGCCTTGACGTCGTCGTAGCCGGAATCGGCCAAGCGGGCGAGGGTCTCGCGGTCCCGTAGGCACAATCGCCCATGACCGTCGGTTTCACCGCCTCGCCGGCGTGACCGGCCAACAGATCCTCGACGGGCGTCGAGTCGTGCACGTTGCCGGCCGTGACGATCACCTCGTCGATCAACTCGGAGTCGGGGTCGACCGACAGGTGCGCTTTGAAGCCGTCGAAGCGGCGGTCATGGGACTTATGTCCGTGGCGGCCCTCGACATCAACGGTGGAGATCACCCGGTCGGTGGCGACACGCCGGGCGATACGAAACACCCCGTCGTCGCCGGCCTCGACGTCCTGGCCGGCCACGACGGCCAACAACTCCGCTGCCGCGGCCGCCGGGCCGGTCAGGTCCTTGAGGAGGAGGGACAAGTTCCTACCGGACGGCCAATCTTGGCCGCTCTTTAGGGGGCCAATCTTGGCCGCTCTTTAGGGGGCCAATCTTGGCCGCTCTTTAGGGGGCCAATCTTGGCCGCTCTTTAGGGGGCCAATCTTGGCCGCTCTTTAGGGGGCCAATCTTGGCCCTAGCCTCTGACTACATACGTAGTCATTTATCTAAACCGTTCGTGCCTACCCATCTGTGGATAACAACCAGCAGCTCTCTCCCCAACACCACCCAACGCTTCCCAGGGGGGGTGTCCCCGTCGGCGCTCGCCCTCGGCGGCCTAGGCTGAGTCTCATCGGCCGCTACCAGGCCGGCTTCCTGTAGCCGCTCGCCCTCGGCGGCCTCGGCACATCTACCGGCGGGAAGGGACCGTCGAAGCAGTCGCCGCCACTACGGGAGGACCCCGTCACCGCAGCCCCGCTGGTTGCCCGGGGCGGGAGCCAAGGTCGTGCTCGTCGGCGACTGGGCGCAGCTCTCCGCGGTCGAGGCGGGCGGCGCGTCGGTCTGCTGGTGGACGACCGGTGTGACCTGGCCCCCGAGCTGTCCGATCGTTCAACGGTTCAGCGCTGAGTGGGAGAAGGCGGCCAGCGTCGAGATGCTTCGGTGACGCCCGAGTCACGGGGGCCAAGCGCTTGAGCCTCAAGTCCCCTCAGATGACCCAGGGCTTCGACCAGACCGATCTCGACGTCTTGGGCTAGCATCCCGAGTCGGTGCGAGATTTCGTGGAGGCCATTGCCGGTCAACCCGTGAACTCCGACAGGACCGAGATCCGCGAACTCAGTGAGTCGCCCCAGCCGGAACGGCCTTCCGCCGGCATCCATGAAGCGTGGAGGCCACTAGCGATATACAGCGCATCCCGAGTCTGGATGCTGCTCGCGTTACTAGCTCTAATCGGTGTTCATCGCTCGACAACGTTTTCAGGGGCCTTGACGACTTATGATGGGGGCTGGTACTTGCGCCTCGCCGAGCATGGCTATCCCCATGTAATTCCGATGTCTGGCGGCCGTGCGGTGCAAAGCACGCTCGGCTTCTTTCCGCTCTTTCCTCTGGCCGTCCGCTATCTACACGCCGCAATCGGCATGTCGAACCTCATGTCGGCCGAGGTCGTCGTCACCATCTTTGGAGCAACTTTTGCAGTCGCCCTGTGGTGGTTGATGCGACGACTCTTCGGCGATAAAGCGGCCGATCGTGCCACGGCTCTGGTGTGCTTCTTTCCCGGCTTTTTTGCTTTCGCCCTGATCTATTCCGAACCGATGAGCCTCACACTCAGTGTCATCTGCCTCCTCGCTCTTGTTCGGCGATGGTGGTGGGTTGCCGGCATTTCGGCAGCCTTGGCAACAGCCACTCGTCCCAACGCCGTTGTCTTGGTGGCGTGTTGCGCCTGGACTGCTGCAGTCGCGATTCGAAATCGGCGAGATTGGATGGCCGTGGGAGCGCCCGTCCTCGCTCCAGTCGGACTCGTGATCCATTTCACCTTCTTATATTTCCAAACCGGGAGTTTCTGGGCGTACGTGACCTCCCAAGAGCAGGGTTGGGGTCTCTCGATCAGGCCATCAACACCATTCCACCTGGTGAGAGTGTTCGTGAGCCACCCGTTCGCACACGGAGATGCGGTGCTCCAGTTGCTCGGTTCTGCCATCATCGTGGTCACCGCCGTTGTCCTCGTGCGCTCACACTATCCAGGCGTCATCGTCGTGTACGCGCTGGGGCTGGGAGCTATAGACCTTTGCACCGTCCCATCACCTCGGTTTGTACTTACAGCCTTTCCGCTGGTCGCTGTTGTCGGACATCGGCTGCGCGGAATCTGGTACCTCCTTGCTCTCATCGTCTCGGCGACAGCGTTGGCAGGGCTGCTCGCCTTAACGGTCCTGGGCAAGACGACGCCTTAAGTCGTGATCCCTTGGGGCGCCGGCCGGTGGGGTACTTCCCGATTGGGATGAAGAGGGCGGCCGGGCTCGACCGATGTCTGTCGGGGCCCAACTGGGCGCTTTAACTTTGTCCTCAGGGGTGCTCGCGAGCCCCGATCCTGGGTCACGATAAGGGGGGGACATTATCGTGACCCAGACGCCCACACACCCAGCTCCGCCTCAGGACAAGGAGGTCGCTGCGTAACCGCCGAAAACCCATCCACAAGTCTTGACTACCGTCGTTCCCCGTCGGCGGCTGGTCGACCTGGCCCGCTACGGGATGGCTGCCAAGGCGCCCCAGCTCCGCAGGCACCCGCCATCCCGGCGGATGGCCACACTCCTGGCCACCATGGTGTACCTGGAAGCCAGGTCGATTGACGACTGCCTGGAGCTGTTCGACCTGCTGATGGTGACCGAGCTTGTGGGCAACCCGAGCGGGAGGCGAAGAACGAGAAGGTCCGCCAGCATCCGAGGCTGGCCCGGGCCTCGGCCAAGCACGTCGCCGTCGTGCGCCGGCAGGGACACACGCTCGAAGTCTCCGTCGGCCCTTGTCTGCTCCGGCCCGCTCTCGGCGAGCCGTCGGCGCTCGGACCGGACGGTGGTGAGAAGGTCGGGATCGTCTGCCACGGCTCTAGCTTCGCCGAGGACCGGTCCTACACGTCGGTCCCTCTGGGTGTTGTCAGCGGTCACCGAACTTCGCGATTGGTGGTCACCGAAATTCGCGTTTGGTCTGAGCTTAGTCAGCTTAGCGGAACCATTGTTTGGCCACTTTGGCGCCGCTACTCAGACGACCCCTGATAGGAGTCGGCAATCGGCCCTTCGTGAGGACCCTGCCGCTGCGGTTGGCGCCGCTGATGCCCCAACCGGTCCGACAAAGTGCCGACTCGACTCAAGGGATTCCCGGAACGTTTGCACCGTCTACCTTGCGGCTGGTGTCACTGACCCGAGCACTGGGCCTATACGCCTGCCCCGCAGCCGGCGTCGAGCACAGCCAGCCCGGAGACGTCACCGATCAGGCCGAGCACGGCCGGTCGGTCGTACGAGGGCGTTGTAGGCGCCCGCCTCGGCGTGGCGCTCGTAGTCCTCGGCGGAGGGGTCGAAGCTCACGACCGGGCGCTTGACGACGGCTCCTGCGACGCCAGCGCGTCCTCCAGCAGGCGGGAGAGGACCCGGTCGGCACCGAAGTGCTCCCTGGCCAGGTCCTGAGCCGCAGCAGCGTGCGCGGCGTAGTCGGCGACCGCCTCTTCGAGCCGGGCCGACGCCTCCTCGGGCGAGGAGAAGGCCAGCAGGCCGGCGCCCACCGGGAGGTGAGACGAGAAACCGGTGTCCTGGACGACCACCGGCCTCCCCGCGGCCAGGTAGCACGCAGACCGGCAGCTGAACCACCCCGTCCGCATGGCCACGTACACGTGCTTGGCCGCGGACACCTCGCCCCGCGATCCGCCGATCAGGTCGCGGTAGGCGCCGGCGGTCCGGGTGGCGCCCGGCCCGTCGACCACCTCCCAGCCGCACGCCCGCAGCCGTTCCAGCGGCGCCTCCGTGCCCCCGACCGCAGCCAGGAGCCGCTCTCCCGTCCGTCCCGGCAGGTCGATCAGCCGCTCCACCTCGGGGCCCTTGCCGTGGTACGCCACGCCGTCGTGGACCACCGGCTCGAAGTTGTTCCAGGTCATCACGGTCGTCCACGGGCGGCCCGCCGCGGCAGCGGGAAGGCCGGTCCACTCGCCCAGCACGACGGGCATCCGCGTCGGCGTCCAGTCGATCCCCAACCCGGGTACGGTGCAATCCGGGGCGTGGATGTTCTCGGCGTACGTGAAGTGACGGTCGTGGGCGGCGACGCTCTCCCACCACTGGTTGACGCTCCCCGGCCCGTCCGGGCGCTGCGACAGCAGGATCTGGTTGTAGCCCGGGTCGGTGTCGACGAAGGCGGTGACGCAGGCCGCCGCCAGCCCTTCGGGCGGGATGCCGGCCCCGCTCACGTTCAGGTACAGGTCAGCCGAGCGGGCGACCTCGGCGAACGCGCCTGCGCCCATGCCGAAGCTCTCACGCTGGAGGTGCCGGTAGTGCCACCGGTCGGACAGCTCTGGGGCGTGGGCGGCGAAGAATCCGGCGAGGAACCTCGCCGGGTAGGCGCCGTCGGCGGTGCGGGCATTGGCGACCGGGTCGTAAGGCCAGCACCGTGTGTCCTCGTGGTAGTAGACGTCGTGGCCCAGGCGGGACAGGCCGATCACGTACTGCAGGTAGTCCCACGCCACCCCGCCGACGGGGAACTGGCCGACCAGGCCGGTGACGACGATCCGTAGGCCGCGACGCGGCACCCCGCGCCCCGTCACCGGGCGGGGGGCGCCGGCGTGAGGGTCGCCGCCGGCCCGTGGGTCGTCCGGTCGCCGTCCATGGCGTCGGCCAGGAGGCGGGGCAGCACCTTACGGGCATCGAAGTACTCCTCGGCCACGGCGCGCGCCGCCCGGCGGTGGGCGTGGTAGTTGCCGGTCAGCTCACCCACGCCGGCCACCGCCTCCTCCAACGTGGCGAACGGCAGCACGCCCGGGCCCGGCTCGAGCCAGTCCGAGAACCCGGTCTCCTGGACCAGGACGGGTCGGCCGCTGGCGAGGTACGCGGCGCTGCGTTCGCTGAACCAGCCGCTGCGGGTGCTCGTGTACCCCTGCTTGGCCACGCTGAACTCGGCCTTCGAGCGCTGGATGAACCGCTGGTACGTCCAGGGATCGCGGGTGGGCGGGCGGGGGTCACGCACCTCCCAGCCGTGGGCGGCCAGCCGGTCGCGCACCGGGCCGGGTCCCCCCAGGGCCAGCACGAACTCGGCCCCGGTCCGGCTCGGGAGGTCCAGGAAGGCGGGGAAGGAGTCGGACTTGAGCCCGTAGCTGCGGCCCGCGTGCTCCCGGGCCGGGTAGCTGTCCCACTGCATGACCGTCGTCAGCGGCCCGTCGGCCGGCGCCCGGGTGACCGGCCACTGATCGAGGCTCACCGGTTGGCGGGTGGCCGTCCAGTGCAGGCCGTCGTCCGGAACGGTGCAGTCCGGCCGGCCGACGTTGCCGGCGAAGGTGTGGAAGCTGGTGTGCCGGCGGGCCAGATCGAGCCGGTCCGGCTCCGTGAGGTGCCGGACCTGGGTGAAACCGGGACCGGTGTCGACAAGGGCCCGGGCCCCGACGTCGGCCAGCCAGGGCCGTATCGGATTGACGCCGGAGAGGTTGAGGACGAGGTCCGCTGTCCGGCAGAGCGTCTCGGCGCGACCACCGGCCGGACCGTGCCACGCCGTGCTGTGGGCGTCGTGGAAGGCCCACCTGTCAGCCAGGCCGACCCGGGGGAACACCGACCCGGCGAAGGCCAGCCCGTAGTCGGGGCAGCAGTCGACGACGTTCCGGTCCGGGTCGTAGCAGCAGTACGGGTCGTCCCCGCTGTCCTCGACGAAGTACACGTCGTGGCCGAGCCGGTGAAGCCCGATCACGTACTGGAGGTGGTGCCAGGCCAGGCCGCCGAGCGGTCCCCGGACCACGTAGCCCGCCACGACGATCCGCAGGCGGCTGTCGCGGTCGGGCCGCGGTCGTCGGACCAAGGCGCAGTGCCCCGGCCGGCTGTCGGCGCCGTCCGACGGCTCAGGCACCGGCGGTCTCGCCGGTCGCGTCCGCCCGGGCCGGGCGACGCCCGCAGGCGGTCAGGTCGACGACCTGGTCGAGCATGTCGGCCAACACTCAGTCGGCCTCGGCCGGATGCTCCCGGGCCAACGGATCGAGCATGACTTTGAGGTCGCTGTCGGGGCCCATGGCGAGCCGGGTCAGCCGGTAGCGCTCGGCCTGGCTCACTCGCACCGGGCCGCCACCGTAGAGGAAGGCGGCTCGGTAGCCAGTAGCTCGCAAGTGCGCGGCCATCACCAACGGCTCCGTTCCGTCGTCGCCGAAGGGGAAGGCATGGACCTCGACCTTGGTGCCGAGCGTGTTTTCGAGC
>JAABUQ010003341.1_pt1 | contig 29646 bp, 23 predicted proteins | sample 5560001 | NCBI WGS metagenome assembly JAABUQ01 (sample SAMN10711888, study PRJNA513371) | rock metagenome | isolation source: Antarctica rocks | place: Antarctica: Victoria Land, Finger Mt nord | collected 2015-12-18 | reverse complement strand
CTCTTGAAGCGTCAGGCATATGGTCGAGCAAGCTTCCCGATGCTGCGGAAGCGGGTACTGCGATGCAGCTAAAAAAGCCTCTCAAGGGAGACACAACCCCGAATCATCAAAAGTGCGGAAGAGCCAGGATCCCTTGGCGGGGTTTGTCTTGTAACCTTGTTTTTTGCCTTAAAAAGGGGAAATGTATGCTTGCATTGCTTTCTTCTGTAGAACGTTTCGTAGCTCTGGACGTGCATAAACATTACATCGTCGTCGGAGCCGTCACGGCTTCGCAGCAGATCGTCCTTTCGCCTCGCCGGGTTGACCTAGATGATTTTCTCTCCTGGAGTCAACAGCACCTGCACTCGACAGATGCCGTGGTGTTGGAAGCGACGACGAATGCCTGGCACCTTTGTGATCAGCTCCGTCCGCTCGTCTCTTTTGTCACGGTAGCTCATCCGCTGCTTGTGAAAGTCATTACCACTACTCGCGTGAAGACTGATGCACGTGATACCTAGCACTTGGCTCGACTCTTGGCTGCTGGTCTCATTCCAGCTGTCTGGATTCCAACGCCTGAGGTACGAGAGGTGCGCGCACTCGTTGCCCATCGCACGCGCCTGATTCGTCAGCGCACTCAGGCCAAGAACCGATTGCGTAGCACCTTGCATCGGTACAATATTGTTCCTCCAATTGGAGGACTGTTCGCGCCAGCGCAACGTCCCTGGTGGGAGGCACTCTCCCTTTCGACGGGTGAGAAACTCCGCATTCGTCAAGATTTATGCCTGCTTGACAGTCTGGAACCTTTGATTGAGGAAGTGGACGCAGAGCTGACGCACTTAAGTACAACAGAATGCTGGATAAGTCAAGTGACTTTTTTGCTTCAGCTACCTGGAATTGGGGTCATCAATGCCCTCGTTCTGCTGGCCGCCATTGGTGATATTACGCGCTTCCCTAGCGCAAAACAGCTTGTTGGATATGCTGGCCTAGGAGCAAGTGTGCATGCTTCGGGACAGACCTATCAAACTGGACATATTACCAAGCAAGGACGAAAGGAGATGCGAGCAGCGTTGGTCGAGGCTGCTTGGATGGCCGTCGAGCATCATCCCTATTGGAAAGAGCAGTTTGAGCGACTCGCCACACGTATCGGGAAGAAGAAAGCCATCGTAGCGATTGCACGCAAGCTCCTCGTGATCATTTGGCATGTGCTTTCCAAACAAGAAGCAGATCGGCATGCAGATCAAGAGAGGGTTGCCCGCACACTGATGGAATGGGCGCGAAACAAATCGACGGCGACACGGCTCGGTCTCTCTCGTCTCGAATTCGTCCGTCGAGAGTTGGATCGGCTGGGGATAGGAATGGAGATGGACCGTTTCGTCTTGGGTGGTCGGACCTTTCATCTCCCGAAATCAGCGTCTGCTGGCTAAGAAGTGCTCTAGCAATTTTTTTAGAGTATAGTTTGCTCTTTTATCAAGCACCTGAAAGGATACCACAGCACTCCGCCGCGTCAAGGCCAAGCCCTACGGGTTGCTTCGCTTCGCTACGCAAGCCTTGACTCAGCTCGCGCTTCTGTGGTCAAGGAATTTTTGTGCTTGATGAAAGGCAAAAAACAGATGGTTATGTTTTACTTTCCTCACTTGACAGGGGTACTTCATCGGTACGTGTAAAAATCTATCAGAAGCGAGGTCCTTGTGATAGATTTTTGCAGTGATCCTAGTTCTACCTCACTCACGGGACAAACCAGGTGAATTTTGCGTTGCTGCATATCTTCGGATATCAGTTCGCGCCGCGCTATAAAGGAATTCAGGAGAAACCATACAGACTCAGAGGATGGTCAACACATATTGGCACTTGGACGTGTCGGCCCACTCCGCTTGTCCTGACAAGCGAGATAGTGTACAATAAAAGGACCAAAGACATTCTGAGAGGGAACTCTTATGCCGAGAAGCACGCGTCCACAGCGCGAACGGACGCATGATTGGCAAAAAATCCGGCAGTACACACTTTGGCCTGAGCAAACGGCGTATGAATCGTTGAGGACTGTGGTCCTTTTTAATGAGAGTGCAGCTGAGCGGGCCAAAGAAATTGGCATGGGCGAACGAACCCTCCAAAGAAAAGTAGAACAGTTCGAGGCCCATGGCATGGCCAGTTTGTTCCCCAAGGAACCTGCATCCCCGATGGACACCTCGCACAGCCTTCCTCCTGATATGCGCCAATTGATGGTTGATCTCAAGGCGGAACATCCCACCTTTCGCTCGCACGAAATCGCGACGATCTGTTATGTGCGCTTTGGCAGGAAACCGAGCCATCATAGTGTGCAGCATGTGCTCGCCTCCGGCCCGAATCCATCGATCACCGAGCGGCGTTTCCCTCTCTATGCAGAGATGTCCAGTGGCTCTGAACGTCGTCTTGCTGTGGTCCGGCTTCACGCCGAAGGCTGGTCGGTTTCTACGATCAGCGCCTACCTGCAAGTCAATCGCACGACGGTCTACGATATTTTGAAACGGTGGGCCAGAGAGGGCTTCGAGGGTCTCAAAGATAAATCACATGTCCCGCATGAACCAGCGCGTAAAGTGACGTTTGAGGATATCCAAGAAGTTCGCCGCCTGGCGCGCAATCCTGATCTTGGTGCGTTCCGCATGATGGCCGCTCTTGAGCAGGCCGGCATCAAACTCTCACGGGCAACATGTGGCCGACTGCTGGCACTCAACCGAAACTTGTATGGAATGGAAAAGCCCAAGCGTGGTCCTGATATCCGAAAAGAGATGCCGTTCAAAGCGACTTTTCGCCATCAATTTTGGTCAGTAGACGTCAGATATATCGAGAAGCATCAAATACCCGACCACAAAGGCCCGGTCTATCTCATCTCAATTCTCGAAAACTACTCAAGAGCCGTTCTTGCAAGCAAAGTGTCTCCCACCCAGAATCAATGGGATTATTTTGAGGTCCTCTTCGCGGCTTTTGCCACTGCCGGGATACCAAAGGCGATTGTGAGTGATGGTGGTGGTATTTTTTACTCGAATCATGCAATGAGCATATATCAGGCTTTAGGGATTGAAAAGAAGCGTATTGACAAGAAACAAGCATGGCAAAATTATATAGAAACAATGTTCAATATTGTCAGAAGAATGGGAGACTATTTTTTCCATCAAGCGACGAGTTGGGAGGAGATGCAGCATCTTCACCGAAAATGGGTAAGAGACTACAATGTTCAGAGGCACTGGGCGCACGAGCAGCGTGATGATGGCTGTCACAGCCCTGCACAGGTCATTGGCTGGCACAAAGGAACGAGGGTTCCTGATGAGGTTTTAAATCGTATCCTCTTTGCCACGCGCTACACGCGCCAATTGGATCGCAACGGATATATCCGGTTTGCCGACTGGCGGCTGTATGGGGAACGAGGGTTAGCGCACCAGCCGGTGACTGTGTGGGTCTATGAAGGCACGCTGAAATTGGAATATCAGGCGGTGACGCTCTCCAAGTACACGGTCGAGCTGCTCGATGATCGCAAACACATCAAAGATGTGAGCAATCCGCGCGTTGCCGAAACCATCTTCCGATCTCCCCAATTAACCCTCTTCGACCTTGGACCAGGTGAGTGGCTTCTCTACTGGAAAGCGCCATCCTATGCGCTCCGTCGTCGGATGCAATCAGATTCAAAAGTGACACAACTCGTCTTGTTCGAGGTGCCTGCCCAGGAAAAAGCTGCTGGCGCTGAAGCAGTGTCTCCATTCATACGCCTGGTGGCTCCGTTGCCAGAAGATGAGCAGGGGTGAAGAGACAGGAAAGCTAAGTGTTTGAACGAAATCAGAAAATAGGGGAGAACGAAATGGGCGACCTGACCGATGATGAAAAGCTGTTCTTCTATGGTGATGAAAATGGGCGTGGAGCTTGGTGGGATAGTCCTTGGCTACCTGGCGATGATGAAGATGATGAAGGTGATGCTGTTGAAACGGTAGCAACTTGCTACAACTGCGACGCGTCTCTCACGCTTCAGCAGGCAATGGAAGGAAAGCTCTTTTGCAGTGAGAAGTGTCAACAAACAGCCGAAACTGTCCGCTACGCACGGAGAACGCTGCGGGATGGCCGGTACCAACGTGATCCACTTGTACGCCAAGCCATTCACACCCGCATTACTCTGATCCTGGGCGGTGGATATCCAAAGAAGGCTCGCGCTCTCACAGACGCACAACGAGAGGCCATTTTTTTGCGAGATGGAGGCCGCTGTAGGCTCTGCGGAGCACCTGCGACTGACATAGATCATATCAAGGGATCCTCACCTGACCCACAAAATCTTCAAGCCCTTTGTAAGCCCTGTAACATGGCCAAGGCAGAGGCAAACTTCCGCCCAGCCACGCCGGAGGAGGCAATGGTGGGAAAGGCCATATGGCATCGGATCAAGGTAGAGCAGCCAAGCCGACTTTGTGATGATGAGCAGAAATGGAACAGGGTATGGCGAGAGCTTGCTTCAAAGCAGCGAAAATCCGCCTCGTTCTGAACAGAAGACGAACAGTGCGCTGAAATTGCTGTGCAAGCCCTAGTTGAGATATCTGTAATTTGACCCATATCTTCGCCAAAGAGGGGAGATATGGGTCAGGATAATAAATTGGCGAAGATATGGGTCAAAATCTAATGAGCTGTCATCTCAGGAATTTGACAACGTTGGTCCAAATACTGGGCATAGAGAAAGAGGAACTGGCCATGCATCGTCTATCCGACTCTGTCACGCAAGCACGGTTTCAGGGAGCACTGTTCGTCAGCCGGGCAAACAAGACGATGATCGATGCGGGATACGGATGGGCCGATCAACGCATCGGTCGATCGAATACGCCTGAGACTCCCTTTCAAATTGCCTCCATCAGCAAGCAATTTACTGCGGGAGCAATCTTGCTCCTGCAAGAGCAGGGAGCGGTTTCGGTCCATGATCCGCTCGAACGCTGGCTGCCTAAGTGTTCTCAGGAATGGAAGTCGATCACGGTGCATCACCTGCTTACGCATACCTCTGGCATCGGCCACTGGGGGGACTTCCCTCATCTGAGCCTCTATCACCCGATAGCACGTGCGGACCTCTTCGCGATCTTCCAACAGGTGCCGCCCAAGTTTGCTCCTGGCACTGCCTGGGCCTACAGTAGTCCGGGATATGTGCTGCTGGCGCATATCGTGGAACAAATTGCCGGTGTACCGTATGCCCGGTTCGTCCAGCGTAGGATGCTCGCTCCCTTGTCGATGACCCGGTCGAGTGTTGGAACCCGCTCTTCCCATCCAGAACAGCAGGCCGTTGGGTATGCTGGGAAGACGGAACTGCCTTCCTTTGAGCTGGATACGGTCGGTATTGGTGCCGGTGATGTGTGGGCAACCACTCGTGACCTCAGGCTCTGGAATCAGGCCCTTCTGACGCCCAATCGGCTGCTCTCGGCAGCGTCATTGGCCCTGATGTTCACCTCCCATGCTAGCGTCCCCGATGCGGTGAGTGAGCTCCATGATGCCTCGTATGGGTATGGATGGTTTCTGGCTGAGATCGGCGGCCACCACGTCTGCTTTCATCCGGGAGATAACTCGGGCTTTGGCGCGCTCAACCTGCTGGTTCCAGCGGAGGCTCTCACGATCATTCTGCTGGCCAATGACGAGGATTTTGACCTCTGGGGCCTCGGTCAGACGCTCTTGGATCAGACACTGGGAGAAGACTAGGAAGCTGAGCGAGAGGCAGATGGACATGCTTAGGTTTGTACTCGATGTGACAGCATCTCTTCCGTTGCTAGAATCAGCGAGGTTGCGTAAGAGCATAACCTCGCCGAATTGACCCATATCATCGCCTAAAAATGGCACTCTAACAGATTTTTTGTCAGGAAAGTGATCTGTTTTTGTGGTCAACTTTTTGCGGCAATGTTATGAGCCAAATTGGGTTTTAGGCAATGATATGGGTCAGGAAAAATGATATATACTCATCAATTCAAGCTTAATTCCTGGCAATGATATGACTCAGAACTGCCGAGGTTATGGTCTTTTTGACAATATCCTCGATAACAGCAATTGAGATGACTCTTTGCCGCTTGTCAGGACAAGCGGAGTGGGCCGACACGTCCAAGTGCCAATATGTGTTGACCATCCTCTGAGTCTGTATGTCCTGAGAAACGTCACTAATAAATAAAAGTCGGTGCCTGACGTTAGCACAAACATCGGTAATCTCAGTTTTTTCCTTTATTTTGTTCAAAAACGACAAAAAAGCAAATGGGTGGTACAATGCTCATTGCCCACACGTGTATACTATGTTGAATTTCCCGATCTTTTGATGATTCGGGAAAAACACTGTTTGTTTGTTGACAAATGAAGAGCCACTGAGTACGCTTGAGAAGAGGATTCAACAAAAACGGAAAAGTTTGCAAAAACCGCCAAAAATCCTCTCATAGCTCCTTACCCCTAGATCGGGAAACCCCCTATGTTTTGGTGGGTTTGCGGTGCTCTTTCTCGATATAGTCTAGTCAGCAACGGGAGAAAAGTGTTCGGCACCACTCATTCTGGGCACTTTTGTAGCTCAAAGCAACTACAGGGCTGTTCTTGCATGGAAGAGGCATGTATTTTCTGACTTGGTACTCTGCACTTCACAAACGGAGTGTCGGTTCGGGCTAAGCATCATAGAGATGATAGGAGCGCACTTGTGACGACAGAATTAGACTTCGAGGCCAGATTGGCGAGTTTCAGCTCTGATAGGTATCACAACCTACGCAAGCCTCAACAACTCGCATTGCATGGATATACAGCGCATCAAGACGATCGCGATATCGCTGCAGAACTTCCGACAGGCTATGGGAAAACACTTGTCGGACTTCTCGTCGCTGACCTCGCGCTCGAGAACGGCTCGACGGTGGCCTACCTAACCGGGAATAACCAGCTGGCCGACCAAGTTCTGGAGCAAGCGAGTGCACTCCCCGGACTCGATGTCGTCAAGTTCTCGGCTGATAACTACCCACCTGCAAAGCTCGCCGCCTATCACGACGCTCGAGCTGTTGGGGTAATGAACTACTGGACGTACTTCAACACAAGCCCGAGGGTGGAGCCTGCGAACTTGGTCATCTTTGACGACGCCCATCTGGCCGAACAACCGCTCGCGGGGTTGTTCGGTGTACGCATAGATCGGCGACACCAAGCGGACCTATACGGGCGATTTTGTGATCTGGTCCTAGCGTACACAGACCTATATCCGTCTGTGGAGCTGATGCGGGAGCATGCAGCCGGTCCTAAGACTCCTCCCGAGTTGCTCGCGTTTGCACATTGGAAAGCGATAGCGGAAAGCGCGGCTGATCTGCTCAGCAACGGTCTCCCTGAAGATGTGAGACGATTCACCTGGCCGACGGTCCGGCTACATCTTTTAGCGTGCGGCGTCTTAATAGGTCCTGACTCCATCGAGATACGTCCCTACCACCCGCCTACACAGACGTTGCCCGGCTACCGTCAGGCTCGACAATGCCTCTACCTGTCCGCCACGCTTGGCACGATGGACGACCTTCAACGTCGTCTTGGCGTCAGGCCTGTCATCGACGTACTCGATGAGCCGGTTATGCCTGACGAGATGGGACAACGACTGCTCTTGCTCAATCCAAGCGATGACGAGCCGCTAGACAGCGGCCCCATCGAGTTTACCATGTTACGAGCGGCCATCTCCGGTCGCGTAGCATGGCTGTGTGCATCACACCATGAGGCAGATGCAGTCGAGGATCTCCTGCACGAGCGTGCATCGAATACATATCGGCTCCGCGGCGGCGGTGACGATGGGGCACTCGAGCGGTGGTCCACCGATCCACACGGCCATCTGGTGACTGCGGGCAGGTACGACGGGCTCGACCTCGCAGGAGATCTGTGTCGTCTTGTCGTGCTACCGAGTGTTCCTGCAGCAAGCACGGAGTTCGAGCGATTTGTCATGGCGTACCTGGGAGATGCCACCTTCATGCGTCACCGGGTCAGCCAGCGCGTAACCCAAGCTCTAGGTCGAGCCAATCGTCGGGCGGGTGATTGGGCGATGTATCTTGGTTTGGCACCACGCTTCGGCACGCTGTTGGCCAACTCGGGTGTGCAAGCAGCGATACCGCGTGATGTTCGCCCCACCATTGACGCTGCTTTGGCTAGGCTAAGTGAGGGATGGCAAGCAGCTCGAGAGGCTGCGGATCAATTCTGGGTCAGTCAAGGTACTCAAGGAGCTACCGCCGCACCGGTGCCGTCCCAGCGACCACGACCAGGACGCACCCGTCCTGCTGCAACAGCTGGAAGCGCGGCCGATGAGGTGACTGCCGTGACCCGCCTCTGGCTTGGAGATCCGCAGGCAGCTGCCCACGCCGCTTCCCGAGCAGCAGCGACGTTGCAGGCATCGGGCGAGGTAGAGCATGCTGCGTTCTGGACATATGTTCAGGCGCAGGCCCACTATGAGGAAGGGACGACCGGATCAGCTAGACAAGCAATCGACGCACTACGAGTCGCCACGGAGAGTGCACCTAGCACCGCGTGGTTTGTACGACTTAGGCGCGTACTAGCGGAGCTGCGAGGCCAGCAAGCGGTTCTTACAACCGAGTTGCCGTGGATAGTCTGGGACGAGTGGTTGCGGGATTCCGGCCCCCTTGGTGTGAGGCGTGCCGTCGATCGCTGCCGTACAGGAATCACTGGAAATCATGATCAGCAAGCTGATGCGCTTGTGACGTTGGGACACATGGCTGGCGTCACAGCCAACAGGCCCGAAGGCCAGAGCGTTACCGACACTGTGTGGAACTGGTCAGCGGGTCGCCAAGTTCAGCGACGGCTTTGGGAGGTGAAGACGGGAGATCCCGATCGGCTTCCTCGTGACTGGGTAGACCAATCACTCGGGCAACTTGCCGGGGAGGGCCAATCCCCCCGGATCCGAGTTGTCGGCTGCATTCTCACCCATGTCGAAGGCATAGAGGAGGAAGCAGCCAAAGCAGCCCAGGACGCCCTATGTCTCATACACCTCGATGCAGTCTCCGCCCTCATTGATCTGCTCGGAGCGCGACTGAACTCATACGCGGAGCGGTGGGGTAGAGGCACTGCTGCCGAGCGAGGTGCTGCCCGAGAGCTTGTCGAGTTCCAAATGCCCACAGGGTCGTGGCTGGACCGACTTCTATCCGCCTCAGGTGGTCGTTTGATCCGCAAGGAGCATGTGAGCGAGTGCTTCCCGCGTTGATTGTGAAGCACTAGTAGATTGGCGCAGTGGCAGCACAAGATGATAGGGGTTGGCGGCGAGTAGTAGGAAAAATCAACAGCTATATTTTGAGAAGAGTATACTGTATTTTGCCGTGGTTGGCAAGGGAGGTGAAACAAAATGTGTTCTCTGCATCGGTTGAGGAGAAGCGGGAGAAATATAAGGAAAGCAGAAAAAGCAGCGAATTGGAGTAAAGCTACTAATAATATAAAAAAGCGTAATATATGATAGGTAAGTAAAGAAACCTGAGAAGTTTCGGATGCAATTTGCTGCTGTAGATTGAACATATTACAAAGATGCATAACGTATTTGGGGGTAATGTAGTAACCGACCTGGAACGTACGTGAAGCGATACAACAGCCTTTAGAGCCAGTCTCCGCGAGAAGTAAAAAGAGCTTTCGAGCCACTCCCTTGCTTTTCGAAGACTTCATTTGCCTGTATTCTTCCTTTAAGCCGTTCATTCTAAATGTCTCTGGCTCTTAACGTACGTTCCAGGTCGGTTACTACATTACCCCCGGGTAGAAGATAGGAATTGCTGTATTTCTCTTTCGTTGAGATATGATGCTTTTGTAAAGGAGTAACACATCATGCCAGCACGGAGACAAATTCCACGGAGCGACCCGTTTCAAGGACGAAAAGACTCACGCGAAGAGAAACCGAGTAGCAAAAAGAAGTCAATGACTGAGCCTATTAAACAAAAATGTGAACAGCACAAGCGATACCCACGAAAAGTGCGGCGAGGTGCATAGAGGATTTAGAATAAATATTGTGTGAAGAAATTACACATTGAAGTCTCATAAGTCTTGCATCGTAAAAATATTCTCATGCGATGGTTCATAATGATCGGAGAAATTCTCCCAGGTCGGTATTGTCCAAATCCCCAGGAACCATTTCTCTTGCTATTTGCCAGTTCTCTGATTTAGCCCATTTATGAAAGGGCTGCTTGAATGCCTCATACGGTTGTAAGGCCCGAAAAGCGTTACCTTTTACCTTTTTTACCGCATTATCAGGAAAGTAGTTTTCAGTTGCACGTCGATCAAGTACATGACATTTTATCTCTGCTTCATCACAAAGCTTTTTGAAAGCAGCTCTTCTTGCTTCTAATTTCTCATCAGGAACCGAGCGTTCACTATCAATCAAGACAAAAACATTATCCGAAATACGCTTAATTTCTGCTAATTGTACCTCTGCTTCTTGATTAATCATTTGATCGCCACCCATTGGTAAAAGCACAATCTGGTGTTCTTTTTTATACCATCGCAGGAATTGTTGTATCGTCTTCACTTCTGTGGAACCTTCGACAAGCAAAATTTTGTCGAAGCCGAGTTCTTTGTATCCAGCAAAACTGAGTTCTCCAAGCAATTCCGCTAGACGTGGTGTACTACTATACTCAGTAATTTCACTTGAGTCATCTGCACCCCGACGTACCGAATAGATATGCTCAGCACTAGCACGCGCAAGACCAACACTATGCGTAGCGAAGAGAATGCCTTGACTTGCATATGAGGTCAATCTTGTTAAGAAATCAAGTTGAAGTGAAGGATGAAGATTAATTTCAGGCTCGTCAATAAGAACAAAAGATGGCGCTGGCGAACGCATAGTTACACTTGCGAGGACAAGGAAAAACTGTGTCAACCCAGAACCAAGTTCAGAGATTTTATAGCTTTTCCCGTTTATTAGCATATGCAGCCTTTGTCCATCAGGCGAAGCATTGATTTCAAGCTTTGCATATTCAAAAATTTTCGCGATGTCCTCTTGAACCCGATTTGCCTTCTCGTGATATTTCTTGGTTGGCCCTGTTTTCCAATTGTTCCACTGAGATATGAATGATTGACCAATGGAAATATCGTAGTAGTTACTATTTGATCCAATGTTAATCGTATTTCTAAAGGAGGGTATATATACAATGTTGCTCAGCAATTCAAAGGCTTTGAGCATAAAAGTTAAATCTGCCGCAATTTCATTGCCAAAATACAAATGGTTATTGTTCCTCCAACTCAAATTTCCAGAAGGTAACTCTCTATTATCAAGATACATTTTAGCTGTGCATGAGGAAGATACCCGTTGCATGATTATATCAAGTCTCTGAAGTGTTATAGAAGCGTTCTGCTCTGTTGCACTCGTTGGTTTCAATTGAATCTGGATTATAAGGTTGCGATCATTAAGGTTACAGAATACTTCTTCTGTATCCATGATTTCTTGAGGAAAGGCAAAGCCTACAGGTTGACCATTTAGGCTGCTTATAAGACGTGTCATTTGCCCATTATTTGAAGACGCTGTTATTGTAGTATCTGACAATCCTTGAAAAAGGTTCCTGAGCTCATAAAAGAACTTGAGCAGAGACGATTTTCCTGAGTTGTTAACACCTAGAAATGCTGTAAAACCCGGCCTTATTCTAATCCGTGCAGGTTTGGTATCTGAAAAGCAACGGTAATTTTTAATAGTCAGTTCTATTTCCATAACTTCCACACTGTACCTAAACATCTAAGAGAAGATACTATTTCTATTTTGTACGTAACTTTTACTCGTTCGATTTTATTGGATAGCAGGCTGCAAAACAAGAACTACTACACCTCTTAGTACATTTGTCTTAGTTCTCATTGTGATTTGACAATGCTTTTGTCCTCGTTGTGACATGATAATTTGTCCTCTGCCTCGCTTGAGAAGCGGCTTCAGCACCCCTCTCTGTCATCTGGCAAAACAGGATTTGACGCATATGCACGTCCGTAGTCCAATCTCTGAACCATATCATGTCCACTGGTCCATTTTCTGGCAAAAGTGGCAGCACTTTCGCAAAACCATTGGACTATCGGTCGTACATATGGTTCAAAGAGGACATCCTCATGTCAAAACTCCCCAAAAAAGGTCATAAGAGGTCATCAACTGACTCCAATACGTTGATGACCGAGCCTCTCTGCGTCGAACAGCTTTCTGTAGCTCAACCACGCGAACTGGCTTTTCTGGCTGATGGACCACTTTTCCACATTGACCCATATCCTGTCCAGCAGACCATTGACCCATATCCTGTCAAATTTGTTCTTTTGAGAACCAATCCCTCTGAAAACAACGATAACAACGTTGCTTCTCAGAGGAATTTGGTAGCGCCAGTATCATATTCTTTAGAAGCGCCAGTAACAATGAAGCAACGAAAAAAACGTGGGTGGAGATGGTCACGTGGATGAGGCAAACTCAACCCTGAAGATGATAGCCGCAGATGTACCAGATCGGGGACGCATGTATTACTTGATCGACAACAACTACGATTTCATCCTTGACGCTAAAGAGTTTCTCGACTGGAAGGCGGCAACGAATCGCGCTCCGGCGACGATGAAGGCATATTGCTCCCGGCTGTTGTGGTATTACCGCTTTCTCGCACAACGCAAGCTGAGCGTACTGGAAGCAACGTCGTCCGACCTCACAGAATTCGTGATTTGGCTCTGTAACCCCTACCGAGATGCGACTACTGTTTCCGTCATCCATCAAGCTAGCCCTCTGACAGCGACGAGCGTGAATCTCATTCTCCAGGTAATTGGAGCTTTTTACCGCTTCCTCGTGCGCCGTGGCAAGATCTCTGAATCGCCAGTCCACTACGTGGATGTCCCCAGAGGCAAATGGTTGACCGAACGTGACCTGCTAGCACATACACGCCGGGGCCGGGCAGTCATTCAGCGCATGGAATTGAAGCTCAAAGAACCTGGCCGACTTCCCCTTACGGTGTCAGAGCAGGATTTTCAGACCTTCATCGACAGTATTCATATGGGGCAGGTCCCGAATGGCGACCCTTCTGGCTTTCGAGATCGCCTGTTGTGTCTCATGCTCAAAGAGGGCGGATTTCGGATCGGCGAGATTCTGGGCCTGAGAATGGAGGATCTGGAATTTGGAAAACAGGGAGTCCATGTTCGCTTCCGCCCGGACAATGAGAATGGGGCGCGAGCCAAAGCAGGATATGGCCGTGATCGTTTTGTCCATTTACCCAGCGACATTCTTGGGTTGCTCGACATCTACCTGACAGAAGTCTGGATAGAAGCGTCTCCAACAACCTTCCATCTGTGGATCGTTCTGAACAAGCACGCAAAGGATCGGGAAGGTGACTCAACCTACGGAGCAGCACTCACTGTGGCCGCTGTCGAGCAAATGTTTCGGTACTACTCTCTGAGATCGGGAATCAAGTTACATCCTCACGCGTTGAGGCACACCCATGCCACTGACCTGGTGCGCTCCTACTTACGAGAGGGCGAAGCCGTAGATTGGAAATTTATCCAGGAGCGGCTTGGACATGCCAGTGTCGTGACGACGATGCAAACCTACACCCATTTAACCAACGAAGATCGCAAGTGGGCCTACGACCGCTATCAGGAAAGGAGATCAGAGCGTGCAGCACAACGCACAGGAAAACAGCCATGAACAGCGTATCACTTCTCTCGCTGCCATGAAGCTCATCTCAGAAGGGTCGTGGACCCCAACCCAACAGCGCTTACTGGAAGTCCTCCAACGCCAGGAATATCGGTGTGCATCCATTGCCCAGATCTGCCAAACGGCTGGATATTCGGGGAATATGGCGTGGTATCAGGCCATGACAGATCACTGTTTTGCTCAGGTCGTTCACGTTCTCGGATTTCTCTCCTGGAGCCGCCCACAGCGTCGGCTCCTTGAAGTCCTCCAAGATCCAGAGAACCGAAACAAGTCGGGCTTGCAGATCTGCCGATTAGCGGGCTACAAAGACCAGATAACATGGACAAGAGCCATCAAAGATGAGCGCTTTGTAGCTGAACTGGAAGCATTGGGAGTCACTCGACTACGGCGGCCAGTTCGAGTCTCTCATCTGGAAGTAACTGCTGCAACAAGTATTGAAGAAGAATTGAAGAAAGATGTGTGGGATGTCCGGCGCTTCAAACATGATTACCCTAAGCATGTGCCACCTTCTAATTATGAAGTAGACTTCTCCTGGATTACCAATTTTACGTTACGAGAGCAGGTCAAACAGTACTTCCGGTTACGCCTTCCCCGATGGAAAGCATATACCTTCAAAAGAGTTCTCTACCACCTCAAAACGGTGCTTGCATTGTTTCCAGGAGATGTCCACGCAGGGAATCTGGAGAGAAGGCATGTAGAAGCTCTTCTTCCCGCAATGAGCCAGTTAAGTTCTATCCAGGCAAGTAGAGCGCTTCGAGAGGCAAAAATGATGTTCGAGTACATGGCGACATCGCCTGCGTGGCTTCTTGCTCGACCACCTCGCTTCCTCATTTGGGATGAAGATATCCCCTCTCGAACAGAAGCGCTTCCTCGCCCCATTCCTCCCAACGTCCTTGACCAACTCGATCCCTTGCTGGCGCAAGCAGAGGCAGCGATGAGAGAAGGCCAAGATCCTGCGCTCCTCACCCCTTTGTGGTGGGATGTGCTGCTTATCCTACGTCATACAGGAATGCGTTTTGAGGATTTGGCCCATCTCAAAGCGCCAGATGAGCGCGGCAAAGGTGGGTGCCTGGATCAGGACGCGGATGGGTACTGGTGGATTTGTATCGATCATATGAACACCAAAATGTCACGTGAACACCGCATACCAACCCGTATTAACGATGGAGTAATTGATGCCATCCGACGCCAGTGTATGCGTGTTCAGCAGATTCCAGATCACTTTGGAGCACACTACTTGTTTCGGACAGAGAAAGGCATCATCTCACGTATGCAGATCCAATCCGCGCTCAAGAAGTTGGCTTCCCACCTTACCTATGAAGAGAAACCATACCTGATCACCCCTCATCAATTCAGACATTCCATTGCAACCGACATGATTGAGCAAGGGATCGATATTTACACCGTCAAAGAGTTTCTTGGGCACAAAAGCCTCACCATGACGGAAAAGTACGTCAAGGTGTATCTGAGCAGTCTGAAGGCCAAGTACGATGCCTACCGCCTGAAAAAGCAACAAACCTCTGCATCTGAGATGATGAGCCAGGTCCAGATTGCCCAACCAGCTGGTAATGCCGATGGAGGCTGGCTGGAAAACAAAGTGGGCAGGCTCTATGTGTCTCCGCTCCCTGACGGCATTGGCAACTGTGTGCATCTCCCCATGCATGATGGCTGCCCTGATTCGCCGCATTGCCCAACTTGCCCCAAACTTCGTGCCAACAAGCGACATCTGCCAGTGTGGGAGAACAAGGCCACGAACTTACTCATTACCGTCGAGGCGTTGCGGGCCAACCCTGCCTACGCGCGAGCACGGCAAAAGCATGAACAGGAATTGGCCCACGCCGAAAAGGTCATCAAAATCATCAAAGAGGAGGGCTTCTGGGATGGACGCATCCACAACAACAAAACGCACGAGAAGTGAACAGTGCCAGAAAAATGCGCGGGCGAAGTCTGAGCAAAAGCGGCAGGCTACCTTTGCTGCCATCCGAGAGCTTCAACAGGAAAAACATCCAGTAACAAGATCGGCTGTAGCCAAGCGCGCTGGCGTCTCCGTGGTGTTTCTCCGCAGCCATCCTGACGTGCTTCAAGCCATTGAGGATGCAGGACAACAGTATCGGCGAATGCCTTCAACGAGTGCCGCAGACAAAGGGAAAGATCTAGTGATCGACGCCTTACGTCGGCGTCTGGATGAACTGAAGCAAACAGTGGCCACCAAAGATGCAGAACTGCGCCAAAAGCAGTGCGAGATTGATCTGTTGTATGGGAAACTGGCTGCCAACAGCCCACTAACAAATGAGGAGCTTCGTCAGCAGTTGCAAGATGCGTTCAGGAGATTGGCATTGGCAAAGGACCAATCACAAGAATGAGCAATTCGCTCTTGTCAAGAAAACAATGGCATGATATGATGCGTCTAGAAAAAATCTTCTTTTGTTCATCTCCCCCCATTTCAAGAATCCTTCGATATCCCATCTTTTCTTTCATTCTCCCCCTTCTTTCCCATTTTTTTTGTTGTGTTTTTCTCACAAGGAGCATGATGATTCACATGGACCTGAAAACGTTGCACCTTTCCCTTGCTTCCGCGCCAGCCCTCGTGATGTTTTGCGACTCTCCAGAAGAGAGAGCGAAACTGGGGACCATTCTCTTCTATCATGGTTTTGGGGAATCCAAAGACGGCTACGGGCCAGTCTTACAGCGTCTTGCAGAAGCTGGCTTTCTTGTCATCGGCGTTGACGGGATTGGGCATGGAGAGCGGCGCTACCCCGACTTCCATGAGCGTTTCCCGCCGCTCGCACCACACCTCATCGGGAACGTGCAACTCGAAGCAGCATTCCTTTCGACCGTTCGTGCAACAGCTCAGGAAGTTCCATTGATTCTTGACGCCCTCATCGAGCGCAGGTGGGCACATGCTGAGCGGATTGGGATTGCGGGTCATTCTTTTGGAGGGTTTGTCACCTACGCCGCCGTTGTTGCTGACAGGCGCATCCAGGTAGCAGCTTCTGTGGTCGGATCACCAGAGTGGAGGCTTCCCTGGCCTGAGAGTCCCCATCGCCATCTTGACCGCTTCTTTCCTGTGGCTTTGCTCTCTCAGGTGGGAAGCCGTGACACCAATGTGCTCCCTGAATTTGCACGAGCGTTGCACCATCAACTTGTGCCGTACTATGCTCAAGCCCCTGAACGGCTGCGCTACATCGAGTATCCAAACGCTCCTCATGACCTCGCTGCGGAAGATTGGGAACAAGCATGGAACATGGTGGCAACATGGTTCATTACCCACCTCCCTCCCTTATGAACAACGTCCGGTTGGTTTTGATCGTACCCTGAAGATCTCCAACGTTCTTTCTGACGGAAAGAACCATCATCCAGCTTGAGGAGACGCATCAGCGTTCTTTTCTCCAGAGAACAAGGCGGACAAAGGCACTGACAAACCACACATAACACAGTATAATGAGTAGCGTATCAATCCATTCTAAGCGCACGGAGGCTACAAACGGTGACTATGAGGCCAGATGGACAATGGAAACGGATGCCCAAACCGCTCAAGCTGCTGATTGGTCGTCAATCGGAAGTTGATCACCTTTGTCTTCTGCTTGCACATTCAGATGTGCGCTTATTGACCATTGTAGGAACAGGCGGCGTTGGCAAGACGCAGATTGCATTACAGGTAGCATACGATCTACAATCTGCTTTTCCAGATGGCGTTTACTCTATCTTCCTGGACAGTATCATTGATCCTGATCTTGTCCTTCCTACGTTGTTACACAAGCTTGGAGCCAATGAAATTGGTCCACATGCTGATATAGAGACACTCCTTCCTTTGTTGCATGCTAAACGCCTGCTGTTGTTGCTCGACAATTTTGAGCATCTTATCGTCTCGGCCCCACTTTCACCCCGCCTGCTTGATGCCTGCCCTGCTATGAAAATACTTGTCACAAGCCGTGCTGGATTGCATGTACGAGGAGAGCAACAATTTCCGCTCTCCCCGCTTAATCCACCTGAACACGCTGATGGGTATAATCTGAGTATACTTGCTCAAAACCCTGCGGTCGCTTTGTTTCTCACATGCACGCGTGTTTATCATCCTTCTTTTCAGCTCACTTCTGAGAATGCCTCTGCTATTGCTCATATTTGTACTCACCTCGAAGGGCTACCTCTCGCAATTGAGCTTGCTGCGACGGCAGGAATGCAACTCTTTTCACCTCAGACGTTGCTGAAACATTTAGAGGAACATCCACTTCAGATTTTGACGAATGAGAAACGCGATGTGTCTGAGCGTCAACGCACACTACGCAAAACCATTGACTGGAGCTATTCTCTCCTCAACGAACATGAGCAACGTCTCTTTTGGCGACTAAGTGTCTTTGCTGATGGCGCAACGCTGGAAGCGTTAGAAGCTCTTTATACGAAGCTGGATGACGAAAATCATGAGGTGCTTCACTCTATCAGGCCACTGGTGAACCACCATCTCATTCTCTCGCCTTCTGAAGACCTGACAAGCACTTCTCATTTTAGGATGCTGAGGGTCATTTGTGCATATGGACAAGAGCGCCTGAAAGCAGCAGGAGAAACGGAGACTGTAGAGCGTGCCTATATTACTTATTTTTGCGATCTGGTGAAAGAGATCGAGCCGAAGCTCAGTGGACCTGCACAGTTACAAGAACTTGAGTTACTCCAACAGGAACAAAATAATCTCCGCGCCGTTTTCATGTGGTTGATGGAACACAAAGAAATTGAACAAGTGCTGCATTTTACTACAGCACTCTGGAAATTTCGGCTGTATCGTGGCTCTGTCCCCGAAGGACTCAGGCAGATCGAACGAGCGCTGGAAGCGTGTCAAAAGCGAAAGGTACCAGCGAAAGTACAAGCAAAAGGACAGTATGCAGCGAGTATCCTGGCGTACTTTCAAGGCGATGCTGCTTCTGCGCGCACACACATTGAGTTTTGCCTGAGACTCTATCAAGAAATAGGCGAAAGACACGGCTATGCTATTGCACTCAACACTCTCGGGTATTGTGAGTTGCTTGCAGGAAACTATGAAGCGGTACAGGCCTGCTACGAAGAGAGTTTTCCCATTCTTCAAGAAGTGGGAGATCGCTGGCACCAGGCTGAAGTCCTTGGGCTGATTGCTGGGAAGGCCCAAGCTCAGGGTGAGTATCTGCAAGCTCAGAACCTCTATGAACAATCTATTGCAATAAGCAGAGAAGTGGGAGATCGGCGGGCTCTTATCCAGGGTCTCGGTTTCCTGGGGCAACTGGTGCGCCACATCAATGATTATGAAGCCGCTCTTCGCCTTGCACAAGAAAAGTCCGAGGTTGCTATCGAATTAGGTGGAAAACCGTTGATCGCTTCCTGCCTTGGAGAATTAAGCGAGATAGCAATCATGCGCGGCCAGGCAGCTTGGGCTGCCATCCTGGGAGGAGCGGAAGAAGTGCTGCGAGAAACGAGCAGGGAGCTGACGTCAACTACTGAGCAGAAACGTCTTGAACACCTCGCGTTCAGCGTGCGTACTCAACTCGGCGAGGAAAATGGTACAGCTCTATGGAATCAGGGACGCGCGATGACACCACAACAAGCCCTTCTGGCAGAGCCACTAATTTCGCTTGAACAAGCGTCGCATGTTGTAGACGCTCCAGCTTTTAAGGCACCTCCCCGCTCATCTCGGTATTCTAATGAACTAACAACTCGCGAGATGGAGATACTCTGCCTGGTCGCGCAAGATCTCAGTGATAAACAGATTGCCGCACGCTTGAGTATCAGTCCCCGCACCATAAATACTCATCTCCACAAAATATATCAAAAGATCCAGGTTCACTCACGCAGCGGCGCAACGCGCTACGCGCTCGAACACAAGCTCATCTAGCGACATGCTACGTCATTCTACGTAATGTACGGACTTGTTCCTCTTTTTTAAAAGATGCGTAGTGAAGTACGTAATTTCACGCGTGATTCCTGTGCTCTATTTGGATACAATAGAGACAGAAAGAGTTCAGACAGAAACGCTTGTGACTTAAAGCAATTAATGGCCACCAAAAAAGGCATAATCTGGCCGTTGAACACGACTGTTTAAGCTCAAACGTACTTGCTTGCTACAAAGCATAAGGTGGCCGATTGTACAAAAATTAAGCAATTGTTGGCCGAAAGTGCAAATTTTGAAAATGGATTTCTTCGGCTTCGGATGCGCTCTCAGCATTTGGCTATTGTTATGAGCACTCATCATATCGAAGAATCGAGCGTGAAAACCTGAAACGGAAATTTCCAAAAAAAGCAATTGTTGGCCGCACCGGCCATTTAATACCTTTAGCCATAACGCTCACGGCGATGGCAAAAGGGAGCCAGGGAGGAAACAGTGTCAATAGACGATAATAAAGCACTTGCACGAAGTTTCTATGCAGCGATTGCGGCCTACAACGCAAGAAATGAGGCAGCATTGGAAGGAGTGATAGCGCCTACGTTTGTAAACCATCGACCCCTTGCAGGACAGAGATCTGATATTGAAGGACTGAAGTTGCCTGCATTCCATCATGCCTTTACGGATATCCATGTCACCATTCAGGACCAGATTGCGGAAGGAGACAAAGTTGTTGACATTACTACCTGGTCTCTCACGCACGTTGGCGAGTTCATGGGAAGCCCCCCAACGTGGAAGCAAATCGTGTATACGGAAATGAACGTCTTACGCATCGCCAAGGGCATGATTGTGGAGCGTTGGGGCTTGCCGGATGAATTGAGTATTTTGCAACAACTCGGAGTTCTCTCCTTATGAAAGGGCTTCTGGCAGTCGCAGATTGGAAAGGTACACTAACAAATTCAGACCCAGGTTCATACACTGTTGGATAATTGAGGTAGGACTAGGATGTAAATCCCAACATTAAACTGGTGGGATTTACACCCGTCTAAGTTTTTAGAGGCTTGTAAGAGGGGTCGAATATAAACGGACCGGGAAACCACGCGAAGCTGTAGAGCCCCTTCTCAAGCCTGTCGGTCATAAGAGGCCACGAAGCGAAGAAAGAGGGAATGACACCGACTCGTATGAGGGTTGACTCATGTTTAAAGTGTTCATTGCGATAAAACCGACCATTTTAAGCTGGCAATTCCCTTTGGGAGCCAAGAGAGCATGAGAAGGAGCGCAGTTTTATCGCAATGAACACTTGCGATATGTGTCAATACTCATACGAGCAAGTGTCAGAGGGAATCTCTCGTGTGACTGCCTCTTTTGTACTTTGTCAGAGAAAAAGCCGTTCTTCAAAGGCAGAGAAGAGCCTGGAGATCGCAACCGATGTGCTCTCCAGAACAAGATCGAGCTATCGTAAAAGTATGTAGATCCAGAACAGGAAGGAAGATCATGAAAGACTTACAGCAGCGTATGCCAAGACGTCATCTTATTGCAGGAGGCATTGGAGTCCTCACATTGGGTACATTGGCTTTTGAGGGTATTTCACCCGCCCATGCCGATACCAGCCAATCGCAGGCTAACCTTGTCTCAGTCACCCTTATCAACATTGATTACCTGAGAAACCGGAACTTGACCTACACAGACTGGGTGGCATTTGTCGGCAGCCGTGCATCTCATTATTGGGATAAACAACTAGATCGAGCATTTGCAGATGTTCTCCCCCTCATCTATTCGGCGATCCAAAGCTATGGTATTCAGGTGACGGAAGTTTCCAGAACGCCAACCTCTGCTCAAGCTATCTGCACAAACTGGCCAGATCCCACCTACCTGAGCTACTTCCAGCTGAATATCACGCCTCAGGAAGCTGATCCGTTCTGGGATATGCTGCGACCAATTACCAAGCGATATCAGATCCAGTATACATGGAGGAGATCGGGAGACCAAGTAACCCTCAACTTTATTGCTCCCAGCACGTAAATTGTAGCTAGAGATGTATGAGCCGAATTATATAATTATTCGTCTCATACATCGATTCATTGCACGGATGTACAACGACAGCACCTGAAAGGCAGTTGGCATAATGCAATCACCCAATCCACGTTTTCCATCAACGAATACGACACTGTTGAAGCAACGAGTAAGCTGGCTCGTGATGCTTTCCTTGTTAGCCGCTATTCTCCTTAACATCATGGCTATCTTAACCATGCAAAATCTCTTTATTGCTATCTCCGCTTGCATTATCTCTGGATTAGGCCTTATCTTCACGTTTCTACAGGCCTTTCCTTCAACCATCAGCCACCTTCAACAATCCTGGCGTTTTGGCATAAAGCTTCTTGCTGCACTCTTGTTCCTGACTTCCATTGGTTTAAACATGTTCTCCTTCGCTATGCATCGACCACAAACCGTACAATCAGCGTCCTCTCCTGCTCTATTGTCATCTCCTTCGTTACCGCTCACACCACTTTCTTCTAGCACCGTTAGTATACGCCTTGCGTTGCTACAGAACATAGATATCCCTTGCCGCAGCTTTTCTGATGGCCGTAGCCCTGCTAAAGCCGGATGTAGCCCGGACTTTCCCCTCACTGTAACCCTCAACCAGATCGATCTCAATCAACGTCCTACCGCCTGGCATTTAACACTTTGGGCCCAACCGAGTGGACTCGAAGCATATTGCTCCACAATTCAGTTCACCAACATACAACTGACCGATGCAGCAGGAAACATCTATCCTGTGAAAGGGGCAGAAGGGCCTTGGACTCTTACAACAGGACAATCACAATCAGTTCTCCTCACCTTTGATATCCACCCACAGCCTGGCAGCTTGTTGCTATTCAACATCACGATCCAAACATGTCATCATCTCACCGCCTACCAGACCCTCTCTCTCTCTACTTAACAGCAGAAAGACGGTCTGATATCACAGAAGAAGCTTTGGTTATTAATGACCCACCACCGAGATACGTGTAAAATAGGACAGAGGAGAAACAATCTCCTTGACGCACCCGAAGGTGGTCACAGACAGCAGCTCGCGGGAACGGTGTGACATCCAGCTGCACCTCACTCGTGATGCAGATCGCTCCGGTTCTCTTCCCTAAACACAGAGATGAGACAGGAAACGGTGTCACATCCTCCGATCCTGGCCGACGTTGTGACGGTGCTGCCGTGTCACAGTCGAGCCGGTGCTTCACACGGATAGAGACGACTCGTTGCGTTGAGACGTTCTTTCGGCTCCTTGCGTTTCTCGTACTCATCCAGGATGTCACCTAACCAGGTGCGGTACTCCACGTCGATCTGCCCCGTGTTGGAGAGACTGTTATAGGTGTCACGCATCGTGTCGATCACCTCAAATAATGAGGTGTCAGCACACAGCACATCGTCACCGCGCAGATACACCATCTCTTCTAAACTGAACCCAAACGCATTTTCCAGACAGGTGAACAGGTAAGGAACACGAGTCACAAATCCTTTGCTGTTGGTACACTTCCGCGCACGCTTCGCCGCCACGTCTTTGGCCGCATCGTATCGCTCCCAGTACATCCCCTCGTGAAAGCCCTCAAGAGCCTGCTCCGCCGTCGCATAGAGCTTTTTGAAACGCGTCACATCACTTTGGAGCAAGTGTGGATCGTCGTACTGACGCGCATACTGCCGACCTTCCTCAAGTACCGCGAGTGGGACCTCACGCTCTGGTCGCGCTGGGCGAACAGGTTCTGGTTGCTCCTCAAGACGCCATTGCGCTGCCTGCTGCTGCGGCTCGGCCTGACGCGGTGCCATGTCATCTTGGCCGCCCGTGAGCTTTGCGGGAATCCCTCCCATCGCTGTCCCAGGCGTGTTGCTGGCCCAACAGTGTCTTCCTGACGAAAAAGTACGACGTACCATATAACTCTGCATCAGCTTCACAAAAAGCGGCTCCTAGAGCCACTTGATGGGTATCATGCTCTTCTCCACTTCACAACAAGAGAGAACGAAAGAGTGATGCGTTTCCTTCTACAGAAGCGTCTTCTGAGTGAGAAGAGGTGGGTTTGAAAGGTTTTTGAGGGAAATAAGGCTATCTCAACCGCAGTTATATGGTACGTCGTACTTTTTCGTTAATATCACACTGTTAGGCCAAAACCGCTCACAAGGGTGTAAAACCGCTTCCCAAGCCGTTTGGACGTACCCGAAAGGGAGAGAGAACCGTGAAGAGAAATACATGCTATGCCTTTCAAATATCTTTTTACCGTCTTGAAAGAATCCTTTTTCGTAGCATTTCTCAAACACATGTACGCTGTGAGCGATTTTTGCAAGAATCCTCGTCCTACCTCATCCTGGTCCTACCTCATCCTGGTCCTTCCTCAGATCGAGCATCTTGTACAACATGCGGAAATTCCTAAACAGGAACGCCTTCGACTGGCAGGATGAGCGTTGATGGGTGTGACACGTCATGATAGAGCGTTTGTGTAGCCACCATCAGGTGTGTTGCATCCGCTGGGGGTTCACCTGTCCCAAGATTGCGGTTCCAACGGGGATGTGCAGCGCTTGAGACCTGGAGACGGAGACGGTGTCCTGCAAGAAACGTGTAGGCCGTGGGCCACAGTTCAATCTCGATTCGTCTGCTTCCATCTTGCTGTGCCTGGTTCTTTTCTTCGCCCAGATGGAGGCGCAGCAGGCCATCGCAGACGTTCATCGAGCGACCATCCGGAGAAACATCGCACACGCGTCCCACAAAGTCTGTCGAGGGCGCGGTCGAGTGGACAGAGAGGACCAGACGCCCGCTCCCGACAACCGTGACCGGATGCTCTAAGACCGGTGTGGTATAACAGAGCACATCGGGGCGGGCCTCTAGCGCACGCTGGTCACGCTGGCCAGCCAGGCCGGGGTCCAGGAGCGGGCCGCCGATGCTGGGTGTGGGGTCGGCAGGATCATACTGATACTGATCGACCACCGCGCCTGTCCTAGTTGCAGGTGCTTCTTGCAAGAGCTGCCGGTCCGCGTGAAGATAATACGACCTCTCATGGATCTGATCCGTGGGAGGCCAGCTGGGGAACTCACGCCAGACATTCGATCCCATCACATAGAGACGGACCGGCAATGGGCGGAGCTGTTGCGGCCTGTCTTTTAAATGCGCGTCGAACCAGGCCAGCGCCTGGCGCAGACTTTCCCACCCAACAGCAGGGGACATATGGCCCCACGGGCCAATCGTCAGATAGGGCGTGTGTTGTCCCTCTTTCAAAGTGGCATAATCGGTGAGTAAGGCGCGCAGAAAAATGTCATGCCATCCGCCGACCAGGTGAGTGGGTAGAGCGATCTGCTTGAGCGTAGAGCGATGATTCGTCCCGTGCCAGAAGGGGTCATCCTCCTGCGGATGGTTCAGCACTGCGCCATAGGCACCGGGTAAGGCTCTCCCCAGCGCAACCACGTCGGCCTCGCAGACGGGGAGATGGAGAAATGCAGCTTGTAGCCCCTTTTTCCGTTCAACCTCAGCTTTGGGGGCACTTTTACGCCAGCACCGGGGTTGAACCCTGGAGAGCATGTTCAGGAGCATGAGAACATCAGCCAAGTGGAACACCTCTCCTTCATAATAGAGATCACGCCAATTGGCGGTGGTGATGCTGGGAACCAGTGCTTTGAGAAAAGGAGGGGCGTTTGTAGCAATCGCCCAGAGAATGGAGCCGAGGATACTTGGTCCCCACATTCCCAGAACACCGTTGAACCAGGGTTGCTCGGCAAGCCAGGTGAGCGTATCCTGGCTATCAGGCATTTCACTCGCTGGCGAGAGATTCGTCTCGAAAGAGAGCGCAGCTGTACTCTGAACGACAACGCGATAGCCCTGTTCGGCGAAACGTTGGGCAAGAAACATATAGACCAGGCTGAAAGGAGGCTTTTCCCAGCCACGCCCCCAGGGTGAGCGGATCAAGATGGTTGGAAACGTTTCACGGGTTTTGGGAAAGTAAAAGTCCGCCAGCAGGACTCTTCCATCGCGCATTGGAATGGGTTGTTTGCGTTTCACAGTGACAGAGAAGCGTGGTGGAAGCAATTCAAGCCAGTTTGCCAGCCAGCGCCGTCTTGAGCGATCGCCACCAAGGCAGGCCAGCCCGAATTGCAATGCCTGGAGCGCCGGAGCTGGACGAGTCGAATGTGTTGCCATGATCTCTTTTCTCCAAAAATAGTTTTTCTCCTCAGATTGTATGGCTCAGATCGCAGGATGACAACCTGCCGGGGAAATGATAGTTTCCACAAGAGCTTTCTTGAAGCTGCACTATGTCCTGTTTTTACACGTATCTCGGTCTGGGGTCTTGGAGACCTAAGACCTTGGAATCCCAAACGCCAGAAAAATCGCTCCTGTTTACCTCCCACTTGGACGAAAGAAGAGTTGGGCAAACGCAGTGGTATTGAACGCTTCTTTGGCCGGGTCTTCCTCTTCTTTCATCTGCAACGGCCTCCTCTCTCGGCAAGTTGCTCTGACCTACACTGCCACCATCATCGTTGCTTTCGCTGCACAACAGGCCAGTCGTCCCGATCTCATCCGCTCTCCCAAACGGGTTTTAGCCCATACGTGGGAGGGCTTCTGAGTTCTCCTCATGTGCCCGTTTCTTCCTCTAACAACTTTCCTTTCTCTTGTCCGTAGTGTTTGTAACAGGCGTTAAAGCTTCGCTATCTCAGAAGACAGCCAGTCCTATCTGATAGCGGAACGTTTCTCAATGATCTGCCGACATATCAAGATAAACTGCGAAAGAAAAAAGAGGAAGCGATGACATTAGATGCTCTCTTAATTGCACTCTGTACAGGACTCTGTGGACTTACCGTCATCCTCGGCGTCTATGAGCTGGTCACAGGGCGGATACCTGGAAATCCGGTGAGACGAGGAGTATGGGGATATCACTGGATCAATACGCCCATACGTCTCCGTCTCGCGAGCCTCGCGGGATTGCTCGCTCTCGTTGCTTTCCTTATCCTCTTCAAGCCCTTTTCGCTGGGAGACCTCCTTCTCGGTGCGATAGGCGTGTTCTTGGGTATCGGTGTCGTTGTGTCTGACTCTCACTCGCCTCGCTAATACCTCTCTGGATACCTGTGAATAGGGCTACATCTTTGTCTCCTTGACAAAATTTCACTTGGGATGAGTTAGGAAATGCCCTCATTACCATATTTCGTCTCTTTGCGCATCGGCCTTTTGGACGTTTTTTTCTTGTGTTCTTTGCTTTATGGCCCAGCGTTAAGGAAGAAGCCAGGTCACCGCCAACTAGATAAGTGCGGTCCAGTTTTGCCTTTTGGGAGTTCTGTCGTGCTTAGTTATCGGCGCAGTTGGATTATCGGCACAGTTTTTGATGGGATACCGTGGTCAACTGTGCCGATAACTCCTCGTACAGGCGCGAAAACTCCGCCGATAAGAAGAGTTTAAGGAGCAGTTTGGCTGGGTACAGTGGAATATTTCCTGTAGAAGAAGCGTAACCCCAAAAACTGTGCCGCACTTATCTACTCTGCGGCTATGAACCCGCTATCTTAACGCAGGGCCTTTATGCTTAGATTTATGAATCAGAGGCGTATCGGCGTCTCTGATGATGTTTGATCTACAAGAGAAGCGGAATACTGAGTGATTTTGTTAGCAAGAAAGGATGAATGGATGACAGTAAGCAACACAACTCCAAAACGGCTCTACCTCATGCAATTGAGTACTACAACCATACCGTTAGCAGCAGGCCGAACGCTGGCTATGTCGTCGGGGTGCTATCTTGTTCAGACCAGCGATGGGAAGAACATTCTCATCGATAGCGGACTGCCTGCGGACTACACGCCACCACCAGGGACGCCACCAGCCGAGCATGAAAAAAATGTGCTGGAGCATCTCGCCGATCTTGATCTGCATCCTGACGATATCGATATCCTCATCTGTACCCATTTCGACGTGGACCACGCGGGATATCACGATGCTTTTATAAAGGCGGAGCTCATCGTCCAGCGCGAACACTAGGAACTGGCGCGGAGCGGACATGCGCGCTTTGCTGCCGCGTGCAGGCACTGGGATCAGCCGACACTGCGCTACCGACTGATTGAGGGAGACACCGAACTTCTGCCCGGCCTGATGCTGCTTGAAACCAGTGGGCATACCCCTGGACATCAGTGCGTTCTGGTACACCTGCTGCAGACCGGGCGTGTGTTGCTAGCGATTGATGCAGTCGTCCAGGAGCGCCTTTTTACCCCTGATCGTCGGGCTTGGCCGACCGATGACAACGAGGAGCAATTGCGCGCCAGCACCCGAAAACTCCTTGATCTGGTCGAGCGCGAGCAGGTGGGGTTAGTCGTCTTTGGCCATGATGGTCAACAGTGGCAAACGCTCAAGAAAGCTCCCGCCTTTTACGAGTAATGAGGGCATGTCGCTTGAACATGCTCTGGGTGCCAGCCTGAAAAAACGGCAGCGGGAACGTGCTCCCGAACCTCCTGGTTGGGAGAGCTGAGTTGGACGGCACGCATATTTGCTCAGATGCAGGCGTGCGTGCTACCTGAAAGCCCGATGCCTTCAGCCCTTTTGCGGAAAGTGGGATGACTATTCAAAAAAGTATTTTCCGAAACTGCGGAATGGGGGCTGTTAAGGTTCCAATGTTCAATGAAGTATCGAATAAGAGGCACAAATAGTGGATACTACTCTTTTTATCTGTTTTCCCTATGTCCTAGTTTTGCACGTATCTCGGTCTTAGGTCGTCTTGAGTCCATATTCTTGACTTAGGTATCTGGGTGCGGGAAGACGTGTCGCGGACCGCGCTGCCGCAGGTGAGGTCGTCGGCGGCTCCTGCTGCACATCAAGAAAAGATGCATTTTATTCTCGTGAAAAAGTTATCTTTACCATCCTTTGTTCACTGAGAAAACCCGCTCTTTCTATGGCTTTCTTTGAAGCAGGATTGTCAACAGTACAGGAACAGATAGGCTTCCAGCCAGCTTCGTAACAATGTTCTTTTAAGTGAATAAGAATGGACGTTCCAAGACCTCTTCCACGATATGATCGAGCCACAACCATTCCTATATCAGCATAAGGAGGTTGTCTTTGACTGGGAATACATTCCCCTGTTGCTCTCAGCACACTCTGAGAGCTACTGACAAACAATTCCTCTCGATCAAGGCGTTTATGAAGAAATGGCTCAATCCATTCTCCTGGCCCTTCTGTATTTTCCTGATAAAAGCGCACAAGAGCATCAAACTCCTTCTTTTCCGCTTTTCTAAAAGAGTGAGTGAGGAGATCGACCGATACCTTTATGCGTTTCTGATCTCGAAAAAGGTAGCTCTGGGGTGTGATTCTTTTCTGAAAATCCAGACATAAGGCAAAATATAACGGCTCTATGGTGCTTGTGATGGCGTACTGAAGCTCATAGGTCGAAATAATCCTCTGAAAGATCTCCTGAGCCTGAGCCTGATGCTCCTTTATCAGGTAAAAACGCAGCAAATAATTGTTGGAATCGAGGCAGAAATGTCCTGCATGACGTTCCCCATCCTGTATTTCCCAATACGTTGCTTGAGAAATGATAACACTCTCCCACATCCCATCCATAGGTGCGATAAGAGTATGCAGATAGTCAGATCGTAGCTGTTGTATGATCTCGAAACGATCAAGTCGAGTAAATCTTATCATGGAAACACGAAAAGCCTTTTTGTTAAAAGCATACTCTATCTGAAGTTTTTCTGCAAAGCTATGCTTCCTCATCAACACAGCAAGCCACACAAAAATCCAAAATTGTCGATGGCGATCTCTTTCCTCAAGCTCGGATGGCTCCAACTCTTTGCAAGACTATGGCCTCACGAACCTGCAAAACCATGGGTATAATGACAGCTGCCTTTGTGACAGTGTTGCGGCGTCACAGAGGAAGGACTAAGATGCTGGCGAAATTGTGCAATAGGGTGATAGATTGGCTCCAGAGGCGCAGTGATGCTGGCGAAACCAGAGAAGCAGTGAAGCCTAAAAATACCTGAAAAGCTCTTTTCGCGGCTCCTCTTTCACGTAGAACCGTCATGGTGAGACCATTCTGTCGAGCGCATGTGCGTTCCTGCACATTTTCGTCAGCATCTTAGTCCTCCCTCAAAGAGGTGCGCACTCGAATTGGGCAAAAAACGCCCGGATACTTGCAAATGGAGAAAAATCTAGGTATGATTGATGCATCAGCCTATTCCATCGTGTTGGAGGGAGCGCGGTGCCCAAACGCAAGCG
>JAABUQ010003340.1_pt1 | contig 29657 bp, 29 predicted proteins | sample 5560001 | NCBI WGS metagenome assembly JAABUQ01 (sample SAMN10711888, study PRJNA513371) | rock metagenome | isolation source: Antarctica rocks | place: Antarctica: Victoria Land, Finger Mt nord | collected 2015-12-18 | reverse complement strand
GACGGACGCCCTCGTCGTGCAGCGTCGCCACCATGGCCGCGAAGTCGGGAAGCCCCCTCACCGCTCCCGTTCGCCCTGCACCTCCGCGAGCTGGCGACAGAGATGGTGCAGGCGGGCGAGGCGCTCGCTCATCGAGCCCTGACGCTCCGCGGCGAGGCGATGCTCGCGCGCCCCATCGAGCTCTGCCCGCGCCGCCTCGGCCTCCTCCCCTTCCCCCTCGCGGTCCTCGCCGCGCGCCTCCTCCGCAGGCACGGCTTCATGCCCTCGCCGGAGGAGCGCCACGCGCCTCGGCTGGCCGCGTGCCGCCGCCGCCCGGCGTCACCTCGTGGGTCTTCATCACCTCGTCGCCGTACCGGTTTGGCCGCGATGCGTCCCGTCGCCAGCGGGTCGAACGGGAGGCTGCGGGTGCGGTAGAGGCTCGCCCGCTCGGTCCGGCGCGCGCGCCTAAGGCTCTTGTCGGGTCCTCGGCGCCGGTGAAGCACGCGTGGCGCGCGTGGAGGATCGGGTTCCCGCGCGTCGGGCATGGCATGCACGAGACCGTAACCGCCGGGAGCGTCAGGATTGCGGCGGACTCCGCAGCGCCCCGTCCGAGCGGCGTGTCCGCCCTTCGCGCCGGCCGGCGAGGACGGCGGCGAGATAGATGATGGTCGTGACGACGATGATCGCGAAGCTCGGGGGCAGCGTGGGGACGACATAGCTGGCGAGCAGCCCGATCCACATCGAGGCCAGCGAGAGCATGCCCGAGAGTGCGAGCGCGAGGTAGGGGTTGGGGGCCAGCCGGTGGGCGGCGCCGGCGGGAGTGGCCAGCAGGCCGAGCACGAGCAGCGCACCGACGGCCTGAGTGGCCTGGGCGGTGTCCACCCCGACGAGCACGAGGAAGGCGAGGCCGAGGCCGCGAACGGGAACCCCGCGGGCGGACGCCACGGCGCCGTCGAGCGAGGCGAAGAGCAGCGGCCGGGCAACGACGAGCACGAGCAGGCACAGGGCAACGCCGATCGTCGCGGCCCAGCGCGCGTCGGCGGCACTCAGCCCGTAGATCGATCCGAACAGCACACGCACGCCCGCCGCGCCGTTGGTGGTGCTGGCGTTGGTGGTGAACAGGGCGAGGCACAGCGCCCCGAGCCCGAGCACCCAGGCGAACACCGAGCCGATGGTCACGTCATCGGCGTACGCGCGCCGGCCGAGGCCGCCCATCCCCAGAGCGACGGCCGTGGTCGCCGCGAACAGGCCGATTCGCAGGTCGATGCCGGCAGCCGCGGCGGCCAGCGCGCCGGTGAACGCCACGTGGCTGAGTGCGTCGGAGGCGAAGACCTGGCTGCGCAGCACGAGGAAGTAGCCGATCAGCCCGCTGGCCAGGGCGATCAGGCTGCCGGCGAGGAACGCATGGCGGACGAAGGCGTGCGCGAACATCACCTGGACGCTGGTGGCCTCATATGGAGGCGGCGCCGGTCGGCGAGCGCGCGGGCGACGCGCGCGCAGACGAACAGTGCGAAGGCCAGGGAGGTCACCCAGAAGCCGACTGGGTAGGGCGAGAAGAACGCCAGGCCCAGGCCGACCCAACTGACCGCGACCGCCACCACCACGGCGAGCGCGAGCCCCAGCGCGGGCCGCGTGGTGAGCGCCTGGGCGGTGGCGGCAGGCATGACCAGCAGCGCGAAGACCAGCAGGGCGCCGGTGATCTGGGCCGTGGCGGCCACCGCCAGGCCGAGCAGCAGGAGGAAGACGGCGGCCAGCGCGCCGACCGGGACGCCGCGGGCGCGGGCGACGTCGGGATCGACCGACGCGAAGAGCAGCGGCCGGCCGAGCGCCACGAGCACCATGACGCTGGCGGCGCTCACGGCGGCGAGGGCGAGCACCTGGCGGTCGGTGATGCCCAAGAAGGTGCCGAACAGCAGCGCGCCGGTGGCCTCCAGCACGCCGTGGTAGAGCGTGACGAAGAGGAACCCGCTGGCCAGGGCGAGCGCCTGCACGGTCCCGATCGCCGCCGACTCCTGGCTGTGCCCTCGCGGCCCGGCGCCCGAGACGCGGGCGAGCGCGAGCGCGCCGACGGCGCAGAAGGCGAAGTATCCGGCCAGCGCGGGCACCCCGAGCAGGGTGGCGCCGGTGGCGCCCGGGAAGGCGATGACCGACAAGGTGTGCCCGGCGAACGACTGGCGGCGCAGGATCATCACCCAGCCGATCGCCGCGGCCATGACGGCGACGAGCGTCCCCGCCCACAGGGCGTTGACCATGAAGTGGTAGGCGAGCAGCTCGCGCACGTCGGCGAGCAGGTCGAGCGACAGCCTCGGGCCGGCGAGCGCGTCAGCGCTCATGGCGCGGCGCGTGATGGTGGGGCGCCTCGGGGGCGCCCACGACGACCATCTGTCCGTCGCTCGTGCGGAGGACCTCGATCGGCACCCCGTAGAGGCGGCTGAGCGTGGAGGCGGTGATGACCTCCTCGGGCCTTCCCTGCACCGCGGTGGCGCCCGCGAAGTACACGACGCGATCCAGTGAGCCCACGATCGGGTTGATGTCGTGGGCTACGAGCATGACCGCGACTCGCTGGCTGCGGCAGATCTCGGCCAGCAGCGCCGCCACGGCGCGCTGGTTGGGTAGGTCGAGGCTGTCCAGCGGCTCGTCGAGCAACAGCAGTCCGGGCCGTCTGACCAACGCCTGGGCGATCAGCAGCCGCTGCTGCTCGCCCCCCGAGAGCAGTCCGATCGGTCGCGGCGCGAAGGCCTCGGCGCCGACCAGCTCGATGACCTCGTCCACACGGTCGGCGCGCTCGCGATGGGCGCGTCCCATTGGCACCGGAAACCCCCAGCGCTCGCCGTCCAGCCCCAGGCGCACGACGTCCACGCCCCGGATCCGGGTGTCGGCATCGAAGCTCCGCCGCTGCGGCAGGTAGCCGACCTGCCGGTTGGCCTGGCCGGGGGGGCGGCCGAGCACACGCACCTGCCCGGCGCTGAGCGGCAGCAGGCCGAGCAGGACCTGCAGGAGCGTGGACTTGCCGGCGCCGTTGGCGCCGAGGACCGCGGCGAACTCGCCGGCAGCGACAGTGCACGAGACGTCGCGCCACACGACGCTGCCGCCGCGCCGCGCCTCGGCGCCGGTGACCGACACCGACTCCGGCGGCTCGTCACCGCCCGGCGGGTCGCCGGTCCTCGGCTGCGCGCCGGAGGCGCTGGACGCGGGCCGGTTCATCGCCCGGTGGCCCGGGCCAGAGCGTGGGCGAGGTCGCGCAGCTCGCGGACCTGCCAGGCCTGAAAGCTCGCACCGGACGGCGTGAGGGTCTCGGTCACCGTGGCGATCGGGATGTGGGCCTGTCGCGCCGTCGCGGTGAGGCGCTGGATGTCCGGGGTGGCGTTCTGGCTGTTGTAGACCCAGACCTTGATCTGGCGGGCGGTGATCTGGCGATCGACTGCGCTCTTGTCCGCCGCCGTCGGATCGGTGCCCTCGCTCACCGCGTTCAGAAAGCCGGCCGGGGTCAGGAGCCGCAGACCCAGCGCCTGCGCGAGCGGCGCGAAGACGCTTTCCGACGCCCCCACCGCCACCCCCGCGTAGCCGGCGCGGATCTGCGCGATCTCGCGGTGGTAGCCGTCGAGGCCGGTTTGCCGGAGCGCCCGCATGCGCTGCGCGTAGTAGCCGGCGTGCCGGGGGTCCAGGCGCTGCAGATCGTCCGTGATCGCCACGATCACCCGCTCGACATCCGGGGGCGAGTACCAGCGGTGCGGGTTGCCGCCGCTCGCGACGCCGACCAGGGAGCCCACGTCGAGGACCCGCCGCCCGGGCGCCGGACCGGCGGCCAGCAGCCTGCCCGCCCACGCGTCATAGCCCACCCCGTTGACGATCGCCAGCCGCGCCCCCGCCATCGCCCGCGCGTCAGCCGCGGTCGGCTCGAAGGCGTGCGGATCGGTATCGGGGTTGGTGATGATGCTCTGCACCGCCACCCGGTCCCCACCCAGCTGGGCGGCCAGGCTGCCCCAGAAGTTCTCCGCGGCGACCACCTGCAGCCGGCCCGACCCGCCCGCCGCCGGGGACGAGCCCCCACAGCCCACCGCCGCCACCGCGAAGAGAACGCACGACAGGACGAGGAGATGAGCAGATCTGGGCATGTGCATCGCTTGGCAGCCGCCGTCGGGCAGTTGCGCCCGAGAGACCGCGAGTACCTTAGACTAAGAATGATTCTCACGCTCAGGGGACGATAGACTGGCGGGCATGGCCGTGGCCGGCGATCGCTCCTGGGCCGAGCACGCCCGCCGCACCCTCGACGGCGCGGGCCACCACAAGGGCGCCGCCCGGGACACGATCATCGAGTGGCTGGCCGACCAGCCCTGCGCGGTCAGCGCCCAGGACATCGAGGACGCCCTACGCCAGCGGCGCCGTCCCGCAAGCCGAGCGAGCATCTACCGCGTGCTCGAGCTCCTGCAGGCTCACCGCCTCGTGCAACGCCTCGAGCTCGGACACGCCAGCGCGGTCTTCGAGCTCGTCGACCCCGCCGGTCAGCACCACCACCACCTCATCTGCGACGCGTGCGGAGAGCTCCTGCCGTTCGAAGACGACGGACTGGAGCAGGCCATCCAGACGGTCTGCGGACGACTGAGCTTCCGCATCGACGACCACGACGTCATTCTGCGCGGAGCCTGCCAGCGCTGCCGCGCCTAGACGCCAGGGCGGGGGACGACCAGCGGCCGCCCCCCGCCCGCAGCGACGAAGCTACACGTCCTCGCCGGGGGGCTCGGGCAGCGCCGGCTGGTCGAGCGCGCCGCTCGGGTCGTCGATCTCCTCCGGCGCACCCGCCTCGGCTCCGACTCCCACCGGCGTGGGCTTGGGCGCGGGCTGGATCACCGAGAGCTTGACCTCGTCCTCGCCCAGCCCCTCCTCGACGCCGTCCTGGCCCTTGTCGACCATGACCGTCGCCCCGGGCGGCAGCTCGGCCCGCAGCACGTAGTCGGCCAGCGGGTCCTCGATGTAGCGCTGGATCGCCCGGCGGAGCGGGCGAGCGCCCATCGAGGGGTCCCACCCCTTCTCGACCAGGAGGTCCTTGGCCGAGTCGGTGAGCTCCAGCTGCAGCTCGCGCTCGGCCATCGACTCGCGGATCCGGTGCAGCAGCAGGTCGACGATCGTCTTGATCTCGTCCTTCTGGAGCTTGTGGAAGACCACGACGTCGTCGATCCGGTTGAGGAACTCGGGGCGGAAGACCTTCTTCAGCTCACCCATGATCCGGTTCTTCATGTCGTCGTAGGTCATCCCCGTCTCGTCGTCGGAGACGGCGAACCCGAGTGGCGTGTTGCGCGCGATCTCGTTGGCCCCGATGTTCGAGGTCATGATCACGATCGCGTGGCGGAAGTCGACCGTGCGCCCCTGGGCGTCGGTCAGCCGGCCGTCCTCCAGGATCTGCAGGAGGATGTTGAACACGTCGGGGTGGGCCTTCTCGATCTCGTCGAGCAGCAGCACGGAGTAGGGCTTGCGGCGCACCGCCTCGGTGAGCTGGCCGCCCTCGTCGTAGCCGATGTAGCCCGGAGGCGAGCCCACGAGGCGCGAGACCGCGTGCTTCTCCATGTACTCCGACATGTCGATGCGGATCATCGCGTCCTCGTCGCCGAACAGGAACTCGGCGAGCGTCCGCGCCAGCTCGGTCTTCCCCACGCCCGAGGGGCCGAGGAAGATGAACGAGCCCGTCGGGCGCTTGGGGTCCTTGAGCCCCGCGCGGGAGCGGCGGATCGCCTTGGAGATGACCTCCACGGCCGCGTGCTGCCCGATGACGCGCTTGTGGAGCTCCTCCTCCATGCGCATGAGCTTCTGCGTCTCGGCCTCGGTGAGCTTGAACACCGGGATCCCCGTCCACATGGAGACGATGTCGGCGATCTCCTCCTCGCCGATCGACGGGCGCTCGGAGGACTCACCCGCCTCCCACTGCTCCTCGAGCTCACGCTTCTTCTGCGTGAGCCGGCGCTCCTTGTCGCGCAGGTTCGCCGCCTTCTCGAACTCCTGCGCCTCGATGGAGGACTCCTTCTCGCGCCGCGTGGTCTCGATCTCCTCCTCGAGCTCGCGGTAGACCGGCGGGGAGGTCATCGACTTGATGCGCATCCGCGAGGCGGCCTCGTCGATGAGGTCGATGGCCTTGTCGGGCAGGAAGCGGTCGGAGATGTAGCGGTCGGAGAGATCGGCCGCCGCAGCGAGCGCCTCGTCGGTGATGTTGACCTTGTGGTGCTGCTCGTAGCGGTCCCGCAGCCCCTTGAGGATCTGCTGCGTCTCATCGGTGGACGGCTGGTCGACGCGGATCTGCTGGAAGCGCCGCTCGAGCGCCGAGTCCCGCTCGAGGTACTTGCGGTACTCGTCGAGCGTGGTGGCGCCCACCGTCTGCAGCTCACCGCGCGCCAGCGCCGGCTTGAGGATGGAGGCCGCGTCGATCGCGCCCTCCGCCGCGCCCGCCCCGACGAGGTTGTGGAGCTCGTCGATGAACAGGATGATGTCGCCGCGCTGGGTGATCTCCTTCATCACCTTCTTCAGGCGCTCCTCGAACTCGCCGCGGTACTTCGAGCCCGCGACGAGCGCCGCGAGGTCGAGCGTGTAGATCTGCTTGCCCTTGAGCAGCTCCGGGACGTCGGAGTTCGTGATGCGCTGAGCGAGGCCCTCGACCACGGCGGTCTTGCCCACGCCCGGCTCGCCGATCAGCACCGGGTTGTTCTTCGTGCGGCGCGAGAGGATCTGCATGATCCGCTCGATCTCGGTCTCGCGGCCGACGACGGGGTCGAGCTTGCCCTCCGAGGCGAGCTTCGTGAGGTTGCGCCCGAACTGGTCGAGCAGCTTGGAGGACTTCTTCCCCTCCCCCTGGGCCTGGCCGGCGCCGGCTCCGCCGCCTCCCTGCGCACCCTGCCGCCGCCCCCCGGGCCCGGAGAGCATGCGGATGACCTCGTTGCGGATCTTCTCCGAGTCGGCGTCGAAGTCGAGCAGGATCCGCGCGGCGACGCCCTCGTTCTCGCGCACGAGGCCGAGCAGGATGTGCTCCGTGCCGATGTAGTTGTGCCCGAGCGACAGCGCCTCGCGCAGGGCGAGCTCGAGCACCTTCTTCGCGCGTGGCGTGAAGGGGATCTGCCCGCTCGTGACCTCTTCTCCCGAGCCGACGATGCGCACGACCTGCGCACGCACGCGCTCCACCGTGATGTCGAGCGACTCGAGCACGCGCGCCGCGAGTCCCTCCTCCTCACGCAGCAGGCCGAGCAGGATGTGCTCGGTGCCGATGTAGTTGTGCTTCAGGGTACGAGCCTCCTCCTGGGCGAGGACGACGACCTGACGGGCTCGCTCTGTGAATCGCTCGAACATGGGGCGTGCTTCCTTCCTACTGAGGCTGAGGCGGGGCCTCGAGGGGTGTCAGGGCTAGGTAGGTCGCGGGAGGTCCAGGGGCGTTCGCGGGGTCACCGACGACCCCGCCTACTCCAATACTTCGGCCGAAAGGGCCGAGCGGATGAGTGGACGAGGTCGGCTGACGCGCATGAGGCAGTCTACCAACCGGTGCCACCGCCGAACCGCCCGATCGGCCACCCGAATCCCCCACCTTCGGGAGTCGGCGGGCTGAGTCCCTCTCAGCGCATCGCCGGGAAGAGCACGACCTCGCGGATCGAGCGCCGGCCGGTGAGCAGCATGACCAGCCGGTCGATCCCGAGGCCGATGCCTCCGGTCGGTGGCATCCCGTGCTCGAGCGCGGACACGAAGTCCTCGTCGTAGGGCTGGGCCTCGTCGTCTCCGGCGGCCGCCTCCGCGCGCTGGGCCTCGAAGCGCGCCCGCTGCTCGTCGGGGTCGTTCAGCTCGGTGAACGCGTTGGCGAACTCCATGCCGACCGCGAAGCACTCGAAGCGCTCGACCAGCCCCGGCTCGGAGCGGTGCGCCTTGGCGAACGGGGAGAGCTCCACCGGGTAGTCCAGCACGAAGGTCGGCTGCTCGAGTTGCGGCTCGACGAGCTTCGAGAGCAGGTCGTCGACGAGCTGCGGCCAGGTGCGCTCGACGGAGAGCTCGATTCCGCGCGCCTCGATCTCGCGCGCGAGCGCGTCGCGATCGCGGTGCTCGATCACGTCGATGCCCGTCCGCTCCACGATGGCGTCGCGCAGCGTGACCCGCTTCCACGGGCGCCGGAAGTCGATCGAGTCGGGCGAGCCGACCTCGCCGGCGACGCGGGCCACGAGCTCCTCGAGCCGGTCGGCGACGTCGCGGTAGTCGGCGTAGGCCTCGTACCACTCGAGCATCGTGAACTCGGGGTTGTGCTTGGGCGAGAGACCCTCGTTGCGGAAGTCCTTGCCGAGCTCGTAGACGCGCTCGAGGCCGCCGACGATGCAGCGCTTCAGGTAGAGCTCGGTGGCGATGCGCAGGAAGAGCGTCCGGTCGAGCGCGTTGTGGTGGGTGGTGAAGGGCCGGGCGAGCGCTCCGCCGTAGAGCGGCTGGAGGATCGGGGTCTCGACCTCGACGAAGCCCTTCTCGTCGAGGAAGCGCCGGACGGCGGCCACGGTGCGAGCGCGGAGGACGAAGAGCTCGCGCGCGTCGGTCGAGGACATGAGGTCGAGCTCGCGATGGCGATAGCGCGTCTCGACGTCCTGCAGGCCATGGTGCTTCTCGGGTGGCGGCCGCAGCGACTTGGCGAGGACGGCGTAGGAGTCCACGCGCAGCGAGAGCTCGCCGCGGCGCGAGGAGAACACCGTGCCGTCGACTCCGATGAGGTCGCCGAGATCGAGAGCGAGCAGGCGACCCATCGCCTCCTCGCCGAGCACGTCGCGCCGGGCCTGGAGCTGCAGCCGTCCCGAGCGGTCCACGAGATCGAGGAACGCCATCTTGCCCTGGCCGCGCCGGGCGGCCAGGCGCCCGGCGACGCGATAGGTGGCGTCGGTCTCGCCGCCCGGCTCGAGGCCCTCGTGGGCGGCGCGGACCGCGGAGATCGGAGCGACGCCGGAGAAGGCGTGAGGGAAGGGATCGACCCCGTCGGCACGCAGCGCCTCGAGCTTGCGCCGCCGGTTGGCCAGCAGCTCGGGCAGCTCCTCGCCGGACTCGGGCGCGGCCACGAGCGGGCGTCTACGCGACGCCGACGTCGATCTTCGTGACCTTGAGCTTGCGCTCGCCCTTGGGGGTCGGGAAGACGACCTCCTCGCCGCGGCGACGGCCGAGCAGCGCCTTGCCCACGGGCGATTCGTTGGAGAGCTTGCGCTCGGCCGGATTGGCCTCGGCGGAGCCGACGATCGTGTACTTGGTGGAGGCGCCCGTCTCGTCCTTGACGTGGACGACCGAGCCGACGCGGACCTCGTCGGTGGAGAGCTCGGAGGAGTCGATGACCTGAGCCGAGCGGAGCTTGTCCTCGAGCGAGGCGATCCGCGCCTCGAGCATCGCCTGCTCGTTCTTGGCGTCGTCGTACTCCGAGTTCTCGGTGATGTCGCCGAACTCGCGCGCCTCCTTGATCCGCTCGGCGACCTCGCGGCGCTTCGCGGTGGAGAGGTGCTCGAGCTCGTCCTTGAGCTTCTCGAGCCCCTCAGGGGTGAGGATGACGTCCTTGGGCATGGGCGTTTCCGGTCGGAGGAGAGGACGGAGCTGCGGACGCTTCGAGGCCGGCTCCCGGGCCAGCGGGCGCGTGAGTATAGCGGCGGCTCAGGCGGCCGCGGCCAGCGTGGGAGCGTGCAGCGCGGCCCGTGCGGCGACCAAGGTCTCCGTGCGCTGAAGGGTGTCCTGAAGGGCCGGCCCACCGCCCAGCCGCTCGAGGTACCACGGGTAGAACTTGCGCAGGTAGCGGGCGGCGCGCTCGGCGCCGAGGTGCTCCTCGGCGCGCTCCATCACCCACTCGAGCTCACCGAGGACCTCCTCGGCGCGCGGCTCGTGCGACCGGGTCCCGAGGAGCTCGCCGAAGAGCCACGGGTTGCCCAACGAGCCGCGTGCGAGCATGACCGCGGCGGCCCCGGTCCGGGCGAACGCCTGTCGCGCGGCGTCCGCGTCGCGCAGGCCGCCGGAGATCGTCACGGGCACGGGGAGCTCCTGCACCAGCTCGCGCGCGAGCTCGTAGTCCGGGCGCCCCTTGTGCTGCTGGGAGGCGTGGCGGGGATGGAAGGCCACCCCGGCCACCTCGGCCTCCTCCACCAGCCGGCGGGCGAGCACCACGCCGTCGCGCTCGCCGGGCCGCTGGCCGGGACGGAGCTTCACGGTCACGGGCAGCCCGCTCCCGCGGCCCGCCGCCGCGGCTACCGCCACCGCCCGATCGGGGTCGGCGAGCAACGCCGCGCCCGCTCCCGTCTTGCACACCTTGGGCACCGGGCAGCCCATGTTGAGGTCGATGAGATCGGCGCCCGCGGCGGCGACGCGCTCGGCGGCCGAGGCCATCACGTCGGGGTCGGAGCCGAAGAGCTGGAAGGCGACGGGGTGCTCGTCGGGATGCACGCGCAGGAGCTCGGTGCACGTGCGCTCGTTGCCGTAGTGCACCGCGTGGCTCGAGACCATCTCGGAGGTGACGAGGCCGGCGCCGAAGCGCTTGGCCTGAAGGCGCACGAACCAGTTGCCGATGCCGGCGAGCGGCGCGAGGACCACGCGATTGGCGACGGGTACGCCGCCGAGGGACCAGGGTTCGGTCAGGGTGCGCACGCCCGCATGGTAGGCACAGCCCTCAGAGGTTGAGGGCGTAGATGAGCCGCAGTCCGCTCAGGGTGAGCAGGTCGTCCACCTCGTCGATGCTCTCGGCGAACGGCACGATGACCGAGGCCAGGCCGCCGGTCGCGATCGTACGCGCGCGTTCCCCGAGCTCGGCGCGCAGCCGCCTGACTATGCCGTCGACCTGTCCGGCGTAGCCGTAGACGATGCCCGAGCGGATGGCGTCGAGCGTGGTCTTGCCGATGAGGGAGCGGGGCGGCCCCAGCTCCACCTTGGGGAGCTTCGCGGCGCGCTCGGTGAGCGCCTCCATCGAGATCTCGACCCCGGGAGCGATGATGCCGCCCAGGTACTCGCCCTCGCCGGAGATCGCGTCGTAGGTGATCGCCGTGCCGAAGTCGACGACCACGCACGCCCCCTGCGCCCGCTCGTAGGCGGCCACCGCGTTGACTAGCCGGTCGGCCCCGATCTCGCGCGGGTTCTCGTAGCGCAGCGCCATGCCCGTGCGCACGCCGGGGCCGACCACGAGCATGTCGTGACCGAGGTAGCGGCTGCCCACCCCCGCCCACTCGTCTCCGAGCTGGGGCACGGTCGAGGAGACGATCGAGGCGTCCAGGGCGGCGAAGGAGAGCCCCCGCAGCCCGAGGAGCGTGGAGAGCCGCGCCCCGAGCTCGTCCGCGGTCGACTCGCGGCGCGTGGCGAAGCGCCAGTGCTCGACGAGCTCGGTGCCCTCCCAGGTGCCGAAGTGCGTCTGGGTGTTGCCGACGTCGACGGCGAGGAGCATGGCTCTAGCCCGAGAGCTCGGAGATCGGCTTGCCCTCATACGCGGCGCCTGGTACGCCGCCGAGCGCGAGCACGCGAAGTCCCTCGGGGCCGGAGACGATCTTGCGCGGCTCGGTCGGGCCGACGCGCACCAGCACCTCCGGACGAAGCTCGACCTTCTCACCGCCGATCCGGATCCACCCCGAGCCGCGCAGCACCGCGAAGACCTCCTCCTGGCCGTCCGCGGCGTGTTCGTGCTCCGGGTGGCCCGTGGCGTCGGGTGGGAAGTCCAGGACCTGGAGACCGAACGCGCTCACCCCGAGCTCGGCCCGCGCCTTCTTGAAGCCGCCACCGTACGCGGCCTCCATCTCGCCGATGGCCTTGGCGGTGTAGTCGGGCACCCCGGCGCACCCTACTCGGCGGCGAGCCCTAGGCGGGCGCCGACTCGGCGGGCGCCACGTGTCCTCGCCGACGAACCGCGGCGGCGTGACCGCGACCGCCCCGGGCCGGGCGCGCAGCGCGGCGGCGTAGCGCGAGAGCTCCGCCGAGGCGGGCGCCCGCAGCGCGACGTAGAGCGGCGCGGCCTGCGTGCCCGCGAAGCGAGTCTTCGGCGCGTCGTCGACTTCTCGCGCGCTGAGTGATCGAGGATCGGGAAGGCGAGCAGCTCGGCACGAGCCAGGCCGGACTGGACGCTCGCGCCGATCTGATGCTGGGCGAGGTCGGGGCCACCGAGCACCCACCCGAGCAAGGTAGTGACTGCTTACAACCTTGTCAGGGGTCGCTTCTCCTCATCCGGACTCGCGCCACACCTCGACCGACACCTCCTCCACGGGCAGGGGAATCGGTGGCTCCGGCTTGGAGGCCTTGACCCATACGGAGTGGGGGCGGAAGCGGTCGAGCAGGCGGTCCGCGACGGCGGCGCACAGGCGCTCGAGCGTCTTGTAGGAGCGCTGCTGGGCCACGAGGGCGACCTCCTGACAGACCTCCCCGTAGTCCACCGTGTCCTCCAAGCGGTCGGTCACGGTGGCATCGGACTCGCCGACGTCGAGGCGAAGGTCGAGGACGAGCCGCTGGCCGACCTCGCGCTCGGCCTCGCTGACTCCGTGGTGGGTGTAGAGCGAGAGGCCGCTCACCTCGAGCGTTACCTCCGGCGCGCCAGCCCCCTCCTCGTCGTCGAGGTCGGCGTCTAGCTCGTCGAACTCGTCGGGGTCGTCCGGGCCCATGGCGGGCCGACCGTAGCACCCGCCACCGCGAGCGCATCGCGCACGGGCGCGACGTCGTGGACGCGAAGGATCGCCGCCCCGCGCTCCCAGGCGAGCACGCTCGCGGCGACCGTTGCCGCGATCCGATCCTCGACCGGCCGGCCGGTGATCCGCCCCAGGAACGCCTTGCGCGAGACGCCGATCAGCACCGGCCGCCCGAGCGCGGCGATCTCGTCCAGACGTCGGATCAGCTCGAGGTTGTGCTCCGCCGTCTTGCCGAACCCGATCCCGGGATCGAGGTGGATCCGCTCCTCGGGCACGCCCTCGGAGACCGCGAAGGCCATGCGTTCCTCCAGGAAGCCCTTGACCTCCGCGACGACGTCGTCGTAGCGGGGATCGTCCTGCATGGTGCGAGGGGCGCCCTTCATGTGCATGAGGCAGCAGTCCGCCCCGCGCTCGGCGACGAGCGCCGCCATCGCGGGCTCGGCCCGGAAGGCGGTCACGTCGTTGACGTAGTGCGCCCCGGCGTCGAGCGCCGCGCGCGCGACGGCGACCTTGCTGGTGTCCACCGAGAGCTGGGCGTCCGAGCCCGCCAGGCCCTCGAGCACGGGAACGACCCGGCGCCGCTCCTCCTCCACGCCGACCGGCTCCGCCCCGGGCCGGGTGGACTCGCCCCCCACGTCGAGGAAGTCCGCCCCCTGGGCGGCGAGCTCACGACCGTGGGCGACCGCGACGTCGCGCGCCAGGAACCGGCCGCCGTCGGAGAACGAGTCGGGCGTGACGTTGAGGATCCCCATGATGCGAAACAGCGCGGTCACCACACCATCCTCTCAGCCCCTGCGCCGGCGTCCGAGTAGCTCCGACAGACGACCCGGTGCGGCAACCAGCGGAGGGCTGGTCCTGAAACGGATTCTGAAGCCCTGTACCCCCTATAGGGAAACGGGGCTTCACGCCGGGACGGCGGCTCAGCTCAGGCGCGGCTTGCCCGGCGGCGTCCCGCGGAGCTCCGCGGTCCCCCCGGCGAGCCCGGGACGCGGCAGCGGTCGCGGCGCCTCGCGCCCGGAGCGGTCGGGCACCGGCGGCAGCGGAAGGTCGGGTGGCGGCGGCGCCTCGGCGCCGAAGACGTCGACCTCGGTCTGCCCGTCGAGCAGCGCCTCGAACTGCGCCTTCTCGAGCGTCTCGCGCTTGACGAGGACCTCCGAGATCGACTCGAGCTTCGTCCGGTGCTCGGTGAGGATGTCCTTGGCGCCCTGGTGGGCGGTCTCCACGATCCGCCGGATCTCGTCGTCGATCTCCCGCGCGATCTCGTCGGAGTAGTCGGGCTCGGAGGAGAACTCGCGACCCAGGAACGGCTGGCCGTGGTCGTGGCCGAACACGCGCGGACCGAGCTTCTCGCTCATCCCGAAGCGCATGACCATCTGCTTGGCGGTGGCCGTGACCTTCTCGAGGTCGTTCGAAGCGCCCGTGGTGATCTCTCCGAAGACGATCTCCTCCGCGGCTCGGCCGCCGAGCGTCATCGCCATGGTGTCGCCCAGCTCGGCGCGCGTGGTCAGGAACTTGTCCTCCTGGGGCAGCGAGATCGTGTAGCCGAGCGCCTGCCCGCGCGAGATCACCGAGATCTTGTGCACGGGGTCGGAGTGCTCGAGGTAGTGCCCGACGATCGCGTGGCCCATCTCGTGGTAGGCCGTGATGAGCCGCTCCTTCTCGCTCATCACCCGGGTCTTCTTCTCCGGGCCGGCGATGACCCGCATGATCCCCTCTTCGAGCTCGACCTGGGTGATCTCGCGCTTGCCCGTGCGAGCGGCGAGCAGGGCGGCCTCGTTGACGAGGTTGGAGAGATCGGCGCCCGTGAAGCCGGGGGTCTGCCCGGCCAGGGTGTCGACGTCGATGACCCGGGCCAGGGGCTTGCCGCGCGTGTGGACCTCGAGGATCTTGGCGCGGCCCTTGCGGTCGGGCCGGTCGACGACGATCTGGCGGTCGAAGCGGCCGGGACGCAGGAGGGCGGGATCGAGGATGTCGGGGCGATTGGTGGCGGCGATGAGGATGATGTTGTCCTTCATCTCGAAGCCATCCATCTCCACCAGAAGCTGGTTCAGCGTCTGCTCGCGCTCGTCGTGGCCGCCACCGAGGCCCGCGCCGCGGTGGCGCCCCACGGCGTCGATCTCGTCCATGAAGATGATGCACGGGGAGTTCTGCTTGGCCTGCTCGAAGAGGTCGCGCACGCGCGAGGCGCCCACGCCCACGAACATCTCCACGAAGTCCGAGCCGGAGATCGAGAAGAAGGGCACGCCGGCCTCGCCGGCCACCGCGCGGGCCAGGAGGGTCTTGCCGGTGCCAGGCGGCCCGTAGAGCAGCACGCCCTTGGGGATGCGCGCTCCCAGCGCCTGGAACTTCTTGGGGTTCTCGAGGAACTCCTTGATCTCGTGCAGCTCCTCTACGGCCTCGTCAACCCCGGCCACGTCGCGGAAGGTGATCTTGGGCGAGTCGACCGAGAGGCGCTTGGCCCGCGACTTGCCGAAGGACATGACCTTCGAGCCGCCGCCCTGCACCTGGTTCATGAGGAAGACCCAGAACCCGATGAAGATCACGAACGGCAGGACGTAGGTGAGCAGGGAGAGCCAGCCGTTGCTCTTCTTGCCCTCGACGTCGAAGGGGACGTTGGCCTTCTGCAGCGACGACACGAGCTGGGCGCCGTAGGCGTCGGGATAGCCGACCTCGTACTTGGACCCGTCGGCGCGCGTGACGTCGACCGTGTTGTCCTTGGTCTTGACGTCGACTCCCTTGACCTGCGGAGGCGTGGCCTGGACCTGCGTCAGGAAGTTCGCGAAGGTCTGCTTGGGCGGGTGGTCGGTCGGCGAGATGAGCTTCTGGGCGAAGAACGCGAGCACCACCACGATAAGGATGGGAAAGGCAGCGCTCTTGAAAAGCCGGCTCATGTGGTGATTCCGGCCGCGTCCGGACCTCCGGGGTGGCGCGGCGAAAGGCAGCCAAGCGTAGCATCGGGGAGATCGTCTCCCGGCCGCCTCGCCGCAGGCGTCTGCGATCCTTGGGCGGCGCATGCCCCGGACCGTGCTCGTGGTGGACGACGACGCCCCGGTGCGCCGTATGCTCGCGCGGACGCTCGAGGCCGAGGGCGACCAGGTCACCGTGGCCGCCGACGGCGGCCAGGCGCTCGTCGCCGTGGAGCGCGCGGTGCCCGACGTCGTGGTGCTCGACGTGGCGATGCCCGGCCTGGACGGGCTGGCGGTCTGCCGGCGCCTGCGGGCCAAGGGTCTCGCGGTCCCGATCCTGTTGCTGACCGCGCGAGACGCCGTCTCCGACCGCGTCGCGGGCCTGGACGCGGGAGCGGACGACTACCTCGTCAAGCCCTTCGCGCCGGAGGAGCTGACGGCGCGCGTGCGGGCGCTCGGCCGCCGGGGCGTTCCGCTCGGCGAGCGGCTGGCCGTCGGCGAGCTCGCCCTCGATCCGGTCACGCGGACGGCGCTCCGCGGCGGCCGCGCGATCGAGCTCACGGGGCGCGAGGCCGACCTGCTCGCCCTCCTGCTGCGCCACCCGCAGGCGGTGATCTCGCGCGAGCAGGCGCTCGCCGAGGTCTGGGCGGGAGAGGGCGGCACGAACGTCGTGGACCGCTACGTGGGCTACCTGCGGCGCAAGCTCGGAGACCCGCCGCTCATCCACACGGTGCGCGGCGTCGGCTTTGCCCTCCGGCCATGAGGCCGAGGACCCTCCGCGCCCGGCTGACGGCGGCGGCGGCGCTGGCCATCCTGCTCGCCATCGGACTGCTCGGCGCCTCCGTGGAGCTCGTGCTCTCGAGCCAGCTCCGCTCCTCGCTCGACCGGGCGCTGCACGACCGGGCGGTCGAGGTCGCCCGCCTCAGCGCCTCCGCGCCCGCGCTGCTCACCGCCGGCGGCGCGCTCGACGCCCCCCTTGGCGGCCGCCTCCTCGCCGTGGAGGTGGTCGACCGCCAGGCTCGGATCGTGGCGCGCTCGGCTGCGCTCGGCGGCCGGCTGCTTCCCGGCGGCGCACTGCTCGACCGGGCGCTCGCGCGCGGAGCGACCGGCTATGCCTCCGCCCGGCTCTCGGGCGAGAAGATCCGCCTCTACGTCGCTCCCGTGGCCGACGAGGGAGGGGCCGCGGGCGGGGGAGCGGTCCTCGTGGCCTCGACCACCGGGGAGATCGACGGGACGCTCCGCCGCGTCCGCGAGCTCGTCACGCTCGGGGCCCTGGTCGCGGCCCTCCTCGGCGCCCTGGGCGCCGCCGTGCTCACCCGCCGGGGCCTGCGGCCGCTCGGGCGCCTCTCCGCCGGCGCGCGGTCGATCGAGGAGACGGGCGACGCCGCGCGCCGCCTCCCGCCCGCGGCCGCCGAGGACGAGGTCGGCGAGCTGACGCGGACGCTCAACGGCATGCTCGCCGCGCTCGAGCGGGCGCGGGACACCGAGCGTCGCTTCCTGGCCGACGCCTCGCACGAGCTGCGCACCCCGCTCACGGCACTTCGCGGCAACGCGGCGTTCGTCGCGCGCCATGGCGCCGACCCCGAGGCGCTCGCCGACCTCGAGGCCGACGCCGCGCGCCTCGGCACGCTGCTCGACGACCTCCTTGCCCTCGAGCGCGAGGAGGCGGGCCGCGAGCCCGTGGAGGAGGTACGCCTGGACGAGCTCGCGACGGCCGCCGGCGGAGCCGACGACGTGGAGGTCGAGCTCGAGGGCTCCTCCCCGGTGGTCGTCCGCGGAGAGCGGGGAGCGCTCGAGCGGGCGCTGGAGAACCTCATCGCCAACGCGCGTCTGCACGGACCCGAGGGCGCTGGGATCCGCGTCGCCGTGCGGACCTCGGGCGAGCGAGCGCTCTTCTCGGTGAGCGACGGGGGAGCAGGCATCCCGCCCGAGCGGGTCGAGGAGGCCTTCGGACGCTTCTGGCGCGGTCCGCAGACGGCGGGACGCCCGGGCTCGGGCCTCGGACTGGCCATCGTGCGCGCGACCACCGAGCGCCACGGAGGGACGGTGCACGTGGACGGAGCCCGCGTGACGCTCGACCTGCCGATTCTCAAGCATCTCTCAAGATCCGCCTCTACCGTGCCGGGCACCCCCGAACGAAGGACCCCGATCCCATGAGCCTCCTCCGCCGCCTCTCCGCCTCCCGCCTCCTCGCACTCTGTGCCGGCGTCGTGCTGCTCGTCGGCGGCGGAGCGGCCTTCGCGGCGGCGGCCTTCAGCGGCCAGGGCCCCGTTCCGCCTGCCAAGGCGCTCGCCCCGGCGATCCGCGACGCGCTGGCCGCCAGGCCCGTCCCGGGGATCACGGCCCGCGTGACCTTCACGAACCACCTCATCGACTCCGCGAGCGTGCAGGGCGCCAACCCGCTCCTCTCCGGCGCGACGGGCCGGCTCTGGCTCGCCCCGGGCGGCCGAGCGCGCCTCGAGCTGCAGTCCGACGGCGGCGACGCCCAGCTCGTGAGCGACGGCCAGCGGTTCTTCGTCTACGACGCGAGCTCGAACACCGCCTACAGCGGGTCTCTTCCGCGCTCGAGCGCGAAGGGCAAGGGCCGGGAGCCCGCGGGCGGCAAGGAGCGCGTGCCCACGGTGTCCGAGATCGAGCGGGGCCTCACGCGGCTCATGCGGCGGGTCGCCGTCCTCGGCCCCACGCCCGAGTCGACCGCCGGTCAGCCCGCCTACCGCGTGCGCGTCTCCCCCCGCCACGACGGCGGACTGCTGGGCGCGGCGGAGATCTCCTGGGACGCGCTGCACGGGGTGCCGCTGCGCGCAGCGGTCTACGCGCAGGGCCGCTCCGCGCCGGTGCTCGAGCTCAAGGCCACCCAGGTCTCCTACGGCGCCGTGCCCGCCTCGACCTTCGCGGTCTCGCCGCCCGCGGGCGCGAAGCTCGTGCAAGTCAAGGCGCCGGCCCGCGGCGCGCAGGCCGGAGTCCGGCAGGGCCGCGACAGGCATCACGGCGGCAAGCATCGCGAGCCTCAGAGCGTGACCGCGGTGTCGCGCTCGCTGCCCTTCCGCCTCTCCGCCCCCGACCGCCTCGTGGGACTGCCCCGCCGCGGCGTGCGCCTCCTCGACTGGAACCGGCAGGCGGGCGCGCTCGCCTTCTACGGGCGTGGCCTCGGCGGGATCGTGGTAGTCGAGCGGAAGGGCGGCCCGGCGGCGACCGCGCCGCGCGGTCGCCGTGGGCAGCAGCTCGACCTGCCCAAGGTCTCGATCAACGGCGCGACCGGCACCGAGCTCGCCACGGCGCTCGGCACGGTGGTGCAGTTCGAGCGCGGCGGGATCTCCTACACCGTGCTCGGCTCGGTGCCGCCCGCCGCGGCCGAGGCGGCCGCCCGCGGGTTGTAGGAGCTCTCGTGGATCATCCCGTCGAGGCCCGGGGGCTCGTCAAGCGCTACGGCGACATCATCGCCGTGGACCACGTGGACCTGACCGTCCGGGCCGGAGACGTGTACGGGTACCTGGGGCCGAACGGCGCCGGCAAGACGACCTCGCTGCGCATGCTGCTCGGGCTGATCCGCCCGACGGAGGGCAGCGCCCGGCTCTTCGGCCGCGACCCGCTCCTCGAGGGCGCCCGCGCGCTCGACGGCGTGGGCGGCTTCGTCGAGGCGCCCCGCTTCTATCCCTACCTCAGCGGGCGCACGAACCTCGAGCTCTGCGCCGCCTACGACGGCGACGGGGCGGCGGAGCGCATCGACGAGGTGCTCGACGTGGTCGCCCTGCGCGACCGGGCGAAGGACAAGGTCAGCGGCTACTCGCACGGGATGCGCCAGCGCCTCGGCATCGCCGGCGCGCTGCTCCGCGCTCCGCGCCTGCTCCTGCTCGACGAGCCCGCGACCGGACTCGACCCGGCCGGCATGCGCGACATGCGCGCGCTCATTCGGCGGTTGGCCGACGGAGGGATGACCGTGCTGCTCTCGAGCCACCTGCTGGCGGAGGTCGAGGAGCTGTGCGACCGCGTGGCGATCGTCCGCTCGGGCCGCGTCGCCTACGAGGGGAGCCTCGCCGACCTCCAGCGCACGGCTACCACGAGCTTCCTCCTGCGCACGAGCGACGACGAGCGGGCCGTGCAGGTGTGCGCGGGCCGGCGCGGACTCGCCGAGGTCCGCCGCGAGGCCGCGGGCATCCGCTTCAGCGCGGGCGACGAGGCGACGGGCGAGCTGTCAATCGCCCTCGTCGAGGCCCGCGTGGCCATCTACGCGCTCGCGCCCGAGCGAGCGACGCTCGAGGACCTGTTCTTCCGGCTCACCGAGGGTGAGGAGGCCGGCGAGGGCGGAGCGAGCACGACGGCAGCCCGGGCCGGCGAGGGCGGAGCGAGCACGACGGCAGCCCGGGCCGACGACGCGGCGCCCGAGCCCGTCGCAGAGCCGGCATGAGACGGCCGGGCACCCTCACCGTCTACCGCTGGGAGCTGCGCAAGCTCCGGTCCCAGAAGCGGACCTACCTCGGCCTGGGCGTGGCGATCGCCATGCCGCTCTTCTTCGTGCTCGCGCTCGCGCTGCAGAACGGACAGCCCGAGGAGGTGCCCTTCGGGCGCTACGTGCGCGAGTCGGGGCTGGCGATCCCGCTCGTGCTGCTCATCTTCGGCTCGGTCTGGCTCTTCCCGCTCGTGACCTCCCTGGTGGCCGGAGACATCATCGCCTCCGAGGACCACAACGGCACCCTGAAGACGATCCTCACCCGCTCGCTGCACCGCGGCCAGGTCTTCGCGGGCAAGGCGCTGGCCGCCGCCACCTACGCCCTGCTCGCCCTCGCGGTCATGGGCGTCGTGGCCATCGTGGCCGGCTCGCTCAAGTCGGGGTTCAACCCGCTCACCACGCTGTCGGGCACGACGGTCTCGGCCCCGCGCGCGCTCGGCCTCGTGGCGGCGAGCCTCGGGGTCTACCTGCTGCCGATGCTGGCGATCGCCTGCATCGGGCTGCTGCTCTCGAGCATCACGCGCAACAGCGCCGCCGCGGTGGTGGGGACGCTGCTCATCGCCCTTCTCCTCCAGCTCGTCGGGATCCTCCCCGGCCTCGGCGCGCTCAAGCCCTACCTCCTGCCCAACCAGTTCCAGGCCTGGCAGGGGTTCCTCCGCATCCCGATCGACTGGGCGCCGGTCGCCCGGGCGGCCTGGGTCTCCGCGGCCTACGCGCTGCCCTGTCTCGCCGGGGCCTACCTGGTGTTCGTGCGCCGGGACGTCGCGGGGGGCTGAACGCTCGCCCTCAGGCGTTCAGCGCCGCGACGTAGGGCAGGTTGCGATAGCGCTCGCCGTGGTCGAGCCCGTAGCCGATCGCGAAGCGATCGGGGATCTCGAAGCCCACGTAGCGGGCGTGCAGGTCGACCTGGCGCCGCGAGGGCTTGATGAGGAGCGCGCACACCTCGAGCGAGGCGGGATCGCGCGAGCGCAGGTTGCGCAGGAGGTACTGCAGCGTGAGGCCCGAGTCGACGATGTCCTCGACGATGAGCACGTGGCGGCCGGCGATGACGGCATCGAGGTCCTTGAGGATGCGCACGACGCCCGAGGACTTGGTCGCCGAGCCGTAGGAGGCCACGGCCATGAAGTCGACCTCGCAGGAAACCTCGAGCTCACGCATGAGGTCGGAGAGGAAGAACACCGCGCCCTTGAGAACGCCGATGAGCAGGAGTTCCCGGCCGGCGTAGTCGCGGGAGATCTCCGCCCCTAGCTCTCGGACGCGATGCTGGAGCTCGTCGGCCTGGACGAGAATCTCGCCGATAGCCGGGTCGCGCATCGCCCTCGGAGTCTACGAGCCGGCGTCGCGAGTGAACCGCAGCACGCCCCGTTCGAGCACCACCCGCACTCCGTCACCGATGTCGAGCGCCGCCGTCGGGTGGCCGGACAGGGCGAGGATCTCCTCAGTGCGGCGCGCCGCGCGGGGCGCGAGCCCGTTTGCCGCCGCATCGGCGAGGCGCTGCACCACGAGGCGGCGCAGCGCGGGCGCCAGCGCGCGCAGGCGCTCGAGCTCGATCCGGTCGGCTCCGGCGAGGGTCTCGCCGACCAGCGCGTCGAGCACCTCGGCCTCGTCGCGGAGCAGCTCGGCGGTGCGCACCACGTTCGCCTCGGCGCCGGGGTGCACCGCCGCGAGCGCGGGAAGGAGTCCGGTTCGCACCCGCCCGCGCGCGTAGAGCTCGGAGTCGTTCGTCTCGTCCTCGCGCCACGCCAGCCCGCGCTGCTCGCAGTAGGCGGTGACCCTCGCGCGCGTGTACCCGAGCAGCGGGCGCACGAGGCGGCCGTCGCGCTCGCGCATGCCGAGGAGCGCTCGCCGGCCGGGAGAGGAGGCCAGGCGGTAGAGGACCGTCTCGGCCTGGTCGCTCGCCGTATGTCCGGTCGCGATCGAAGCGGCGCCGAGCGAGTCGGCGAGCCCGGTGGCGGCGGAGTAGCGGACCTCCCGCGCCCGCGCCTGCAGGTTGCCGGCGCCTTCCGGCCGCTGGGCGTGGAGGACCTCGAGCGCGACCCCCAGCTGCTCCGCCATCCGGGCGCACAGCGCCTCGTCCTCCGGAGCGGCGGCCCGCAACCCGTAGTTGACGTGCAGGGCCCGCACCGCGGCCGGACCGGCCAGCCGGACCGCCAGGTCGAGCAGGCACACCGAGTCCCGGCCCCCTGAGATCAGCACCACCACGGGCTCGCCGGGCGGGAGCAGCGCGCGCGCGCGAAGCTCCTCGAGCACGGCTCGCTCAGTCCTCCGCGACCCGTGCGAGGAAGAGCTCGGTGGGGCGGGAGAACCCCTTCAGCTTGACCTCGGCAATGGGGTCGAACTCGAGGTGGGCGCCGGCCCCGTCCACCACCGGACGGGTCACGAGGACCTCGCCGCCCGCCGAGCGCGCGGCCACGCGCGCCGCGAGGTTCACCTCGCGACCGTAGTAGTCGCCGTCGCGGTAGAGCGTCTCGCCGTAGTGGATCCCGATTCGCGGCAGCGGGCGCTCGGCGGACACGAGCGTCTGGAAGCCGACCGCCCAGTCGGTGAGCCCACCGCAGTCCGAGGAGACGATCATCACCTCGTCGCCGATGGTCTTGATGATGCGCGCGTCGTCGGGCAGCGTGTCCTCCACCGCCTCGACGAAGCGCTCGACCGCGCTCATCGCCTCCTCCTCGCCCTGGGTCTCGGTTAGCTTGGTGTAGCCGGCCAGGTCGGCGAAGGCGATGGCCACGCGCAGGCGCCCGAGATCGAGATGGCCGCCCTCGAGATCGGCCTCCATGTGGCCGATCACGTCCTGCTCGACGAAGTGCGAGAGGAACTTGTGGTGCACATGGCTGAGGATCGGCACGGCGAGGGGGAGCAGGTCCCGCGCGAGGCCCTCCATCTCCTCGGCCATCTCGAGCGCGGGCACGCCGTCCCGGATGAGCGGCTCGTGCACGTAGAGATGGAAGAGGCGCACCTCGGCATCCGCGATCTGAGCGACGGCGTGTCCGTAGACGCGCACGAGCTGCAGGAAGGCCACGAGGGGAAAGCCGGCCGCGAGCACCGAGGCGATGTAGCGCAGGAGCTCCACGTCCTCCTCGGAGATCTGCACCCGGGCCGAGGCCGCGAGCCCCATGGAGGAGAAGATCCGCTGGACGAGCGCCGGCTCCAGTCCGCTGCGCTCGGCCGCCTCCTCGAGGCTCAGCGACTCCCGCCCGACGGGAAAGATGTCCTCGATGTAGCCGAAGGCCAGGTGCCCCGACTCCCCGGCCGTCCGGATCTCCTCGAGCGAGTGCCCCCGCTCGCGCAGGCGGGCGACGAGGCGGGCGTGCGCCGCGGCGGCGGGGGTCCAGTCCCCGTCGTACTGGGGAATGAGTCCGTCCCGCGCCCACCGGCGCAGCGTGTTCGGCGTCACGCCGGCGCGCCGCGCCACCTCGGCGAGGGAGAGCTCACCGTCTGCGTCGTTCACGTGCCGCTCCGCGTGCCCTACAGGCGCAGATGGGGGTACTCGGCTTCGACCAGCTCGCGGTAGCGCGGGAACACCGGCTTGGTGATCGGCATGAGCGCCAACGCCGCCTTCACGTCTCCGCCGGTCTTGATGCGTCGCCGCGCGATGGCCATGGGGACGTTCTCCTTGCCCTGGAAGTACTTGTTGGCGGTCTCGGAGGACATGGTCATCTTCACCTTGGGCTTCCACTCCACGTCGTCCGTCCACTCCCAGGCCAGGTTCGCGCCCTCGTCGGGACGCCCGGCGCGGACGTTCAGCACGAGGTCGACGTCGTCGAACTCGAAGCGCTGGGGGACGTCGGCGTCGCGCAGCTTCGGCCCCATGTCCTCGTCCTCGCTCATGAGGGTGAACACCTGGTCCATCACCTCACGGAACTCCTGGGCCGACCGAAATGGCGCCACGTCGGGCCTCCTCTCTAACTCTTCGGGGACGCGGCCGCAACGGCACGGCCCGGGCGTCGGGGAAGCGCACTCTAGGGCTCCCGGCCGCCGTCCGCGCGGACGCCGCCTGGCCGGCCTGCCTATCCTCGCCCGCCCCGTGAGAGGCCAGACCCATCACCTCCGGCCGACCGCCGAGCTCGCCGACCGCGTGCTGTTGCCCGGCGATCCCGGTCGTGCCCTGCTGCTGGCCCAGCGGCTGCTGCGAGCGCCGCGGATGTTCAACCACCACCGGGGCGTGTGGGGCTACACGGGCCTCGCCGAGGACGGCGCGCTGCTCTCCATCCAGAGCACCGGGATGGGCGGCCCGAGCGCGGCAATCGTGCTCGAGGAGCTCATCCGGCTCGGCGCCCGGCGCCTGGTGCGCGTCGGGACCTGCGGCGCGCTGGCGGAAGGGCTCGGCCTCGGCGACCTCCTCGTGGCCGACACGGCCCTCGCCGGCGACGGGGCCAGCCGCGCGCTGGGCGCCCGCGAGCGGGTCGCGGGCGATCCCGAGCTCACCGGCGCGCTCCTCGCCGCATCGGCTCGGGACGGCGCGCGGACCGGTGTGGTCGCCTCGGTCGATCTCTTCTATGACCCCGACCCGGCCGCCGGCGCGCGCTGGCTCGCGGCGGGCGCCCTGGCGGTCGAGATGGAGAGCGCCACGCTCTTTCGCCTGGGAGCGCTGCGGGGAGTGGCCGCCGCGAGCGTCCTCGCGGTGTCCGACCTCGTGGTGCCGGGCGCGGAGCCCCGGCGGATCGAGGAGGAGCGGCTCGAGGCGGCCGCCGAGCGCATGGGCGCCCTGGCCGTGGAAGCGCTCGGCGCGCCCGCGGGCGCCGCCGGCTTCAGCTAGAGGCCGCCTTCGCGGACTTCGATCCGCGCGGGCTCGAAGCGGGCGCCTTGCCCCTCTTCGTCGCACCCTTCCCGAGCTTGTCGACCTTCGTCCCCAGCTTGTCGAGCTTCTTGTCGACCTTCTCGATCTGGGCGCCGGTCCGGTCGAGCTTCCCGCCCAGGCGCTCGAGATCGGCCTCCAGCGCGAGGAGCCGGTTCTCCAGAGCGGAGCTCGCTCCCAGCGACTCGACGCGCTCGTCCACCCGGTCGAGCGAGTCCTCGATGCCCTCGAGCCGCTGAGAGACCGAGCGCAGCCGGCGCGTCAGGCGCTCGAGGTCGGCCGCCGAGGGCAGGTTGAGCGCCCCCATGGCGACCTCCTGGGCCTGCACGGCCTTCTCGCGAGCGTCGAAGGCACGCGTCAGGGCACCGGAGACGACCGGGTTCTCGAGCAGCTCCTGGGCCACACGGCCGAGCGCTTCCTCCCCCTGCCGGGTCAGCCGGTTGCGCAGGCCGTCCTCTTCCTCGCTCATCCCACTGCCTCTCGGTCGCTTTCGGGGCTCGTGGCGCGGACTGTACCGGACGCCCGCAACCGGCTCGTGCTTTCGCAACGGTGAGGCTGAAGTCGAGACTTAGCGTATGGGGAGAGGACGCCACCTCGCCCCTGCCTTGAACCGACGGCCCGTCCCGAGTCACCGTCCGAGTCGCGGAAGACAGATGGAGCGCGCGCCAACCGCGCGCGCGGTTAGGATCTGCTCCAACGCCGACGGTTCCTCGTTGCAAAGGCTGCTCGCAGTCAGTAGCTTGCGGGTTCGTTCGTCGCCTGCGGGGGCGTTCGCGCGCCTATTCGAACACCTCGCGAGCGCGCGGGGAGGAGCCTGCACTTGAGCCGTCTGAGGTCGAGGAAGTGGATCGTCTGGTTGGTCTGCTGCGGAGCCGTCGCCGCCGCGCTGGCCGGGGCCGTCGGGCCCGCCTCGGCCGAGGACCACCTCTACCTGACCCTCCTGGGCGGCCAGACCACGGTGGTCAGAGCGCCCGCCGGTCAGCTCTCGAGCTTTGGCATCGATCTGGGCCCGGTGCCGTCGGTGCCGGCGCCGACGCTCCCTCCCCTCCCGGGATCTCCCCCTCCGTCCTCGAGCAAGCCCAGCCCCAGCCCCCCGTCCTCCAAGCCCGGGCCGTCCCGGCCCGGGCCGGGCAAGCCCCGGCCGGGCAAGCCCCGGCCCTCCAAGCCCCGGGCGCACCGCCCAGCGCCGAAGCACGGCGGCGGAGGCGCGAAGCCCCCTGCGCCCAAGCCCCGGCCCCGCCCGCCGGCGCGGCCGAAGGGCCCCACCGGCCCCGGCGGCGTGCCCACGCCGCTCAACCCCACCTTCTCTCTGGCCACGCCCGGTCCCGCCCCGATGGGAGTCCCGAACTTCTTCATCGACCAGTTCCGGATCCCGCCCTTCCTGCTCCCGATCTACCAGGCCGCGGGCATCCAGTACAACATCCCGTGGCAGGTGCTGGCCGCCATCAACGAGATCGAGACGGACTACGGGCGCAACCTGTCGGTCTCGACCGCCGGAGCGGTCGGGTGGATGCAGTTCCTCCCCGCCACGTTCAAGCAGTACGGGGTGGACGCCAACGGCGACGGGCGCAAGGATCCCTACAACCCGGCCGACGCGATCTTCTCCGCCGCGCGGTACCTCAAGGCGGCCGGTGGTGACAAGGACGTCCGCAAGGGCATCTTCGCCTACAACCACGCGGACTGGTACGTGCAGTCGGTGCTGCTTCGCGCGAAGCTCATCGGCGGCCTGCCGGCCGACCTGATCGGGTCGCTGACCGGCCTGACCCAGGGCCACTTCCCCGTTGCGGCCACCGCGCGCTACGCCGACGACCTCTCCGCCCAGAAGGCGACTCGGCGCGTCAAGGGCGCCAACGCCGCGGTACCGGTCGACTCGAACTCGCGCCGGCGGAGCATCGACATCTTCGCGGCGCGCAAGGCGCCGGTCATCGCCGTGCAGGACGGGCGCATCGTGAAGATGGGCACCTCCAAGCGCCTCGGGCGCTACGTGCTGCTCCAGGACGTCTCCGGCAACACCTACACCTACGCGCACCTCGGCACGCTCTCGCGCCTCTACCCGGTGCCCAAGGAGAAGAAGGTCTCCGCCAAGGAGATCGCTCGGGAGCTGAGCCTGCCCAAGCGCGACAAGGCGCCCGCCAAGGCGGCGACCGCCGGTCGCCAGCCCGCTCGCCGTGCGGCGCCCGCGCCGCGGGGCTCGCGGGTGCGGCCCGTGCGCCCGCGTCCCGCCCCGGCGCCCCCGGCGCAGAAGGAGCGGCTGTTCGCCAACCCGACCCGCCCGGGCGCCTACCGTGCCGGCGGTGAGCGCCAGGTCAGCCTCAGCCCGACCGTCTCCTCGTTCAAGAACTACTTCACGCAGGCGATCGGCCTGAACCGCTCCGACGTGGTGCTCAAGCCCCTGAAGGCCGGCTCGCAGGTCATCGCGGGCACCATCCTGGGTCGCATCGGCCGCACGGTGACCGGGACCGCTCCCCACATCGCGTTTGAGGTCCGCCCCGCGGGCCGCGGCGCTCCGCGCATCGATCCCAAGCCGATCCTCGACGGCTGGAAGCTGCTCGAGTCGACCGCGATCTACCGCGCCGCGGGCAAGAACCCGTTCTTCGGGCCCGACGCGCGTAACCCCTCGATCGGGCAGATCCTGCTCATGAGCAAGGAGGCGCTCCAGCAGCGCGTCCTCGCCGATCCCAAGATCGACATCTACTCATGCGGCCGCCGCGACATCGAGGCCGGTGTCATCGACCGCCGCGTGCTCGCCACCCTCGAGTTCCTCGTCGCCTCCGGCCTGGATCCGAGCGTGTCCTCCCTGCGCTGCGGACACTCCTTCCTGGCCAAGTCGGGCAACGTCTCCGAGCACTCCACCGGCGACGCCGTCGACATCGCCAAGGTCAACGGGATCCCCATCGTGGGCCACCAGGGTCCCGGATCGATCACCGAGCTGACGATCCGGCGCCTGCTCACCCTGCAGGGCACCCTCAAGCCCCACCAGATCATCTCGCTCATGAAGTTCCCGGGGACCGACAACACGCTCTCGCTCCCCGACCACTACGACCACATCCACGTCGGGTTCCACTCGCTCTTCGGGCCCAACACCCGACTCGGCCGACAGCTCGGCGCGATCCTCAAGCCCGGTCAGTGGCTCAAGCTCATCGATCGCCTCAACGCGATCCCCAACCCCAAGGTGAGCGTGAAGCCCTCCAAGTACTCCATCCCGTAGAGCCGGGCTGGCACCGCCGATCCCGACTGAGGCGCCGGGCGGCGGCACGCGCCTCTTCTCGTTTGCGCAGTTCGAGTTCCCGTGGGCGCTCGGTCCCCCCGACGGCCGCTACGTCCTGCGCGCCGGCCCGGGTGAGGAGGCGCACGCGGTGCTCGTGCTCGCCACCCTCGGAGCGCCGGAGCGCCGGCGCCTGGCCCGGCGGCGCGGTCGCCCGGTCGAGCCAGAGCCGGAGCCGACGCCCGTCTCGACCGCCCGCGCGACCGTGGTGGACACCAGGGAGCCGCTAGCGGACGAGAGCGCCGGTCGCGATTGGGTGCGACGCGCGGGGGAGCGCGAGGCCGGCGAGGCGATAGCGGCGCTGAACCTCGCCATCCGCGCTCACCGCCTGGCCCGGGCCGACCCCCACGTGCGGGAGGTGAGCGGCGAGCTCGCACTGGTCGTGCGGGTCGGCTACGGCGCCGGGGAGGAGGTGGCCGACGGCCGCTGGAGCGAGGCGCGTGCGCTCCCGGCCCTCGGGGCGCGGCACCGTCGCCGCACCGAGGTGCTCCGTCCCCAGGAGCGACTTGCCGCGGTGCTCGGAGGCCGCGACGAGCCGCTCGCGTGCGAGGAGCTCGTGCTCAGGGCCCGGAGCGACCTGGACGCCGGCCGGGCGCGCGAGGCCGCCCTCCAGCTCTCCGTCGCCCTCGACGCCGCCGTCGTGGAGCTCGGCAGAGACGGGCGCGGAGAGGGCATGCCCGGCCGCGTGGCAGAGCTGCAGGGGCGCCGCGAGGAGATCGCCGCGGCCGCGCGCGCGGCGCTGACCGGCGCGCCCCCCGCAGCGTCCCAGAAGGCGGTCACGGAGGTGCAGGAGCGCCTCGAGGCCGCCCTGCGCGCCCGGGCGGTCTCGGGTACCTGAACGAGGCGCGGGGGCGCTACAACGCGTCCAGGACGCCCGTGAGCTCCTCGACGACGTCGCCGTCGAGCTTGACCGCCGAGCGGTGGTCGAGCGGCGTCGGCCCCTGCGTGACGATGGCAAGCTCTCCTCCCCCATCCAGGGTGAGGAGCGGAAGCTGGGCGACCGGGTAGACCTCGAGGGAGGAGCCGATGCAGAGCATGAGCCCGGCGCCGCGGGCAAGCTCGGCCGCGCGCTCGAGCGCCTGCTCGGGCAGGTACTCCCCGAAGAGCACGACGTCGGGCTTGAGCGCCTCTCCGCAGTCGCACCGCGGGACGCCGTCCGCGCCGGCGGCCTGGCGCGCGCACCTCGTCGAGTGGATGCACCGCGCGGCAGGCCGGGCACGAGGAGGAGAGGATCGACCCGTGGACCTCCACGAGCTCCCGCGTGCCGGCCGCGGCGTGCAGGCCGTCGATGTTCTGGGTGATCACCGCGTCGAGGAGTCCGCGACGCTCGAGCTCGGCGAGGACGGCGTGCGCGCCGTTGGGGCGCTTGTCGCGGAGCGACTGGAAGCGGTCGCCGTAGAAGCGCCAGAAGCGCGCGGGCTCACGGCGGAACACGTCGATGTGCGCGACCTCCATCGGGTCGACCCTCTCCCACAGGCCGGTTCCGGGCGAGCGGAAGTCGGGGATCCCCGAGGGCACGGAGATCCCCGCCCCGGTGAGGGCGACGACCGACCCCGCCGCGCGGACGAGGTCGGCGAGGCGCTCCCTCACTTGCCTTGGAAGTGAGGCTTCCGCTTCTGCACGAACGCCCCGATGCCCTCCT
>JAABUQ010003339.1_pt1 | contig 29663 bp, 25 predicted proteins | sample 5560001 | NCBI WGS metagenome assembly JAABUQ01 (sample SAMN10711888, study PRJNA513371) | rock metagenome | isolation source: Antarctica rocks | place: Antarctica: Victoria Land, Finger Mt nord | collected 2015-12-18 | reverse complement strand
ACCTGCCCCGGGCCGTGACCGGTGGGGGCGCCGGTGGGCCAGGGTGGGGCGCCCGTGGGTTTGGCGGCTTGACTTCGAGTGCGCGACGTGCCGGTGCCTGGCGGCTCTCCTGCTCACGGTGGTCGCCCTCGGGGTAATCGGGCACGCACTCGGGCGCGGGGCTCGACGGACCCGGTGGGGTCGCCGGACCCGCAGGCCACGACGGACCCCATGGCGCCGAGGGCCCCTCCCGCTCGAACGGCGCCGCCGGGCCTGACGGCCCACGATCCTCGAGACCGGGTGGCAGGCGGCCGCGTTTTGCGCGAGCAGATCTCGCAGGTCCTTCTGCACGTAGCCGTACCAGCCGTTGTCGTAGGCCGAGCCGAGGTGCCCGCCACCGTTGTTGGGGTCGTTGTCGATGGTCACCTGCCGGGCGAGCAGGTCGTACGCTTCCTGGCCCATCGCCGGCTGGAACTCGCCGTTGACCAGCAACGGCCACCACCCGTCCAGGATCCGGATCGCGTCGGAGTGCTGGTAGGTGCCGCTGCGGCTGGGGTCAAGGCGGTGTGATCCGTCGTTGACCCACGCCTGGAGCTCGGCGACGGCGCCGGCCTGGTGGGGATCGCTGACGGGCTGGGTCCCGATCACCCTGAGAATCCACGGCAGGACCTTGTCGGCGCGCAGGTCGACGGTCCCGGCGTCCTCCATCGCCGCGATCAGCTGGGCCAGCGTCAACTTGTGGCCGCCCGCGAGGCCCGCCCGGATTCGGTCGTCGAGCAGCTGGGAGCGGTACAGCGAGCCGTAGACGCCGTCGATCGCGCGGTAGCCGGCCGCCTCCTTGTTGTTCCAACTGGTGATGTAGTCCTGGTTTACGACCTGCGGGTGCTGGGCGAAGGGGGTGTAGGCGGCCGTGTTGGTGGTGGGATCAAAGCCCTGCCACTCGTACTTCGAGGGGGTGGGAAGCAGACCGTCGGTGTTGGGGTTGCGCAACGGGTTGGCGCCCGAGTTGAAGTACCCGATATCGCGATCGTCGCTGTAGAGCCAGTTGAACGTGTAGCCGATCTTGGCGGCGGCGTGCTGGAAGCTCTGCACGTCGTGGACCGACCCGGGGTTGTTGAAATCTGAGAAACCGAGCGCCGAGTCGATCTCGTGCATGAAGGTTGCGCGCTGACGCGTGAACGCGACGGGCTGGCCGTGGACGGTCGCGCGCGCGACCACGATGCCGTTAGCGGTGCGCTGGGCGACGAGCGTCTCTGACCCCGGAGGTGTCTGGTCGGCCGCGTTGGGCGTCCAGCTGTTGGGGCGCTTGATCGTGACCATCGGGGTGCACCGCCCGTTGAGCACGTACGCGTCCGAGCTCCTGGTCGCGGGCGAGCCGTCGGTGTTGCACAACGGAACCGCGAATATGTCCGTGACCCCCTGACCCGCCGATGTCGCGCTCCAGGCGTAGTCCTGGCCGTGACCGAGCTCGACGTACATGCTGGCGCCGGTGACCGCCGCTCCGGCAGCATCGAGGCCGGGGCCGTGAAGGTCTTCCTGCATCAGCACCTGCGGGGCGAAGTAGCCGACCTGGGGGCCCATGACGGCAATCGGATGACCGGACACCGTGTGCGGGGCCGAAATGAGCAGGGCGTTGGATAGGCCCTGGGGGAACGCCTGCTTGATCGTGTTGGCCCCGAGGAGCCCGCGCGGGGCGCGACCACCGCCGCCGGTCACCCGGCCTGTGGCCGCCGACCCCGAGCCTGCGGCCTTGATCGCCTCGCTCGCCAGCGAGCCCGCGTCGGGAAGCGCCACGGCGTCGGCCGCCGCGTGGGCCGGGGGCGCCTGGTAGGGGAAGCTTCCCGTGCGCGCGGTCAGCGGGGCCTCGGGGTCCTCGGGGTCGCGGAAGTCCAGGTAGGCGTGGAGTCCCGCGCCCGACCCGAAGCGCTGCTGCATCGCCTGGAGGATCGTGGCCCACGAGAGCTGATCGCCACCACCGTTGCCGAGGATGCCGCCGATGACGTCGGCAACCGAGACGACGTCCCCCCCCGTCCACGCGTCGGGGCCCGTCGGGTGCCCGAGCGCGGCGTACTCCCCCGGCATCAGCAGCGGGTTGCCCTTGGCCTCGTTGATGTACTGATTGATGCCGGCCACGTAGCCGTTGATGTCATCCTCCACCTGCCGACCCTGGGGCCCGTATTCCCTGGGCAGAGCCGTCACCTGGTTGGCGAGCTCCTGGTCGGTGTAGGGGTCCAGCTGGAAGGTGCTCTCGTCCATGCCGATGTTGCTTCCCCCCGCAAAGGAGGACAGCTCAGAGCGGCCGGTGTGGCGAAGGACGTCCATGAAGAAAAGGCGGTCCTGCGCGGCGGCGTAGCCCGCCCCGAACATCACGCCCACGCGGGTGTCACCGTAAACGTGGGGAACGCCGATTCGGGTGTCGCGAATGATCGTGACCGGCGGATTGGTGAACCTGACGGTGCGCGGGGTGTCCACGTTCCCGGTCTTCACGCCGAAGGTCGCGTCGGTGAAGTACTGCGGGATCTGTGCGTCGGTCAGCGTCGGGGCGCCGTAGACCAGGTTGCTGTACATCGCGCTCTGATCGTCGTTGTGCGGCGGCTTGTTGGCGTGGTTGAGCTCATAGGCCCCGAGCTGCGCTGGGTTGACCAGCCCGTTGGCGCCGGGGGGCATCATGCCGTACCAGAGGCCGCCGTAGTTGTTGGCGGCGTAGGGGCCACCGCCGCGGCGTGGGCCACACCGTTTGCCTGGCCGCACACAGCGAGCACGAGCACGGCGATTACGACCACTCTCCGGGCGCGACACTGCCCCACGTATGCCCTCCACAATCGCTCGGCCCTGGTGACCCTACCCGGGATCGAACGGCGGCGGCGCCGGCCCGGCGCGACGGGCACCGAATTGACCGCACGGTGATCCTTTGGATGAACCGGTGCGCATGACACCCGAGTCCGAGCGCTCCTCTGCGCTCGCGCCCGTGTTCATGCTCCCTGGCCGATGAGAACCCGCCCCACACATCTTCTGCCCATCCCGGGCGCCAGCCGTGGCCGAGGGAAGGCCGATCGCGGCTGCGCCGCCGTGGGAACGGCGCTCGCCGGCGCCCTGACCGCGCTCGCGGTCCTAGCGCCGGGGGCCGAAGCGAGCGCACACCGCGGCGCGGCGGGAGCCGCCTCGCACCAGCGCCACGCCCACTCCCAACACCGCCCGACCCGGCGCGCCACCCCGCACGGGCCCAGCGCAGCACGCGCGGCACTCAACCAACGGCGGGCGCTGGACGCCTACACGGCGATGCAGCACGCGTACTACGCGCCCGCCAGCGGGCTCTACCGGGGGTCGCCCTTCGCGCTGGCCTGGCCCTACTCACAGGCCATGGCGGCGACGATCTCGGTCGCGGCCCTCCCCCGCGAGCACACGCGCTATCGCGCCGATCTGATCGCCCGTCTGTCCGGCCTTCAGGCCTATGCCGACCATGGCGACCCGGCGCCGGCGGGCTACGCCGCCCAGGCGCGCGCGCGCGCCGGGCAATCCAACACGCGCTTCAACGACGACAACGAGTGGATCGCCATCGAGCTGCTGCGCCTGTATCACCTCAACCACCAGCATGCTCTGCTCGGCGCGGCCACACAGCTGTTCGGGCTGGTCACCGCCCAGTGGGATCAGCGTCAGAACGTTCCCTGCCCCGGCGGCGTGCCGTGGCAGAGCCTCAAGCTGAACGGCGACCGCAACACCGTCACCGATGCTCCGGGCGCCGAGCTGGGAGCGCAGCTGTACCTGACCACCAAGGATGCCGGCGCCCTGGGGTGGGCCACGCGCATGTACGCGTGGACGCGGGGATGCCTGCTGCACGCCAACGGTCTGTACGGCGACCACATCGACGGTCAGGGTCAGATCGACGACACCGAGTGGACCTACAACCAGGGAGCCATGATCGGCGCCGGCGTCATGCTCTACCGAGCTACCCACGACGCCGCCTATCTACATCAGGCCGAGGCGACCGCCAACGCGGCGCTGGCCGCCTTCGGACCCGCGCAGCTCGCTCAGCAGCCCGTCTACTTCAACGCGATCTACATACGCAACCTGCTCCTGCTCTCGCAGGCCAGCGGCGACGCCCGCTACCAGCACTTTGCTCAGTCCTTCGCCGACGACGCCTGGAGGAACGTGCGCGACGCGCCCAGCGGCCTCTTTCGGGCCGACCCCGGGGGCGCCACCCAGCTGCTCGACCAAGCCTCGATGGTGCAGGTGTACGCGCTGCTCGCAGAGCCCCTGCGCGCGTACTTCTAGAGATCCGGCGCCGCCCGGTGAGGAGCGCCGGCGAAGCAGATGTCCCTCTCGCCGCTCTTTCTTAGCCTGCCTTCATGAGAGGTTGAGAGGGTGGCGATGAGATATGCGCGTGCCCGCCTCACCGCAGATGAACGCCGCGGTGTCGGTCAAAGCCGACGTGAGCGACGCCCCGACCGAGCCGCTTGGCGCGACGCCGCCGTCGGCGCCGCACGCCGTCGCCTCCTCCAGACGTCCGCCCGGGCCCGGCCGCTTCCTGGCCAAAGACGGCCCACAGGCCACGGAGTTCGTGCCGCTGGGTCGGGGAGTGCTGCACATCGGACGCGCCCATGACGCACAGCTGCGCCTCGACGACAGCTGGGTCTCGCGCCGCCACGCGATGATCGTCCACCGTCTCAGCGCGCCCAGGGTGATCGACGATCGCGGCCTGAACGGCACCTGGGTGAACGGACGCCGGGTCAGCGACGCGGAGCTCCACGACGGCGACGTGATCGTGGTCGGTCAGACGGTCCTGCGCTACGTGGAGGGTCGCTGAGCACCAGGGGCGAGAAGGACCTCGCTGGGGAAGGCCGAAGGTCCCCGTCATGTCGAGCGCCCGACATCGCGACCAGCGAACAGCGGTTCGGCGTGCTCGCGAGCCGGCGCGTGGCAGTGTGTGACGCGTGAACGTGCCCGCGCGAGCCGACGCTGACTCGTCGAGCGCCGCCGAGCACACGGTCGCCCTCCCCCCACGGCGCGCGGAGTCGCGCGGGCAACGCGCCCTGGCATCAGTCCGCGTGCACCTGGCCCCCCAGCACGCGGCGCTGGCGCTCGTACTGGCCCTGGCCGGCGTGCTCGACCTGCACGCGCTCGCCCGCAACGGATACTCCAACATCTTCTACTCGGCGGCGGTCCGCTCGGAGCTGCTCTCCGCGCACAACCTGCTGTTCCTAAGCTCAGACCCCAGCGGGCTGATCAGCGTGGACAAGCCGCCGCTGGGGGTATGGCTGCAGGTCGCGAGCGCGCGCGTGTTCGGCTTCTCTGCACTGAGCCTGTTGGTTCCCGAAGCCCTGGCCGCGGTGCTGGGGGTGGCCGTGCTCTACCGCATCCTGACGCGTCGCCTGGGCCCGAGCGCGGCCGTGGCCGGTGCCCTGACCCTGGCCGTCTTTCCCTCCTTCGTGGCGGTGGCGCGCGACAACGGCCCGGACCCGCTGCTCATCCTGTTCATGCTGCTGGCGGCGCTGTTTGCGCTCACGGCCATCGACCGTGGGCGCCTGCGCAGCCTGATCATGAGCGCCGTGATGGTGGGGCTCGCGTTCAACACGAAGACGTTGGCCGCGGTACTCGTGGTACCCGGCCTCGTGCTCGTCTACCTGCTCTGCGCGCCGGTGAGCGTGTCGCGCCGCCTCGTCCACCTGCTGACCGCCGGCCTGGTGCTCGTCGTGGTTTCGGGGGCGTGGATCGCCTTCGTGGACCTCACGCCGGCCTCCCAGCGCCCCTACGTCGGCGGGTCCACCGATAACTCGGAGGTGAACCTCACCTTCAGCTACAACGGCCTGGGTCGGGTGGGCGGGCAGGTGGGGGGCCCCGGGCGGGTGCCACACATTCACCGCGGGGTCGGCTCCGCCGCCGCTGCGACTGCGCACCACCACCACAGGCGAGGAAGCGCCCCGGGTGCCACCGGGGGCGCGAGTGGCGCCCCAACCCCCCCACTCACCCCAACAGCAACCCGTAGGACGTCGACGGCCCAGTCGGGTGTACCGCCGATACCCAAGCACGGCCGCTCTATCCACCCGGTCGCCTTCGGAGGACCCGTGGGCCCGCTGCGGCTGCTCGCCACGGGCCTGGGCGACCAGGGGGGCTGGCTGCTGCCCTTCGCCGTCCTCGGCCTGGTCGGCCTGGTCGTGACGGTCCGGGCCCGCCGCGGTCCGCGCCTGGGCGTCCTGCTGGTGCTCGGCGGCTGGTTCGCGGCGGAGGCCGCCGTGCTGAGCCTCTCCAAGGGCATCGTGCACCCCTACTACGTCTCCGCGCTGGGCCCCGGCCTGGCCGCGATGGTCGGCGCGGGCGCACTTGCCTTGACCGAGCTGGCGCGCCGAGGCACCTGGCTGGTCGTCCTGCCCGTGGCGGCCGTGGCCGGCACCGTGGGTAGCGAGTACCTGCTGCTCCAGCGCGAGAACTACCTGCTGGCCTGGATCCCCGCACTCGCCGTACTCGCCCTGGTCTTCCTGCTGGTCATGGTCCTCAGTCGACGCTGGGCGCCGTGGGCGATGGCCGCGTCACTGGTGGTACTCCTGGTGGCCCCCGCGGCGTACAGCTCCACGGTATGGGGAGCGCCGACCGACGGCACCTTTCCGGCGCCCGGACCCCACGCGATGGCCGGTTTCGGCGGTTTGGGGGTCTCACCATCCAGCGAGGCCACCAACCGCGCCCTGCGCAGCTGGGTGGCTGCCCACCGGCCGGGCAGCCGCTGGGCGGTGCTCACCGAAGCCTCGGACACGGCGGCTCCGCTGACCCTGCTCGGTCTGAGCGCGGCGGCGCTCGGGGGCTACAGCGCCACCGATCCCGCCGTGGACGCGGCAGGGCTTGCGCGCCTGGTGGACAGCGGACAGGCCCGCTACGTTTGGCTCGGTGGGGCCTACTCAGGCCGCGGGGGCAACGCCGCGATACGAGCCACGCCGCTGGCCTGCCGCTACGTCCCGGCGGATGTCTGGCGCGGAGCGGGGCGGCGCAGCGGTCTGAGCCTGTGGGACTGCGCCGGGCGGGGCGCCGCGCTGCGTGCGGCCGCCACCGCTTAGCGCGGGCGCACCGCCGCGCTCGGACCCTCATCGGCGCCCACGGGTCACCTCCTGCATTTGCAATAGCCGCTGCACAGCGGCCGTTTTGACGACTGCGCTGCTAGCTTGCCCGACGCCGCAGGTGCGCCCGTCCAACGTCTCGCCAGCGTCGCGAGCGAGGGAGCTCTGCGCACCCCGGCATGCTCCCGACCCACCAGCCCAAGCCCGTCCGTCGCCGCCTCATGGCCGCCCTGATCGCCGCCGCGGCGCTCCTGAGCGCCGCGGTGCTGGTCGTGCCCGCCGCGGCCAGCCTGCAGGGCCGCGTCGACGCCGGCCGCGCGCGTGAGCAAACCCTGCGCAGCGGCATCCATACCGACACGATGACCATCCGGGGGCTGGACGCGCGCGTGGCACAGCTGCGCAGAGCGCTTGCGCTGGTCCAGGGGCGCCTGAGCGCCGATGACGCGCAGCTGACCCGGTTGCGCTCTGAGCTGGCAAGCGCCCGCGGACAGCTGACCTCCCTGCGCGGCCAGCTCGCCACCGACCGCCGCCTGCTCGCGGCCCAGCTCGTGGGCCAGTACGAGTCGCCGCCGCCGGACATCACCACGGTGCTCTTTCAGGCCCACGGCTTCTCGCAGCTGCTCGAACGCGTCGACCAGCTGCGCCAGATCGCTCGCCAGAACGCGAGCGTCACCCAGCGCGTGGCGCGCGAAGAGCGGGTGGTGGCCGTGCAGGCGGCGCACCTGGCGGTGCTCGAGGATCACCAGCAGCGCATCACCAGCACGGTGGTGGCCCAGCGTGACGAGGCGGCGCACCTCGAGCTGTCGGTCGTCCAGGAGCAGCTCACCTATGCCCACTCGCGTGCTCGCAAGGCGCGCGCCCTGTCCACCCTGAACGCGCGTCAGCGCGCGCTGGAGGGACGCCTGCGCGCCCTCCAGGCCCTCCAGGTCGCGCGAACCGCATCGGCGTCCGCCGCGCTGCCCGCGGGCCGGGGCTACTCCGGGGGAGGATTCTCCTCCCACGGCGGCGACTACGGCTTCTTCGCGGCCGCCGGCACCGACTACGGCGTAGGTGACGAGCCCCAGATCGCGGCTCGCCTCGACGCCATGGGCAAGGCGCTGCACCTGCACCTGATCGGCGTCTCGGGCTACCGGTCTCCGTCGCACTCGATGGAGGTGGGGGGGTTTGCCAACGACCCCCACACGCGAGGGCAGGCGTCGGACACGCCGGGCGTAGAGGGGGTGCCCGAGGCGACGCTCGCGCACTTCGGGCTGACGCGGCCGTTCCCCGGCGCCGCCGAGGCCGATCACGTGCAGCTGGCCGGCAGCCCGCTCTGAGGCACCGCCTCCCCCGGCCCGCGGCCCCGAACCGACGCGGAGGGCTTCGGCGCGCGCGGCCCACCAACTAGGCTTTCTCGGCCATGGCTGACCCTCGCGCAGAAAAGCTGGCTCGGGTGCTCGTGCGCCACTCGACCGCGGTACGCCCGGGAGAGCTGTGCGCCGTGGAGGGCGAGAGCCCGGGGGAGCCCCTGATCGAGGCCATCTACGAGGAGCTGCTGCGCGCCGGGGCCCATCCCGTGGTGCTCATGACGCCCGCGCGCGCGCAGGCGGCCCTTTACGCGCTCGGCGGCGACGAGCAGCTGGACTTCGTCTCCCCGCTCAGCAGCCAGCTCGTCGAGGAGGCCGACGTGCGCATCCGAGTGCTCGCCAGTGAGAACCCCCGCGAGCTCTCAGAGGTCGAGCCTGAGCGCCAAGTGCGTCGCCAGCGCGCCTCGGAGCCGCTCATGAGCCGCATGATGGCGCGCTCAGCGGAAGGTGAGCTGCGCTGGGCGCTGTGCCAGTACCCGACCCCCGGTCACGCCGCCGACGCGGAGATGAGCGTGGCGTCCTACGAGGACTTCGTCTACGGAGCATGCCTGTGCAACACGGAGGATCCCGTAGAGGCGTGGCGCACCCAGTCGCGCGAGGTCAATCGGCTGGCCGAGTGGATCCAGGGCCGCGAGGAGGTCCACATACGGGCGCCAGGCACCGACCTGCGCGTCGGCGTGGCCGGACGACGGTTCATCGCCGCCGATGGTCAGCGCAACATGCCCGACGGCGAGTTCTTCACCGGTCCCGTCGAGGATTCCGCCCAGGGGGAGATCACCTTTGACCTGCCCACGAACTTCGGCGGCCAGGAGGTTGCCGGAGTCCACCTGCGCTTTCGCGACGGACTGGTGGTGGACGCCGGCGCGCAGCGCGGCGAGGACCTTCTGCACCGCATGCTCGACAGCGACGCCGGAGCCCGACGCCTGGGGGAGCTGGGCATCGGCACCAACTTCGCCATCGAGCGAGGCACCCGCTCGATCCTGTTCGACGAGAAGATCGGGGGCACCATCCACCTGGCCCTCGGCCGTTCCTATCCGGAGACCGGCGGTCAGAACGAGTCCTCGCTGCACTGGGACCTCATCTGCGATCTGCGTCGTGGCGGCGCTCTCTGCGTCGACGGTCAGGAGCTTCAGCGCGACGGCGTCTTCGTCGTCTAGGGCAGCGAGCTCCGGGGGGATCGCCTTGCCGCGCCTGCGCCGTTCTGACTGCTCTCGGCCGGGCTTCAGCCGCCGCCGTGCCCACAGTCGCGAGTTCCGCTTCAGCGACGAGTCGGGCCGGCCGGTCACCGACCCCGAGGTGATTGAGCGCATCGGCTCACTGGCCATCCCCCCGGCGTGGCGGGAGGTGTGGATCTGCCCCGACCCCATGGGTCACCTGCAGGCCACGGGCATCGACGCCGCCGGACGCAAGCAGTACCTGTATCACCAGCGCTGGCGCGAGCGACGCGACCAGCAGAAGTTCGACGAGATGCTCGAGTTCGCTCGCGCTCTGCCCGGCCTGCGCCGGCAGGTCGCGCACGACATCGCCGGGGCGCAGCTCACGCGCGAGCGCGTGCTGGCCGGTGCGGTGCGCCTGCTGGACATCGGGTTCTTCCGCGTGGGCAGCGACGACTATGCGGCCCAGAGCGGCTCACGCGGGCTCTCCACCGTCCTGCGCGAGCAGGTCACCGCACGCGCGGACGGCGAGCTCCTGTTCGACTACACGGCAAAGGCCGGCATCCGTCGCGTGCAATCGATCGCCGACCCCGAGGTCCATCGCCTGGTGCGCACCCTCAAGCGCCGGCGCGGCGGCGGCGAGCGCCTGCTGGCCTACCGAGTGGGCCGTAGCTGGCGCGAGCTCGACGCCTCCGACATCAACCTCTATCTCAAGGAGCATGCCGCGGGGGATTTCAGCGCCAAGGACTTCCGCACCTGGAACGCGACCGTGCTCGCTGCCGTGGGCCTCGCCGCGCTGGGCTCAGACGCCCAAACCAAGACGGCGCGGCGGCGCACGATCAACGCCTCGGTCAGGCAGGTGGCGGGCTTTCTCGGCAACACGCCGGCGGTGTGCCGCGCCTCCTACATCGACCCGCGCGTGTTCGACCCCTTCCTCTCGGGCTGGACCATCGGCGGCGCCCTGACCGATCTGGACGTGCCGCTGGAGGAGCTCGATCCGTCAGATCGGGACACCCGCGAGGGCATCGAGGCAGCCACCCTGGACCTGATCGCCGATCGCCGCACCGACGCGCTGGAGAAGATCGCCGCCTGAGCGCCCCGTCTCGGCGCCCGCGACGGCCGCTCACATCCCCGGTGGGGGATGCGCGGGGAGCAGCATCGGCGGGCGCGGTTTCTGGCTGAAGTCGAAGTCGTTGGTGAGGTCGCCCAGCCCGCTGACGTTCTCGCGCACGTCGGGCCGGGGATCGGGCCGCCCGTCCCGGGCGGGGTCCAGGCGCTGGCCGGCCAGGAAGTCGTCCTCGATCAGCTTGTTGTAGGCGTCGTGGCTGAGGATCTGATGGTCGATGGCCCCGGTCTTGGCGTAGGGAGAGATGACCATCCCGGGCACGCGCAGGCCGTAGCCGTTCGGATCGACGGTCGGTGGCACGACGTGGTCGTAGAACCCGCCCCAGTCATCCCAGGACAGCATGATCGCGGTGCTGCTCCAGTCGGGACCGTTCATGATCGCGTTGATGAGGCTGGTTGTGTAGGTCTGTCCGGCGGAGACCAGCCCGGGCGGGTGCTCGGAGACCTTGTTGTTCGGGTTGATCCAGGAGACCGCGGGCAGGCTGCCGTTCTGAGCCGCCACGTAGAAGTTCTTCAGCGACTGGATGTTGCCCAGCTGCTTGTCCTGGCGCACGGTGTCGAAGTAGGGCAGGGGATTCCAGATGCCCGGCGTCTTGGCGTTCTGGCCGGGAGCCGAACAGGTGACGCTCGCGTCGTTGGCGCAGTCGGGCTCGCCGCCGGCGAACACGTAATAACCCCAGCTCACACCGGCGCCGTGCAGCAGGTAGGTCATGTCCGTCCACGGGTAGTCGGGCGGTCGACTGCCCGGCGGGGCCACGTCGGGGGTCAGCGCCGGGGACTGCAGCGCGTTCGCGCAACTGGCGGGGTCCCCCGTACGCGCGCAGCGCGCCGACCACTCCGAGACCATGTACAGGTGCTGGGGCAGGCTCCACGATGCGTTCGGCTCGAACATGTGGTCCTGCAGCACGTAGTTGCGTGCGTACTGCCAGTAGTTGGGCAGCTCGTGCGCGTTGTGGTAGCCCATGACGTCGAGGCACCCCGTCGCGCCTGGGGTGGTGCATACGCTGCAGCTGGGGTCGTTGGTGGTGCACCGGCGGCCCTGCTCCGCCTGCCCGATGAAGCCGTCCATCTTGCCGCCGTTGATGTCGGCGACGGCGGCAGCGGCCCCGTGCGGGCCGCCGGTGTTGCGGTCGTTGGTGTCGTGATATGGCGCCACGCACTGCCCGGTGGCCGGGTCGACCGCGCAGGCGCCAGGAGGTATTCCGTCCGCTCCGGGATAGGTGCCGAAGTAGCTGTCGAAGGACCGGTTCTCCTGCATGATGACCACGATGTGCTTGATCTGGTGAATGCCGTAACCGACGGTGACCAGCACGGTGGGTGAGATCGAGCGGGCGTTGCGCCTGCCGCCCGGCAGCTGCGCGCGGATCCTCATCGCGCCCTGAGCGGTGAAGCGTTGGACCACGGTGGCGTGGGAGGCCCCGTCCAGGCGCACACGGGCAATCGCGTGCACCGCGTTGGGCCCAACCACCTGCGCCAGCAGGACCCGTTCACCCGCGTGGCGCGGGGCGACGGTGATCGAGAAGCGCACAGGTTGGCCGGGCTGCTGGACGGGGTTGTCGTCGGCGATGGTCATCACCGCCTGGACTCGCTGGGAGACCACGCGGCTGCGGCGGCCCTGCGCCTGCGCGTACCAGGCGCCGTTGTGAATCGTTTGCCCGGCCCTCTGGGTGAGGGTGTAGCGCCCCTGCGGGGTGGTGTACACGGCGCGCACCGGGCGAAAGCGCCGTTCTCCCGTGAGCCGGTGCCAGAGCACGATCCGCCGCCCGCCCACCCCGCTGCCGGAGAGTCGGCCGGTCAGGGACACCGGCTGGGCGGTGACGGAGGGATTGGGGGTGATGGTCAGGGTGAGCCCCCTGACGTGCGAGGCGCTCTGAGCGCGCGCGACGGCGTTGGCCGCTGGACCCGTCGAGGAGCCGCCCGCCCGCGCAGGGGCGGCGGTCGGTGCGCCCGCCGCAAGCACCGCCACCACCACCAGCGCTGTCCATATGAGTCTCATAGGATTCCCTGCCCCGGTTGACGGGCCGCATCCCGCCCTGCCCAGACTCGGCGCTACGCGCGCCGTGTCCTCCTAACCGCGCGACCGCAGCATAGTTGCGGTGTGGGCGCTCGGCGGACGCGGCGGTCACTCCAATCGCGAGGTGGCTCCTAGCGCCACCGGCGGCCCACTCGCCTGTGAGCCGCCGCCGGAGAGCGCCGGCGAGGGCTGGGGCGCCTGGCGGCGTCCGCGGCGAGCGTGAGCCTCCACGAGGACCAGCGCAAGGGCCACGGGGACGGTGGCGGGCAGCTCACCGACCACGAGGAAGAGAAGGTTGAACCCCAGGCCGAGAGCGGCCACGGCCAACGCGCCCTGACGCTGGACCCGCCGATCAACGGCGAGAACGGCTCCCAACACCCCGGCGATGAACAGGTCGCCGAAGCCCATGACCGCGCTTCCGAACACGGCGGTCTGCAGTTGGGGCAGGCCGGCGGCCGGGGCGGCGGCGTTGAGCACGTCGTTGGGCGCCTGCAGCAGGTCGGAGACGACCAGGGCGCTGTCGACCACCGCCATGACCACGATTCCCGCCTTCAACCAGCGTGACGGCGCGACGGCGCTGAGCAGGACACCGAGAGCCACGCAACTCAGGCCAGAGAGCGCCAGCGCGGCGGTTTGTCCGATCAGCCCCTTTCGATCGGCCCAGGACAGAACGAACAGGCCCAGGGCCAGAGCCCCCAGCAAGGGACGCGCTCCGCGCGAGGCGAAGGCGAGCGCCGCCGCAGCCAGCAGCGGAACGGCCACCAGGGCCAGGTACGTCAGCCCCTGGGCGGCCGGCGCCGCCGCGCGCAGACCAAAGACCACCACCAGCACCGAGGCCGCGGGTAGGGTCGCCCACCAGCGACCGGTGAGCCACCGGGGCATTCGCACGCGCCCCGAGCTCGGCAGGAGCACGAGGGCGGCCTGCACCAGGGTCAGCACGCTGGTGCTCACGGCAAAGGACGGCATGTTGGCGCCCACGATAGGAGCGGGCGGCGCAGGCCGGCCCGGGCGGCCCCATCGCAGTTCCTTGGCAGGCCGACGCCGCGGCGACGGCGGCGGCAGCAGCAGCAGCAGCTACGCGCGGCCTGACGCCGTCCGCTATGAGTGGGTCATGGAAGAAGGTCGCGACGGTCACCGGCGTGCGTGGCAACTCGGCGGCCTGGCCGTGGTGGCGGTGGCCGTGGTGCTCATCGCCGTGTTGGTCGGCAGCGAGCATGCCGCGACCCCCCTGCGCCCCGGGCGGCCCGTGCCGGCCGTCGACCGGGTGACCGGCCTCCTGGACGGCGTGGCGCAGGCCGGCGTGACGCTCGGTGACCCGCGGGCTCCGGTGACCCTGGTCGAGTTCGGCGACCTGCAGTGTCCGGTGTGCGCGCGCTATGCGCGCGACGCGCTACCCGCGCTCGTCACCCGCTTCGTGCGCAGCGGACGCCTGCGGCTCGTGTACCAGAGCTGGCCGGTCCTCGGAAAGGACTCCGTGCGCGCGGCCCGCATGGCCGTCGCCCTCGGCCACCAGGATCGCCTGTGGCAGTTCACCGGACTGCTCTATGCCAACCAGCGCGCGGAGAACAGCGGCTACGTCAGTGACGACTACCTGCGCGCCCTGGGCGGCGCCATCGTAGGCGTGAACGTGAGCGGCGCTCTGATTGATCGCGACAGCGCACGCACGCGCGAAGAGCTGGCGGCCATCGGCGCCCAGGCGGCGCGCCTGGGCCTGCGCGCCACGCCATCCTTCCTGCTTGGGCGCACCGGTGGTCCCATGCGCCGCTTCGAGCCTGACGGCCTCGACGCTGCCGCGTTCACCGGCCCGGTAGCGCGGCTGGAGCCCGCCGCCCCCTGATCGGCGGGGGCGTGTCTATCGCCCTTGCGGGCCGGAGCTCGGATGGCGCTCGCTGAGCAGGGCAGCGCCGATGGCGCCTCCCAGGTCGCCTAGCTCAGCCACGCGGACCTCGGGTGGTCGCTCGTCGGAGAACAGGTGGGGTTCCATGGCCGCCGCGATCCGATCGACCATGGGCGCACCGAAGCGCACGCCCAGGCCTCCGCCGATGACCACCAGCTCCACGTCGAGGAGGTTCACCGCCGAGGCGACGCCGGCACCCAGGGCCTTGACGGCCCGGGTGATCAGAGCGTGGGCCAGATGGTCGCCGCGGTCGAGTGCTCGCGCCCACACCCCGCTGGACAGGGAGCTGCGGCCGCGCTCCTGCATGATGTCGAACAGCTCGCTATCCGTGCCACGCTGGACCTTGCGCCGCGCGCGCAGCTCCATCGCGCGTCGACCGGCGTAGGCCTCCAAGCAGCCGCGGCGCCCGCACGGACATCGCGGGCCGCCGCGGCGCACGACCATGTGCCCGATCTCCCCCGCGGCCCCGCGGCCCCGCCACGGCTGCCCGTCGAGGATCAGGCCGCCCCCCACCCCGGTTCCCCAGAAGACCCCGAGTAGCGAGCCGGCGCTGCGACCCGCCCCGAGCTGAAATTCTGCCTGCGTGGCGACGTCCACGTCGTTGCCCAGACGTACCGGGAGTCCCGTGCGCTCGGTCAGCGCTGCGCCCAGGGCAAACGGACCCTGCCAGTCGGACAGGTTGCCGGCGCGCGCCAGGGTACCTGCGTCGGCGTCGACCTGACCGGGACATCCGACACCCATGCCCGCCAGCTCCCCCACGTGCCGGCCCGCATCGGCACCGGCTGCCTCGAGCGCTTCCACCAACGTGTCGAGCACCGCCGGCGGTCCGCCCTGGGCGGGAGTCGGGCGCCGCGCCTGACCCAGGACGCTCTCGGTCGCCGTGTCAAAGACGATCGCCTGGACCTTGGTGCCGCCCAGGTCGATCCCTCCGCGGATGCCCACGCGCGGATGATGTCAGAGGCTCGCACGCGAGCGGGCGCCCGTCAGCGCGCGTTGGCGCAAGGCCGGCCGAGCGTTCAGCGCGGACGGTCTACGAGACGGCCGCGCCCGACGGCCAGCCGCTCTCCAGGAAGCGCTCGAGCACGGGAAACTGCGAGGCGACGAAGCGCCAGTCGTGGACCCCGGGGGCGATTGACAGGGTGGCGTGAACGCCGGCGCCGCGCAGCAGTCGGTACATACGGGTCGATTGACCGCGAATGACGCGCAGTCGCTCACCTTGGGCGTCGAGCAGCATGACCCGCGTGGCGCTGAGCGCTTGCCCGTGGCGATCTGGGCTGTTGCGCGCCACCAGGGACGCGTTGTCTGCGAAAGCACCGTCGGGATCGTCGACATCGAAGTAGCCCGCGATCGACACCACCTGACCGAACAGCGCCGGGTGATGCTCGGCCACGTTCACCGCGCCGTAGGCACCCATGGAGAAGCCGGCGATGGCACGGTGGGCCCGGTCGCGCGGGTGATGGCCCTCAACGGCCGACACCACCGTCCTGGTCACGAAGCTCTCGAGCAGGTCGCGGCCATCACTCCAGTCGGCCCATTCGCTGTCGGAGCGGCTGGTGTTGCCGTCGGGCGCGACGACGACAAAGGGCGCGGCGCCCCGAGCGAAGAGGCGGTCCAGGGACCCGGCCAGACCCGCGGCGAACACGTCACGAGGTCCACCCGGGACCCCGTGCAGGAAGTAGAGCACGGGCAGTGACGACGAGTCCGCCACGTCCGGGCGGTACACCCAGACGGGGTGCACGTGACCGCTGCCGGGTTCCCGTAGACGCAGCACCTGCACGCGCCCGGCGCCGTTCGCGCGCGCGGACGGCGAGGGGGCGCTCGGCCGGTGGGCCGGCACGCCCGTCGCACCCAGAGCCAGGGCCTGCAGGCTGGAGGGTATGAGCCCTCCCGCGGCGAGCAGCGTGGCCAGCAGCCGACTCGCGTTGCGCGGCCGGCGAAAGCGGGGACGGGCAGGGGGCACCGGGTCATTGATGCCGACCCCGATAAGCGCGCTCTATGACGAGTCGAAGGATCGTCAAAGAGGGCGGCGCTCAGCCCTGTCCGCCGCCTCCCTGAGCGTCGGTCATCGGGCCGAGGCGACGGCCTCGGTGCGTCTCCCCGGGGGAGGCGTGGCAGACGGCCGACGGGGCGTCGTGGCAGACGGTCGACGGGCCACCATGACGGCGCCCGCACGTCGCGACGGGGTCAGGGTGATGGCCCGTCTGACCGCGTGCTCGGACTCTGACGGGTCGGCCCGCAGGTCGGTCGTGGCCAGCACCGTCTCCAGCACCTTGGCCATCTCGAACTGGGCGAAGCTCGCCCCCAGGCAGCGGCGCACGCCGCCGCCGAAGGGGATCCACGTGTAGGTGCCGGCGGGTCTCTCCAGGAAGCGCTCCGGGGCAAAGCGGTGCGGCTCGGGATAGACGTCGGGCCGGCGGTGCATCAGGTAGATGCAGGGCGCCACCGACACGCCGGCGGGGAGCAGATGCCCGCCGAAGCGCATCGGCTCCCCCAGGCGCCGCACGACGAGCGGCAGGACGGGACGTAGCCGTAGGGTCTCCTTGATCACGGCGTCCAGATACTGGAGCTCGCCGGCGGCGACGTCCTCGCGCAGTCGCTCGAGCTTGTCGGGGTGGCGCAGTAGGCGTTCGAAGGTCCACGCCAGCGACGTGGCGGTGGTCTCGTGCCCCGCGACGAGCAGGGTCATGAGCTCGTCGCGCAACTGGAGGTCGTTCATGCCCGTCCCGTCGTCATAGCGGGCCTGCAGGAGCATCGAAAGGATGTCCTCGCGTCCTTGGGCATCGTTCCCCGCGCGCCGGCGCGCGATGAGCTGCAGTACGGCGGCGTCGACCGGGCCCATGACCGCCCGAAACTCGCGGTTGCCCTCGACGCGCGCGGGGCCCATAAGGGAGAGTAAGGCGAGCTGACGCGGGCTGGTGGTCCAGTCGAGCATGTGGCGCAGCAGCTCGCGGATGTGGCTGAGGCGGTCGGCTTCGGTGATGCCGAACACGGCCCGCATGATCACCTCGAGGGTGATCGCCTGCATGCGCGGCCACAGGGCGAAATGCTCACCCACCGGCCAGCGCTCCACCTCCGCGTGGGTGACCTCGGCCATCAGCTCGCCGTACCGCTGCATGCGCTCACCGTGGAAGGGCGGCAGCATGAGCCGTCGCTGGGTCATGTGCGCGGGCTCGTCGAGCAGCAGCACCGAGCGCGAGCCCACCACCGGACGCAGGATGACGTTCGCCTCTCCCGCGCGCAGCTGCTCGGGGTCCCCGGTGAACACACGCTTCACGTCCTCGGGATCACATAGGAAGACCCACGTGCCCTCGTTGCGGATGCGCATCGTGAACGTGTCGCCGAAGCGCTCCTGGCAACGCGACATGAACGGTCCCGGACGCAGCATCCAGCCCAGGGTCTGCGCCGCTCGCGGCAGGCGCGGTCCCGGCGGAAGGACAGGACGCCTGGCGGTCGCCTTACTCACATACTCCTACCAGGGCTTCTTGAGCAGCAGCACGGTGTTCAGGACGAACACGACCGCGAAGAAGACCGTCCAGCGGTTGAGGTTGCGCTCCACCATCGAGCCCCCTCCGAGCGGACCGCTACCGCTTCCGACGCCGAAGGCGCCCGACAGACCGGAGTCCTTACCCGAGTGCATGAGCACGAGGAAGATCAGCACCACGGCGACGATCACCTGCACCAGCGAGAAGATGGTCTCCATCACCACGAAGCCTAGCGATCAGCCGTCGAGCTCCTCGATGCGGCGCAGGATGCCCATCGCCTCGGCGCGCAGCCCGCGATCGACCGCGGCGAAGTCCTCGTCGGAGAGCTTGCCGGTGCGGTAGTCGAGCTCGCAGTCGCGGATCTCGCGGTACTTCGCCTCACGCGCGGCCTCGAGGGCCGCAAGGTCGGTGTGCGCAGCGGCCGTTGCGCGACCCCCGCGGCGCAGCGGGGCGCTGACCAGGAGCACCACGACACCCAGCACGGCAATGGTCAGCAGCGCGGCCAGCGTGTTCACGGACGGGTCCCCGCGTCAGGCGCGGGCCAGCCTGCGGGCCACCCGAGCGGGTGAACGCGCGCGCACCCGGCGGCGCACGCCACCAGGGGCAGGCCAGATGGCCACGAGCGCGCCCCCGAACACAATCAGTCCTCCCAGCCAGATCCAGGTGACCAGCGGGGAGGCGAGGAAGTGAAACTGGGCCGGCGTGGGATGCTGCAGGTAGTAGCGGGCCATCAGCGCGATGACCAGGACGCCCTGGTCGGGACGCACCAGAGGTACCTTGGTGTTGCCGGCGGTGATGAACCGCTGCAGTTGGGGCGTACTGATGTTGGGCTCCACCGCGCTCCAGAAATCGCGCAGCGGGCCCGCCTGCAGACCCACGTGGCTCACCGGCTCGCCGGCGATCAGGCGCCCCACCGAGCCCTGTGACGGATCGGGGCTGTCGTAGAAGCCGCGACTGGGGGTGAGCACGGCCACACGCCGGCCGTTGCGGGTGACATCGAGCACAGCACCCAAGTCCAGGATGGAGCCCGTGCGGGCCCGGTCGGCACCCGGCAGCACGCTGGCCGTCGGACGCACGTAGCGCACCGTGTAGGCACCGACCTGCGTGCTCTGGCCGGGTGTGAGGCTCAGCTCGGACTCGTGACGAAAGGACGACGAGGCGGCCACGCCGACGAACAGGACGGCCATCCCGATGTGCACCAGGTAGCCGCCGTAGCGACGGCGGTTGCGACGCACCAACGACAGCAGTGCCGCGGGACCCGGCTCTCGGGCGCTCACCCGACGCACCCTCACCCCGCGCCAGAACTCCTGGCCCACGCTGCCCAGCACGAATGCGGCACAGCAGAACATGGCGACGGCGCCCGGGTGGACTCCCAGGCCCGTGGCCACTGCGATGATCAGGGCCACGGCGGCGGCGGCGAGCGGCATGGCAAAGTTGCGCCGAGCGTTGGCCCAGGTCGCGCGTCGCCAGGCGATGACCGGTCCGACGCCGGAGAGCAGCACGAGCATCAGGGCCAAGGGCACGGTGTAGCGGTCGAACCACGGTGCGCCCACTGAGGACTCGGTGCCCACCGCCTTGGATATGAGCGGGAAGTAGGTGCCCCAGAAGATCACGAAGCAAAGGCCCACGAGGACGAGGTTGTTGCCCAGGAACACCGATTCCCGCGAGAGCAGCGAGTCGAGGCGGTGCTCGGAACGTAGGAGCGCCCGGCGAGAGACCACCAGGGCAACCGACCCAGCCACCAGGACGGCGATCAGGGCGACGAAGGGCACGCCCAGGGTGGAGGCCCCGAAGGCATGAATGGAGTTCAGGATGCCTGAGCGCACCAGGAACGTGCCCATGATGGCCAGCGTGCCGGTGGCCAGGATGAGCGACACGTTCCAGACCTTGAGCATGCCCCGCTTCTCCTGGATCATGACCGAGTGCAGGAAGGCGGTGGCGGTGAGCCAGGGCATCAGCGAGGCGTTCTCCACCGGATCCCAGCCCCAGTAGCCCCCCCAGCCGAGCTCGGCGTAGGACCAGCGTGCGCCGAGCAGGATCCCGATTCCCAGGAAGAACCAGGCGGCCAGCGCGAAGCGACGGGTGGCCCGGATCCAGTCAGCGTCCACGCGGCCCACGATCAGGGCCCCGACCGCGAAGGCGAAGGGGATGGTCGACAGCGTGTACCCCGAGTACAGCATCGGGGGATGAATCATCATGCTCGGGTGGCGCAGCAGGGGATTCAGTCCCATTCCCTCGGCCGGCGCCGGCCCGCTGGTCGCAAACGGGGTCGCGTAGAACACCATCAGCGATACGAAGAAGGCACCGAACCCGAGCAGCACCGCGGTGGCGTAGGGGGCCACGTCGCGCAGGCGCCGACGGGTGAGAAACAGCACCAGGCTTGACCACAACGACAGCAGCCACGCCCACAGCAGCAGAGAGCCCTCCTGCGAGGACCATGCCGCCGCCGCGCGATAGAACGTGGGCGTCGTCGTGCTCGAGTGCCCCGCGACCGTGTTGAAGCTGAAATCCGAACGCAGAAAGGCGACCTCGAGCACGGTGAAGGCCACGGTCAGCACGAGCGCCAGCGCGTAGACCGCGCGCCGGCCGGACTCAGACCACTCCGGGCGGGCGCTGCGCGCCCCGTACAGCGAAGCGCCGATGCCGTACACGCACACGCCCAGAGCCAGGAGCAGACATCCGCGTCCGAGTACCGCCACGTCAGTCTCTGCCTTTTAGTAGGACTTGCCCGCGGGGCTGGCCGCGAACTTGGACGGGCACTTGGTGACCAGGGAGTCGCGGGCGCCCACGTAGCCCGCCCCTTGGCGCTGCACGGTGACTATCACCTCGCGACCCTCGCGAAACGGATCGGGAACGGCACCCGTGTAGTCCACGGCCACGACCGACCGCGCGCCGGTGCGATCGCGTACGTCAAAGTCGGTGCGGTCGCCCACGCGGCGAATGCTGCCCGCCGCCACCACGCCCGTGAGCTGATAGTTGCGCTGCGAGGGAGCCTCGCGCAGCAGCTGGCTCGGCGTCACCGCTGGACTGGCCGCGCTGAAGCTCGTGTACACGAGCGCACTGGCCAGGATCACGGCTGCGCCGAGGGCCGCGGCCAACCGTACGGTTCGCTTGCGGGCGGGGTCCATGCTCGTCTAAGTATTCCAAACGGCGTCCGTCGCCCCCGCGGGTCCGCGCTCGGGTCACGCCCGACCCTGAGCGTCTCGCGTGAGGTCTGGAGGCCCCCGGCAGGAAGGGAAAATGTGAAGCCCGCGCGAAACCTTTGTCCATCCGAGGCGTGTTAGTTGCAGTGAGAGCCTGACTCGCAGCCGATGAGACCCAACATGCACATCCTCACCGAGAACCGTCGTCACCGCAGCGGGCGGGGACGCGGAAACCAGCTTGCCCCGCGCCCGGGCGACGGGCAGCGAGTCTCACGGCTCCGGGCCGTCGCCACGCGCGAGGACCTAAACCGGCCCGACTTCGCTGCACGCCGGGTTCGCGCGGCCGGTGGGCCGAAGGACCACGCGTGCTACTCGTGCTCGTGCGGGTTCATCTTCGATGCCGACGTGTCCACCTCGGTGGCCTGCCCGCACTGCGGCAACACACAGGCCTGGTAGCGCGGTCAGGATTTGGCGGAGCGGGCGGCGCGGCGACGCGCCTCCTCGGCGCCTCCGAGCAGCAGCGTGCGCCAGCGCTCCTGACTGATCTCGGCGGGTTGGGTCTCGGCGATGAAGTCCGCCAGCAGCTCGGCGAACCGGTGTGGCTCGTCCATGTGCGGGTAGTGACCGGCGTCGGCGAAGACCTCCAGGCGACTGCCCTGGATGAGCTGGTGGGCGCCGCGGCCGTGGGCCACCGGGATGATCGGATCGCGCTGACCCCAGACGATCAGCGAGGGTAGGGCCGACGCGAGGTAAAGGCGGTCTCGGGCGTCCACGCGCTGGCCACCCACGTCCACGATCGCGCGCAGCGTGCTCAGAAAGGCCTGCCGCGCCTGCGCGTCGGCCAGCGAAGCGTGTCCCTGAGCGACCTCGCGCACGTCGGTGCCAACACTCAGCCCCATGCGCCCGAGCAGCCGACTGGCGCCCACGCCGAGGCCGAGCAGGCGCCGCGCTGTGAGCAGGCCGAGCACGAGCTCAGAACCCGGCAGCGAAGCGGCTCTCAGCAGTGGGCTGACCTCGCGACCGAGGCCGCCGCTTCCGACGAGCACCAGACGCTCCGCGAGATCGGGAAACTGGTAGGACAGCTGCATGGCCACCCCGCCGCCCAGGGAGTGTCCGACCACGGTGGCCCGCTCGTGGCCGAGCGCCCCCAACAGATCGCGAATGCCGCTGGCGTAAGCGCCGAGCGAGTAATCCCCGCGGGGCTTGGCCGAACTGCCGTGGCCAAACAGGTCCGGAGCGACGACCTGATGATGGCGCCCCAGGAGCCGCAGTACCGGCTCCCAGGTGAGCGAGTTGGACGTGATGCCGTGCACGAGCACGATGACCGGCCCCGACTGGCCGGCGGCGCGGTAGGCCACGCGGTGGCCGTGCAGCGTCACGTAGCGCAGCTCACCGATCGGCGCGCTCGATGCGGACGCGTCCCCCACCGAAGGGGAGGGCCCTTCCACCTTTGCCGCACGCGTGCCCTTGGCCGACGCTCGGCGTCGAGCTTCACTGGTTGAGCGCTTGTGGCGAGCGCCAGGCCGGGAGCCGCCTTGCGAAGGTACGCCGACGGTGGGCGTCACTTGACGTGCACTCCCGAGATCGCTCGCGCGATGACCAGGCGCTGGATCTCCGAGGTGCCCTCGAAGATCGTGTAGATCTTGGCGTCGCGGTGCCAGCGCTCGACGGGGTACTCGCGCGCGTAGCCGTTGCCCCCCAGTATCTGGATCGCCCGTTCGGTGGTCCAAACGGCGACCTCGCCGGCCTTGAGCTTGCTCATGGAACCCTCGGCGTTGTGGAAGGGCTTGCCGGTGCGGCCCATCCACGACGCCCGCCAGACGAGCAACCGTGCCGCATCGATCTCCATCTTCATGTCAGCCAGGTTGAAGGCGATGGCCTGGTTCTCGATGATGGCCCGCCCGAACTGCGAGCGCTGCCGGGCGTAGTCGAGCGCATACTCATACGCGGCACGGGCGATGCCGATGGCCTGAGCCCCGACGGTCGGGCGCGAAGCCTCGAACGTGGCCATCGCCGCCTGCGAGCGGCCGCGCTGCCCCTCCCGGGCGCGAGCGAGGCGCTCGTCGAGCTTCTCCTTGCCTCCGAGCAGGCACGAGCCCGGGATGCGGCAATCGTCAAGGAACACGTCTGCGGTGTGAGACGCACGTAGACCGTGCTTCTTGACCTTGGTGCCCATCTGCAGGCCGGGAGTGTCGGGGCCGATCACGAAGGAGGCCTGCCCGCGGGCCTTGAGCTCAGGATCCACCGAGGCGACCACCACGTGCACGTTGGCGATTCCACCGTTGGTGGCCCAGGCCTTCTGGCCGTTGAGGACCCATTCATCGGTCGCCTCGTCGTAGCGAGCCCGCGTCCGCAGCGAGGAGACATCCGAGCCCGCGTCGGGCTCCGATACGCAGAACGCGGCGACCCGGGGCTCATCGACGGTACCGAAGCACTGCGGAATCCACTCGCCCATCTGCTCAGGGGTGCCGTTCGCGAAGATGCCCGCCACGGCCAGGCCGGTCCCCATGATCGCCATCCCGATCCCAGCGTCGCCCCAGAACAGCTCCTCGTTGACGATGGGCAGCGTGAGGCCGCTGGGATCACCCCAGAACTGGGCGATGGACTCGAAGCCGTAAAGCCCGATCTTGGTGGCCTCCTGGATGATCGGCCAGGGGGTCTCCTCTCGCTCGTCCCACTCGGACGCGGCGGGACGCACAACGCCCTCGGCAAAGCCGTGCACCCAGTCGCGGATGTCGCTCTGGTCCTCGGAAAGCTCGAGCGTGAAGGGCGGAGCCTCGCTGCCGGTATCGGTGGCGGCGTCGATCGTCGACTGCGCGTCGGCTTCGGGCTCGGCGACGGGCTGGGCTGACATCAGGTCGTTCTCCTTATGGCTGGCGGCGAGGGTGGCGGGCGCATAAGCGGCGCGTCACGCGCTGGGCTGACCCGACCGGTCCCCACGCGCTTGGGTCCAAGTTTACCGCCGGTGTAAACGATCGTCAACCCATCCGTTCAACCGGTCGTTGGACGTATATGATGGTTGCGTGCCAGGGTCCCTCACGCCCCCTTCGCTCGCGCCCGCCTCGCGACTGGCCCGCCGTCGCGCCCGGGAGCGCGAGATAGTCGACGCCACCCGCCGTCTGTTCGACGAGCGAGGGCTCCAGGATGCGCGCATCGAGAACATCGCGCGTGCCGTGGGCATCAACAAGGCGTTGATCTACCGGCACTTCTCCTCCAAGGAGGAGCTGTTCGTCCTCACCCTGGTCAGCTACCTGTCCGACCTGGCCCAGCGGCTCGATGAGGTCGATCGCGCGCAGGAACCGCAGGACCAGCTGCGCGACGGCTGGCGTGGGTACACCGACTACTGTCTCGAGCACCCTGCCTTTTTGGACTGCAGCCTGTCGTTGATGCGCGCTCCGGCGTCCGAGCTGCGCGACAGCGTCTCCGAAGCAGTCTGGCTGCGCCTCGGCCGGGGCATGGCCGAGTGCCTGGGCAAGCTCGCCCGGATCCTGGCCGAAGGAGCCGAGCAGGGAGCCTTCGGCGTGCAGGATCCGGACTTCACGGCCAACCGCCTGTACACCCAGACCCTGGGAACGATGCACCTCGCGCGCCTGGGCGTAGGTGTGCGGCGCGCAACGTCGGGCCTCCCGGAGACCTTCCCCATCGACCCGCGCCGGGTGCAGGACGCGTGCATTGCCGATGCCATGGCCTCGGTGGGCGTGCCCGACGCCGACCAGCTGCGAACGCGGGCGGCCGGCTGACAGGCGACAGGCAGGAAAGCGGCGGACGGGGATCGAACCCGCGACCCCGAGCTTGGGAAGCTCGTGCTCTACCAGCTGAGCTACCGCCGCACGCTCAGCTCATCTTAGGCTCTAGGACTCCCGCGTGGCGCGCGTCTACGCTGGAGGGGTGAGGCGCATGGTCGTCCCCGCGGTCTCCGTCGTCCTCGGTGCTGCCCTGGTCGCGCTGCTGGTCTACGGCCTGGCCGCCAAGGCCCCCCGCCAGTCCCTGGACCGCGCACTCGCCGCGGGCGGGCGCCCCGTGGCCCCCACGCGCGGGCTGCCGGTACTGGACGCGGGCGCGCGCAGCTCGCTGAGCGCCTACCGTGGCCACGTGGTGGTGCTCAACTTCTGGGCGTCTTGGTGTGAGTCCTGCAAGGCGGAGGTCCCCATGCTGGAGGCGGCCCAACGGATCCTGAGCCGCCACCGGGCCACGGTGCTGGGCGTCACCTACGAGGACGCGGTACCGGACGCGCGCGGCTTCGTCACCCAGTACGGCATGACCTATCCCCAGCTGCGCGACGTCGACGGGTCCTTCGCCCACCTGTACGGCACCGACGCTCTGCCCGAGTCATTCCTGATCGATCGGCGGGGCCGCGTGGCGCTGATCTCGCGCGGCCCGATCGCGGCGCCCTTCCTGCGCCAGGCCGAGACCCTGGCGGCGAGCGCATGAGGGTGCGAGCGCGAGCGCTGTGCCTCGCCGCCCTGGTGGCCGCGCTGACCGTCCCGGCACCTGCCCGGGCAACGGTGCGGGCGTCGCTGCCCCAGATCGAACGCGAGGTGATGTGCGTGGTCTGCGGAGTGCCTCTGAACATCGCTGCGTCCCAGCAGGCGGACCGCGAAAGGGCCTTCATCCGCGGACTGATCTCCCAGGGCGCCGACGAGCGGCAGATCAAGCGTGAGCTCATCGGCCAGTACGGCCCAGCGGTCCTGGCCACTCCCGCGCGCCGCGGGTTCGGGCTGGTCGCCTACCTGGTGCCGGTCGGGCTGGGTCTGGGGCTCGTGCTCGCCCTGGCCCTGCTGCTGCCGCGTTGGCGCCGGCGCGCCGGTGCTCGGAGCGTGTCTGCCCCCGCTTTGAGTGGACCCGATACCGCTCGGCTGGACGCCGACATGGCTCGCTTCGAGGGCTGAGGCCAGCCCTGTCTGACAGGGTCTCCCGGGGCCTCTACATGCGCTCCGGAGCGCTCACACCGAGCAGGTCCAGCGACCTGGCGACCGTTCGCTGGGCGGCCACGGCGATGGCGATCCGCCGGCTCTCCAGGGCTTCGGGCTCGGCGCCCACGATGCGACAATCGCGATAGAAGGCCGTGAACTCCTGGGCAAGCTCGAGCGCGTAGGTCGCGATCCGGTGGGGGGCTCGCCGGTCGGCCGCCTCGCTCACCTCGCCCGGCCAGGCCACGATGCGCTTGAGCAGCGACCGCTCGGGGGCCTCGAGGGCCCGGGTACCGGTGTCGTCTCTGGGGGGTCCGTCCTCGTCGGGTAGGAAGAGGCTCAACGCGGCCTGCACACGCGGCTCGCCGGCGCGGTCGAGTACCGAGGCAATACGGGCATGGGCGTATTGCACGTAGTACACGGGGTTATCGGCGCGCTGGGCGCGGGCCAGGTCGAGGTCCAAGTCCACGGTGGTGTCGTGGGACCTGGCCAGAAGGAAATAGCGGGCCGCGTCGGCGCCGATCTCCTCGATCAGCTCGTCGAGGCTGACATATTCTCCCCGCCGCTTGGACATGGATGCCCGGCCGCCACCCTCCATGAGGTGCACGAACTGCAGGATGATCAGCTCGAGCGCCTGCGGCGATCCCCCCAGCGCCTCAAAGGCGGCCCGCATGCGCGCTACGTAGCCGTGATGGTCGGCGCCCCAGACGTCGATGAGCCGCTCGAAGCCGCGCGCGAGCTTGTCCTGGTGGTAGGCGACGTCGGAGGCGAAGTAGGTGTGCTCGCCGGTGGAGCGGACGAGCACACGGTCTTTGTCATCGCCGTGCGCAGAGGTGCGCAGCCAGAGCGCGCCCTCGTGCCGATAAAGCTCACCCTGTCGCTCCAGCTCATCGAGGGCCAGACGCACCCGGTCCGGGTCGCCCTCGTGCAGGCGGCGCTCGGCGAACCACTCGTCGAAGGTGACGCCGAAGCGCTGCAGCGTGGCGCGGATCATGTCCAGGCAGGCGCTCACCGCCTCACGCCCCAGAGCATCGAGGTCGAGCTCGCTCGCGCGCTGGGGCGCCACCAGAGCGGTCACGTAGTCGCCCTGATAGCCGTCGGGGGGCAGAGGCTGGCCGAGGGCCCGCGCCCTGATCGACTCGGCCAGGCGGACCACCTGCGTGCCGTAGTCGTTGACGTAGAACTCCCGCTGCACCTGGTGTCCGTGGAAACGCAGGATGCGCGCGAGAGCATCGCCATAGGCAGCGTGCCGACCATGGGCGACGGTCAGTGGCCCGGTGGGGTTCGCACTGACGAACTCGATGTTGATGCGTTCGGCGGTCGTCGCGCCCCCGGCCCCGAAGCGATCGCCGGCGGCGAGCACCCGTCCCAGCGCGTCGTAGAACCAGCTGTCATCCAGGAACAGGTTGAGAAAGCCCGGCCCCGCCACCTCCACGTGCGCCAAGCGTCCACCCAGGCGCGTCGCGAGCGCGTCGCGCAACCGCTCGGCCACCGCCCGGGGCGGCTCGCCCACCACCGGCGCGAGCAGCAGCGCGGCGTTGGTGGAATAGTCGCCAAAGTCGGGCCGCCTGGGCCGCTCCAGCGTGGGGGTGGCCCGCGGTCCGTGGCCCGGCCCGACGTCGCCCGAAGCGTCGGTGACCGCCTGGTGAAGCTCCTGGAGTGGGGTCACGGGGGGCTTGTGTCCGGGCCCGTATCGAACAGGCCCTCCAGGCGATCGAGGGTCCTCGACGTGCCCATGGCCATGAGCACGTCGCCGGGCACGAGCACCAGGTCGGCCGGTGGCTGGGGCTGGAACCCGCCCTCCCGGCGCACACCGACGATGATCGACCCACCCCTGATGTCACCGATCGGCTGGTGGGCGCCGGGACAGCCCTCGGAGACCACGATCTCCTCCATGCGGTAATCGGGGTCGACGTCCACCACGCCGGCCACCTGCGGGTGCAGGGCCAGCCGGGCCATCTCGGTGCCTGAGGACTTGTAGGGAGAGATCACCCGGTCGGCCCCCGCCCGCTTGAGCTTCTTCTCGGAATCCTCCGCGGCCGCGCGCGCGACGATCGCGATGTCCGTTCGCAGCTCGCGCGCGGTCAGGGTGATGAAGATGTTCTCGGCGTCGGAGTCAGCGCAGGCCAGGATCGAGCGTGCACGTCCGATCCCCGCCGCACGCAGAACCGCGTCGTCGGCGGCGTCGCCCTCGATGAAGCGCAGGCCGATCCCCATGGCCAGCTCACGGTTGGCGGGGTTTGAGTCCACGACCACGTACTTGACCCGCGCGGCGCGCAGGTCGCGGGCCACCTGGCGTCCGACCCGTCCGTAGCCGCAGATGATGTGGTGGTCGGACAGGGAGTCGATCATCTTCTGCATGCGCCGGTCCGCCAGCAGATCGCCCAGGTGACCGGCGACGAAGAACTCGGTCACCGTGGCCAGGGCGTAGAAGAGCGTACCGACGCCGAGGACGATGAGCACCACCTGAAGCACCTGCCCAGGCACGCTGTGAGGCTGCGCGAAGCCTCCCACGGTGGCCAGCGTGTCGAGCGTCCAGCGAAACGCGTACCAGGGACCCACCCCTTCGCTCAGGGCCAGGCCCACCGTTCCGACAGTCAGCAACGCCAGGATGGCCAACCCGAGCGTCCCGAGGCGGCGGCCCAGAGCGAGCAGCTCGCGGCGGCGCAACAGAGCGGAATCGGGCGACCCGGGACGACTGCGAGCGGACACCCGCCCGGTATAGCCGATGACCTCAGTGGTGGTAGGGCTCCCCGGCCAGGATCTTGTGAGCCCGGTAGAGCTGCTCGAGCAGCACCACGCGGGCCAACTGGTGAGCCATGGTCAGCGTGCCCAGTGACAGGCGGTGATCCACGCGATCCAGGGCGGGCGCCCCGAAGGCTCCGCCCACCACGAACGCGAGGTCGCGCCCGGCCTGGCGTCGCTGCTCCAGCCACTGCGCGAACGCGTCGCTCGAGTAAGCGCTGCCGCCGGCGTCCAGCAGCGACACGAAGGCGTCGCGGGGCACCCGGCGCACGGCGCCCTGCACCTCGCGTACCTCGATCAGATCAAGGCGAGCGTGCCGCGAGAGCAGCCTCGCGTAGTGAGCCACGTCGTCGAGGTAGGGCGGGCGCAGCCGCCCCACCGCGATCACCGTCAGCTTCAGCTCGCTGCCCTCGTGAACCCTGGCGCGCCCACGCCTTGCGATACTAGGCAGGTGAGCGGAGACGACCCCGGCGCCGAGCGCCACATCAACATCCACTTCTCGCCGGAGATCATGGCCGGCGTTTACGCCAACTTTGCCAACGTCAGCCACTCCGACTACGAGTTCACGGTCACCTTTGCCCGGGTGGACCACGAGGTCGACGCGGAGGAGGTTCCCGGCGTGGTGGTCTCCCGGGTCAACCTGTCGGCGCGTTTCATGCGCGAGCTGATCGACGCCATGGAGGACAATTACTCCAAGTGGCAGACACGCGAGGGGATCAAGAACCTGCCCGAGTACGGCGCGACGGGCGCCGGGCCAGATGCTCCGCCCCCGCCCCCCCCCCCCCACCCCCCCCCCCCCCCCCCCCCCCCCCCCAACCCCACTAC
>JAABUQ010003338.1_pt1 | contig 29663 bp, 37 predicted proteins | sample 5560001 | NCBI WGS metagenome assembly JAABUQ01 (sample SAMN10711888, study PRJNA513371) | rock metagenome | isolation source: Antarctica rocks | place: Antarctica: Victoria Land, Finger Mt nord | collected 2015-12-18 | reverse complement strand
GGAAGGGGGAGGGGTGGGCGCATGCGGATGTTGCGGTGGGGAATGAGGGGAGTGTGGGGGTTATGAGGGGGGTTGGTGGGAGGGAGGGGTGGGAGGGGAGGTGGGTAGGCGTGGATCTGGGGAGGGTGGTGGAGGTGGTGGGGAGGGAGTATGGGTGGTGATAGTGAGGGGGATGGATGATATGATGGATTGGCAGGGGGCCTGCGTGCGCTGCGTGTTGTGCTTATCTATCAACGGGTTGGGTTTTCAAAGGGATAGGGTGCTCCGATCTCGTTCTCAACTTCGAGCTTGTGGTCGATGGCAGCATACATTCGCGATACCAGCCAATTGTACTGAACAACATCCAACGCACACGAATGGCTCACTACCTGGTTCGTCGTTCAACGGAAAGGTAAAGTATCATCCCATCAGCACTCTCATAACTACCATTTCCCACTCCCGTAAACCTCGTCCCATACCTGCCTATACCTCTATACATCCCCACCTCTTGGGCCGACCAAAGACACACCACACCATGTTGAACCCATTCCAGCTGAATCTCCTCGCCAGTCTTCAGAACAGTCCAAAGGCCGCGACTCAGAGATTCGTCGCCTCGACGATAAAGCTATGGATACCTTTGCCACTGCGCATACCTCGCACCACTTGTTCCGAAACCCCACAACGACGCAGTGGACGGATGATCGGATATCCACATAATCCAGTATGTCTATATGACCGACAACAGGCTACTTTTACCTTCCGAGACAACACCCCGAGCGTGAGATCTTAGTAGAGAATGCCTCCCAGGCGGTAGGGCAGAGGTGATTCATCGGGTGAAGATGAGGGAGAGCGAAGGAGAAGAGATGGACTTGAGTCTGATTGTAGCTTTGACCGGGGATACACAGATATTGCTACCAAGGTTGGAATCGGAGAGCAACTCATCGCCTATCGATGTTTATGCATACTCTATGACTCTTCTCGCGGACCACGACGAGGGTTTGAGCTCATTGACTCACTGTTCGATCGACAATTTTTGAGGGGTTGAGGAGGATGAGGTATGAAAGGTCTCGAACACAACTTAGCTGTATACACAAGTCCTACCCTGAGGACCGAACTAAGCAATCCATCTTCCCGACCACAAGAATCTCATCTCAACGGGTATGACAACCAGAGATGTAGGCAGAGGATGGAGCTAAATTGCTGTGCATCAATTGTTTTTCAAAACGACAACGTTCCATCTACCTGAAGTTCTCTACTCAGCTTCTGCACCTGTGTCTTACAAAACACGCTCGTCGACACGGATTCGGCATCAACTATGTCGAAACCCAATCTCTGCAGGCCAGCTTCCTGTACCCTCCAGCTGCCTTGTTGTCCCCTTGATTGTGAGAAAGGCAGGGAACTTACGGTTCTGGAAGCAAGCGAGATCTCGAGCGAAAGACTCCGATACTGCGACTTGGTTGAATGTCGAGACGTGTCACAGTTGCTGATGAAGGATGCCTCTTCGCATGTCGGTATTAAATGTGTGCGCGATACAGATGCCACTGGCTAGGATTTCGTATTTCTAAACATCTTCGAACAAACCCAAATTTACTCGCAGCAACGGTGGTGCCGAGGAAAGACGATGATTCCGGGGCCTTCGAGGGTTGGATGCTTGTTGCTGGAAAGACATTAAGATATATCCCTCGGAAAGATGCCAACCAATTGGAGCCCAATCCTCGAATCTCGCATGGAGTAGTATGCTACTGACAAGCTGTGATAAGTAGTGATCACCATCATTCTCATCATTCTCGACTCTTGCCCCTTCAGCAGCAAAGCCCTGAAGCCAGAAGGCAACGGTTGCAAGAAGCTGGTTCAGGTCGCTAGTAGTCCTTCGGGCATTTCCTCCCCGGAGTATCCACGCAGCTACCGACCACCTACAACCAACAATCAGCATATCCCCTCATCAATCAAGACACCAACCAACCCCATACCTGATACCCAGCCACCCCATCCCTTCCATAAAAATATCCTCCCCCAATCGTATCCCCATGCTCCCCTCCACAATCATACATCATCGTCCTGTAAGCGACCACACACGCCTCCCTCGTCATCCACGCCCTCGCCCTCTCCCCATTAGAATCATACACCGCAAACGTCAGTAGCATCGTATAGCCATCCTCCGTCATAAGCGGCGTCCCGTGGATGTCATTCCGAAACACAACGTTGGGATTCGCTTGGGCGGGGTTCGTCGATTTGAGCGCGTGGTTTATTAGTATTTCGCACGCTGGGGCGGTAAGCCCGTTGACTAGATCTTTTTTGAACCAGCCGCCTTGCAGGATGCAGCCGGAGCCGGGGGCTCGGTTGGGACCGGGCTTGGTGGAGACGGTGGTTTTGATGGCTTGGGAGAGGCGGCCTGAGAGGATGCCTAGGCCGTAGGCTCCGAGGGTGACGCCGAGGAGGAATAGCTGACGCTCCTCGAGGATGGCGGGAGGGATGGCTGAGTGAGGGATTGTTGCAGGTTCGAGGGAATAGGGAGGCGCAGGAGGCGTGATAGCTTCGATGGGATGCAGTGTAGGAAGCAGCAAGATCAGTAATACTAGGCAGTGGAGTTAAAAACATTTACAGAAGCTATATTCTCCCAAGAGATCAAACGTACAACGAGGATGTAGAAACCTATTCCACATCATGTCTTGGGCGATAGTTAATCGTAGGTGCGTCTGTGGGCTCTAGGAAAATCTGTGCAGAGGTAGCTAAAGACTCATTCCGTTATCTGGGAACTTTACGAACGTATATATAGATGTCTAGATAAGACTTCATTCAGGTCAAGCTGTATTGTCACAGCGTCGACTTAATCGCGCGACATGCGATAGGCGTACTGCTCCTCACGATCGGGCAGACCTCGAACTCACATCCGCGCCTAATGCCAGCAAAAGCTTGACTGTCTGATCATTTCCTCTTTCTGCGGCAACCTGCAACGGTGTCAGGCCTCGCCAGTCCCTGACCTCTGATAGTGCGCCAGCTTCAACCAGTAGCTGTACAAGAATAGATTCGTCGTTCACCTGATTCTTTGCGCATGGATGTAGCGCAGCACAGCCTTCCTTATCCAGGGCAGAGACGTCGGCGCCGTGACGAAGACGCTCGCGCACCGTTGAGAGGTGCCTGTTAGCCGCAGCGTAATGAAGAGGCGTGGAACCAATGGAAGTGGTGGACTCTTTGTACTGGTAAGGGCTAGATACGCACGGGTTGAGGGTCTTGCGAGGAGGCCGGAACTCTTCCGACATAGCCAAGTGTAAAGAAGTCGAAGAAGACACATGATCGGGATACGATACGAACATAAAGAGAAAGCATTACTCATTCTGTGTTCCTCTCGAAGTGGTACCGCCAAAGCTGAAATATCCTTCAGAGCTTCCCAATTTCAGAGTGCTTCTTGGCGACGTGAAGGAGCTGGGAATGGAATCGCTTGCCAGGTATTGTCTGAGTCGACACATAGATGCCGTGCAGTACAGAGGAGGAAGGATACCTGTGTGTACAGGCATGCTGTCAAGAGTAAGAGATGTTATCACACTTACCCGCTGCTAGGTATTGTGGACCCAGAGCTACGGTTGGCTTAAGAAGATCCTTACCAGCAACCCATCCTAGAAGAGAAGGAAAAGTCTGTCTGTAAATATGCATCTCATTAGAACTTCCTATCTGCAGATCTAGCCTCTTGAACGCCATATATGCGTGGAGGACCCCCAGCGCGCCCCTCATGTGAAGCAACACCCAGCGCCCTGTGGAAGATCTATCGGCTCTAAGTGGATATGATATGCAGGCGAGAGCAATCGAAGTGACGACAGAGCTCCGGTGCTGGCCCGGTCAGATCTGATGTAGAAGATCTTTCGCCCCGGCTTGGAAAAGGACTGGAGGATCCTGAGCGGTCAGCAAGGGAAGGTCGGAAGCCCGAGGTAAAAGAAAAGTCTAAGCATGGCGCCATGGAGAATCGTGTAGGCTTTTCCCCATCGTGATTTATTGCTCATTTTCGTCGGCGTTTGCAGTCCTCGCCTACTGGGAAGCGCACTGCATCCGCTCTCCTCCCTGCGGGACACCATCCTCCTCATCTTCGTCCATATGTGTGGCGCCTTGAGCTCTTCGTTGACCGCTCTGGTCAACAGCTTCAAGGGAGAAGTCTTCAATCATGCCGTCTGCTGGAGGCTGCTCAATTTCTTTTCGGGGGGGTAGAATCTGATCGAGCATTTGAATTTTCTCCGGGGTATTGAACATCTCAGGTGGGAATTTGACGTCGAATTGGATATAGAGGTTGCCGTGGTCGTGGTGTCGCATCGATGGCATACCTTGCCCACGGATCATCTTAACCTCGCCTGGAATTAGTCAGTACACGTTGCCAAGCATCAACATGCTCTAGCTTCCTCACCTGGACTTATGACCTCTCCGGGCTCGATTGTCACAGTCAACCAACGTTCGTCGAGGTGCTCAATATGCACCTGACCGCCAGCCAATGCCGTCAATAAATCGATTTCGGCATGGAAGAAAAGATCGTCGTCTTTGCGCTGGAACCGTGGATGCGGCTTCTGCTCGATCTCGAATTGAACGTCGCCTGGCATTACGCCCGGCATCTGGTCACCTTCACCGCTGAAGTCGATCTTGTGCCCACTCTTGACTCCCTTGTCTACGTGCACATGAAGCACCTTCCGCTCGATGACCGTCTTCTTGCCGCTGCAGCGCTTGCAACGATCTTTCTCCCGAATGATCTCGCCTTCTCCCTGGCAATCTGGGCAGACTGTTTGGAAGCGCTGAATCATTGGGCCCATTTGACGCATCATGGTCTTCATACCAGCACCGTTGCAGCCAGTACATGTCTTGACTGCGCCTTCCTTACCTCCACGGCCATCGCAGGAAGGGCAAATGACGGACTTCTGTAGCGCAAGTTTCGAGACCTTTCCGCGGTAAACGTCTTCGAGGGAGACCTTGTGGACGTGGTGAATGGTTCGTGCTTTCTTGGGGCCGGTATCACGCATGCCTCCACCAAACATACCACCGAATGGGCCACCGCCTCCGCCACCGCCAAAGAATTGGGCGAAGAGGTCTTCGGCTGCCATACCTCCTCCAGCCCCACCTTGCTCCAGGCCTTCCTCGCCATACTGGTCGTATATGGCGCGTTTCTGGTTATCTTGAAGGACTTCGTAGGCATGCGATATTTCCTTGAATTTCTCGGCAGCGTTTGGATTGTGGGCATTCTTATCTGAAGTGGCATTAATGAGTCTTTATTGGTTTCGAATACAGTAGTTTTCCATACCTGGATGATGTTTCAGAGCACCCTTCTTGTATGCCGTCTTGAGCTCTGCATCTGAAGCGTTTGGTCCCACCTTGAATGAATTAGCAACTGAAAATTTGGCGCGACATCTGCTGGCAGACTTACCCCAAGCAGATCATACAAACCGGTTTCTTTGACCATGATTTCGGCAGAGGCAAGGCGTTGCTTTCAGCAGTGGTGAATATTTTGAACTTGGTGCTCCGTCTTCTGATGCTAATGCAATAACCGAGCTGCAACGGCTGATGGTGTCTTATGATTGTCAGTGTGTGTCAGAAGATCTCTCACGACAACCCTGATAGAAAACTGGCGAAATAGATATGTCACTGCTTCTTAGTAGTGTGATCGAGATGATAAAGTCGCTACACTAGGCGCTGGGTATGGGGTTAGGTACCTCAGCAGATTTGGAGATCTGTAAGCCAACAGGTGCGTAAGGCGACGAAAATTCTAGAGACCCTGGCTGAGGCAGACGCAGAGGCTAGTCTAGACTTAGGCTGTTCCTTCGGCTTCCAAGCACTTCCAGCAGCCTCGTTCACGAAGGCTGATGAAGCAACCTAATAGGTGTAGAACGATTGCTCAACACTGTAGAACCTCTAGAAATCGTGTTGATGCCATGAGCCGTGAAGATGCAAAATTGCAAGCATTTGTCACAATTCATATTCAATTGCCAATCGCCATGGAGTGGAGCTAGACCCTACGCTAATCGTTTAGAGGTGATAATCTTATCAGGCCATTTTGGTAGATCTGATATCCTCCAATCACCCATTGCTGATTTAGAACCGTAGACTTTTGAGTACATTTACTCCACATGTAGAGACGATCTTGTTGAGTCTCGTTCTTGTGAGTTGCAATCAGAGATATACTTGCACCGGCGACGCATCCGAGTCGCAACTACGGAGTCAAGAACCGTGGCGAGGCATATTGAACGAATATTGTATGTAATGGATCATGAAGTGGGCTACCGTGCAGCGGTCGAAGAGGCAAAGGCCAGTGCAGATGAAGGAGGTATTCCAATTGGAGCTTGTTTGGTTTCCAAGGAGGGGAAGATCCTGGGTCGAGGACACAACATGAGAGTGCAGAAAGGTAGTGCCACTTTACACGTATGGCCACCATCATCATGAAGAATTAGTTGCAAACAGCTCTGACTTTGGTATGCATCTCCTGTATGTAGGCTGAGATGTCAACTTTCGAGAATACGGGAAGACTCCCTGCATCGGCCTACGAGGGTGCGACAATGTTCACGAGCCTCTCCCCTTGCGATATGTGCACCGGAGCTTGTATCCTGTACAAAGTGAAGCGAGTCGTCATTGCAGAGAACAAAACCTTCGTCGGTGGCGAAGCCTACCTGAAGCAGCGGGGCATTGAAGTCATTGTGCTAGAAGACGCCGAATGTCAAGCCTTGATGAAGAAGTTCATTGAGGAGCAGCCGAAAACATGGTAAGCCTGCAATGCTTTAATTCCTGTTATGCATATTTGCACGCCCACCCAAGTTTCTAATAACACCGTCAAATGCAGGAATGAGGACATCGCCCTATGATCTGTAGCTCAGATAATTCTGGTCATGATCTGTCGCAGCAGTGTTGGATGGGCATCGTCAGTCGTAAGTCCCGATGGTCCGTTTGTCAGGAAGCGTCCGAGCCAGCCAGTCGGTGAATCTCTTCGAAGAAGAACTTCAAGTCATCCGGGTCGACGAATGGCGTGACACCTTTCAGATAATTAGCACTGAATCACAATATAAGCAGCATAATCAAATCGGAGTTCTTACCATGACCCAAGTTTGCGATCCAACCCTGCTTTCCACCTCCAAATCCGTTGACCATCTCTTCTACGGCTGCACTGATCGCTTTCCTTCCGCCGTAAAGAACCCCAGGATCAGCGTTGCCTTGCAATGTCACTCGACCTCTGGCGATTGCAACAGCTTCTGCCGGGGCCTGAAGCCAGTCCAACCCTACGACTTGGTATCCAGATTCACAAAGCTCATCGAGAGCGTACCATGCCCCTTTGGCAAACACAACCATAGGTACTTGCTCAAGATTCAGCTCTCGAAGTCTTTCCGGAAGATGCTTGGAGATGTGACGAAGGTATGGCAACGAGAAAATCTTGAAAGACGATGGCGACAGCTCTGCGGCCCAGGAGTCAAATACCTGAATGATCTGGGCTCCTGCTTTGACCTGTAGAGCCAGGTATTCGACACAAAGCTCGGCGATCTTCAACAGGAGTGCTTGACTTTCGGAAGGGTATTTGTACATCCAGGTCTTAGTCGCGATGAAAAGCTTGCTCCCTCCGCCCTCGACCATGTAGCACAGTAGGGTCCACGGTGCGCCGCAAAATCCGAAGAGCGGTACTCTGCCCTTCAGCTTCTGCCTTGTCAGTGTGATAGCCTTGTACACATAGTCCAGCTCTTGCGCCACGTTCACATTGCGCTCCATGATCCGTCTGTACTGATCATCTGCGGGAGTTTTCAGTGGGTCTGGGAAGTGCGGCCCTTTCTTGTCTACCATTTCCACCGTCATACCCATGGCCTGCGGTATCACAAGAATGTCTGAGAAGATTATTGCAGCGTCAATGAGGCCATCATAGCGATCAATGGGTTGAAGGGTTAGGGTGGAGGCAATCTCTGGAGACCGGCAACAGGCGAAGAAGTCATGGTTCCCTTTGGCTTCATGGTATTCTGGAAGATACCTCCCAGCTACAAAATGTCAGCTACTGTGATCGTGCGTCAGGACCGGCGACCAATATACCTTGGCGCATCACCCATATCGGTGGTCTTTCCACTCGCTCGCCTGGAAGACTCTTTCAGGATTTGGCGCACTTGAAGAGGTTGCGCGATGCATACCTCTTACGGTTCGAAGTAGCAAATCATTTCGTAATGGTTCGAATTCGGTCATCATGGAATCATGAATTCAGAATTCTCGGGCTGGAGGAGATTCTGGGGGGTCTGTTGTAAGTCCCTTGAGATTCGGAGCTTCACTTTGAGCCGTTTCGAGCCGATTCGGCGTTGAGTGGATCCTCAATTGGGCATCGTGAGCGGTGCGCGGTTAAAAGCGGCGTGGTCTTAATTCTAAGCGCGACAACCCATGAAATATTCAACGTGTCTTGCGGAATGATGGGTGTTGATCAACCCTCTTGAACATCAATCTGCATCCACAATTATACAATAAGATCGTTAAAAATGTGATAGTACTCGGGATGTGCTAGCCATTGCCCCAGGGCTCCTGGAGTTTTGCATGGAGAGCACTTGCATTGTGCTGGCGAATTGGTTACTCCAAGGTGTCACATATATTAAATTCGATAGCATATGCAATCATCAACAGGTCTGACCTAACATCCATCAGTTGGTCAGAATTATTCCCGAGATGGGTCTTCTTGATCTCTTTTTCTCAGGGATTCTAGGTTGTACAAAGATACACTACCATTTGACACTCCTTGTGATGTCAAAGTTTTTGCCGATCGATCCATCGCTGTTGTCAAAACACTCAATGTTGGGATCTTTGCCGCAAAGCAAAGATCTTGTAGGAAATAATGAAAATCCACAGAACCTTGAGAGGCGAGAGTCTCGGTCTTCGAAGGCGATTTCGTGGTACCTGCTTCATGAAATACATCCATAGAATATATGAAACCCGAACGGTCTTGCAGAACGGCTACCTCGATCACGTTGCACCTGGTTTGGAGAGTGTCATACCATTGTAGCTCCGAAATTGTATCAAAAGAGAACAAAAGTATAACCGGTAATCTAGTATATCTGACGTCAGCAGATGCTGGAAAGTGCTGAATGAGAGTGTAGAACCTACGCTTCGCATGTGACAATAACATCTACACCATGTCCATCTGGCTCTCCATTGAACGCGTCCCAAATACCAGAAACAGCAATGTTGATTTTCGGATCTGACCCTTTGCCTTTGAAGTCTTCCGTCTGGGTCACAAGCCTCCGTAAGTCAATCTTCTGCCTCAGCGTACCAGCAATCCAATCCCACACCAGCAGGTGACCATCACCACCACCAGATACGAGCAGCTTGGGTTTTCGTTGCGGAACACAGATACTGCTAACGAATTCCGTATGACCCAAGCAATATCCCTCAATGATATGTGCTTGGGGTATTCCGCGTGACACCCTGATATGCTCGTCTCGATCTGAAGTTATAATATAGTCTCGATCTTCGTGAGAAGGCGAGTGCTCCTGGTCAAGTCTCACGTAGGCGAGATCGGTCAAAAGAGACACATGACCAAGCAGAAGCTGGTGTTCAAACTGCAGAACCTGCTTCTCTGGCTTGGGCTTCATGTGTTTCTGTTGATTGCGTAAAGCTTCCCGGTTCTTCTTGGTATGTACAGTGCGAGAATTTGCGGCTGGCGCAAAGGGTTCTGATGGCGGTTCAATGCTGCCGCCGTTGGCGCTTTCGACGCTCTCTGTCTTCGAATTTTCGTAGGTCATCCCAAGCAATGGAAGAGAGTAGACATCCCCGAATTTATCACCGCATATGATTGTGGAAGCGTCTGGCTTCAGCGCTATCGTACACGGTCTCTTTGGCATTGGCCTATCTTCCGTCTTAGCGGAGTGCTGTATCATGAATTGCCCGGAAGACCATACCTTACGCTGATTTGTAGAAAATTACCTGTGTCTGACAATTCGAAAACTCGTATTGACTTATCTTCAGCAGTCACGGCGACTATGTATTTGTTGTCCGCAGAAGAGATAATCTTTGCGACATTAGACGAAGATCCACCGTCAGTAATGGAAATTAAATCGATGTCAAGTCTGTTTTCCACGACAATCTCTGCCGAGTCACTACCTGAAGCATCTCGCGGAAGTGTAACCTTTCGTCTTTGTGCCTGGCGCTCAGATTCTGTCTCCTCGCAGTGATTAAGGTCTGTTGAGATGGCTTCGGATGGCCTAGGCGGTGAAGGCCAAGCAGAAAGCAGAGATCCAGTGTCAACATCAAATGAGAGAATGTAACAACCGGAAGCAGCAAGGAGAACGTCAGACTTTTGATTCGCTGACCTGGAACAGTATAGTAGACTCTGAAACGGGCCCAGCATGATTCAATGTATCAGAATTGTTCGGAAATTCTCCTCACTGAAGTCAACAAGAGCGAGTATCGAATTCTCTCCCATGAGACCTTTAACATATACTTTTAGAAGCGGTAGTCACCATTTTGCATCTCAGTCTTGTGCTGTAGGAATGCGCTCCATCGTAAGTAGTTTTGTAAATAATATCAGATGGATATTTCGATTCAACCCTAGGTTCAACATAAAGCGGAAATTTAAGCGCGCTATGCGCAGCCGAGAGCCCACACAAGTGTAAGGTCTCCAACCAGTCCCCTATAGAGTATCCTCCACCAACAACCGCCACACCAGTATCCTTCCCTTAAAGATCCTATCTTCGCTTTAAAGAAGACATGGGGGGAAAGACCAATACCAAGGCAGCATACTTTGACAAGCTGAAGACGTTGTTAGAGGAGTATAACTCCATCTTCATCGTCCAAGTCGACAATGTCAGCTCGCAACAGATGCACAAGATCCGGAAGAGCTTGAGAGGAGAAGCCGAGATCAAGGGTGTCGTACTCATGGGGAAGAATACTATGGTACATAGGCGATCCAGGGAAGGCATCCCTGGCGTGGGCTGACACGATGCTCCAGGTTCGTAGAGCTATCAAAGGCTTTCTCGGCGAATTCCCCGAATATGAGCGTCTTCTTCCGCACGTCAAAGGTAGTCTATAATCGTCGCCTCAAGCTGCTTGGCCTGACATCTCTGCAGGCAACGTCGGCTTCATCTTCACCAACGACGACCTCAGCAAGACCCGCGACGTGATCCTTGCTGAGAAAGTCGCCGCTCCCGCCCGCGCTGGTGCCATCGCTCCTTTGGATGTCTTCATCCCCGCCGGCAATACAGGTATGGAGCCTGGTAAAACCTCTTTCTTTCAAGCGCTCGGCGTGCCCACCAAGATCGCTCGTGGCACCATCGAAATCACCTCGGACCTGAAACTCGTCGAAGCCAATACCAAGGTCGGGGCTTCCGAGGCTACGCTGCTTAACATGTTGAACATCTCGCCGTTTACGTATGGTATGAAGATCTCCCAGGTGTACGACGGCGGCCAAACATTCAGCCCCGAGGTGTTGGACATCAAGGAAGATCAGCTGTTCGCCGCGCTCAACTCCGCTATCATGACCATCACCACCATCTCCCTTGCAGCGAACTACCCGACCTTGCCATCAGTCCTTCACTCCATGATGAACGGATACAAGAAGGTTCTGGCTGTTGCAGTAGGGACGGATTACAGCTGGGAGGGCATTGACGAGCTCAAGGATCGGATTGCCAACCCAGACGCATATGCTTCTGCTGCACCTGCTAATGGAGGAGGGGACGCAGTGCCTGAGACGAAAGAGGAAGCCAAAGCAGAGGAAGAGAAGCAGGAGTCTGCAGAGGAGAGCGGAGACGAAGGTCAGTGTCGTCCGTCGAGGAAGATCGATTGGCATGCTAATGTGTTGCATAGGTTTCGGTGGCTTGTTCGACTAGATCTAGCAGTTTTAGCCATAGTCTACGACTACAATGCGATCATGGAGGGATGCAACCGACTTCTTGCAATCCTGACGCGGATGAATTCAACTGCGCAGGCAGAATGTTGATCAATTCACCATACCTAATTCAAAAGCATACGACCTAGTCGTTGATCATCAGGAACTTGGATGGCCACGAAGCACCAATGGAAATCGCCCAGGTAATGTATCTTGCTACAACTGGGAAACCACAAATGTGAGTTACTACACACTGAACCTCCCTGCACCCATCACCCCCTGGCGAAAGATTAATATTTTTTAACCCTGACCTCCCCATGGAGAAAGAACAAAAGCAACAATACACTCTAATTTTTTCATGACGCTGATTTCCCTACAAAATTACTGTTCGGTCGTTCAAATCTGACGTCGAGATCAGTCCGCTGACCAAGCTGCACTTGCTCTAGGTTTTTTGACCGCGTTATACACATACTTCGGCGGTGTGCCTGATCGGCACTGGGCAGCCACTGGTCAATCGGTCCATCGTCATTTCCGTCAAAGCGTTTTTCGATCGTACAAAGCGATGCGTAGAATCACTGCAATGAGCACTTTGGCGATGCACGAGAATTCGAAATGATGTAAAGCTTCAGTTGAAGTTGGAAAACAGCTGCTTCAACCCAATGGATCTATGCCCAACGCCAAGTCCCGATGCTGCTGTGAAGTATGCTTCAAAAGGCTCTCCGTAGCTCGCCATAGCAACGTATTCCGCCCGATCCGAAATAACAAATCATTGCCATTTGATGAAATGACGTGATGCCCATGCCATGATATCCCTAAAACTCCTTCGTATGCCCTCATATGCAGTCCAACCCTCAAAAATGCTTTCCTTCAAACCATTCTTTTAGCCCCTAACCTCTATAACTGGACAAATGCCTCCTGTGGCAGATTTCCCTGAAGCGAGGATTAGTTTATGCTCTCTTTAAGCAGCAGTGGTGCTGAACATACCTTCGCCCCCTCAAATGCCTTGCAAGCAGCTTCGAAATCCCAGCCCGTCTCCTCAAGGCATTTGCCTGAATACTCAATCGTCATCCCCGTGCGCGTCGTCAGCTCCAGCGCCATCCTCTCCTTCATCATCTGTTCCCCCGTCTTATCCAGCATCGGCAAGCCAAAATGGTACGGCAAGCCTAGCTGCTTCATAATGTCCTTGGTCTGCGGCTCGGGTGTCGGTGTGCCTTTGGTATCTGGCTGAAAAGCCTGATAGCCGCCGTAGGCTCGGAGAGTGAGCATGTCGTTGACGACTCTGATTCCTCCCGCTCCGCCGCCGGGGCCCAAGACGAATACACGATCAAAGCTTCGCTTGATGTTCGGGTCGGGATTGCCGCTGCGGTCGTCAATTTCCATGAACTCGCCGTGGACGGTAATGATAAGTCCCCCTACGCCGCCAGGCGTCTGCCCATCGGGTACTCCAGGTAGGGAGTGGCATTCGATGCACCACTTCTCTGGTTCGTTCATAAGATCCGGGTGTTTCGTGAATGGTAGGATATTCCATGCATCCGCAATGGACTGCTGGCCGACATGTTGGCGCTTTACTCGCGCGTGCAGGTGGTTGATCTTCCGTAGGTTGCGGCTGGCCTTGATATAGAGATCCCAGCTAACGACACCTTGAGTGCTTGCTGGGTCTCTGGGAGCCGATGTATTGACGTTCATGGAGAAGGTAGTAGAATCGTCATAGTAGTCTCGAAGTATGGAGATCCGGTCAATATCGTAGGCCGGGAAGAATCGTACAACAAAGTTCTTCCCGATGTCGGCTTCGTCCAGGAAGCTAGCGGGTGCGGTTGGGATTGGAAGCTGTCTAACCTTCGCGGCGCTGATGTCCTCCCCAGTGCGAACCTGGGTAGTGCCAATATTGCGCAGGTTGGGAAACCACCTCATGAGCTCGGCCATGAACGCTGGGTCGCAGTTCTCCAATGGATTGCCGGTGATGACTAGATGCTCTAGCTTGCGGAACTTCATCCGCCATCTGTCTAGAGTCTGTGTCGACTTGAACTGGTTGTTCGAGAGGTCAAGATTCTTGAGGTTGGGAAACGTCTGTGCTAATGTGGTAACGGCGTCGAGGCTGGCAAGCTCGTTGTTGGCCAGCGATACGCTCACGACGGCCTCAGTCTTCTCCTGCTCGGAGGCAAAAATACCGTCGCACACCTTCATGAGCGCAGGAAAGAACTTCGATGTGGTAGTGTTCGATCCAAACATGCCGACGTCAACCAGTTCTGGATCGGTGCCGAGAGCTGACAAGTCCAAGAGTTTAGATCCTTCGACGTATCGACGAGCAAGTACATTCTTCAAGATTGCGGCAACGCCAAGTCCTTCGGGGCTCCTCGGGCGGTTTTCTTGTGAAGTGGGTTGCTTGTAGGGCTCAATCCTTAGAGTAGCTCCAGCAAACGTAAAGTTGTTGAGTCTGATGATCTTTGATGTATCCTCTGGTCGTACAAATATGATCAGAGCGTCACCCTCATGTCGTGACTACACAACGTTAGCAAGGCATAAAACCTTGAAGTTGCAAGACCCGTTGTTATCAGAAGCGGCATGGCTCGTATATCTCGGTCGTCGTTCTGAGGCTTGGCATGAAACGAGAGCGGACCAGATAGGGCGAGGCTTGCGTTGACGATGGGAACCTGCGGACTGTTAAACATACCTTTCTGATCCTCACCGCGTCCCTAGCTGGAGCATTCGGTGCAATAGCCTTTCGCTCAAGGAAGCTCAATAGATCTTTCACTCCTCCTCCTGGATTCGATGCTGCTTTGCTCTCCTTGAGGCCATATATCCTGATCTGATCCAGCCCTCCGGTAGCACCGTCTTCTCTGTCATCTTTCCCAGTGTACTTTGTCAATCGGGAAAGAGCCTTCGGTCCTTTAGGTAGTGAATCCTTCGAGCCCATCGACCGCAGGATTGCTTTCTGCACCGCTGCAGGATCTACCCTTGTGGATCTCGTGCTTCTTGGAGGTGAAGGGTGGCCATGAACAGTAGATCCGTGAGATGTTGCTGGGTGAGCACGAGTGGTAGATCCGCGTGAATAAGACTGAGAAGTGTCGCGACGGTTGTTCGTGCCTCGACCCCGTCCTTTGTTGCCTGAGCTTGAGTCCATGATCGCGTCGCCGTCCTTGTCCAAGCGTGGTTTGTTTTGACCGCGTTTCTGAATACCACCACGGTTTGATAGGCGTGCTTGTTCGCCGTTGCGGCCTGCGCGAGGGCCTGATGGTGTGAATTGAGAGTTGAGAAGTTGCGTCGCCATTTCGGCTTGCTTGTAGTAGAGTAGAAGTGGTAATGTTTTAGGTAGTGGTTATGTGGTTTTTGTGGGCGCTGTGGTATATGGTAACGTAGAAACGGGTTGAGGTGGTAGTGGTTTTTTGTGGAGGTGTTGTTCGCTTTGATGGACAAGGAGGGGAGGACGTAGGCAGGACGGGCGCCGAACGCGGATGCGCCTTGAGCAAGTGAACACGTATAGTCGATGTTCTGTGGAAGAAGAGAGACAGATATTGGTAAGACGCCGGTGCTTTGGAAGATTCTGGCAGGTGGAGGGGAGCCCGTTGGGCTGGTGGTTTGGATGGACAAATGCGGTGATGATGGACAATGAAGGAGACAAGCGCAGCGATATCACGTGCCTAAAGTTTGGTGGTATGATGTTATGCCAAGAAATGCCAAGACCGTAGTGCAAAACTGATATAGCTCCGCTACGAATATGAAGATGGATGAAGCACAGAAATCGGGTCTGGGGATTTGGATCTTTATATACTTTCCAAGTGATCCGGCCTTTCCCGGTGAGTCACACAGTTTTCTGGGTCACTGAGGGAGTATCCCAAGTTTCTCTTCCACCGTTGTGCGCATCTCTCATCCACGCCTCAATCGGAAATGACGGATTCAACGGTCCATTGCGCCACCTGCATGCCACCATTGGGATTGCGGTAACGATACATGTTTGTCGGGGCTATCATAACAATGCTTTCCCCTCAACTCATAACGTTGGCGAAAGCAATATCCCGGTAAATCCAGGACACGAAGCCTAACAGACACCTGTACTGATATACGCTCTACAACCTAAGGCTTATAGGATGGCTCTAGTACTGAATTCAGCCATACTGCACAAGAAGCCCGGCTAATCTACCATAAGTTTCTTCTCCTGGTCCCTCTCCTTCTACCCCCAACCAATCCTGAACTACAAGCGCCGCTCAACGAAAGGCACCACCCGCGCGTACCCAACAACCAACACGGTTGGCTTTCTTGCGTACCTGGTCTCCAACTGCGCCTTGTACGCCTCACCGGTGATCCGCGCTCAGTATGCGGCTCGCAACCCTGTGTCGCCTGAGCCAACAGTGCGGCTCAACGATGTCGTATTCGGTGTTCATGCAGTCATCCTGAGTTCGGTTACATTGAGCATGTATGCACAGAGAATTTGGGGCTTCAAGCAGGGATGCGCCAAGGTCGGAACAGGCATTTGGGCTATTCAAGCTGGGTGCTTGATCGGCGTGCTCTGCATGGTCGGCGTGGTTTGGGCCAGGGGGATTAATGGCGGAACGGATCCGTCCGGCTGGGCATGGATTGATGTAGTGCGTATTCGAGGCTGGAAAGGTGGACCTGAAAAGCTGCACACAGTGCTAATTGCTATGACTCGTGTAGATATATGCAGTCGGCTACTGCAAGCTCGTGATCACGGTTGTAAAATACATTCCGCAAGCTTGGGCGAATTACCAAAGCCAGTCAACGGAAGGCTGGAGTATTCAGCAAGTTCTGCTGGATCTGATGGGTGGCGTCCTGTCGATCTTGCAGCTTGTGATTGACTCAAGCCTGCAGAGCGACTGGTCAGGATTGTCGGGAAACCCGGTCAAGCTGGTCTTGGGGAACATCGTATATATATTCCCTTGTGAACTGTGAGAGGGGTCTAAAACTGACATCGATAGAGCATCTTCTTCGATGTCATATTCACGATTCAGCATTACGTTCTATATCGAGGTAGGGAAAAGGATAACAAGCAAGGCTTAGATGGCGAAAGGAGACACTTGCTGGCAAGCGACGATCGAGAACGGGCGACAAGGTATTAGTCACTGCTACACGACCATCTCAACGGATTTTGCGATCAATGCAGTATATCTACTATCTATACCTTCCCTGTTGGGATGCCAATGCGCCGCTCTGCGCGGCTCGGGCTTCCACATGGCCACGACAATGCTTGTTCCGACCCATGCCGCCTAATCCGGATAACGCCTCCATGCTCATAATTCCATGAACCTTATTGCTATGTGCTGTTGAGCCTTGAAGAGCCCTTTCTTTATGGAGCAGTCCCGGCACCACGGAGTCCCATCAACGGGATCCAGCCACTACCATTGGGTATTTTGGGCTTACCGAAATTCTCGTCGAGATCAAGAATGATCTTCAGCGCGTTGCGGCTTCTCAGGTACGGTAACGGTGCCTTTGCCTCCTGGAGCCCAACCGCTGGTTCGGTATGCCCAGCGATCATGGGCCCATCAGTATCGCTCCCCGGCATGGGCAGCATCTTCTGAAGGACTTCATAACCGGCCAAAGTAAAGCCGAACTGAGGCGACGATCGTAATACCCGAGCTGGGCCGCCTTTAAAGAACGCTCTGAAGCCTTCTTCTCGGTAAACGGTTGAGGCGCAGTGTCTTAGTGAGGTGTATTTTGTATCGCCTTTGCGAGCTTCGACCTGCAATCGGGTTTTGATTACATCACACGGCGTTGTGAGATAAGCTGCTGGCATACCCGCAATAGCGCCAGCTGTCAGTAGCTGGACGACGCCGAGCTTCTTGTTCGGCCCTTCTCCGAAGAAGTCGCGCTTCAAGTGATTATAAGTCGGGAAGTAAATGCCAGAGAATGGCACATCTCTCAGGAGGCAGGCGCTAGCGCCTTTGTACAAGCCTACCAGACCTAGATTCCTCACGATCCACATCGCGGAGCGTTTCTCTACAGCGTCAACAGATTTTGCCATCTCCCCTTGCACTTGCAATCGGATCTTCACGATCTCTAGTGGATTAGTAAATATCTGGAATCTATTAGCGTTCATCATATCCGAAAATGCGGTTGTTGCTTACCACTTGGCATGCGCCAGCTGAAGCACCAGCCATAATCTCCCATGGCCACCAGATATTCCCCGTCGCTTTGTCCGTATAACGACCCCTGACAATATCGTTGACGGTAAGCTTGATGGCCTTTTCTGGTGCAACGCCGACCAATTGGGGCAGAACTCCTGAATAGAGTCCAGTGAATCCTTCATTCCTTATAACCTTCTTTGCACAGTCAATTGAGTTCTTGTATAGCATTTCTCCAACACGTTGGCTTCGTTGATTCTGCATTCTCGTTTTCACCAGGTCAATAGGGTATACCATGAGTGCTCCGAATGCGCCTGCTATACTGCCCAACGCGAAGTGGTGCGCCGATTCCAGCACATTGTGCAAGTACTGCTTCCCACGCGACACAGCTGTGTTTGCTTTTCCGATAACCTCCTGGCCCACAGCATATGTGCTCTGCCATGATGCATCAACGACTTTAGCAAAGTCCTTCAGGGATAATCGGCCGGACGGCGCGTCTAGTCCGGCGAAATGGAATAGAATGTCAGCCTCCATTGGCGTAAAAAGGGAGAACCGCGTGATCCGGGCCGCCTCATTGAGGAAGTCTGTTCTTGTTATCGTCCCATCTTCGCTTCTTTGTGTGGCATTCCGTATTATGAGGTCTACCAAGTCCATCTCTCTGATGACGTTCTGAAAAGCCCGCACATTGGCGTACGATATCTTACTTCCAGTCCCGATGTTACAGAGCGTATGCAGGTTGTCTAGTAGGTGGTCCGACAATTTGTGTCCCGCAGTCTGGACGATGATGCGCTGGAAGTCTTCCGGATCTATGTAGCCATCTTGATCTGTATCGAAGTGGTGGAACGCCTGCCGAATCTTCTCTCCTTGCAGGCCGCGTAGCATCTGCGAAAATTGAGGATATGTCATATCGTGACGGCGCTTCCTCCCTCCAATATACAAAGACGCCCACTCGCAGTTCCAATCGAAAGGTATAGCATCGTTCCCTTTGTTGAGGTTGTATAGCTTCTGGAAGTCATCGTACTTGATGGCCCCAGTACCCCCCTCGTCGAAAAGGCGGAAAGCAATCTCATACTCGGCGTCTGGCTTCGCAAGGAGGTTCTCGAAGTTGCCCCAGTCATGCAGACTGATACGACCAAGTCTTCGGCGATCCGCGATCTGAAATAGTAGGGCATATTGCTCTCGGCTGATTTTGTGCTAATCGACGAACGGATTAGTTGCGCCGACGCTTTCAGAAGCTCAACGACACCGGAAGATTGCGTCAATCAGCTTACATAGTCTTCATTTTCTGGCGCTATAGCATTTACGAAGTCATGCTCGGTCATGAAATACTCTCCACTGTCCTCATCTTGCTTTGCATGGCGATCGAACGTCGCCCGAGTTTGAGTTGAAAGCTCTGGTTCGCGAGTCGTGCCCAACAGACTCTCCTTGACCGCTGCTTGGACTGTGGCCATAACGGATGTAGGGCTGGCGCCGTAAGGGTATTTGGGCCTTCCTCCTTGGTTGCTAACTAGGCTGCGGACCCATCCATGGCTTCGACCAGGCAGAATACCGAAGCGAGAGGTTGAGATAGGTCAATTAGGGTAGTGAATGTAGAGGAAAATCTTATATGCTGTAAGAATGGAATACCACGGGATGTGACCTGGAGAGCAGTCCAGGCCAGTCATGGACTGTGAATCTGTGGCTGTTAAAGTAATTTTAATCTCCTACTCTAGTCAGGTACCAAAACAATTCTCCGACAATTCGCCGGCGCGCCACTATGCCACTTCGTGTGCGGTTGAGCCTCTTGGAAGAACATCGCAACCTTCACGCCTACATATTATTGAGTTGGATGCTGACATTGTCGCATCGTACAGGATGTCATCCCGGACCTGTTCTATTGTATATACGGAAATTTTGGTTCCCCCCTGGCTCTAGGAGACAAATTCTGACGCTTGCGATTGAGACATCATGGTATGTGCAAATGTGAGATCCCTAGTTCTACAATATCTGACCCGTAGGCAGTGATGACACATCGGTAGCGATCCTCGAAAAGCATGGCAAGGCAGAGAAGATATGGAAAGAGTCGGAAAGTAATGTGGCTCATGCTAGAGCAGACAGAATGAATGATCATGCCGCGATGAACAGGAACAACAGCCAGGCACCACACGTCGTCAATCATGCTCTAGGCCAATCAGCAGCAAGTCTACATTTCCATGAAAAGGTAACTGCAGACAACAGCAAATTCCGAGGGGTCCATCCCATGGTGGCGCTAGACTCTCACCAAATCAACCTCGGAAGACTGGTTCAGAAAGCACTGCAAAACCTACCTGGGTCAGACAACCATGGCAATGAGTTTGCTGATCCTCAAAAGAGCATTTTGATCTATGATCAATCAAAAGAGTCACATGTCCAGAAGCAAAAGCCGGACTTCATAACCGTAACCCGCGGCCCCGGCATGCGATCCAGCTTATCCACAGGCCTAGACACAGCAAAAGGTCTAGCAATCGCATGGCAAATACCTCTAGTTGGAGTAAACCACATGCAAGCACACGCCTTGACGTCCCGACTCGTCTCCGCTCTCGAAAATCCAGAGACTTCAATAGAGCCTGCATTCCCATTTCTTTCTTTGCTGGTATCAGGAGGTCACACCATGCTTGTGCATTCCGCCTCTCTGACCTCGCACCACATACTTGCGACCACGGCCGATATCGCCATCGGCGACTGCCTGGATAAATGCGGCCGCCATATCCTACCATCTCACCTCCTGGCAAGTTCGAAGGATACCATGTACGGTCGCCTGCTCGAAGCTTTCGCCTTCCCCTCCGACGCCCCCTACGAGTACACCCCACCTCCACGCCGCGCCGAGGAGCTTGCCCGCAAACCCACAAAATGGGGCTGGGCATTCGGTGTCCCCTTGGCGGAGACGAGGTCCGGGAGCAAGAGCAAGAGCATGCAATTCAGCTTCACAGGCACAGGAAGCACCGTGCAAAGGACCATCGAGAACAGAGCCCAACAAGGCGGCATGGGCGAAGCCGAGCGGCAGGCCCTCGCAAGAGAGGCAATGCGCGTGGTCTTCGAGCACCTGGCCAGCAGAGTCGTCATGGCGCTGCAATTCCTCCAGAACAACAGCGAACAAGCCCTCAGCACCTTGGTCGTAAGCGGCGGCGTCGCCTGCAACGGCTTCTTGAGACATATCCTCCGCGCTTTCCTCGATGTGCGCGGCTTCTCGCATATCAAGCTGGCGTTTCCGCCGCTGGCGCTGTGTACGGATAATGCGGCTATGATTGCGTGGACGGGGATGGAGATGTTTGAGGCGGGGTGGGAGAGTGAGCTTGGGGTTCAGGCGGTGCGGAAGTGGTCGGTTGATCCGGATGCAGAGGATGGGGGGATCTTGGGCTTGGATGGGTGGAGGAGACGGGGGAGCTGATGCGGAGATGCGAGGGATCTCATTCGGGTAGCGCCGTATGTCCAGAGACTTGAGTAAGTAGTGTGTCGACTTCGTGGCCTCATGGTAGGGACCGGCGCAAGTTAACCGTGAAAGCGTTCTTCTGGTGTAACAATACTGTATAAGGAAATGTGCAAATTTGACATGTTGCGGCTCTTTCTCTTCCGGCTGAAGACAAATGTGAGGGAATGACGATCCTTCGGCTCAATGCTGGGCTCTCATGTCGTAGTCTGCAAATAATGACCTCGCTTTTGAAACAATTCGCTAAGCTAGCCTCAATGCAAGACTACCCAAAACAATAGAGTCCCAGAAGAAGTAGAAGTCGCAAAGACATGGAAATGGAAGGCCTATATCTAGTAGTACAAAAAACATCCTACAAAGAAGGACCTTGCTTTTGCAGTATCGCGCTGAGCCAATCTTCGCTGCAAGAGTCCCTAAAACAATAGAGTCCCAGAAGAAGTAGAGGTCGCAACGACATAGAAATGGAAGGACTATATCTAGTAGTACAATAAGGAAATAATACTGAAAGAGAGTCCCCGTTGACTTTTCCCCCATGCCCGGTTCCCAATCGTTACATGAATCGTACACTCGTCATCTATCAAAAGCAGAAAGTACGCCAACGATAAGCCGTTAGACCCATTCCCACCAGAAACCATGGTAATCCCGTTAGGATTATTCGCCGCCGATGCCCCCTTCCCCCGTACCGAAGCAACCAAGCGCCATGCAAGAAATAGAGTCGACGTCGCAAAGGAGCTAAGCGCCGGATGCCAGGGATCATGAGGCGTGGATTCAATGCCTAAGGACGTAGTTGTTACATAGTAGTCGTTGAGACAATGTTCCTCATAGGAGGACCGGTAGTCGCCAGAACATGCGAAATGCTCGGCAGCTTGGGACCTTGTTGGTAGTGCTGCTGTTGGATCAAAGTAGAGGGCAGCTGGTAGGGCGACTGCTGAAGTGGGGGAGGCTGAGGATGATACTGTAGGTGCGGCGGTTGTGGAGATGGCGCGAGGGGAAGCAGCGTGGGGGGGCCATAAGATGACGCGTTGCTGTAGGTGCGGTGCGAAGAGCGGGAATGGCCGACGTCTGAGGCGGCTGAGTTGGGATCTTGCTGTTGCTGCCGATCCGCGTCTGGGCCAAGACCACTGTCGTCAAAGGTATCCTCGTTGCCGGAGTTGTCGCCGGTGTTGCTGGTTTTGTCCCGACGTCTTCCTGTGCTCTGGAGTGTCTTTATTCCTTTCTCCATACACTGCCCATAGCGTTAGCTCTCGAATGTTTCTACGGTATTGATGAACATACTTTGGATTCTACGGTCTTCCAGTTTTCACCAAGCCTGCTGGCTACCAGGCTCCACATCTGCTCTCGCAAATCAAGATAGAGTTTGGCCATTTCCTCCAGCTTAGGTGCAGCCCAGTCCTCGCTGGTTGAGATTTTGTCCATGAGCCTTTCATGCCGTTTGCGACACGCATTGGCGCTTTTGGTGGGGAAGAAGTCCCGGGCAATAGGCGCCCAATTCATCCCTCGCTGACGAGCTTGTTTTAATTGCTCATCGTCTTGAGCACTCCATGGACCTGCGGATCGATTGCCTGAAGGAGAAATAGGGGAAGCCATTGTCCTTGTGGTGGTGATGGGTGGGTACGGTTGTGAGCGACGAGTCTTCTTGGGTATAAATGTCTTGGGGGCCTTTGACATCTTACTCTAGACTTGCTGAATGTATGTGTGATACCATTGATTGAAGGGAAGTGTATCGGGATGGATTGCAAGGATGCACGATAAAGGGAAAAATCAACACCTTAACGATTGGGGGTGGCTCTATTATACACCAGTCCGAGTCCGACGGCTTTAGTTGCACTGCAGGAAGATGCAGGGCAAGGAATATCAGGCAAAAGAAGGAGACCACCTGAAGCAAAAAAGATTATCAATTAGGGAAAGTGTGAGACGTCTGGCTCGACAATACCTTCTACAGCATTTCGAAGGAGCGGATAATAGAGAGGCGAAGCATATTTATTATAATTCATTGCAGGAGCTGGAGATGCGGGTCATCAATATGGTGACCTCAAGCTCGTCTGTTGACGCCAGTTCATAGGTAGCGTGGTGTACTAGAGGGTTTGAAACCTTTCTTTAGAAATCCTTAGGGCTGAAACATCGTCTCTCCTGCACCCTGGTGATGCCCTCTGAGGTAATCGAAGCGCCATTGACCTATTCGGAGGCCCATCAGGGTCACTGCCGGATGTTGAACGTGGGTGAAGATGGATGTATCAAGAGCTCGGACCAATGTCTGAAAAAAGATATATGCAAGCGCTGGGCGCTTAACGCTATGCTAACCATAGATCGTTAGATGCCGCAATTGGTGCTGCTTTTTATAGAACGCTTGGCATGCCCAATATTGAGGCTTTGCCGTCTGCCTTCAAGTCATCATTCTCTATCACACTCACACCACAGCTGAACACCCTGCGTGATCTGAGTAGTACAGGGGATCGATGACTTGTCCCAGTGCTTGGCGCAGGGTATCGATCATTCTTCCTCGGCTAGAAGTGCGTTTCAAGTTGCCAACAACAAGCGCTCGCGGAGCTTGTCCCGGCTGTCTCATCCCATAGCGGCGTCAACATTACTTATTGACGGATATCAGATGAATTCTGCTGCGTATTTACACTTGAGCTTGTCCCGGAAGGCCGGGGCATGCTCAACCGTTTCGGCGCGTGTATTCGAGATGCAATCTGATCATCCAGGCCTTCCTATGGTGAAGCGCCGGGTACCTGTTGATCACCAGGTAGAACGCTTCCGATTCCTGTCAGGAACGAGCCGCAGTCTTTCTTACCATATTCCTGACGGGGAGTTAGCGGCCCGCATGATGACTGAGATGTTTAGCTGCAGAGCCAGATGCAGACCATCGTAATGGCAGTTCTTGTCGATGCTCCGCCTCCTGCCTTCATCCTTTGTCTTGTAGCCCAAAGCACAATGATCAAGTGATTCAAGTCTTAGCTTCGAAGATGCTGCTCAGCCTCCATGCACGCTGGGGAATTTACGCTTACTCCACACTCTTTTACACTCGGGAAAGTGAAGGCTCGAGTGGGTGTCATTTGTCCCTCCCTACAAGTCAAGGTGGTCGTTGCGATGGAGCTGCTGAGCCAGCTCTATCACAAATTCACATGAATAGCATCATCATTGCTTTGAGAGCCGCTACGCTACAATAACCTTCTCGGCATCCTGCATTGCCTGGAAATCGGACAGGTAATGCCTGATGTCGGCGGTCGGTCTCGCAGCCGAGTCACGTTGAATAAGTGGCATCTCGCCCGTTTATGTATCGCAAGAAAGTCAAGCCCCGCGTATCCCATCCAGTAGCATGGATTGGAGCACCATCCCACTCATTAGTTGAACACATCAACGATTTTACGATGGGCTGTACGATCAATGAAGATCCATAGATGGAAAGGCAAATTGTCGTAGCACTTGCCCCGCTTGTTGAAAACGTCCAACAGCACGACCCGAGAGGCCACAGAGTATACATAGAACTTGATGAGCTGCCTATCGAAAATGCACCCTTTCATTGGATGGTATATTGTGAATGAGAGTATGAGGTATGTGCAATGATTTGATTACCTAGACTAAGTTATCGTCTCGTGCCATCGCCGCGCATTCATCATCATCATCATCATATCAACGTCGTCAAAGCTAAGGTACCCTGATCATCATCACCTCCTCCTCCTGCTCCCGCGTCCAGGTCTCCGGCCCTCCTAGTGGCTATTGCGGATCGTTCCGAGACTGGGAGCTAACGGGAGCGCAAGCTGTGGATGAGGGGGAGACTCGGCTTTGCCAGGCCTCCGAAGTGCACTGTGAAGTCGTTGGTCGCTCATTCGCGAACGCCCTTCCCCCACCTACGATCATCTCTCGACATCTTGACGTAAGTGCCATGGTAGTCGTCTGGTACTGGTGTGATGCACCTCACTGCTGGCTCTTCGCGGAATTGGAGCTTCTTGCCGGATGATGTTGACTGTTGGCTTTTCTTCAAGATGCTCTTGGTGTTTGATGACAGAGCATAGGCGAAAGTAGGTTGCTGGAAGGTCGAAAAACCCCGTTGATTTGCTCTCGTGTTTCGTACCGTTGGGCTGATCGGTGAAGGTGAGATTGGCAGGGGCGACTTGAGGGCATGGCTAGTCGTGGAGATGGGTACGGCGAGGGCGAGCTTTGGTCTAGCGGCGCGGGCAAGCATGCTGATGGTTTGCAGAGATGTGAAGGGTGATGAATATGTATAGTTTTCGGTAGCTAGCGGACACACTGAAGGGTACGACTGCGAGCAATGAACGGCAGCAGTATCGAGCAAGGACGTGTGAACAGAGAGTATCTTATCAAAAAACGTGATTGCAGAGCGAATTGGACCAGCCAATTGAAGTTCAAGGGGAAGAACAAGAATCAACACGAGTTTGCAGATTGATGGCGACAGCTCATACACAAGGCGATCGAGAATAGAGCGTAGCTTGGACAGCGCCTATATATCCGTTCGCCTCGTCCACCAGCTTGAAGAGGGAATCGAGGGGCAAGTCTGTGCGGAGGGAAGGCGCGACCAATGAAAGTGGGTATTCATGCTAAGCGCTGAGACGGAGTGATAGACTTGACGGCTTGCAGCGGGCTTCAGGTTGATCACAGCCATCATCTCCAATCGTTCTACTCGGCATGTCCGTTGACCCAACTTTGAACAAGGATGTGCGATGGCTGCAGAAAGATGATGCCCTCGCAGCTTTCGTATGAAATCGACATGCAAGTCGCTTCTTGGAAGTACATCATTGTCAAACGGTTCTCGAACCTAGCGATCATGGAAAACATGGTGACCTAAAGTACTTATTCGTAGCATTTTTCCATTTTCCAATGAGGGGATTGATCCCGAGCACGGCCAGCTACTGCGCACGAGCCTAACCAGAAAGTAGGTTGGCCTGAAGCTAGGATGTTGTCGTCGATGCACAGGATATCGGTGTGCCCCGATTGTTGTAGAAATGCAGGGGCCAAACCGGGTTCATTGCAAGGAGCCGTTAAAGACGGTAACACAAGAGAATATACATTATCTAAGAACATAAGAGAGCATCTGTCTGAGTGAGCGAAGACGTTAAGCTTGCGAGTGCACCACTGTGCTAGAAGATGCGCTCAGTGGACGAATATATTAGACTTGGTGGAGCGCTCAGGGGTTGGGTACTACTTTATGTAGAGCCTCAGCTGAATGCTTGAAACGCTAAACTAACGTATATGATTTGATGTGTCCAATCTCTTGGCTTGTTGGTACTACGGACTTCGATCCTGGTCATCTTGTCGGTGAGGGATGCGGCTGAACATGTCTGAAGCTTTGGGGCTCCTAGTTTCCCGTCTCCAACGACTTTGAGCGTTATCCCACAGAACAAGCATCAATAATTCCAGGTTGTTTAAGCAAGGCTTGCTGCAGAAGCCGTCATAACCTTATGAACATAATAACTTCAGGATCCAAGTTGGTCTAGTTTGCTATCCCATGCGCCAGCAGGGTGCCATTTCAAGGGACCAAGAAAGAGCACTCAATTTGGTAATACCAAATGAAAAAAGGGTATCAACGGAATGATGATGGACTGATCGACCATCAACGATCCATTGCGAAGGAGGCAGACAACTGGAGTATATCTGAGACTTATTATATACGACCCTCGTAGAGGTACCCCAGCAGGTAAGGAGAGATACGTCCAGAGCAGGGTTTTGGTGACTGCTCGCCAAGACATTGGCATTCAAAACACAGGAAGCATGCGTCGAATGAGGCGGTCGATGATTTGTTCATTCCCAAGCTCTCTCACCACGTCAATACAATGCTCGAAAATGGTCAATCATATACAAGCCTACGTCAAGAGACCCCGTCGTGCGTTGCACTCATGGCGGTCGCCATCGACTTACTCTTACCAACGGTTTCCCGGCCGAGCCATCGTGGTATTATGTACCGCCTCGATTGGCTTTGGCTTGGGATACCATCATTTCGGTGCTCAGAATGCGTTAGTTTTGGAAGCCAGTGATAGCTTTCGAACACGAATGCTCCAGGAAGGAGGATCAGACATCAAAACACTAACCCCTTGGATCCCCTACACAATGGAAGACGTTGATGAGTACCTGCGAACTCGAGAGTCCATTTACGTGCCGCGACCTTCTTGGGGAGTCCTTCGCGCAGACGTCACCCAGCTCGAAGGCAATTCTCCGATTGAAGATTCGATCTGCCATCTTGCTAAACAGTTCGATTCTAGAGGTAGACGTTGGCTATATCTTGGCGTTTTCGACGGTCATGAGTGAGTCATGTATTCATCTCGTATAACATATTGAACTCACATGTATAGGGGAGTAGAGACTGCTATCGTGCTACGAGAATGGTTGCCTAGATATGTTTATTATGCCTTAGAAGATGCTCGAAATCGATTACACCCTGTGCCTGAGTCACAGAGCGCCGAAGCGGCCGACGACTTGACTTCGGGCGAGATCGACCAGGCCATAAGAGACGCCTTTATGCTCCTCGACCGTGACATGATCGAGGGAGGCGCGGAAGCTATCGACGGGTACCGCTTCCTAAATGACGCCATGACCGAAATCGCGCCGAGTTACTCAGGCTCATGCGCTCTCTTAACGCTCTACGACCCGGAAAGGCAAAGGCTCAAAGTTGCTTGCACCGGAGATTCTCGCGCAGTATTAGGCCGGCGCAATGCAGCTGGGGAGTGGGAAGCACAGGCACTCTCCGTAGATCAGACTGGCTACAATGAGGATGAGGCTTCCAGGATAAGCAGGGAGCACCCTGGAGAGCCGGATGTCATCAAAGACGGCAGAGTTCTAGGGATGGCTCTAACCCGAGCATTTGGCGATGGTATTTGGAAGGTATGGACGGTGCCGGAAGATGACTCGATGACAGACTAAGCTCCCCGTATAGTGGTCTAAAGACATCCAAAAGAAAGCTAAAGAGAGATTCTTCGGCCATCGGCTTCGTTCAGGCTTGGAAACGCCTCCCTATCTGACCGCAGAACCTGTGATCACGACTACTCAAATATCTCCGGAAAGCGGCGATTTCCTCATCATGGCTTCAGATGGCTTATGGGATTTTTTGACCAACGAGCAGGCAGTCGCCCTCATTGGGAAGTGGCTAAAAGTGAACGATCCCTCGACTGTCCCGTCACCCGACTCTCAAACGCCACTTCACGACGAGCAACAGATTCAGGAGGACCGCCGAAGGGAGTCACGGCGAGCAGGAAAGCCGCCTACCAAGGCAGCTTATACTGGTGTAGCCTATGTTGACGAGAAAAACTTTGTGGTCAAGGACGAGAATGCTGCGACACATCTCGCGCGGAACGCACTCGGAGGGGGCAATGAGGATTTACTACGTGGACTGTTGACAGTTCCTCCTCCATATTCGAGAAATCTGAGGCAAGTATCGATATTTTCCTTTGACCACCTTAGTGGATGGGCCCCTTGAGCGACAACTGCGAAGCTACAGAAAGCGGGTAACACTGAGTGTTCCTACCTGGCTTTGATGAAGCTCGTTCAGCTCAGCAGTTCCAACACTCTGCTGGCACTTGAGCTGGCATTCTATGCCTTGGTTCCCTGTTTTTCGGACGTCCACCCTTTTATCCATCCGCTCATTGTCGGTTCATCAGTACCTCTTTTCTACTCAGGGCCGAAACACGAAACACAATGCACATCTGCTCACCCACGCATGGGATACCCTAACAGCAATTGGATCCGGCTAACGTCCACTGCTATGCATAGGGACGACATCACCATTCAAGTTGTTTTCTTCGGCGAGAAAGAATACCCCGACGACGACCCCAAAGACCAAGTCACCCTTGACCTAGAGGAATAGAGCGCATCGGTAGATGTTTTGAATAAGCGGATACCCCTATATTAGAACTTACCACCAGAGATTTCGTCGAAAATATATTCCATCCCATAGCAGCCATTCCATGGCGAAGTGCCGACTCTCCGCGGCTCGAGGTACGATTTCTTTTTCGAGAATTGTCGCCCTCCACCCGCAAGTCGCATCTCAAACCTCCACACCCGATCGCTACCATTTCGCGCGCCTCCAGCCACAAGACCTCACAACCAGCAGACCTATACCCGCCACCCCACCTCCACAACTTCTGTTCCCCGCACAGAACCCCATTTTATAAAGCCCACCGCAAACCCCTGCAGCCTCCCCACCATCCAGCCATTCCTCTCCCCACGATCTTCCCATCACTAGCTCTCGCCCCCATCCACCTTCACAACAATGCTCCACCTCTTCTCCCTCCTCCCCCTCCTCACCCCCTCCCTCTCCACCCTCCATCCCCCCTTCCTCGACCCAGGCCTCACCTACGACATCTTCCCCCCCGCCGCCCCACAAGTCTCCCTCCTCCCCCTCCCTGTCTCCCTCCCC
>JAABUQ010003337.1_pt1 | contig 29673 bp, 21 predicted proteins | sample 5560001 | NCBI WGS metagenome assembly JAABUQ01 (sample SAMN10711888, study PRJNA513371) | rock metagenome | isolation source: Antarctica rocks | place: Antarctica: Victoria Land, Finger Mt nord | collected 2015-12-18 | reverse complement strand
GCCGTCCCCGGGCCGCTCGTCGAGGGATCGGAGCTCGCGGAGCGCCGTCGCGGTGCCCGCGACGGCGGCGACGCCCGCGATCGCGGCGAGCGACCGGAGGGCCGCCTCGCCGTCACCGAAAGCCCGTGACCAGAGCTGGAGGATCAGGTACGACAGAGGCGGGTGGACGGCGTGGTCCTCGGCGCTGCGCCGGAGGACCTCCGACGCGGGCATGTTCAGGAAGCTCGCGGTGATCGCCTCGTCAAAGTTCAGGCTCCGGGCGCCGAGGCCCTGGAACCGCGCCGCGGCGGCGACCATAAGGATCGCCAGGAGCACGACAGCCCCACGAATCCGTTCACGGTTCATGACGCCTCCCGACGAGTCGAGATGTCAGGAGCCAGGGCCCGCCGGGGCTGTCCGGGGGCTCGCCGTCGGCGGTAGTGCTCGACGACAACCGGGCCCTCAAGATAGTAGTCCTGCTCGAAGAACCAGATGCCGACGCGTTCCCAGGACTGCCCTGCCGGGAACGGCGTCAGGTCCCCCGGGGTGTTCGATTTCCCCGTGACCAGCCAGAGGCCCGGGGTCTCCGACGCTTCCAGGTCCGCGACGGTCACGAGCTGCTCCTCGCGCAACCTCTCCGAACCGCGCCGCTGGGCCTCCCGGCCCGGCACGTCGACGAGCATCCGGGCCTCCGCCCGTCCCCTCGCATAGTGCTGCAGCCCGCAGAAGGCGTAGGGGCTGTTGGAAACGACGGGCTCGTCGGCCCCGCGGAGCTCGAGGATCGCCCGGACGGCCTGCCGCATCCCCGGCCTCGCGCCGGGCCCGAGGTCGTCCCATGCGGCGGCGAGCGCGAGCGCGGAGGCGGCGACGAGCCACGCGGCGGCGACCCGGCGCGGCGCGGCCTGCGGGATGGCGGCGGCGGCGGCGGCGAGCCCGCCGAGCCACGACGCCTGCGCGAACATCAGGTATCTCGCCATGACGACGCTCCGGTCGGATCGGATCGAGAAGGCGGCGAGGGCGAGGACGGGGAGGAGCCCGGTGGCGGCGAGGAACCTGCCGCGCCAGCCGCCCTTGATGCCGAGCGCGAGCAGCGCCGCGGCGGGGAGCAGCGGCGCCCACGAGGCCAGGTCCCCGGGCGCGGGGGCGGCCGTCTGGTGAGTGGCCCCGAAGGCCAGGCTCGCCTGGGCGAGCGCACCCGCCGGCGTGATCGGGTCGTGGAAGTCGTCCAGGACCGTCCGCACGTGGCGGCACAGGGTCCCCGCGTACGGGAGGACATACCCGAGGACGAGGATGGCGAGGGCGGCGGCGGCGCCCCGTGCGGCTCGGGGGGATTCGCGACGCCTCGCGGCCAGCGCCGCGGCGGCGAAGGCGGCCAGCGCCGCGGCGGAGAGGGCGGCGACGTGGTGGACGTAGGCGGCGGCGAGGGCCAGCGCCGCGGCGGCGACCCAGGACCGGGGCCCCGCGCCGCGGAGGGCCCTGGCCAGGGCGAGCGCGGCCCAGGCGAGCAGCGCGGCGGCGAGGGAGTAGCCGCGGACCTGGCGCGCGAGGTGGACCTGGAGGGGGCTGAGCGCCAGCAGCGCGGCGGCGAGGGCCGGCGCGGGGTCGCGGGCCGTCGGTCGGCCGTCCCCGGGCCGCTCGTCGAGGGATCGGAGCTCGCGGAGCGCCGTCGCGGTGCCCGCGACGGCGGCGACGCCCGCGATCGCGGCGAGCGACCGGAGGGCCGCCTCGCCGTCACCGAACAGCGCGGCCCAGCCCTTGAGCGCGAGGAAGTAGAGCGGTGGGTGGACGGCGTGGTCCTCGGCGCTGCGGCGGAGAATCTCCGGGGCCGACAGATCCAGGAAGCAAGACGAATCGGCCTCGTTATACCAGAGGCTCCTGGCGCCGAGGTTCTGGAACCTCAGGCAGGCCGCCAGGGCCAGGATCAAGATCAGGGCGATCGTGTCGCGGCGACCCATCGGGATGCGGCCCCCTCTCATGAGGCTTCCCACGCGTCGGTCGTCAGTCGCCCAGGTCCGAGACGATCCGGACGACGGCCGAGTCCTTGAGGTGGAGGATCAGTGGAGTGTTGACGTGGTAGGTGCGCCCCCCGTCGAGGCTCGCGGAGAGCCAGGGGTCCGCCGCGTCGGTCGTCGGCTCGCCGCGGGGTGGGAGCTCGACTAGGGCGATCCGCGTGGAGCCGGGGACCGACGCCAGGTCGCGAGCCTTCCTCCGGAGGCGGGGGCGGATCTCCTCGCAGGCCGGGCAACCGTGGCGGTGGAAGACGACGTACCATTCGCCTCGCCTCAGGTCGTCCCCGCGGTCGATCCGGTCGAGCAGGGGGAGGGGGGCGCCGATCCATCGCTCGGGCCGGAGCACGACTGTGCCGCCGCCGAAGACATCCCCCTCCGGGGTCTGCGTGGCCGCTCCCTGGCGTGCCAGGGCCATGAGGCTGGGGGTCAGGGCCGTCGCCGGCAGCAGGAGGACGTAGGCGAGGCGACGGGCGGCCTTCAGGCGCGACTCGCGGTCGCGGGGCGAGGGATAGGCGAGCGCGACGGCCGCCCCGACGTCGAGGGCGAGCGTCAGGCGAGGGTCGACGCGGACGCGGCCGAAGCAGCCGCACGACTCCTCCGCGGCGGCGACCTTCGCCGCGGCGACGCAGGCGAAGCCGGCGAACGCGAGGGCTGCCGCCCACCGGGACAGCCGAGGATGGACGCCCGAGACGAGCCAGAGGCCGAGGGCGGATTCCAGGGCGACGCCGCCGGCGGTCGCCCATCGCGCGGGCGACGCGGCGGTAGCGACGCCCGCTAGCTCGCGGGCTTTGAGCGTCGCGGCGGTCAGCAGGATCAGGCCGCAGGCGACGCGGGCCGCGACGTGGCCGATAGCCTCCGACGATCCCTCCGGGCGTGATGGCCGCATGGCGAGGGTCTCCGTCTTGGGGACGCGGTGCCGGTCCCGGGGGCCCGAGCCCCCGGCGGGCGTCCCGCCGGGTGGGCCTCCGTCAACGGGGCCTCGCGATCATGCCTTGCCCTTCCAGAACGCCCGCCACGCGGCACCGCCGGCGACGACCAGGAGGAGGACCGAGCTCACGCCGAGGAAGGTGCCCCCCTTGCGGAACCGCTCGGCGGGCGCGAGCTCCGCGGGCGTCGAACTCGCGACGACGCGGTGGCCGTCCCACATGAAGGTCCCGTTCTCCGAGGGGGTCGGGAGGACCCGCTTGCCCACCGGGACCTCCATCCCCGCGAGCGTGAAGACGGCCGGGTCGATCGGCTGGTTGAACGTCGCGGAGGTGACGAGGACGTCCTGCTCTCGGGTGACCTTGCCCCCCTCGACGCGGCGGTAGTGGCAGGTCCTGGGGTACCAGATGCCGGGGCCCTCGATCCGCTCCAGCTCGGACTCGACGCTGTCGACGATGGCCGAGTCGTCGGAGCCCGACCGCCTCTCGGAGCGGACCACCCCCATGCCCTTGGCCGGGGCGATCCAGAGGCGGAGTCGTCCCTTCCCGGGGCCCCCGGACGCCCCCCGCGAGACGACGTAGCAGTCCTGCCCCTTGTAGGCCTCGCGGGAGACCGACCGCGGCTCGGTGCCGCTGCCGACGACCAGCGCGTTGAGACGGAAGTAGACGAGCATCGCGACGTCGGTGGGGGCAATCCCGAGCAGGCGGGGATCGCTGACGCTGTGTGTCTCCCTGTCGTTGGTGAAGGATCGGAGGTCGACGAGGTTGATCGCCATCGAATGGCCGCCGCCGATGGGCTCGTCGTTGTAGTAGATGAACGACTTGTCGTTGAAGCAATTGATCTCGCGGGCGGGGGCGTCCCGTTCGTCGGACTTCTGGCCATCGAGCCGGGTAACGTCGCCCCGGATCTTCCTGCCGTCAAAGTAGATCGACCTGCGAGTTTTGATGGATCTCTCGCCGATGCGGATGCTCGACTCGAGCTCGATGTGCCCGCGGGCGAGCGCGGCCCTCTGGGCGACAACCCGGTCTTCGAGCGTCCTGGCGTCGGGGATCGGCGCGGCCGTCCCTTGGGACGCGACGGCGGACACGGCTAGGAGCAGGGCGGGAAGCATGGTCATCCTCCTTCGTGTTGGGTTCCGGTACGGCGACGGGGATCGACGTGCGACGACGCGTCGCCTCGGCCTTCGGCCCGACATCCCGAGTCCGGCCGCCCCATCACCCTCGCCGGACTACACACGCCTGTCTTGCGGATCTAACAGCCGGACCGCCGGGACGCGGCGGGCCGGCCGGATGCGGGCGATAGAAAACCTTCACATCGGCATCTGACCGCACTGGTTCCCCCGCTTGACGACCAGGGACGACTGCTGGGCCGTGTTCGGGTCGCCCACGCAGCCCAGATCAGCGTTGAAGATGCACGGCCGGGTCGTCTTGCAAAGGGCGGTCGTGGTGTCGTCGATGCACTCGGTCTGCTGGTTGGGGTTGGAGCGGCACGAGAACATCCCGGTGCTCAGGGTGTCGACCGAGCCGCTGCAGTTGACGCCGCCGGGCTGCTGGTTCACGATACAGGTGGTGGCGGTGACCGGGCAGGTCGAGTTGTTGGGGGTGTTCTGGGGGCAGCCCTGCTGGGCATACGAGGCCGTCCGCAGGATCAGCGGGGCGCCGAGCGCCACGGCCGCCAGGAGGACCTTCGAGGCCAGGGGACGCGCGACGGTCATGCGGCGATTCATTGAGGCTCTCCGTGTCGATCGAAACAGGTGGCTATGCCCGAAGCACGATGCGAGGGGCCGAACTTGGGGAGGGAATGGGGGGCGTCGTCAACGCCGCGGCGGGCCCTCCGCGGCCAGGCGCGGGTGGCCCGGACGCTCGACGAAGAGGGGGACCCGACAGAGGGGGGCCGAGGCGCTGCTCGTCCGGACCAGGAGCTCGGCGTCCGGGTGGTCGCCGGGGCGGTCGGTGACGTCCTCGGACCAGCGGGCCGGGTCGAACCGGACCGCGACGGTCGCGTTGTCGGCGCCGAGGACGGCGCGGAACGCGGGATGAGTGCAGGAGGATCCGGTGAGCGCGAGGGCCGGGAGCCGCCTCGGGACGAACCTCACGACCCGCTCGGCCGGGCGGCCCTCGCCGTAGACCAGGTCGGGCGCCTCGACGTCGTAGTCGGGGACGACGTCGGCCTTGATCTTCAGCGGCACGGCCTCACGGGAGCCGTCCCCGCGAATGTAGACGACCAGGATCTCGGTCGCCGTCCGGCCCCGGCGAGCCCGGGTCTCCCAGCGCGTCTTCAGGGTGGCCGTCTCGCCGGGGGTGAGCAACCCCTTCGAGATCTCGGGGCTCAGGCAGTCGCATCCCTTGACGACGTCGACGACCTTGATGGGGCCCCGGCAGCGGTTCACGAGCCGGAACTCGACCTCGGCGGTGACCCCCTGGCCGAGCTCGCCGAGGTCCCTCTCGGGGGCCTCGGCGACCAGGGCATCGGGGGCCGCGGGGGTCGCCAGGTAGGCGCAGGCGATCGACGCGGCGAGGGCGAATCCGCCCACGGCATGGGTCGGGAGTCGGGGCACGCTGGTGTCTCCTAGGGAGGGGCGTCGGGCCCCGACCGGGATGGCCGGGCACCCGGCCCCGGCCGGGGGGTGGATGGCCGCGGGCGGGATTCCTTGGCCCGCGGGCGGCCTCGTCGTTCAGCTCGTCGGCCCGGGGGCGGGCCGCGATGGCCGGACCGGCATCCGGCGTCTGGGTCGGTCGGATCGACGTGTCAGCCAAAAAGCACGCGCCGTGCCGTCGGGTCGCTCTACCCCGAGATCCTGTATCAAGGCATAATAAGGCAATAGGTTAGGTCCGGGCGATCGGGATTAGGTCGGTCCGTGGAGCCTGCCGGGCGCTGGTCGCCCTGCGGCCACCCCGGTCGCGTCGCGACCGGGGTGGCCGCAGGGGCACCCGGCCTACGGGTGTGCTAGATTAGATGTCCGGGGGCGGCCCGTCCGGGCCCGCACGGGGCGGCGGGGCCCGGGGCGTCCGCGGGAAATGCTGTAAGGATCTCGTCTCGTGCTTGTGTCATGCCCGGGGGGTGCCCGATGGACCACGCGACCGAGACGCGACTCAGTCTGATCCTGCGGCTTCGCGACCACCAGGACGAACTCGCCTGGTCGGAATTCGCGGAGATCTATACGCCCCTGGTGTACGGCCTGGCGCGGAGGCTCGGGCTCCAGGACGCCGACGCGACGGACCTAGTCCAGGAGGTCTGGCGCGCCGTCGCCGGGGCGGTCGGCCGGTACGACACCGACCCGCGCCGCGGGTCGTTCCGGGGCTGGCTGTTCCGGATCGCCCGGAACCTCACGATCAACTCCCTGGCCGCTCGCCGGAGGCATCCCAGGGGGATCGGTGGGAGCGACGCCCGATGGGCCCTAGAGCAGCAGCCCGCGTCGTCGGGCGAGGACTCGGAGCTGTTCGACTCGGAATGCCGGCGTCGCCTCTTCGAATGGGCCCTCGGGCAGGTCCGGGGAGAGTTCCGCGACGCGACCTGGCAGGCGTTCTGGCGGACCGGCGTCCTCGACGAGAAGCCGACGGACGTCGCCGAGTCGCTCGGGCTGACCGTCGGCGCCGTCTACGTCTATAAGAACCGGGTCTTGTCCCGGATCCGGCGCAAGGTCGAGGAAGTCCAGGGGGCCGATTGACCCGCGGGTGGGGGACTGAGCCATGACGACCCATCGATCTTGCGGCGACCCGGCGCGACTCCGGGCGCTCCTGGAAGACGACCTGGGCCCGGAGGAGCAGGCCGAGCTGACCGAGCACCTCGACGCCTGCGAGTCCTGCCGCGAGCTGCTCGACCGTCTCGCTGGCGAGACCGAGGCCTGGGCCGAGGTGCGACGCGCCGCGGCCGACGCCGCGTCGGCCGGGCGGGCGGGGCCCGGGGGCGTCCCCTTCGGGCCGGCGTGGGGGCCAGGACCGCTCGGTCGGTTCGGCCCGTACGAGGTGCTCGATGTCCTCGGTCGGGGCGGGATGGGGGTCGTGCTCAGGGCGTTCGACCCGTCGCTCCACCGCGTCGTGGCGATCAAGGTGATGGCGGCGCACCTCTCGGGCTCCACCGCGGCGCGCCTCCGGTTCGCCCGCGAGGCCCGCGCCGCCGCGGCGGTCGTCCACGACCACGTCGTGACGATCCACGCCGTCGACGAGGCCGACGGCCTCCCCTATATCGTGATGCAGTACGTGGCGGGGAAGTCGCTCCAGGAGCGGATCGACCAGTCCGGGGCGCTGGAGGTATCCGAGATCCTCCGGATCGGGATGCAGATCGCCTCGGGGCTCGCCACGGCCCACGCCCAGGGACTCGTCCACCGCGACATCAAGCCGGCGAATATCTTGCTGGAGAACGGCGTCGAGCGGGTCAAGATCACCGACTTCGGGCTCGCCCGCGCCGCCGACGACGCGAGCCTGACCCGGAGCGGGGTCGTGGCGGGGACGCCCCAGTACATGGCGCCGGAGCAGGCCCGGGGCGAGCCGGTGGACCACCGCGCCGACCTCTTCAGCCTGGGCAGCGTCCTGTACGCGATGTGCACCGGGCGGTCGCCGTTCCGCGCCGAGTCGTCGCTAGCCGTGCTCCGGCAGGTCTGCGACGCGTCGGCGCCGCCGATCTGCGGCCTCAACCCCGCCGTGCCCTCGTGGCTCGTCGAGATCGTCGCGCGGCTGCACGCGAAGGAGCCCGCCGGGCGGTACGGCTCCGCAGCCGAGGTGGCCGGGCTGCTCGGCGGCCACCTCGCACGGGTCGCGGGGGCCTCGGGCATGCCCGGGGCGGGGCCGGCCCCCCCGCCGACGCCGCGACTCGCCCCGGGGCGGCGCCGGGTCCTCGTCGTGGCCGTCATCGCGGCCGCCCTGGCGTTCGGGCTCGGTGTGGCGCAGGCCTCGGGCGTCGCCCGGCTCTCCGGGATGCTCGCCACCGTCATTGAGCTCGCCATCCCCGGCGGGACCCTCGTGGTCGAGGTCGACGACCCCGGGGTGCGCGTGGTCCTCGACGGGGGCCCCGTCGCGATCGACGGGGCCGGGATCCGCGAGCTCCGGCTCCGCCCGGGGCCACACCGGCTCCGGCCCGAGAAGGGGGGCATCGCCGGCGCGGACGAGGTCGTGACGGTCCGCCGCGGCGGACGCGATACGGTCCGGATCAGGTTCAAGGCCGACGCGACGGCCTCCCCGGCCCGCGGCGGCATGGCGAGGCCGGCCCCGGGCCTCCGCGCCGAGCTCGCCGCCGGCTCTGGGTGCGTGGCCTACTCGCCCGACGGCCGCCACGTCGCCGCGGCCGACGAGCTCGCGTCGCGCCTGGCCCTGTACGACACGGCGAACGAAGCGGGCGTCGGGTACACGATCCCGATGGGCCCGATCGGGGCCCTGGCGTTCTCGGCCGACGGCCGGACGCTGGCGACAGGGCATGGCGACGGCTCGGCGCGCCTCTGGGACGTGGCCTCGCTCCTGGCCAGCCGCGGCGACCCGGCAACCCCCGAGCCGCGGGCGTCGGTCGTCGGGCCGGGGGGCCCGGTCGGCGCGCTGGCCGCGTCTCGCGACGGCCGATTTCTCGCGATCGGCGGCGACAACGCCGGCGTCACGCTGGCGGACCCGGCCACCGGGAAGACACTCCTCTGCCTGGCCCTCGCCACGGACGGACGGCACGTGCGGCGCCTTGCATTCTCACCCGACTCCGGCACCCTGGCCGCCGCGGTCGAGGGCGTCGAGGGCGCGGGGGTCGTCTTGTGGGATGCGCCCTCGGCGCGCGATGGCGAGGAGCCCCCGTGCCTGGTCGCCCGCCGCCTCTCCCCCACGTCGACCGTCACGGCCCTCAGCCTGGCGTTCTCCCCAGACTCGCGCACGCTGGCCGTGGGCAACGGCGGCGTCATCCTCTGGGACCTCGCCGCCGGGCGGCCGACGCGGGCATACTCCTTCCCGTCGCGCGCCGAGTCGCTCGCCTTCGCGCCCGACGGACGGACGCTGGCCGTCGGGCGCCTCGACGGCGTGGCGGCGATCTGGGACCCGTCCGCGGGCAAGGAGCTTTTGACCTTCAGCCCCTACGAGGGCGCGACGGTCACCGGCGTGGCGTACGCCCCCGACGGCCGCACCCTGGCGACCTCGGGGCGCGACCGCGCCGCCCGCCTCTGGGATCCTTCCGTCGCGCCCCCCCGCTAATCCCCGATCGGGGCGGCGATCCTCCCGGCCCTGGCCGTCGCGCGACCGGCCTGGACGCCGGGCGACCAGGTCCGCCTGGATGGGCCGCGGCCCCGGGCGAGGACGACCCCACAGGCCGTGGACGGAAGCCCCTTTGTCCGGGTGGGTTCGAGGAACCTCGGGACCATCGTCTCCCGCGACGACCGATGCGGCACCCGGATTGTAATGCATAGGCATCGACGATCCGACGACGAGGCGTGCCCGGGCGGGCCGCGGCGTCCCGACGTGGAGCACCGGCCGCGGGCCTCCCGCCGGGCCGGGACAGGTCGAAGCCCGGGCGGGGCGAGGCCCCGTCGATCGGGCCGCCGGCCGCGGGGAGGACTCCCGCCTGGAAGACCGTGTAAGGATCGGCCTCCTCGATTGTGTTCATCCCCGTTGTGGTCGCTCGGGCGGCAATGCCGCGGGCGAGGCGACGGGAGCTGCGGGCCGTCGGCGCCGCGCGACGATCGTGCGACGGTCCGATGGGATGAGCCGTGCCGCCCCGACCGGCGGCAGAGAGCCCAGGGGCGAGCGGATCGCGAGCGTCCCGGGGGCGACGTCGTGTGGACCCGGCGGGTGGTGGCGGGGGAAGTTTGCGCCGATCGGACGGACGAACCCTGGAGGATGAGAACCCATGGTCAAACTGCTGATGATCGGGATCGACGCCCTCGGTCTGGCCTGCCGGTCCGGGGAGTTGGGGCCCCCGGTCGACTTCCGCTCGACGCGGACCGCCCAGGAGGGCCTCGGTCTGATCGCGCCCTGGCGTCCCGACCTCGTTGTGCTCGGCCCGCATCCGCCCGACGAGTGTGGCCCCGAGGTCCTCCGGCAACTCCGCCGGGACTACCCGGAGATCCCTGTCGTCGCGGTCACGCCCCCCGGGGAGACCGAGCCGGTTATCGAAGCGATCAAGCTCGGCGCCTACGACGCAGTCTGTGAGCCGGTCGAAGCCGACGACCTAGCACGCCTGATCACGCAGGTCCTCGAGGCGAGGCATGCCGCCCGCGCCGAGGCCCGGACGCCGCCGGCGAGGATCGAGGTCGGCGGCGACGACGCCCTCGTCGGCCGGTGTCCGGCGATGCAGGGCGTGTACAAGGCCATCGGCCGCGCGTGTCGCCAGGACGTTATCGTCCTCATCCTTGGCGAGAGCGGCACGGGCAAGGAGCTCGTCGCCAGGGCGATCCACCGGCACGGGCGCCGTTGCCACGGGCCGTTCCTGCCGATCAATTCCGCGGCGATCCCCGAGCCGCTGCTGGAGAGCGAGCTGTTCGGCCACGAACGCGGGGCGTTCACCGGAGCCTCGACCCAACGCGCCGGCAAGTTCGAACTGTGCGACTCCGGCGTCCTGTTCCTCGACGAGGTGGGAGACATGAGCACGCTGACACAGACCAAGCTCCTCCGCGTCGTCCAGGATCAGCGGTTCGAGCGGGTCGGCGGAAACGAGACGGTCCAGGCCGACGTCCAGCTCATCGCGGCGACGAACCGCGATCTCCGTGGCCTGGTCAAGTCCGGCGGGTTCCGCGGCGACCTCTTCTACCGGCTGAACGTCTTCACGATCGAGCTCCCCCCGCTGCGGGAGCGGGGCCACGACCTGGCGCTCATCGCGAGGCATTTCCTCGAGAAGTTCGCGCGGGCAACGGGAGGGACCCCCAGGGAGATGTCCCGCGAGGTCTTCGAGGTACTGTCGAGGCATTCCTGGCCGGGGAACCTGAGGGAGCTCCAGGGCGTGCTCAGGCAGGCGGCCATCCAAGCGAAGGACGAGGTGATCATGCCGGGGGACGTCCCGGCCTACCTGACCAGGGCCGCGCCCCCGCAGGCCCCGCGGCCCGACGCCACGCCGGACTGGAAGAGCTTCGTCCGCGACCGCGTCCGGGATGGTTCGAACAACCTCTATGCCGAGTCGCTGGCCTACCTCGAGCGCGAGCTGATCACGCGGGTGCTCCGCAAGACCGCCGGCAACCAGTCCCGCGCAGCGAAGATCCTCGGCATCACCCGGGGATGCTTGCGCAGCAAGGTGCGGGCTCTCGGACTTTCGATCGGCAGCGTCGTGATCGAGCCCGAGTCGACCGCCTACGGCCGCGAGGCGCCGCCCGGGCCCGTCGACGCCGGGGAGGCTCGCGACGCGGCAATCGGCGCGGGCCCCCCGTTCGAGAATCATCGGCCGTTCTCAACCGAACCTTCGAGAGCAGGATCATGGACCCCATCCCCGAATGGGAACGTTTCGTCGATGATCGGCTGAAGGCCGGCTCTCGCAACCTCTACGGCGAGGCGAAGGCCGCGATGTCCCGCGAGCTCGTGGGCCGGGTCCTGCGCTGCGTCCAGGGGGACCGGGCCCGCGCCGCCGAGATCCTCGGGGTCTCGATCGAGCGGCTCGGCGAGCTAGAGTCCGAGGCCCCCAGGGGCCTCGATTGACGGTCGCCGCCCCCAGCGCGACCGTGGAGCCCATCTTCCCTCACAAGGCAACGCCTGCGGAGCCCGCGCGATGGACTCGACCCGGCCGTTCGAGACCCTGTCGGTCGTGATCCCGGCCTACAACGAGGCCGGTCGGCTCCCCAGGTTCCTAGCCGGGCTCCGCGAGCACTTCGCGCTCGATCCATGCCCGGGGGGATGCGAGGTCATCGTCGTCGACGACGGAAGCCGCGACGGCACGGGCGACGTCGTCCGGGGACTGGCCCGGGGCTGGCCCGAGCTCGAGCTCATCCGCCATCGGCGGAACCGGGGGAAAGGGGCCGCGCTCCGGACGGGGATGGCGGCGGCGACGGGGGACGCCATCCTGCTCGTCGATGCCGACGGGGCCGCGGCGACCTCCGAGGCCATGAAGCTCGCCGGGCCGCTCTCCGACGGGATCGACGTCGTCGTGGGGGTCCGGTCCGGCCGGAGACTCTCGAGGGCCGCCTGGCGGTCCCCCCGACGCGCCCTCGGCGGAATGGCCTTCGCATGGTACGTCCGGAGATGCCTCGACCTACCGGTCTCCGACACGCAGTGCGGCTGCAAGCTGCTCCGGAGGACGGTCGCACGGACGGTACTCCCCCTCTGCCGGGAGGAGGGCTACCTCTTCGACCTGGAGATCCTGGCCCAGGCGTACCGGCTGGGATTTTCAATGGCGGAAGTCCCGATCGCCTGGGCCGACGTCCCGGGGTCGAAGGTTCGGCTCCTCCAGGACGCGTTGCGGATGCTCCACGGGCTCGGCCGCGTCCGCCGCTCATCGCGGCGGGGCCCGACGCCGACGCCGGACTTCCCGGGGGCGCCCGCGTCGCGCGATAGAGGCGCCCCTGGAGGGGACGGGGGCCGACAGCTGGTGCTCGCAGAGCAGGCACTGGCCCATAACGACGCCCGGGGGGTCGACGTTGAATCGGTCCTGATAGGGGTCAGGGATCTCGTCCCCTGCGGGGTGTGCGATCAAATGACCAACTCCGGGGTAACGATCGGGCCGGCCGGGCAGGGCCACGGGAGGTCGGGGCCGAGAGGGACGTCGATAGGCGGGCCCCCGGCCCGGGTCGAATCTGCCGTCAGTGTACGGCCGGCGGAGGCACATCGGGACCCGGTGCCGTCCTAAGGTCCCTGACGGCCCCTGGCGGCCCGCCAGGGCGGCCCTGGGTCCCGGACGCCCTCCGGGCCAGGCATCGGGGGCGGGCCGTCCTGGGGCCTCCGGGGCCGTCGGGCCCAGTGTCGGGCGGATCGGCGGCCCACTGTTCGCCCACTGTTCTCAGTGACGAATCACCGGGGGCCCCGAGGCCGTCGGGCCCCGCGTCGTGCGGGGCGGAGGCTCGCTGTTCTCAGCGACGAATCGTCGGGGCCCGGGAGGGGCCGGCGCCATCAGTTAGCAGGTGGAGCCCGGGCCCGATCCCAGCGGCCCGGCGTGAGGGGATGGGCCGGATACAGGGCCCGCCGGCGCTTGAAAAACGCCTCCCAATTCAAGACTTCAAGTCGGCCCCTCGCGCGGGCGGCGGCTCGGCCCCCCGGCCCGGGCCGTCGAGCGTCGGGCGGATCGGCCGGGCCGGGGGGGCGCCCGGCCCCGGGGCGTCCGGGCCGGCCCGCGCCGGCCCGGTCGCGGCGGGGCCCCGGCCCCGCGCGTCACCGGGCCGTGCGGAACGCCGGCGACCGTCGGCCCGATAATACCGGGCGGGGGGCGGACCGCACCGATCGGCGAGGTCCGGCGTCCGGGCCGTCGGCCATCTGACAAGGTCGGGCCCGGCCAACTGACAACACCGCTCGGCCACCTGACATATAAGTCAGACGGCCGATCAACTCAATCGGACAGGGTCCACGAAGGGGTGGACGGCCCATGCGAATCGTCGGCTATTGCCGCGTCTCGACCGAAGGACAGGCCACCGAGGGCGTCAGCCTCGACGCGCAGCGCCGGCGCTTCGAGGGATGGTGCCTCATGCGGGGATACGCCCCCGACCCGGCGGACCTCCACGTCGACGCCGGCCTCTCGGGCAAGCGGGCGGACAACCGCCCGGCGCTGGCCGCGGCCCTCGCCACCGCGTGCGTCCCGGGCGGGATCCTCGTCGTCTACTCGCTCTCGCGGCTCGCCCGGTCGGTCCAGGACACCCTGGCGATCGCCGAGCGGATCCAGCAGGCCGGGGCGGACCTGGTCAGCCTCTCCGAGCAGCTCGACACCACCACCGCCAGCGGCAAGATGCTCTTCCGGCTGCTCGCGGTCCTGGCGGAATTCGAGCGCGACCTGATCTCGGAACGGACCCGATCGGCGCTGGCGCACAAGCGGGCCAAGGGCGAGCGGACGGGTCAGGTCCCCTACGGCCGGCGGCTCGGGGCCGACGGCCGGACCCTCGTCGCCGACGCCGGGGAGGTCGAGGTCCTGGCCCAGATCCGGGCGATGGGCGCCGGGGGCTCGTCGCCGCGGGCGATCGCCGGCGAGCTGACCCGCCGCGGCGTCCCGACCAAGCGGGGCGGCCCGGCGTGGGCGCCCTCCACCGTCAAGCGACTCATCGCCACCACCTGAACGGAGACCACCATGCGGAAGACGATCCGGGCGGCCGGCCCGCCCCCCGGCAAGCACGGCCTCCGGTACCAACTCCGCGAGATCGTCGAGGCGCGCGGCCTCACGGCCTATGCGCTGGGGAAGCGCGCCGGGGTCGACCCGGGCGTGGTCAGCCGATTCCTGACCGGCGAGCGGGACATCCGGCTCGAGACGGCGGACCGGCTGGCGGCGGTGCTCGGCCTCCGCCTGGTCGAGGTCGGGACGAAGGGCAAGGCGGGCCGCCGCGTCCGGCCGGCCGGGCCCGACGGTGACCGGGCCGTCGACGACGGGCCCGCGGACCCCGGGGGGCCGTCGGGGCCCCCCGGGGGGGATGAATTGGCTACGGCCTCAGCCGTGGGAGACGAGCGATAGGCCGCGCGCGAAATCCGACGCAATTCGGGAAGCTTTTTTAAATTCGACATATAAAATTTCGTCGACGATGGAGCGGACGCGAGCCCGCCCCCGGGCTCGCGACCCTAAAGGGGGTAAGGGCGGGCTGGCGATTGATATGTATATTTATGATTATTTATATCTAATAGTCGAATTGGTATTTCCCTTTTCCGGTTGCATTCCGCGTCGCGCCCGCTCAGGCTGATCTCTCGTCGCTCGCAGACTCCCGTCGAGAAATCGACCTCGCCGCCCCCGGCCGGCCCCAAGCACGGGTCGCCGACGCGCGGGACATCCGGGGGGACCGCCTCATGAACGCCGCGGGGAGGCCCGAGCCCGGGCTGACGTCGGTGATCGTGCCCTGCCTCGGCCGGCTCGCGGCGACGCGGCGGTGCCTGACGGCCCTGCTGCGGCACACCCGCCGACCCTGGGAGCTGATCGCCCTGACCCGCGGCGCCGCCGACGCCACCGCCGCCTACCTCGAGGGGGTCCGCGACGCGGCCCAGGGACGGGTCGAGGTCGTCGCCGAGCCGGGGCTGACGCGGCTGCGCTCCGCCTGGCACCGCGGCCTCCGCGAGGCGCGGGGCGACTTCGTGGCGCTGCTCGGCGGCGGGGTCGCGGTGACCGACGCCTGGCTCGACCAGCTCGTCGCCCTGGCGTCGTCCGACCCGGCGATCGGCATGGTGGCGCCGATGAGCAACGCCGCGGCCGCGCCCCAGCTCGTCCCCGAGGCGGGGCGCCCCGGACCGGGCGAGGCGCCCGACCGGTTCGCCGCGCGATGGCGCGACGAGCACCGCGGCCGCTGGCTCGCGGCCGAGGCGCTCTCGGGCCACTGCCTGCTGATCAAGCGGGGGGTCCTCGAGGCGTCCGGGTCGCGGCGCGGCGTCCGCGCCGCCGGGCTCCGGCCCGACCGGCTGTCGCGGCGGGTGCGCCGGGCCGGCTTCGGGCTCGCCGTGGCCTGCGACCTGTACGTGCACCGGGACGACGGGCGCGGTCGCCCGCCGCCCGCATCCGGCGCGACCGGCCCCGCCGACGGGGCGCCGGCGGCCGGCGCGGTCGCCCCCCCCGCGGCGCGGGCGTGCCGGGTGAGCCTCACGATGATCGTCCGCGACGAGGAGGCCAACCTCCCCGCCTGCCTCGACTCGGCCGCCGGACTCTTCGACGAGATCGTCGTCGTCGACACCGGATCGGCCGACCGCACCGCCGACATCGCCCGATCCTACGGCGCCCGCGTCTTCGACTTCGTCTGGGTCGACGACTTCGCCGCGGCGCGCAACGCGGCCCTGGCCCGCGCCACCGGCGACTACGCCTTCTGGCTCGACGCCGACGACCGGGTCGAGCCGACCCAGCGCGACCGGCTCCGCGAGCTGTTCGACGGCCTCCGCTCCCCCGACGCCGCCTACGTCGTCCGCTGCGCCTGCGACCCCGACCCCGCCGGCGGCGGCGCCACGGTCGTCGACCACGTCCGCCTCTTCCCCGCCCGCGAGGACGTCCGCTGGGCCTACCGCGTCCACGAGCAGATCCTCCCGGCGCTGCGCCGCGCCGGAGTCGCCGTCCGCTGGACCGACGCGGTCGTCCGCCACACCGGCTACAACGACCCGGCGCTGCGGGGGCGGAAGCTGGCGCGCGACCGGGCGATCCTCGAGTCCGAGCTCGCCGACCGGCCCGACGACCCGTTCGTCCTCTTCAACCTCGGCGCCCTCGCCATCGAGGCCGACGACCCCCGCCCGGCGCTGGGCTACCTGCGGCGGAGCCTGGCGGGGTCGGCCCCGACCGACTCGATCACCCGCAAGCTCTACGCGCTGATCGCGCGCGGGCACCAGCTCCTGGGCGAGCCCGGGGCGGCGCTGGCCGCGTGCGGGGAGGGGCTCGCGGTCGACCCCGACGACGCCGAGCTGTGGTTCCGCCGCGCCGTCCTGCACCGCCGCGGGGGCGAGCCGGCCGAGGCCGAGGCGTGCTGGCGCCGGGTCCTGACCCTCGCCCGCCCCGAGCGGTTCGGCAGCGTGGACGAGGGGATCTACGGCCAGCTGACGCGGCGGAACCTCGCGGCCCTGGCCGGGGAGCGGGGGGACCGGGCCGAGGCGGCCCTGCAGTGGTCGGGGGTGCTCGCCGAGTGCCCCGGCGACCCCGAGGCGACGGCCGCCCTCGGCCGGCTGTCGAGGCCGCCCCGCGCCGGGGGGGGGCCGCCGTGAGCCCCCCCCGGCTGCTCTTCGCCTCGGTCCACGGCTACGTCGACCCGTCGAGCGGCGCCGCCACCGCCACCCGCGACCTCCTCGAGCTGCTGGCGGCGCGGGGCCACGACTGCCGCGTCCTGTCCGCCGGCGTGCTCGACTACGAGCGGGAGACGGGCCTGGAGGGCGTGCTCGCCGCGCTCGGCGTGCCGTTCCGCCGCGACACGGCCGGGCTGTCCGGCGGCGGCGTCGTCGCGGTCCTCGACCTGACCCTCCGCGGCGTGCGCGCCACCCTGATGCCGACCGCGTCGAGCCGCCCCGACCGCTCGCCCGACCGCGCCGAGTCGCTCGCCTTCCTCGACCTGGCCGACCAGGCGCTGGGGCGGTTCCGGCCGGCGGTCCTCCTGACCTACGGCGGGCACCCGGCCAATCTCGAGCTGATGCGGCGGGCGCGGCGGCAGGGGGTCGCGGTGGTCTTCCACCTGCACAACTTCGCCTACACCGACCGCCGGGCGTTCGTCGACGCCACGGCCGTGCTCGTGCCGACCGAGTACAGCCGCCGGTACCATGCGCGGCTGGGCCAGGAGTGCACCGCGATCGACCTCCCGTCGCACCCCGAGAGGGTCCTGGCGACCGACCCCGAGCCGCGCTACCTGACGTTCGTCAACCCGGTCCCGGCGAAGGGGGTGACGGTCTTCGCGCGGATCGCGACGGAGCTGGGCCGGCTCCGCCCCGACATCCCCCTGCTGGTCGTCGAGGGCCGCGGGACGGTGGACTGGCTGGCGCGGCTGGCGCTGGACCTCTCCGGGCTCGAGACGATGAGCCGGATGGCGAACACCCCCGACCCGCGCGCCTTCTGGCGCGTGACCCGAGCGGCCCTGGTGCCGTCGCTCTGGCGCGAGAACGCGGCCCTGGTGGCGCGGGAGGGGCTGATCAACGGGCTGCCGGTGCTGGCCAGCGACCGGGGGGGCCTGCCGGAGACGCTGGGCGACGCCGGATTCGTCTTCACCGTGCCGGAGCGGTGCCGGCCGGACAACCTCGAGGTGCCGACGGCCCGGGAGGTGGCGCCCTGGGTGGCCGCGATCGGCCGGCTCTGGGACGACCCGGCGTGGGAGGCGTCGCACCGGGCGCGGGCGCTCGCGTCGTCCCGGCGGTGGGAGCCCGACGCCCTGGTGGGGCGCTATCGGGCCTTCTTCGGGTCGCTCGCGGGGGGCGGATGACCGGCGCCGCCCGCGGAAATCCGCCGATTTGCGTACGTGAGTACTTTTGTGAAGATTCGAGATTCCGTGAGAATTCGTTTGCATCGGCGATTTCCGCGGGTGTAGACCTGGAGGGCCCGGGCGGCCCGCCCGGCCCCTCTCCCCCGGACGACCGCGACGGATCGGGCGACCCGCCTCGACGCCCCGCGGGGCCGGGACCCCTATCGCGCCGAGGACAACCCGATGAGCCGGCTCGCCCCCCCCGAGCACGAGTCCGCGCGCCGCGCCCGCGGCGAGGCCGACGCCGCCCGCCTGGTGCCGCTCGCCCAGGCCTACCTGGCCATGCTCCGCCTCGGCATCGTCGCCGGCCCGTCGCTCGACGCGGCGTGGCGGGCCTTCTTCGCGGCCCTCGACCCGACCGTCCTCGCCGTGGCGCGGGCCTGCCGCTGGCCCGAGGCGGACCTCGCCGACGGGGCCCAGGAGGCCTGGATCGTCATCGTCCGGCGGCTGCCCGGCTACCGCCCCGACCCGGCGCGGGGCCCCTTCCGGGCCTGGATCGTCGTGCTGGTCCGCCGGTCGCTGGCCAACGCCCGGCGGGGGCGGGCGGCGCGGCCGCTCGGCCTGCTCGCCGCCGACGCGCTGGCCGGCCTGGCGGCCCGCGAGGAGGGGCCCGCGGCGGTCGCCGAGCGATCCGAGCGGGCCGAGCGGGTGCGGGGGGCGCTCGCCGCGGCCCGCGCCGAGGGCGACCCGGCCGCGGCCCGCGCGGCCCGGCTCTACTGGGCCGAGGGGCGCACGGCCGCGGAGGTCGCCGCCGAGCTGGGCCGGACGCCCGGCCAGGTCTGGAACCTCCTCCGGCGGGCGCGGCACGACCTCGCCACGCGGCTCGCGGCCGAGTCCCCGGCCGATCGATCCCGGCCCGAGGCCTGACCGGCCGGGGGGCGATCCCGGATTTCGCGGGGAATGCGCGCAGGCTTTCGCGTCCCGGCGTGTATCTATTCGCGAGGGCCGCATGACCGCCGCTCTCGACCGGGCCCATGGCCCCACGTCCGCCGCCAGCTCGCGCCATCACATCGCACGCCGCAAGGCCGTCCCGACCCCCGGGCCGCGCCCCGGGGATTCCGCCGAGACGCCCGAGGTACGCACCATGAGCCGCCGCCCCTCGTCCGCCGACCGCCGCGCCCGCCTGGCCCGCCGCATCGAGGCGCTCGAGGCGATGGAGCCGCGGAGCCTGATCACCGAGTCGCTCGGGATCCTCTCGCTCGGCATCGGCGTCGCCGTGGCACCGCCGGCGCTGGCCGGATCCCGGTCGGCCGGCGACCGGGCGCCGGCCCTGCCGGCGCGACCACGGGCCGCCCTCGGGGTCGCGTCGCTGAGGATCGTGCCCGCGTCGGCATCGAGGCTCCCTGTCGTCCCGGCGCCGTCGACCCCGGAGGCCGCGACGACCCCGCCGGCCGTCATGGTCCCCCGGTCCGGCGACTGGCTGAGCCTGGGGCTCGGCACCTCCGCCCCGGCGAAGACGGCCTTCAGGCACTTTGTCGCCCCGCCTCCGACTCCGCAGGGCGGGGGCGGCGTCGGCGGTTCGTCGCACGGCGGCGGCGGGGCGACGGCCCCGCCCCTGATCGCCCCGCTGCGGATCCCGCCGCCCCCGGCACAGGACATCGGCACACCCGCCGCGAACGCCCCGGTCCTCGTCGGGGCCGCGCCGGCGACCGGCTCGACCCCCGCCGCGACGTCCGCCCCGGCGCCCGTCGGCCCGAGCCGCGCGGCGTCCAGCGGCTCGAGTCGCGTCGCGTCCGGCGGCGGGATCGGGACCGGGGTTGGCCTCGGGACGCCCCCCGGGCCCCTGGCAGGCTCGACCGTCCCCCTCGGCCAGTTCACCAACTTCCCGCTCTACACCCTCGACTTCAACAACGGCGTCGTCCTCTTCCCGGGCTTCGCCCAGCTCGCCAACCTCGGCGGCCCGGTCGACCTCCGCGCCCAGGTCCGGGACACCACCGTCTCCTCCTACAGCTGGGACACGACCAACCTCACCGCGACCGGCATCTCGGGCCAGGCGACGTCGCGGCTCCAGTTCACCTGGCCCACCTACAACCCGAACGCGGCCTACACCGCGTCGGCGACCCTCACGGTCACCAACGCCGGCGGCCAGACCGAGGTCCAGACCTATTCGTTCCTCGTGCCCACCGGCTCGGGCCTGGGAGGCAGCGGCGGCGGCACCATCACCTGGCCCGAGTCGCTCGCCCCCGACCTGCTCCGCCCCGCCGCGCCGGCCTTCGCCGGCCATGGTGCCACCGTCGACGCCAACACCGGCGCCCTCGACGTCGTCATCCCCCTGCCGGGCTACAACCCCAACGTCCCGCCCGTCGTCCTGGCCTACGACTCGCTCGCCGCCGACGCCCGGCCGATCGTCGTCGAGCACCACACCCTCGACCCGGCCCTGGCGATCCCCACCCAGGTCAGCGCCCAGATCACATTCAACGGCACCGCCGGCTCGACCTATTACTACAACACGAGCCAGTTCATCCCCGGCGACGTCCAGCAGATCGCCCTGCAGGCCGACGCCACGGCGCTCGCGACCGGCCGCTACGCCTACGCGCTGGCCATCGGCGACGTCCGCACCGCGACGACCACCGCGACCGTCGCCGGCACCGCCACCGTGCTCAACGCGTCGGCCAGCGCCTTCGGGGCCGGCTGGTCGCTCGCCGGCCTCGAGGCGATCACCCCGGCGACCGGCGGCGTGATCCTCGATCTGGGGGGACGCGGTCGGAGCCTCTGGTTCACCGGCGGCGCCAGCGGCGGCGGGGCCTACACCGCCCCCGCCGGCGAGTTCTCGGCCCTGGTCAAGAACTCCGACGGCACGTATGTCCGCACCTTCACCGACGGCACCAAGATCAACTTCGACACCGGCGGCCGCGAGTCGGCGGCGGTCGACCGCAACGGCCTCCGCGTGACCTACGCCTACGACGGCGGCGGCAAGCTCGCGACGATCTCCGACCCCTACGGCAAGGTCACCACCCTCGCCTACGACGGCAGCAGCAAGCTCCAGACCGTCACCGACCCCGCGGGACGCGTCGCGACCTTCACCCACGCGGGGGCGAGCCTGACCGGCGTCACCCTCCCCGACGGCAACGCCTGGTCCTACGCCTACGACGGATCGGGCCGGCTCACCCAGGCGACCGACCCCCGCTCCAAGACCCTCACGGTGACCTACGACGGCGCCGGGCGGGCCTCGGGCACGACCCGCCCCGACGCGACGGCCGAGGCGATCGCGGCCTACCAGGAGCGGGGCTGGGTCGCCCCCGGCGGCGGGACCTCGGGCAGCCCGGCGGCCCCGACGCTGCTGGCCGAGGCCCGCGGCTCGCACACCGACCCCAACGCGCACACCACCGACCTGCGGGCCGACTGGCGGGGCTTGGGCCTGACCAACCAGGCGACCGACCCCGACGGCAACGTCGCCACGTCCGACCGCGACGCCAACGGCCTGGCCACCGTCGCGATCGACCGGGTCGGCCGGATCACAAAATCCGCCTACGACGCCAACGGGAACGTCACCGCGCTGACCTACCCCGACGGGTACGCGGAGCAGTACTCCTACAACGGCTTCGCCGAGGTCACGGCGCACGTCGACCCGAACGTCCACACCACCTCCTACACCTACGACGGCAACGGCAACACCACCGTCGTCCAAGACCCGGTCGGCAACCGGACGACGATGACCTACACGGCGAACGGACGCCTGGCCACCGCCCAGGACGCGCGGTCGAACGTCACCAGCTACCAGTACGACAGCCAGGACCGGCTCACCACCGTCACCTACCCCGGCGGCGCGACGAAGCTCCTGGCCTACGACGCCAAGGGGAACGCGACCACGGTCACGGATGAGCGGAGCAACGTCACCACCTCGAGCTACGACGCGCTGAACCGGACCACCGGGACGACGGACGCGCTGGGCAACCCGACGACCTACGCCTACGACGCCTCGGGCAACCGGACCGCCGTCCAGGCCCCGCTGGCGCGGACGACGACCTCCGCCTACGACGCGATGAATCGGGTCACGACGGTCACCGACCCGCTGGCGCACGCCACCGTCCGGGGCTACGACCCGGCGGGCAACCTCAGGACCGTGACCGACCCGCTCTCCCGCGTCACCACCTTCGCCTACGACCCCGAGGATCGACGCACGGCGGTCATTGATCCGCTGGGGAACGCGACCACGACGGCCTACGACGCCGCGGGCCAGGCGACGACGGTGACCGACCCGATGGGGCGGGTGACGACCTCCACCTACAACGCGCGGGGCTGGGTCGCGACCAAGGCCGACCCGGTGGGCAACAACCAGGCCGTCACCTACACGCCGACCGGCAAAGAGGCCGGGGTGGCGATCCCCGGCCCCAGCGGCGGCACGGTCCTGCTCATCTCGTACACCTACGACGCCGACGACCGCCGGACCGCCGCCCAGGACGCGCTCGGCCACGTGACCACCACGGTCTACGACGCGGTCGGCAACACGACCGCGACGGTCGACGCGCTCGGCAACACCACGACCTACGCCTATGACGCGCGGAACCGACGGACCACGGTCACCGACCCGCTCGCGCACGCCACCGTCACCGGCTACGACGCCGCGGGCAACCGCACCGCGGTCACCGACCCGCTCGCGCAGACCACCACCACCGCCTACGACGCCCTCAACCGCGCCACCACGATCACCGACGCCCGCACCGGCGTCACCACGATCGCCTTCGACGCCGCCGGCCGCCGGACCGGACTCACCGACCCGTCCGCGAATCACACGACCTGGGCCTACGACGCCGCCGACCGCGTCACCACCACGACCGACCCGCGGGGCTCGACCGCGACCTCGGCCTACGACAACGACGACGAGCTCGTCGACAAGACCGACCGCAATGGCCGGCGCGTGACCTACGCCTACGACTCCGGCGGCCGCCGGGTCGGCGAGACCTGGGTCGGCGCCTCGCCCGCCGCGACGATCACCCGGACCTACGACGCCGACAACGAGCTCACCGGCGTCGCCGACGCCAACGCGACCCTGACCTTCACCTACGACTCGGGCGGCCGGCAGGTCACCGCGGCGACCTCGTCCGCCGCGGGGCAGCCCCTCGTGACCTTGACCGCGGGCTACAACGCCGCGGGCACGCGCACCGGCCTCGCCGACGGCCTGAGTAGCGCCGGCCTGACCACCTACGCCTACGACCCGGCCTACCGGCTGACGACGGTCACGCGCTCGCTCGGCGGCGTCGCCGGTCCGCAGGTCGTCCTCGGCTACGACAACGCCGACCGCCCGACGTCGCTCGCCCGCACGATCGGCGGGACGGGCACCGAGATCGACACCGCGACCGCCTACGACGCCGCGAGCCGGGTCGGCACGATCACGCATCGGGTCGCGGGCGGCGCGGCGCTGGCGACCTACGCCTACGGCTTCGACGATGCCAATCGGCTGACGAGCGAGCAGAATGCCGAGGGCACCGTCACCTACGGTTACGACGCCGCCAATCAGCTGACGGGGGCCTCGGGGGCTCGGGCCGAGGCGTACACCTACGACGCGGGCGGCAACAGGACGATGACGGGCTATGCCACCGGCACGGGCAACCAGATGAGCTCGGGGGCCGGCTCCACCTACACCTACGACGCCGAGGGCAACCTGACCGGCAAGACCCAGGCCTCCGGCGGGAACAACTGGACGTACACCTGGGATTACCGCAACCGGCTTGCCGGAGTCGTCGGGCGCAACTCGGTCGGCGCGCTCCTGATGCAGGGGACGTACACCTATGACCCCACGGATCGGCGGATCGGCGTCGACGAGACGGTGAGCGGGGTCCGGACCACGACCTGGACCGTGTATGTTGGGCAGCACACCTACGCCGACTTCGGCGGCACGGGGACGCTCCAGCAGCGATACCTCCACGGCCCGGCGGTGGACCAGATCCTGACGCGGTCAAGCTCGGGGGGATCGACGGCGTGGTACCTAACGGATAAGCTGGGGACGGTGCGGGACGTCGCCAACGCGTCGGGCACGGTGATCGACCACGTCGCGTACGACAGCTACGGCAACCTGGCAAGCGAGACTAACGCGGCCAGCGGGGATCGGTTCAAGTTTGCTGGGCGTGAGTTAGACGCGGCGACGGGTTTGTATTACTATCGTGCTCGGCGCTATGATCCACTCAGCGGACGCTTTATCAGTCAAGATCCAATAAGATTCTTGTCGGGCGACGTGAATTTCTATAGATACGTTGGCGACGCGCCAACAAATGGAACCGATCCGACTGGGCTTCAAGACAACCCTACTACATCGCCCCCTGGACCGCCCAGGCAGTACTATCCACCGGGCTCGGGCATGCCTTACGACGGCCATGCAATGTCTCCTATGGAAATATATATTCGCCAATACTGGTGGGCATATCGCAACGGTGATCTATCCTTACCGTCCGCGAGTGGAGAATCGTTGTTTCCCAATCGCTACCCCGATCGTCGTCCGGGGACGCCTGGTGGGCCTCCAGGTCCGCCTGCACCCCCCGGCTCTCCGGCAGACCGACCGATTCGGGAATGGCAGCAGTGGTATGGAAGACCTCCGGCAACGTCACCTGTATCAACTGACCCGTCACCTTCCGACTCATCAACCAGTCCAACACCCAATATTAGCTATCCCGGACCGCCTATCACAGCTGCAGCGTACCTTCCCCTCCGTCCGATGGCACCATCGGATCCGATTCCAACAGTAACTTATCGGCGTGACCCGAGTCTGAATGTTATGATTCCAGTACCCTTACCTCCGTTTCCTCAGCCTCTACCCCCATCGTTACGTCCAAACCCTCCTTCAGGTCCTCGAGATTAGGGAGGATTGATGGCGGATGCCTCGGCCTTCATGTCCGCCATCCGGGGCTGCCTCAACAGGGCTGGTGCTACTCCATAAAACCCCACCCGCACTGCGATACGAACAAGTCCCCGGCAAGGAGCGGGAGGTTGCATAGACCGCCTTGGATTCTAGACGCAACACTTGACTCTCCATCTCCTGAACCTCGATGTCGCCAAGGGATAGGGTACAGGGGCTGACCAGTCAAATTCCTTCGAGTGAGAGTGCCTGAGAGATCAGCAGCGGTCATCCGGTCGATCGTAGGAGATTCCGGGAAAACACAGCACATCTCAGGCGAGGCTACTCTCGAAGTACGGAATTTTCTTGAGTCAATCATCTTAGCAAAGTGCACTTATGAGAATCGATTTATACTGTCGCCTCCGCAACTTTATAGCCTTAGGCTTCCTCGGAATCCTCCCGAGCCCGAATGCCGGCGAGGTTTGGATCGAGCGTCGAGTTATCACGCACGTTGGCGTGATACCTCGCGAACGAGATGAGATCAGGCGAATTGTCAAATTCGTTGATGACCCCGCGCGAACGAATCGCAATCAATCGGATTTAATAATATATAAAGTTATAGATGTTCAGGGAGAAGAGTTATTAATTGAGCCTCTTATGGGTGGCACAGGAGGGATGGTATTTGGCAGGGACGTAATTCCTCTGGAGAAAGCTGTTCAATATTACTCAGAACTTGTCTCCGCTCACCCTGAAATTGCGACATATTATGTTCACCGTGCATCAATTCTAGAATATCAGGAAGATCATGATCACGCCAAGATTGACCTAGACCAGGCGATCCGTCTGGATCCAATCAACGCGAGCGCCTTCAACAAGCGAGGTGAATTGTGGCTAGGAGAAAACCGCGTTGGTCGTGCTCTCGATGATTTCAACCGGGCGATCGAACTCAATCCTGATTATGCCATTGCCTACCACAATCGCGGCCTTGCTAGGCAGGCTGACCCAGGGACTTTAGCTGGAGCAATTGCCGACTATTCTTCTGCGATTCGACTCGACCCGCGACTGACGCTCACCTGGTACAGCCGCGGTTTAGCCCATTACAAAATGGGTGAATTTGATCAATCGCTCGCGGACTATTCCGACGCAATCCGACTAAATCGGAACCATCCCGTTGCCCTTAATGCTCGTGCCTGGATTCGTGCCACTTGCCTGGATGACAAACACCGCGATGGGCGAGCCGCCGTTGAAGACGCAACGCGGGCCTGTGAATTGACAGAATGGGCAGAGGTCGAATACCTCGAAACCCTCGCGGCAGCATTCGCGGAGTGTGATAATTTTGTAAAGGCGATCGACGTTCAAGAGAAGGCAAATAACTTGCATCTGGACGATGACAGCTTGGAGGGAGGAAGGCAGCGGATGGCATTGTACATGGCTAACAAGCCTTGCCGGAAGGCACCCTGAAGCTCATGGTACTATTACACATATCCTCTCTCCTTCGACATCGGCCGGGGTCCCTAGGCCTTCCGGCTGGGCCCACGTCTGCAGCCGGGAACATGTATGCCTTTCATTTTAATATGGAGGCGATTGGCGCGATTGACAATTCGGACGCCCACAGTGAAATTCTTTCCTTCATACGACTTTCGACCAACACGACTTTCTTGCAAGGATCGACCAATGAATGAACCTATCACTTTGAATGATAGGATGGAACGTCTGGAACGAGGGCGTAACCAGTGGAGATTCGCGGTTGTTGTAATGCTTCTGGTGGGTGCGCTCACCTTTCTCGCGGGCTCTAGTGCAAGTAAACAGGCGGTTGTTGACGTTCTACGAGCCGAACGGTACATCGTTGTTGATGCGAAAGGGCGGACGATGATTGACATTGGTGTCGGTAAGAATGGCACTCCCGTCATGGATTTCAACGACCATAATGGCAAGCGGCGGATCGTGGTAGGCTTTATGGACCCTGCCGTGCCTTCAATCTCATTGCTCGATACTGAGGGCCACGAGCGAATCGGGCTGAAGTTGCATCCCGAAATGGGTCCATCGCTCGGCGTTGTGGGTCCGAACCGCAACCTAAGATCCTTGCTCGGACTCTCCCAAGATGGCTCATCTACTCTGGGGTTGTTGGACAAAGATGGGAATGTTATAATATCGATAGGTGTTGACCCCGAAGGTTCGGGTGCTTTCCGATTGCGCCAGAAAGACGGCAAGGTTATTTTTCAGGCGCCGTCGCGGCCTTAGGGGTCGGGCTGAAATAACTTTACAGATTCCATCCCTGGCATTCTGGCGACCGTATGCCTGATCCCACTGTAGTTGAGTGCCTCCGACGAAATTTCGATCTGCTTCAACCTCTCATGAACGAGAGGATGCGTCGGAACTGGGCCGCAGCCGAGGCTATGGAGATCGGATGGGGCGGCGTCTCCGCTGTCGTCTCGGCGACCGGATTCTCGCACAATACGATCGACCTGGGGATTCGTGAACTCGAAGAAGGCGTCCCACCTGATCCTGTGGCGATCCCCTTTGGTCGTGTCCGTCGTGTGGGAGGTGGTCGAAAGCTGGTCACCCAAGACGACATCTCGCTCTTGCCGGACCTGGAAGCACTCGTCGATCCTGTCACCCGAGGCGATCCCCAGTCCCCCTTGCGATGGACCTGCAAGAGCACCCGCAAACTCGCCGAGGAGTTGCAAGAGAAAGGGCACGCTGTCGGATATCGGACGGTGGCTGTGCTGCTCAGGCGGCTCAACTACAGTTTGCAATAGGCTAAATAAAATTTCGATTGAGTCAAATCGAATGTTAAGCCCTTCTATAAAATTGTCGGATGGCAAGAAGGATAGGACTCTCAGCGTAGCTCCATGACTCGAAGCGCTAAAGGGACGTCGGAGGAGTTGCGGACGTCGTCCTCGAAGTCTCGACCTCCCCCGGGAAAGACTTGGTGTCATAGGATTTACGCATTCGCTTGACGATTGTCGACGAGTGCGGTTGAGGCTGGACGCCTTCGGCAATTTGGGGTACCGATTCGATGGCTTTGAACCATCCGAACGGTTGACATTTCCTCAGTAGGTGCAAGCCAACTGCGTAACTCCCATGTCAATTCTTTTTTCTAGGGCGGCAGAACCCGGTTGATCGAGGGTGTCGTATCCGTTACTCCTTGAGAGATCACCGTTTCGTGGGGGGGCCGGGGGTCAGACTTTGTTGTTGGTTCTTCGCCGGCCATCGCGACTCAATTTCGTGATCCTCGCCGCATGCCGCGACGGCTTCGCATCGAACTCGAGGGGGCCATCGACCACGTCACGTCATGGCCCGCGGCAATGACCGTCAGGACATCGTCCACGACGACGACCGCCGCAGGATCGTCACCGACCTCGCCAGGGCGAGGTGGGAACCGGTTGGCTTCCTGGTCATGACCAACCGCCTCCATCTCCTCGTCCGGATCCCCAGCCTCAGAACCGCTGCGAATCCGGTGGGCGGGCGGCCCGGCCTGTAGGCCTTGCCGGCCGAGGGACGACCAGCGAACGACCGGGCTCATCGGGATCCCCCGGGTCGCAGCCACGGCATCGACGCCCGTTGACGCTTCACCGACGCCGTGAACGACGCCCCGCGGTTCCTCACCCGCGGGCCGCACGCCACCTCGATCGCCGCGATCAGCAGCCCCGGCGGGTTCCGCCCCGCCTGCACGCTGACGGCGAGGTCCCGATACAGCCCCTTCGACGTCGCCTCGTCGGGGTCGCGGAAGGTCGACCATAACAGCTCGGCGAACCCCGCGGCCTCCGACGGGTCGCCGGCGACACCCAGCCGGCCGGCCGCCCGGAGCAGCTCGCCGCGGCGCCCGCGGCCCACCCCGGGCGCCGGCCCCTCCCCGGCCGGCGAGACGCCCGCGACGACCGCCCTCTCGGCCCCGACGGCGCGGCCCGGGTCTTGGCTTTCGAGGTAGGCGAGGATCGCCGGCTTGTTCCCGACGATCATCGCCCGCTCGGCGTCCGTCAGCGGTTCGCACCCGCCGGTGATCGCCCGGATCATCCCCCGGCCGTCGGGGAGCAGCGTCACCGCGCCGCCCGACCGGCATCGCAGCCTCAGGACGGCCTGGTAGCCGGCGTCGCGCAGGATCGGGGCCGGGCCTTGGGGGCGGTCCCGCTCCCCTCCGGGAACGGCCGAGCCGACGACGTTGGACGTCTTGTCTAGCTCTCCCTCCGGAGAAGAGTCTAACTTGGGGCAAATCGGCGCCGGGGGCAAATCGGCGCCGCCCCCCGGGACGATCGGACCCGGCGCCGATTTGCCCCCCCCCGGGGGCGTCCCCGCCGCCCCGTCCCGCGCTAGGGCGGGGAACGAGGTCCGCCATCCGGTCGCGTCGGGCCGGCCCGCGGCGTCGGGCCCGGGGGCCCGGTCGCGCCGCGTGTAGCCGAGGGCCTCGAGGCGGCGCCAGGACCTGCGGACGGTGGCCTCGGAGTGCCGGCCGACGGCGCGGGCGACGGCGTGCTTGGAGGAGTCGCACCATCCGCGCGGCCCGGACCGCCGGATCGAGGCGGCGTAGATGCAGAGGTCGATGGGCTTGAGGCGAGCGGCGGCGACGTGGGCGAGCATCGAGCGGGGGATGAGCACGAAGCCCGGGCGGCCGTCGGGGACGGCGAGGTCGAACCGCCATCCGGTGCGGTTGCGCGGGTCGTCGGGGTCGGGGGCGGCGACCTTCCTGCGGGCGAGGTGCCCCGCGAGCATGAGGCGCCTCCAGGCGGCGGTGACGGTCGGCTCGGAGATTCCGAGCGTCGCGGCGACGGTGGCCCTGGCGGCCCAGCAGGAGTGGACGGTTCGGATGCAGTAATGGCGCATGACGGCGTAGACGGCGACATCGACGGGGTGGAGGGCCCCCGCGGCGGCGGCGTCGAAGACGGGGTCGGGGACTAAGAGTCTGTCCCATAAGTGGCTTTACGCCGCCTTCGGGTAGTGGAATGCTGGGTCTGTATCGGAGGGCCGGAGCCGGTGGAGCATCAATTGAATCATCGCCAGCTTGACGAACGACTCCGACG
>JAABUQ010003336.1_pt1 | contig 29679 bp, 25 predicted proteins | sample 5560001 | NCBI WGS metagenome assembly JAABUQ01 (sample SAMN10711888, study PRJNA513371) | rock metagenome | isolation source: Antarctica rocks | place: Antarctica: Victoria Land, Finger Mt nord | collected 2015-12-18 | reverse complement strand
CAGCTACACCGCGATCCTCGACGCCTGCTGCAACGCCTGGAACAGCCTGATGAGGGACGCCGAACGTATCACCTCCATCACAACCCGGACTTGGGCACAGGTCAAAACTTAAGCCGGTTGGTATTATCACCCATGTCGAGGCCATCGCGAAGCGTTTCCCCGGAGGGACAGCCCGCGAAGCGGGCTGAAGGGCCCGCGCCGGTCGTGGACCGCGACGCGCTAGCGTCCATATGTAAAACAGCGCGTTCCTAAAAGCCCTCTCTCCCAATTGGGATCAGGGATTTGCGACGTCGATCGGCTACAGCACCCCGCGCCGACTCACAGTCACACCCTGCCTTTGGCTCGGGCGGGGGATCGCGCGCCATGCCGACTGGCGGTTGCGGCATCTCTTTCTGGCGGGCCTGCATCCAATGGGGGTGGCCGGGTTCGGACGGCTGTGGTCCTGTTCGGGTATGCCGAACAGCACCGACCCCAATGCCAACCCCTTTGATCCCGCGACGGCGTCCTACCCGCGCGACATGGTGGGCTACGGCCGCAACCCGCCTGATCCGCAGTGGCCCGGCGGGGCCGTCCTGGCGCTCCAGATCGTCGTGAACTACGAGGAGGGCGGCGAGAACAGCGTGCTGCACGGCGACGCCGGCAGCGAGACCTTCCTGACCGAGCACATCGTCAGCGCGCAGCCAGGCCTGCGCAACCCAACGGCCGAGAGCCTGTGGGAGTATGGCAGCCGCGTCGGCTTCTGGCGGCTGTGGCGGCTGCTGTCCGGGCGGGGCCTGCCGGTGACTTGCTTCGGGGTGACGATGGCCCTGGGCCGCAACCCCGAGGCGGTGTTGGCCATGCGCGAGGCCGGCTGGGAAATCGCCACGCACGGCATGCGCTGGAACGTCGCGGCCCCGGCCGACGAGGCGGGGGAGCGGGCGGAGATCGAGGCGACGCTGGCGCTGCACGAGGTCTTGTGCGGTGCGCCTGCGCTCGGCTGGTATAACCGGTCCTCGCCGACCACCTACCGCCTGCTGAGCGAGCGCGGCAGCCTGCTGTACTTCGCCGACAACTATGCGGACGAGCTGCCGTTCTGGGCCGATGTCGCGGGCAGGCCGGAGCTGTTCGTGCCATACACGCTCGAGGCGAACGACATGCGGTTCGCGGTGCCGATGAACTTCGGCGATGGCGACCAGTTCTTCACCTACCTCCGCGACACCTTCGACGTCCTTTACCAGGACGGCTTGGAGGGCCGGCCGCGGATGATGAGCGTCGGGCTGCACGGCCGCCTTGCCGGGCGTCCCGGCCGCACCGCTGGCCTGGCCCGCTTCCTCGATCACGTGACGGCCCATGATCGCGTCTGGACCGCGACCCGGGCCGACATCGCGCGGCATTGGCGTGAACGCTTTCCACCGGGGCGCCTGAAGACCCGCTGGTAGAGATGCAGCCGGACGATGCGCGCCCGGTGTTGAAGCCGGGTTGCCGGAGGCGACGCCGCATTGAGGTCCCGTGCGGACCGGGATAACGGTTGCAGCATGACCGACCTCATGATGGACGACGCCACCCTGGACGCGGCAGAGCGCCTGTTCGGCGTGCGCTACACCGATGCCGAGCGTGCGCAGATGCGCGACAACCTGGGCGACCAGGTCGAGCTGGCAATGAGGCGCCGGACGGTACGGCTGCCGAACGCGCTGCCGCCCGCAACCCTGTTCGACCCGCGGCTGCCGGGCTTCGTCATGCCGGCGCAGCCCGCCCTGAACATCCCGCGCACCGCCCCTGCGCTCCCAGGGGCGGATCAGGACATCGCCTTCGCGCCGGTGCGGCACCTTTCCGCCTGGATCGCAGGCGGCCAGCTCAGCTCCGCCCGCCTCACGCGCATCTACCTCGACCGCATCCGCCGCCATGACCCGGCGCTGTTCAGCTTCGCCGCCGTCACCGACGCCTTGGCCCTAGCCCAGGCAGAGCGGGCGGATGCGCTACTCGCCGCGGGAACCTGGCTCGGCCCGCTGCACGGCATCCCCTATGGTGCAAAGGACATTCTCGACACGGCCGGCATCGTAACCGGCTGGGGCGCCGAGCCGTTCGCCCATCGCGTGCCTGAGGGGGATGCCGAGGTCGTCCGCCGCCTTGCGGCGGCCGGCGCCGTGCTGCTGGGCAAGACCAGCGTCGGCGCGCTTGCTTACGGCGACATCTGGTACGGCGGACGGACCCGCAATCCCTGGAACACCGAGGAGGGGTCGAGCGGGTCGAGCGCCGGCTCCGCCTCCGCCACTGCTGCTGGCCTGGTGGGGTTCGCGATCGGCACGGAGACGCTGGGCTCGATCGTCTCTCCTGCTGCCCGCTGCGGCGCCACCGGGCTGCGCCCCACCTTCGGCCGGGTGTCCCGTGCCGGGGCGATGGCGCTGTGCTGGTCGCTCGACAAGATCGGCCCGATCACCCGTGCGGTGGACGACACGGCGCTGGTGCTGGCCGCCATCAATGGGTTCGACGCAGGGGACAGCGGCAGCATCGCCGCATCCTTCGGCTGGGACGCGACCCGGCCGGCCAGCGGCATGCGCGTCGGCTACGTCGCCGCCGACTTCACCGACGCACTCGACATGGCGGCGCTGGACGCGGTGCACGGCCTGGGCGCCGTGGCGATCCCGCTGGAGTTGCCAGACCTGCCCTACGACGCGCTGCGGCACCTGCTGTTCGCCGAGGCGGCTGCCGCGTTCGAGGAGCTGACGCTGGACGGCACCGACGACACGCTGTCCCGCCAGGACCCCGGCGCCTGGCCCAACAGCTTCCGCAAGGCGCGCTTCCTGTCGGCCGTTGACCACATCCAGCTCGACCGGCTGCGCCGCCGGGTGATGCAGGACATGGACGCGCTGTTCCGGCGGGTGGACGTGGTGCTGGCGCCGGCGATGACGGGGCCGATGACCGTGATCGGCAACATGACCGGCCACCCCTGCCTGACGCTTCGGGCCGGCTTTACCGCCCTGCGGACGCGGCAGATGCCGGCCTTCCTGCATGCGGAGATCAAGCAGGCGGACGGCCCGGCGCATACCGTCCCCTATGCCGTCACCGTCGTGGCGCCGCTGTTCCAGGAGGCAGCGGCGCTGACGCTCGGCCGCGCTCTGGAAGCGGCATGGGGTGTCGCTGACCGGCGCCCGGAGTTGGGGGTGACGGATGGACACCGGTGAGGCTAGTCTGGTTTCCGCTCGAAGCTGTAGCCGATTGCATGCCCGACGGTGTCGGAGGCGGGCGTCACGCCGCCGTCACCGGCCCCGGAACGCCCTGGGCAGCATGCCCATGGTCAGCGGGGCGGCGGTCCCGCAGTCACGCGAGCCAGCCTGGACGTACTTGGCGCGGTTCCAACGATACCCGTGAACGCATCCGCCAAGCGAGTTGAGTTCGAGGTCAGCGTAGCCGTCGTGCCGGGTCTTGAGCACCGAGATAGAGCCGGGCTCCGCGCTGAGCAACCGACGTCAGCCCTGGCCTGCCTTGGCGACGAGGCAGGTGTCCTGCCCGGGCTGGTCGAAGCAGTTGCCGCCGTCCGGCGTGGTCAGCTCGACTATCCTGGCCTCGGCCGAGGAGGACAGCACCGCCTCTGTCACACGGACATCAATCCGCTCGCAACCGCAGTTGCGCCTGAACCCGGCGATCACCGCGGCCAGGCTTCGTCTCGCCCCGGCCGAGTCCGGATCCCGCAAGCCCGGGGAGGCCGTGCCGCCCGCCGCGGCTGAACCCGCCTCCGCCGCGACCACGTTGCAATGGGACGCCATGCCTCGGCCGTAGGAGGCGTCGTACATGGCGTGGATCCGGGCGGGGGTGCCGCCCCGCCGATCCGCGACGGGCTGGAGCTGGGCGTCGGTCTGCGCCATGCAGGCACGCCGGTCGGCCAAAAAAGCGGCGGGCGCCCTACCCGGGGCAGGCTGCACCGGGACGGTTGGCCCGAACAGCATCCCAACCCTCTCCCGAAGGTAGAGGGAGAAGGGGAAGGAACCGACCTTCTTGCAATCTGGGGCCGCAATCCGTCGTGGCACGGGCCATGCAAGGCGATCCGCCGGGGCCGCTTGGCCCCTGCACCGTCGGAGGAAGCCCGCCATGCTGCCACGTCGCGCCCTGCTCGCCGCACCCCTGGCCGCCGCCATCCGCCCGGCACGTGCGGCGGCGCCGCCGGAGGTGCTGGTCATGGCCAAGCAGATTGACGACCTGACCAGCCTGGACCCACATGAAGCCTTCGAGGCGTCCAGCGGGGAGATCGTTAAGAACATCTACCAGCAACTGCTGGCCGTGGACCTGCAGGACCCGAGCCGCCTGCAAGGCGAGCTGGCGGAAAGCTGGTCGGTCAGCGAGGACGGGCTGACCCACAGCTTCGTGCTACGCGAGGGGGCAAAGTTCACTACCGGACGTCCGGTCACGGCGGCGGACGCAGCGTTCTCGTTCCAGCGCGCGATCAAGATGAACAAGTCGCCGGCCTTCATCCTGGGGCAGTTCGGCTTTACGCCGGGCAACGTGGAGGAGCGCATCCAGGCCAATGGCCGCACGCTGCTGCTGCGTACCGTGGAGCGCCAGGCGCCGAGCTTCGTGCAATACTGCCTGACCGCCAACGTGGCGAGCGTCGTGGACCGCGAGGCCGTGCTGTCCCATGCAGCGGACGGCGACATGGGCAACGCCTGGCTGCGGCAGAACAGCGCCGGCTCCGGCCCCTGGGTGCTGAAGGGCTGGCGCGCCAACGAGTCCGTCGTGCTGGACCGCGCGCCGCCGATGCCCAGCGCCGTCAACCGGTTGGTGACCCGGCACGTCGCCGATCCCACGGCGCAACTGCTCATGCTGCAGCAGGGCGACGCCGACATCGCGCGCAACTTATCCTCCGACCAGTTGCAGGCGTTGGGCGAAACGTCCGGCCTGCCGTTTGTCAGGGCGGACCGTGCCATGCTGATCTACCTGGCGCTGAACCAAAGCCAACCGGCGCTGGCGCATCCCGCCGTGCGGCAGGCCATCAAGTGGGCCGTGGACTACGCAGGCATCCAGCGCAGCTTGGTGCCGCAGACCTGGCGCGTCCACCAGTCCTTCCTGCCCGCAGGGATGCCCGGCGCCCTGACCGACCTTCCCTTCCAGCAGGACGTGGCGCGGGCCAGGGCCCTGCTCGCCGAGGCCGGGCTGCCGGACGGGTTCGAGCTTGCGCTGGATCACCCCGCCATCCCGCCCTATGCCGAGATCGCGCAGGCCGTGCAGGCGAACCTGGCGGCGGTGGGCATACGGGTGACGCTGCTGGCCGGGGACCAACGGCAAATCATCACCAAGACCCGGGCGCGGCAGCATCAGGCGGCGCTGCTGTATTGGGGATCGGACTACTTCGATCCGAACTCGAATGCCCAGGCGTTCTGCGTCAACCCGGACAACGCGGACGACGCCAAGCTGCGGACTGTCGCGTGGCGGAACAACTGGCGGGACGCGGCGCTCAGCACGGCGGCGGCGGCCAATGCGCGGGAGAGCGACGCCGCGAAACGCCTGGACGAATACCGCCGCCTGCAGCGCGACGCGCAGCAGTCCGACCCCTTCGTAATCCTGCTGCAGCAGGTCGAGGTGGCCGTGACCCGGCCGGGCATCACCAGCTTCCACCTGGCGGGCTTGGCGGGGCGCACCGATTACGCGGCGGTGACCAAGAGAGCGTAAGACATGCCGTCAGGGCGGGACCGACTATGCCGGTTGCCGATATGCAGGCGAGGTGCAAGCCTGGCAGCATGGACCCGTGCAGCCGCTCCCCGCCCGGGGAGGACACTGGGAGGAACTGGATGGACGTTGTCCCGCAAGGTGCTGAGGTCAAGCTCGCGCCCGACTGGCCGCTGGATGTTTTCAACACCTTGCGGCAGGCCGGGGTCACCCAGGCCGCCTATGTGCCGGACGCCGGGCACTCGCGGCTGATCCAGCTCATGCACGGGGACGCGGCGGTGCGGACCGTCGTCCTGACAACGGAGGAGGAAGGCGTCGCGCTCGCGGCCGGCGCTTGGCTCGGCGGCGCGCGGGCGGTGCTGCTGATGCAGTCGAGCGGCGTCGGCAACTGCGTCAACATGCTGTCGCTGATGACGGCGTGCCGCTTTCCGTTCCTGACACTGGTGACGATGCGCGGCGAGTGGGCGGAGTTCAACCCGTGGCAGGTCCCGATGGGCCAGGCCGCCCCAGCGGTGCTGCAGGCGATGGGCGTGACCGTGCTGCGCCTAGAGCGTCCCGAGGATGCGGCGGAGGTCGTGTCCGCCGCGGCGGCGCTGGCCTATGAGGCGGACCAGCAGGTGGCCGTACTGGTGTCGCAGCGCATGCTGGGCCGCAAGCAGTGGCTGGAGAGCAAGTAGTGGCAACCTCATTCGGAACGCTGGACCGCCGGGCGGCAGTCAGGACCTTGCTGGCGGGCGGCACGGACTGGCTGGTCGTCACCGGGCTGGGGTCGCCGGCCTATGACGTGTTCGACGCCGGCGACCGCGACGGCAATTTCTACCTGTGGGGCGCCATGGGCGGCGCGGCGATGGCCGGGCTGGGGCTGGCACTGGCGCAGCCGGAACGGCCGGTAGTGGTGGTGACCGGCGACGGCGAGCAGTTGATGGGCGCCGGCGCGCTGATGACCATCGCCGTCGCCAAGCCCGGCAATCTGTCGGTCGTCGTGCTGGACAACGGATATTACGGGGAGACCGGGATGCAGGTCAGCCACTCCGGCCTAGGCGTGCGGCTGGACCGGGTCGCGGCGGCCTGCGGCATCCCCGATGTGCGGGAAGTCACCGACGAGACCGGGCTGCTCGCCTGCCCGTCGTGGCTGGGCCAGGTGTCCGGCGGCCCGCGGCTGGCGGTGGTGCGGATCGGGGCCGGGCACGTGGAGCGGGCGCTGCCGCCGCGCGACGGGGTGTTCCTGAAGACCAGGTTCCGGCGGCACCTCGGCCTGCCGGTGTCCTAGCTGATGGGCCGCAACGCCGATGACCCGCGCTCGCTGCGGCGGCGGGAGGATGAACGGTTCCTGCGCGGCGCCGGGCGGTATGTGGACGACCTGCCAGCAGCCGGGCACCTGCATGCGCTATTCCTGCGCTCGCCGCATGCCCATGCCGACATCCTGGAGGTGCGAACGGCGGAGGCTGCGGGGATGCCGGGGGTGCGCGGCGTGTTCACCGCGGCCGACGTGCTGGCCGACGGCATTCGCCCGATCCCCTGCGCGATGCCGCTGCCGGCAGAGGCCGGGCTGGTCGTGCCGCCGCGCCATGCCCTGGCGTCCGGCCGGGTCCGCCACGTCGGAGAACCGGTGGCGCTGGTGGTCGCGGACAGCGCCGCTGCCGCACGGGACGCGATGGAATTGGTGAGCGTGGAGTATGACGACCTGCCGGCGGTGACGGCGCTGGGCGAGGCGCTGGCGCCGGATGCCCCGCAGCTCTGGCCGGAGGCGCCGGGCAACCTGGCTTTCCATTACGAGCGCGGGGACCGGGCTGCCGTCCTGGCGGCCTTTGGAAAGGCGGCGCACACCGTTGATTTGGACCTGGTGAACAACAGGGTCGTTGCCGCATCCCTGGAAACCCGCACGGCGTTGGCCGAGCATGACCCGGCCACCGGAGAAATGCGCCTGACCCTGAGCGGCCAGGACGTGCACGGCCTCCGGAGGGACCTGGCGCACTGCTTCGGGGTGGCGCCGGAAGACATCCACGTGCTTTGCCCCGACGTCGGCGGCGGCTTCGGCATGAAGAACGTCGTGCATCCCGAGCACGTCGCGCTGCTATGGGCGGCGCGGTGCCTGCGCCAGCCCGTGCGCTGGATCGCCGAGCGGACCGAGGACTTCCTGTCCGGCGCGCACGGGCGCGACAACCTGACGCGGGCGCGGCTGGCGCTGGATGGCGAGAGCCGCTTTCTGGCGTTGCACGTCGAGACGACGGGCAACCTGGGCGCCTATGTCTCCGCCCTGGGACCCGGGGCGCACACGGCGTCGCCGGCGACGGCGATGGGCGGGCTGTATGCGGTGCCCGCCGTGTTCATGGACGTGCGCGGCGCCTTCACCAACACCGTCCCGCTGGACGCCTACCGCGGCGCAGGCAAGCCGGAGGCCAACTACATCATCGAGCGCCTGGCGGACCTTGCGGCGCATAAGGTGGGCCGGGACCGCGTGGCGTTGCGTAAGGCCAACCTGATCCGGGCGTTCCCGCACACCAGCGCGCTGGGCATCACGATGGACACCGGGCAGTTCGGCGACAACCTGGCCGCGGTGATGCTGGCCGCAGACGGCGCCGGCTTCCCCGCGCGCTGCGCTGAGGCCGCCCGGCGCGGGCGCTTGCTGGGCCAGGGGATCGCCTGCTTCCTGGAAACCTCCCGCGGCAGGCCCGGGGAGGATGGCGGCGTCCGGTTCCTCGGGGATGGCTCGGTCGAGCTGCTGTCGGGCACCCAATCCAACGGCCAGGGGCACGAGACCAGCTTTGCCCAGTTCGCCGCGGCCCGGCTGGGCTTATCAGTGGAGGCATTCCGGCTGGTGCAGGGGGACAGCCGCCGGGTTGGGTTTGGCGGCGGCCATGGCGGCGCGCGCTCGCTGCCGATGGCCGGCACTGCGCTGGTGATGGCCCTGGACGCCACGCTGGCCAAGGCCCATGCGGAGGCCGCGCGCCTGCTGCAATGCCGCCCGGCGCGGGTCAGCTTTACCGGTGGTGCATTCCATACCCCCGAGGGCGCCAGCGTCGGCCTGCTTGATCTCGTCCGCACCCTGCCCGCCGGCACGCTGGACGCGGACGCCCACAACCCCAACGATGCCTTCGTGTTCCCAAACGGCGCGCACGTGGCGGAGGTGGAGGTTGATCCCGAGACCGGCGCGGTGTCGCTGCTGCGCTACGTCGCGGTGGACGACTACGGCGTGCTGGTCAATCCGCTGCTGACGGAGGGCCAGGTCCAGGGCGGTCTGGCGCAGGGGATCGGGCAGGCGCTGATGGAGGGTGTGCATTACGACCCCGGCGGCGGCCAGTTGCTCACCGCCTCGTTCCAAGACTACTGCCTGCCGCGGGCAGCCGATCTGCCGGCGCTGGAGGTGCGGTTCAACGAGCATCCGACCGCGCGCAACCCGCTGGGCGCCAAGGGATCGGGTCAGGCCGGCGCCATCGGCGCGCCGCAGACGGTCATGTCGGCCATTGCCGATGCGATCGGGATACCGCACCTGGACATGCCCGCGACGCCAGAGCGGGTATGGCGGGCGTGCCGGGACCGAACCAGTTGAGAAGAGTCGCCTGCTCCCTCTCCCTCCGGGAGAGGGTTGGGGTGAGGGGGTCTTGGCCGCCGATGCAAAAGGCGCCGGTGCGAATGTACGTCGGCCCTAGCTTGAGCGAGGACGGCGCTTGCCCGCCCCCTCACCCCAACCCTCTCCCGGAGGGAGAGGGAGCAGGCAACGGTGCTCCATCAATGGCAACTAGCCCGCCGCATGCGGACCAACGCCGAATCTGAACCAAGGACTCCATGATGCAGCCCTCCTACGACGTGGTGATCATCGGCGGCGGAGTGATCGGCAGCTCCGTCGCCTATCACCTATCCGCCGACCCCGCCTTCACCGGCCGCATCGCGGTCATTGAGCGCGATCCCACCTACGCCGCATCCTCGTCCTCGCTGTCCACCAGCGCCATCCGGCAGCAGTTCGCTACGCCCGCGAACATACGCATGTCCGAGTACAGCATCGGTTTCCTCCGCCATGCGCGCGAGATGCTGAGCGTCGAGGGCTACGACGCCGACATCGGCCTGCGCGAACCCGGCTACCTTATCCTCGGCGGACCCTCGGACATCCTAGCCTTCCAGGCCCGGAACGCGACCCAGCGGGCCTGCGGCACCAAGACCGAGCTGCTGACCCCGGACGAGGCGCACCGTCGCCACCCCTGGCTGCGGACGGACGACCTCGGCATCGTCTCGTATGGGCCGGAGAAGGAGGGCTGGTTCGACGGCCCGGCGCTGCTGCAAGCCTTCAAACGCAAGGCCCGGTCGCAGGGGGTGGACTACGTCGCCGGCACCGTGACAGGGCTGGAGATGGCGGGCGCTGCCCAGATCGGCGCGGTGCTGCTAGCGGATGGCAGCCGCCTTGCCGCCGGAACCGTGGTCAACGCCGCCGGCTCCTGGAGCGGGCAGGTCGGGCGGATGGCCGGGCTGAACGTGCCGGTGGTGCCGCTGAAACGCTGCGTGTTCGTGTTCGACAGCCCGGAGAAGCTCCTGAACGGCCCCTTCATCTTCGACACGTCGGGCTTCATCTTCCGGCCGGAGGGGCACCTTTACATCTGCGGCACCACGCCGAAGGCGGAGAACGAGCACGACGACTTCGGCATGGAGGTGGACCACGCGCTGTTCGACGAGGTGATCTGGCCGGCGCTCGCGCATCGCATCCCGGGGTTCGAGCAGTTGCGGCTGCTGCGCGCCTGGGCCGGGTTGTATGAGCACAACCTATTCGACCACAGCGCCATCATCGGGCGGCATCCGGACGTCCCCAACATGGTGCTGGCCTGCGGCTTCAGCGGCCACGGGATGATGCACTCGCCAGCCGCCGGCGCCGGCACGAGCGAGCTGATCCTTTACGGGGAGACCCGGTCGGTGGACATCAGGCCCTTCGCCTTCGAGCGCATCGCGGCAAACCGGCCGATTGCCGAGCACGTTTACTGAGGGCCGGCGTCACTCATTCCGGTAGGTGGTCCGCAGCGTGCCGACGCCAGCAATCGTCACCTCGACCGTGTTGCTCGGCTCCCGCATGACGCCAACACCTAGGGAGGTGCCGCAGCAGATGACGTCGCCGGGCACTAGCGTCATGTCGCGCGACAGCAGGCTGACCAGGGTCGCGGGCGGGAACACCATATCCGACACCGGATAGTTCTGCCGCTCCGCCCCGTTCAGCACGGTTCGGATGGTCAGCGTCGCCGGATCGAGGCCGGTGGCGATCACCGGGCCGCATGGGCTGAAGCCGTCGAAGCTCTTGGCGCGGGTCCACTGCGCGAAGCTCGGATCGCGCTGCAGGATGTCTATGGCGGTGATGTCGTTCACACAGGTAAAACCGAAGATGGCGTCGCGGGCCTCCGCTTCCGGCACGTTGCGACAGGTCTTGCCGATGACGACGCCTAGCTCGCCCTCGAACACCACCTTCCCGTCATACCCCGTGGGACGATGAACCGTGGCGTCCGGGTCGGCGTAGGACGAGGCGGCCTTGATGAAGAACAGCGGCTCCGGTGGCTGCGCCAAGCCCTGCTTTGCCGCCATCGCATGGAAGTTGTTCCACAGCGCGACCATCTTGGACGGCACCGCCGGGGCCAGCAGCCGGACCTGATCCAGAGCCACTGTCTCGCCAGTCGGCGCCGAGGCGTCGAACATACTGCCCCCGTGCACCGCGACCACGCCATCCGCCAGGGTGCCGAACCCGGTGGCGCCCTCCCGCTCGAACCGCAGCCAGTGCGCCATCCTAGATCAGCCCGGCGACGCTGGCCCGCTGCGTCACCAGCGCCAGCACCACGTCGAGCGTCGGCGTCGGCAGGCCGGTCAACTGCCCCAGCTCCTGCACCACGCCGACCAGGGCGCCGATCTCCATGGCCCGCCCGCGCTCCAGGTCCTGCAGCATGGAGGTCTTGTGGGCGCCGACCGCGCCGGCGCCATTGATCCGCCGCTCCACGTCCACGCGAAAGCGTACGCCCAGATGCTCGGCGATGGCCTGGCCCTCCAGCATCATGGCCTTGGCGACGGCGCGGGTGCCGGGGTCCTCGGTGATTACGTCCAGCGTCGCGTGGGTCAGGGCGCTGATCGGGTTGAAGCACAGGTTGCCCCACAGCTTCAGCCAGATCTCGTCGCGGATGCGGTCCAGAACCGGCGCGCGCAGGCCGGCCTGCTCCATCGCCTCGCTGAGCGCCTGCACCCGCTCGGTCTTCTCGCCGCTGGGCTCACCGAGCGGGAACTTGTCGCCGTAGATGTGCTGGATGACGCCGGGCTCCACCATCTCCGTCGCAGGATACACGACGCAGCCGATGGCGCGCTCCGGCCCCAGGCCGCTCCACTGCTTGCCGCCGGGGTCCACCGATTCCAGCCGCGTGCCGGCCAGTTCGCCGCCGTGCTGGTGGAAGTACCAGTAGGGGACGCCGTTGACCGCCGTGACGACGCTGGTCCGGTTGCTGATCAGCGGCTGCATCGCGTCCACGACCCCGGGGATCGAGTGCGCCTTCAGTGCGACGAAGATGTAATCCTGCGGGCCGAGTTCCGCCGGGTCGTCAGTGGCGTTCACCTTGACGACCTTCTCCTCGCCGCCGATGCGGAGCTTCAGGCCGTTCTCGCGCATCGCCTTGAGATGCGGACCGCGCGCGACTAGGCTCACGTCCGCTCCGGCCCCGGCGAGCTGGGCGCCGACATAGCCGCCGATGGCTCCGGCGCCGTAGATGCAAATCTTCATTGGATGGTTTCCTGGGTCCGCATCTTGGGTGCGTTTGGTTTCGATTCCGTTGGCCGGCCAGTTGTTGCCATATGCCGTCTGTCCCAGGGCATATGCCACGGCGCCGGCCCGGTGCGAAGCCCTGCCCCGGGCTGGCGCGGTGCGCGGCAGGACCGGCATCGCGGGGCCTGGCGCACCACCGTGCCGCCAGGCCGCGCGGCGCCGCTGCTGACGCCTATTCGGCCGCCGCCTTCATCACCGTCCCGACCGCCCCTGACGCCTCGATCTCGGCGATGCGGCGAGGGTCGAGCTTGAGCACATCGCGCAGGATCTCGCCCGTGTGCTCGCCAAGCAGCGGCGAGCGCACCACCTCCGTCGGGCTGTCGGACAGCTTGATCGGGTTGCCGACGGTCAGGTAATTGCCCCGCGTCGGGTGCTCCACGTCCACGATGGTGCCGGTCGCGCGCAGCGACTGGTCCTCGGCGATCTCCTTCATCGACAGGATGGGACCGCAGGGGATGTCGTGCTCGTTCAGGATCTCCATCGCCTCGAACTTGGTCTTCGTCTTGGTCCACTGCTCGATGGCGGCGAACACCTCGACCAGGCGCGGCAGCCGGGCGACCGGCTTGGCGTAGTCGGGGTCGGTGATCCACTCCTCTTTGCCGATCACCTGGCAAATCTTGCCCCACACCGGGGCCTGGGCGATGAAGTACAGGTAGGCGTTCGGGTCGGTCTCCCAGCCCTTGCACTTCACGATGGAGCCGGGCTGGCCGCCGCCCGAGGCGTTGCCCGCGCGCGGCACGGTGTCGCCGAACTGACCGTAGGGGTATTGCGGGTATTCCTTCAACGGCCCGTGCGCCAGGCGCTGCTGGTCGCGCAGCTTGACCCGGCACAGGTTCAAGACGCCATCCTGCATCGCCGCCAGCACCTTCTGCCCGCGCCCGGAGGTGTTGCGCTGATACAGGGCCGAGACGATGCCGAGCGCCAGGTGCAGCCCGGTGCCGCTGTCGCCGATCTGCGCGCCCGTCACCAGCGGCGGGCCGTCGTCGAAGCCGGTGGTGGACGCGGCGCCGCCGGCGCACTGCGCGACGTTCTCATACACCTTGCAGTCCTCATACGGGCCGGGGCCGAAACCCTTGACCGAGGCCAGGATCATCCGCGGGTTGAGTTCCTGGATGCGCTCCCAGGTGAAGCCCATGCGGTCCAGGGCGCCGGGCGCGAAGTTCTCGACGAGGACGTCGCACTCGCGGATCAGGCCCTCGATGACCGACTTGCCTTCCTTCGCCTTGCTGTCGATGGTGATGGAGCGCTTGTTGTGGTTCAGCATGGTGAAATACAGGCTGTCCACGTCGGGGATGTCGCGAAGCTGGCCGCGGGTGATGTCGCCCTCGCCGGGGCGTTCGACCTTGATCACGTCGGCGCCGAGCCAGGCCAGCAACTGGGTGCAAGTCGGGCCGGATTGGACATGCGTGAAGTCCAGGATACGCACGCCAGATAGTGCTTTGGTCATCGCAATTTCCCCGAAAGTCTTGCTTCGATTAATGGAACTCCTGGCCAGGCAAGCCGGCCGTGGCCCGTTGCTTATACAGCGTCTGTGCGCCCGTGCCAGGCGCGCATCCGCTTGGGTCTGCCCGCATGGTTCCGGCGGCCAAGCAACGACTGGGGCACGAACCTGCCCGGCTTCAAGCGGCACATCGGCCTGGCGCCTGCGACCGGAACGTCCACATCTCCGGTCCGGCTGGGCTATCTGGCGAGTTCATGGTTGACGATGAAGTCCACCGGCGGCGCCGGCCCCCAGACGTAGAAGGCGTCGTGCCCGGGATGGTCGGCGGCCCTCCAATCGAAGTCCACCGGGATGTAGTCAATGTCCGACGAATACTCGCTGTAGCTGCCCCAGGGGTCGCGGACGTAGTGGAAGTAGTTGGAGCCGAGCACGTGGCGCCCCACGCCCCAGCCGTCGGCATAGCCCCTGTCCGCCATCTGCATCGCGCCCAGCCCGACCTCGTGGATGCTACCGACATCCCAGCTCAGGTGATGCAGGCCGGGACCGCCGGACTTGGCGAGGGCGATCATGTGGTGGTCGCTGCCATGGATGCCGTGCATGAACGCGACGCCGTCGCCGGAGCGGTCGGACAGGCGCAGCCCCAGCACGCGGCCGTAGAACGCTATGGATCGCAGCACGTCGCTGCTGAACAGCAGGATGTGCGCGAGGCGGCGCGGACGCACGAAGGGCGACGTGGAACGGGCGTGGGAGCCTTGCACGCCGGGCGGAGAGGACGGGTTGCTTTGCACCGCTTTCTCGTTCGGCGACGACTTCTCGGCCACCCGCATCTCGATCAGGGTGCCGTCGGGGTCGCGGAACCAGACGCCGTTGGACTCGAACCCGGCTGGCGGGTCGAGCTGCCTGACGTCGTTCTGCTTGAGGCGCGCGCGCAGGCCCTCCAGGTCCTCGGGGTAGCAGCCGACGGACAGATAGGTGAACCGCTTGGCAAGCCCCTCGGTAATGCGGCCCCAGCGGTGGTCGTTGCCAGCGGTATAGAGGCCGAGGCCGGCGCCCTCCTCGCGCACATCCAGGCCGAAGCCCGTGTAGAACCGCTCGGCGTGTGTGAGGTCGGGCACGGCGAAGTTGAAGTGGTCCACGGAATGCACGCCAAGCTCGCCGGGGCGGCGCGGGCGCGGCGGCAGGTTGCGGATCTGGGTCATCGTCGTCCTCCTGTGCGCGGCTTGGTTCCGTGCGGCTGCTTGTCTGGTGCCGTCGGGCCTGCGTTGCTGCCTCGCTCGCGAGGCGCCTCCGCGGGACCTCTGGCGCCGTTTCATGTTGTGACCCGGGCTAGCAACGGCGCAACAGACATTTTAGGGTCGGAAGCAGGCTGCCTGATTCCACGCCGCGGTTTGCACAGCATGATACCGGGACACGGAAGGACTACGCACCCTATGCCGCAGCGCGAACTAGACGTTGCAGCCGCGATGCAGCCGGGCGTCGTTGATGTCCCTGGTTTCGTAGGCAGCCAGCCGGTCGGCCGCTTCAAAGTCCGCTTGCTGCTCTGCGCCACCGTACTGTTCGTGCACCGGGTCGCGTGGGCTGCCGCATGAGCCGGTTGTGGGCCGCCCTGCTTGCGGGCCTGCTGCTCGCCGGGCCTGCGGCTGCGTCGGGCACGCTGCGGATCGGGATGCAGGACGATCCCGAGCTGCTCGACCCCGCCCGCAGCGGCGGCCTGCCGGACCGGGTGGTGCTGGCGGCGCTGTGCGACAAGCTGATTGACACGGCGCCGGACGGAGCCTTCGTGCCGCAGCTTGCGACGGCCTGGGCCTGGGCGCCGGACGGGTTGGCGCTGACTCTGACCCTGCGCCCCGGCGTGCGCTTCCACGACGGCACGCCGATGGACGCCGCGGCGGTGCGCGACAACCTGGAACGCTACCGCGCCAACTCGCGCAGCCTGCGCCGGGGCGAGCTGAAGCCGGTCGCGGCCGTCGAGGTGGTGGACCCCGGCACGGTCCGCCTGCGTCTGAGCGAACCCTATGCGCCACTGATCGCGGTGCTGGCGGACCGTGCGGGGATGATGCTGTCGCCGGCGCAGATCGGTCCGCTGGGGGACGGCGTGGCCGCCGGTCCCGTCTGCGCCGGGCCGTTCCGCTTCAATGAGCGGGTGGCGCAGGACCGGATCGTATTGGACCGCTTCCCGGAATACTGGGCCGGGCCGCCGGATTTGGACCGGGTGATCTACCGTCCGTTCCCGGACAGCACGGTGCGGCTCGCCAGCCTGCGCGCCGGCGCGCTAGACTTGATTGAGCGCGTGGCGCCGTCCGACCTGGCCACCGTACGCGGGGAGCGGCGGCTGCGGCTGTTGTCCTCGCCCAGCATCGCCTTCCGCACCATGTCCATCAACCTGGCCGGCGGCACGCCGCTGGGGCGTGATCCCCGGGTGCGCGCGGCGTTCGAGGCGGCGATTGACCGCGACGTGATCAACCAGGTCGCGGCGGAGGGGGCCTTCCGCACGGCCAACCAGTTCGAGCCGACGGGCACCCAGTATTGGAACCCCGACTTTCCCGTGCCGGCGCGCGACCCGGCGCGGGCGAGGGCCTTGCTGGCGCAGGCCGGGCTGGGCCGCGTGCCCGTCGTGCTGACGGTCGCCAACAATCCCCTGGACCAGCAGACCGGCGCGCTGATCCAGTCCATGGCCGGAGAGGCCGGGTTCGACGTGACGCTGCGGACGATGGAGGCTGTGTCGGCCACCGACGCCACGCGGCGCGGCGACTACGAGGCGAGCATCCTGATCTGGAGCGGCCGGGCCGACCCCGACGGCAACGCCGCGGTCTGGCTGGCCTGCGACGGCTTCCTGAATTGGGGCAAGTACTGCGACCCGCGGATGGACGAGTTGCTCCGCCAGGGCCGGCAACTCACCGACCCGGCGGCGAGGGTGCCGGTTTACCGCGAGATCGCGGCAATCATGCAGCGGGACCGCCCGCACATCGTGCTCTACAACCCGACCTGGCTGTGGGCGGCCAGCGACCGGGTGGAGGGCTTCGTGCCGCAGCCGGACGGGCTGATCCGGCTGGGGGGCGTGCGGCTGCGCCCTTGATTCGACCTGCGCCACAACGTTCTTGACAGGCCTGCGCCCGGCCCTTGACATGCCCAGCAACAGGCTAGGGAGCAGACGGGATGACGGTGTCCTTTGAACAGGCCGGTCCGACGCTGGCGGGCCGGGTGACCGGGGTGGACGCCACCCGGCCGCTAAGCGCGGAGCAGGTCCGGGAGGTCGAGGCCGGGATGGACCGCTTCGCCGTGCTGGTATTCCCAGGGCAGGCGCTGACCGACGAGCAGCAGGTCGCCTTCTCCGAAAGCTTCGGCGCGCTGGAGGCCACCGGGGGCGGCAATGTCACTCCCAAGGACCAGCGGCGGCTGGATGCCAAGCTGGCCGACGTGTCCAACCTGGATCAGTACGGCAAGCCCCTGGCCCGGGACGACCGGCGGCGGATGTTCAACCTGGGCAACCAGCTCTGGCACTCCGACAGCTCGTTCCGCGCGGTTCCGGCCAAATACTCGATCCTGTCCGGCCGCGCGGTCGCGACCGTGGGCAGCAACACCGAGTTCGCCGACATGCGCGCGGCCTATGACGCCCTGGACGACCAGACCAAGGCGGAGGTCGAGGACCTAGTGTGCGAGCACTCGCTGATCTACTCGCGTGGATCGCTCGGCTTCGACGACCTGACGGCGGAGGAGCGGGCGGCCTTCGCGCCGGTGCGGCAGCGCCTGGTGCGCCGCCATCCCGTGACGGGCCGGCGGTCGTTGTTCCTGTCCTCCCACATCGGGACGATCATCGGCTGGCCGGTGCCGGAGGCGCGGGCCTTCCTGCGTGACCTGACCGAGCACGCGACCGACCGGCGCTTCGTTTATGTCCATAAGTGGCAGCAGTATGACCTGATGATGTGGGACAACCGTCAGACGATGCATCGCGTGCGCCGGTTCGATGAAAGCCAGGTGCGGGACATGCGGCGCACGACGGTGGCGGGAGACGCTCCGACAGTGCAGGCACAAGCGGCTTGAGGGCCGGCGCCCGGCTTCGATCGCCAGGCATTCTGTAGGGTCAGCGAGGCCGCGGACCCGTCACAGCGGCTTCCCCTCGCTGCTGGACCAGTTGGGCATGATCGCGTTGCTGGGCAGTGACTTGTCCGCGACCTTGCGGGCTGTTTCGGCGCCGGCGATGGGCAGGCCCTCCGGGTCCAGCAGGCCGATTTGCACCAGCACCGACGCCTGGTCCCAGTAGATGTGCTCGTGCACCAGCTTGCCGTCCTGGAACTGGACGACCGCCACCAGCGGCACCTCGACCCGGCGGCCGGTCGGCGGGATGCCGGGCAGCATCCAGTCTATCGCGCGGGTGTGGGTGAAGCGGAACAGCATCTCGTCCACCAGGCTGGTGCTGCCGATGGTGCGGCTGACCGGGATCAGCTCGGTATCGTCGGGGTTCGCGCCGATGAAATGGTATTTGTAGAACCGCTTGAGCTGATCGTGCCCGACGCCGCCCGTCATGGTCGGGATGTGGTTGACGTAGGGCTGGTCCACCATGCTCGCCATCGTGGCGTCCACGTCGCGGGTTTCGAACTCGCAGCGGCAATGCGCCTCCCACAGCGCAGCCAGACCATAATCAGCCATGTTTTTCTCCTGTGTTCCCGGCTGTGCTTACCAGTGGCCGGGCCTGCCCACGGATGGCCTCCCTCCATGAAAGCATACCGGCTCGACGCGGCATCATGCGCCTTTGTCCGGCCGGCCTGCTATCGCGGGGACGGCCCGCGTGGTCGAAGGCGGCTGCGGAAGAACGGCGAAGATGTGGGCCGCCGCCCATTGGAAACGCCTCATCAGAAGCGCCGGACGTGACGGACAATGCAGGCGTCCGCCTACGCGCCCGCCTGCTCCTTGCACCAGCGCGCCACCTCCGCATGGGTCGCGAACCAGCAGCCGCCGCGGGCCTTGGCGTGGGCGATCAGCCGCTCCAGCACCGGCAGGCGGGAACGGTGGCCGGATACGTGCGGGTGCAGGGTCAGCAGGAACAGCCCGCCCTCCTCCCATGCGCCGTCGAACTCGGCGGTGAAGATTTCCAGCACCGAACTCGGCGGTGTGTAGGGCCGCAGGGCGCTGAACCGGACGAAGTTGTAATAGACCGCGTCGTCCCTGATCCACTCCGGCGGCAGCTCCACCACCCCGGTCGGCTCGCCGTCCGCCACCAGTTCATACGGGTCGTCGTCGGCCATCAGCGAGCTGTCATACAGCAGGCCCAGCTCGCGGATGATGGACATGGTGTCCACCGAGAAGTCCCAGCTTGCCGTGCGCATCCCGACCGGGCGGACGCCGGCGAGGCGCTCCAGCGTGTCGGCGGCGCGGAAGGTCAGGTCGCGCTCGACACCCGGCGGAAGGGTGGTGTTGGCCTCGTGGATCCAGGAATGGATGCCGATCTCGTGCCCCTCTGCGGCGACGCCGCGCACCTCGTCCGGATACAGCAGGGCTGATACCGCGGGGTAGAAGAAGCTGGCGGGAATGGCCTCACGCTGCAGCAGGCGGCGGATGCGAGGCATGGCCTGGCGGTTGCCGTACTGGCCTTGGCTGATCCGCATGGGGCTTTCATCGGCGTCGCGCAGCGGGATGGTGTCGTGGTCGGCGTCGAAGGAGATGGCGACGGCGCAGCGTGCGCCGCCGGGCCAGGCTGCGGGGGCCAGGCTGCGTCCGGCGCGGGCGCGCCCGGTGATGCGGCGCCAAGTGGCCTCCGGCCATTGCCAGGGTTCGCCGTCGGGGTGCTTGCTGCCGCTCATTGCCAACCTCATGCTGTGTGGCGCCGATCTTGCGCCCGGCCTCTGCGGGCTGGAAAGGGGGCTGTGCGGCGCCCGGCACGCACGCTAGCGTCACCACGAAGCGGCGGAGGCGGAGATGGACCTGGCGGCACCTGGGATCGAGGCTGCGGCGATGTCGCCGCGCCGGGCGATCACCGCGGCGGGCATCGGCAACGTGCTGGAGTACTACGACTTCGGCGTTTACGGCTTCCTAGCCGGCGTGATCGCCCGCAAGTTCTTCCCCGGCACGGACGAGGTCGCGTCCCTGCTCGCGACCTTTGCGGCGTTCGGCGTCGGATTCCTGGCGCGTCCGCTGGGCGGGATCGTGCTGGGCCGGCTGGGCGACGTGCGCGGGCGAAAGTCGGCCCTGGTGCTGACGATCCTGCTGATGGCCATCGGGACCGTGGGGATCGGCCTGATTCCTGACTACGCCAGCATCGGCGTGCTGGCGCCGGCGCTGCTCGTGCTGTGCCGTGTGCTGCAGGGCCTATCCGCCGGGGGCGAGTGGGGCAACGCCACGACCTTCATCGTCGAGTGGGCGCCTGAGGGCCGGCGCGGCTACTACGGCAGCTACAGCCAGGCCTCGGTCGTGGGCGGGCTGCTGGCAAGCTCGGCGGTTGCCGCGCTGCTGAACAGCGTGTTCACGCCTACGGACATTGACGCCTGGGCCTGGCGCCTGCCGTTCCTGCTGGGAGCGGTGCTGCTGCCGGTCGGGCTGTGGTTACGCCGCGGCATCACCGAAACGCCGCGGTTCCAGGCGGAGCAGGCCGGGCACGGCGCCGGGCTTCCCGACCTCGGCACGCCGTTCGGCCTCATGCTCAAGGCGTTCGGCTTCACGGTGCTATGGACCGTCGTTTATTACGTGATGCTGACGTATCTGCCGACCTTCACCCAGAAGTATGCGGGGCTGACCGCGTCGCAGGCGCTGTGGTCCAACACGGTGGGGCTGCTGGCGCTGGTGGCGGCAATCCCGGTGATGGGCGCATTGTCGGACCGGATCGGGCGTAAGCCGATGCTGATGTTCTGCTGCGCGGCGTTCGTCGTGCTGGCCTACCCCGGCTTCCGGCTGATCCTGTCGGGAGTGCCGGTCTGGGGGGTGGCGCTGCTGCAGGTCGGCTTCAACCTGGTGATTGCCACCTTCTCCGGCGCCGGCCCGGCGGCGCTGGCGGAGCTGTTCCCGACGCGGTCGCGCACCACGCTGATGTCGAGCAGCTACGCGCTGGCGGTCGCGATTTTCGGCGGGTTCGCGCCGTTCATCGCGACCTGGCTGATCCAGCAGACCGGCACGCCGGTGGCGCCGACGTTCTACCTGATTGCCGCCGCCCTGGTGTCCGGCGCCACAATCCTGACCTTCCGGGAAACGGCCTTCGAACGGCTGCGCTGACCGCTACTTGCCGCCATCCACCTGCATGATCTGGCCATTCACGAAATCCGCCAACGGGCTGGCGAAGAACAGCACGGCGTTGGCGATGTCCTGCGGCGTGCCGAGCCGCCGCATCGCGATGGCGCCCAGCATCGCCGCCTGGCGCTCGGGACCGTAGCCCTCCCACTGCGCCGTGCTGGCGGGGTTGCTCGGGATCAGGCCCGGCGCGACGCTATTGACGGTGATGCCATAGGGGCCGAGTTCGTGCGCCAACTGCCGGGTCAGGCCGACCACGGCGTGCTTGGCGCTGGCATAGGCCTGGATGCCGGTCAGCGACGCCTGCAGCCCGGCGCCGGAGGAGATGTTGACGATCCGCCCCCTGCCCTCCCGCTTCATGCCGGGCGCCGCGGCGCGGCTGAGCGCGAAAGCGGCGCCGAGGTTGACGGCGATGATGCGGTCCCAATCGTCATCCGGCACCTGCTCGACCGGTTGGAACACCTGGCCCGCCACGCCGCCGGCATTGTTGACCAGGACGTGCAGCGGACCGCCGGCCGCGGCCTCGACCGCCGCGACCCAGGCGGCCCCGGCGGCACGGTCGGTCAGGTCCACGGTCGCCAGGTTCACGCCGGGCACCGTCGCCGGCGCCGGATGACAGCCGAACACTCGGGCGCCCAGCCCGGCGAAGGTCTCGGCGATGGCCCGGCCCAGCCCGTGCCCGGCGCCGCTGACCGCGACCACCTGTCCGTCGAATTGCAGGTTCATGGCAGCAACTCCAGCAGCAGCGCATCGGATTGCGGGCGCCCGGCCTCGACCTTGTGGATCAACGCGACCAGGCGGGCGATGGTGGGGCATGGGACGCCGTGCTTGGCGCCGATCTCGACGATGGGAGCGATCTGCACGTCCACCTCCGTGCGGCGGCGGCGCACCGCCACGTCGCGCCACACGCCGGAGTGCGTCTTGGCGCTGGGCCGGTTGAAGGCGACCATTGCGGCGACGCTGGCGGCGGCCTCCGCCTCCGTGGCGCCGGGGCGGAAGGCGGCTGGGTCGAAGCCGTTGAAACCGCGGGGCTGCACGCCTTCCGCGAGCGCCACCGCGACCGCCTCTCCACCGAGGGCGCGCCATGCCGGCAGCAGCTCCGGCCGGGCCAGGCAGTCGGCAATGGAGGCGTCGCCCAGGGCCTGGGCGAACAGCATGGCGCCGTAGCCGAGCTTGCCCCACAAGTAGGACCAAATGTCGGGAGTGGTGATGGCGTCCGGCTCGAAGTCTCGCATCAGCGCGTGCAGGTGGCGCAGCCGCGGCGTGTCGGCGCCGTTCATCTCACCCAGCACGACGGCGCCGCGATTGCCATACAGGATGCTGCCCGGCCCCATCCAGTCCGCGCCGAAGTTGACGAAGGCGCCCACCGTGCGGTCCGCACCGGCGATGCGGGCGATGATGGTCTCGCACAGGCCGTTCTGCAGCGACAGCACGTAGCCATCCGCGGCGAGGTGCGGCAGCAGGGCCTGGCATGCCTCTGCCGTGTGATGCGCCTTCACGCAAAGGAACACCTTGTCCCAGGCGCCGGACACCTCCTCCGGCAGCAGGGCGGGCGCCTGGACGGTGAAGTCCTCGACGGGTCCGTGGATATGCAGGCCGGGTTCCCGAATGGCGACGACATGCTCGGGCACGATGTCCACGAAGGTCACGTCATGGCCAGCGCGCGCCAAGTAGGCCCCGACGGTGCCGCCGATCGCGCCGGCACCCCAGATGAGCACGGCGTCACCGCTCACGATGGGAGGCCGGTGGAGTTGTGCAGGTAGATCATCATGCGCCTTGGTGCCTCCGGGCGTTGCCGCGCCGGAGTATCAGCCGGGATCGCCCACGACGGCTACCCCTTCGCCCCGCCGGGATCCGCGTCCTCGGGCACGCGGCCAGCATCACCCTAAGCATTTGCCCGGCTGGTCCCGCTCCTGAAGTGGGACAGCGGCGTTGACTTGGATCGAGGTCCAAACCTACCGTCCCGCATGCCGACCATCAAAGGAGCCGCCATGCGTCGCACATTCCTCCAGGCTGGCGCCGCGGCCCTGCTGGCCGCCGGCATCCTGAGCCACCCCGCCCCGGCCGACGCCGCCACGCGCGGCGGCAAGATGGTCTATGCCCGCTACGCCGATTCCCTGTTCCTCGACCCCGTCCTGAACGACGCCAACGTGGACATCTGGGTGCTGACCAACCTGTATGACACGCTGCTGGCCCCGACACGGGACGGCCTGAGCGTGCAGCCCGGCCTGGCGACGAAGTGGGACCTATCCGCCGACGGCAAGACGCTCACGCTGGCCCTACGCCCCGGCGTCAAGTTCGCCGACGGGTCGGACCTGACCGCGGATGACGTGACCTGGTCGCTCGACCGTGCCCGCGACCCGAAGGCCGGAGCCTGGTCGTCGTCGCTGGCCTCCATTGACCGGATCGAGGCGGAGGGCGGGACCATACGCGTTCTGCTCAAACACCCCGATCCGACCATCATTCCGGCCCTGGCGACCTTCAACGCCGCGATCCTGCCGCACAAGCTGTTCGACGCCGCGCCGGGCGCGACGGCAGAGGACAAGGCCAAGGCGTTCGCCGAGAAGCCGGTGGGCACCGGCCCCTTCATGCTCGCCTCCTGGCAGCACGGCGTCGCCATGACGCTGCGGCGCAACCCGTACTATTGGAAGCAGGCGGAGGACGGGAAGCCGCTGCCCTACCTGGACGAGCTGCAGTTCCAGATCATCCCCGACGATGCCACTCGCCTGCTGAAGCTGAAGGCGGGCGAGATTGACGGCACCGAGTTCGTGCCATTCAGCCGGGTGAAGGAGCTGCAGGCCGACCCCGCGCTGCGGATGGAGCTGTGGCCGTCCACCCGCGTCACCTACCTCACCATCTTCTGCGGACCCACCTACAAGGACGGCCATCCCAACCCGATGGCGGACCCCCGGGTGCGGCAGGCCCTCAATTATGCCCTTAACAAGGACGCGGTGATCGGCATCACGACGCTGGGCCTGGGCAAGCCGATGCGCTCGTTCATGTCCAGCACTACGCCGCTGTTCCTGAGCCAGGACCTGTATAAGTACGACCCGGCCAAGGCCCGCGCCCTGCTGGCGGAGGCCGGCTATCCGCAGGGGTTCGAGACCTCGATCCTGTCCTTGTCGGGCAATGCGGACGAGGCCAGCAACCTCGCCATTACGCAGCAGATGTGGGGCCAGGTCGGCGTGAAGCTGCGGATCGAGCAGGTGGACAACGCCACCCGCACCGCCCGCTACCGGGCGGAGGACTTCGCGATGCGGACGTCGCTGTGGACCAATGACATCTCCGACCCCAGCCAGGTCACGTCCTACGCCGCATACTACCCCAATATCCACTCCCTGCATTCGCAGTGGCAGGACAAGCGCGTGGACGAGCTGTTCACCGCGTCGCAGCAGGAGATCAATGTGGCGGCGCGTACGGCGCAGTACAAGGAAATCCAGGAGCGGTATGCCGCTGCGGCGCCGGTGGTGTTCCTGTATGAGACGCCCTACCCCGTCGCCTTCCGCAAGCAGGCGCAGGGCTTCGTGCAGATACCCCTGGGGAACAATCTGTTCGAGGGCGCCTACGTCGAGAAGTGATGCTGGCAGCAAAGAGTGTTTCCTGCTCCCTCTCCCTCCGGGAGAGGGTCGGGGTGAGGGGGTCTTGGCTGCAGAGCGGAGGGCTGCCAGGACGAGCCTTCCCTGAGCAAGGGCGGCACTTTCCCGCCCCCTCACCCCGACCCTCTCCCGGAGGGAGAGGGAGCAGGAAGCCCATTTCTCCTGGTCACTGCCCGTGAGCCGTGCCGGGCTAGTCGCAGGCCGCCTGCTGCAGATCCTGCCGACGTTCCTGGCGATTGGCGTCGTCGTGTTCGTCCTCGCGCGGCTGCTGCCCGGCGATCCCGTCAGCGCCATGCTGGGTGACCGCGCCAGCGACGAGGCCGTGACCCGCCTGCGCCAAGGGCTGGGCCTGGACGAGCCGGTCTGGACCCAGTTCCTGATCTTCGCCGGCAACATGATGCGCGGGGAGTTCGGCACCTCTATCGCCTTCCGCCTGCCCGTCACCGCCGTCATCGCCGAGCGGCTGCCGGCGACGCTGATGCTGACAGGGCTGGCGACCCTGTTCGCCCTGGTGATCGCCATTCCGCTCGCCTTCGTCGCCGCGGTGCAGGCCGGACGCTGGCCGGACCACCTGATCCGGGCGGTGTTCCAGGTCGGGCTGTCGTCGCCGATCTTCTACGTCGGGCTGGTGCTGCTGACGGTGTTCGCGGCGGGGCTGCGCTGGTTCCCGGTGGGCGGCTATGGAGACGGCATGGCGGAGCACCTGCATCACCTGCTGCTGCCGGCGCTGACCCTGGCGCTCAGCTTCTCCGCCGTGATCATGCGGAACCTGCGGGCGGCGATCCTGCAGGTGCTGCAGGCGGAGTTTGTGGACTTCGCCCGGTCCAAGGGCCTGCCGCGCCGGGTCATCCTGGTGCACCACGTCCTGCGGAACGCGATGTTGTCCACCGTGACCTTGGTGGGCCTGCAAGTCGGCGCGCTGCTGGGCGGGGCCGTCATCACCGAGAGCGTCTTCGCCGTGCCCGGCGTTGGCCGGCTGATGGTGGACAGCATCTTCGCGCGGGATTACCCGGTGATCCAGGCGCTGACGCTGGTGCTGGCGGTGATCGTGTCACTGGCGTTCCTTCTGACCGACCTCGTGCAGATGTGGCTGGACCCGCGGGTCGCGCATTGAGGCGGCTGCCGGTGCCGATGCTGGCGGGCGCCACGATCCTGCTCGCGCTGCTGTTCTGCGCGGTGGCGCCGGGCGTGGTCGCACCGTATGACCCGCTGGCATTCGACTTTGCCGCGCTGCTGCAAGGGCCAACTGCGGCGCATCCCTTCGGCACCGACCAGTTCGGCCGGGACATCCTGTCCCGCACCATCTCGGCGGCCACGATAGACCTGCAGATCGCGGTGTTCGCGACGGTCGGGCCGCTGCTGATCGGCACCGCCGTGGGCCTGCTGGTCGGCTATTTCGGCGGGGTCGCCGATGCCGTGTTCGGGCGGGTGGTGGACCTGGTGGTGACGTTCCCGTTCCTGGTGCTGGTGATCGCCATCGTCGGCGTGCTCGGGCCGGGGCTGGGCAACATGTATGTCGCCGTCACCGTTGTGGGCTGGGTGTTCTATGCCCGGCTGATGCGGGCGGAGGTGCGGGTGCTCAGCGGACAGGACTTTGTGTCGGCCTGCCGGGTGCTGGGCTACGGCCAAGGGCGCATCCTGCTGCGCCACGTGCTGCCGAACGCCATCCGGCCGGTGATCGTCTATTGGATGACCGACATGGCGCTGGCGATCCTGCTTGGGTCCAGCCTGGGCTACCTGGGCCTTGGCGCGCAGCCGCCCGCCGCCGAGTGGGGCGTGCTGATCGCCGACGGCAAGAACCTGTTCACCCAGGCCTGGTGGATCGCCGTGTTCCCTGGCGCCGCGGTCGTGCTGGCAGGCATCGGCTTCAGCCTGATCGGGGACGGAGTGGCCGACCTGATGGACGTGAAGCGGTGACCGACGTGCTGCTGCGGGTGGATAGCTTGCGGGTCAGGTTCACCACGCCGCGTGGGACCATTCAGGCGGTGGACGGGATGGGCTTCGCCGTGAACGCAGGCGAGGTCGTGGGCCTGGTCGGCGAAAGCGGCTCGGGCAAGAGCGTTACCCTGCGCGCCGTCACCCGGCTGCTGCGGCGCAACGCGGCGATCTCTGGCCAGGTTTGGTGGCGGGGCCGGGACCTGCTCGCCTTGCCAGAGCCGGCACTGCGTGCGGTCCGTGGGCGGGAGATCGCGATGGTGTTCCAGGAGCCGATGGCGGCGCTCAACCCGGTGCTGACGGTCGGCCAGCAGATCGAGGAGGGGCTGGCGGCGCATGGCTCGCTGGACGCCCGCGGGCGGCGGGCGCGGGCGCTGGAGCTGCTGGACCTCGTCGGCATTGCCGCCGGGCCGCAGCGGCTGGGAGCCTATCCGCACGAGTTCTCCGGCGGGATGCGGCAACGGGCGATGATCGCCATAGCGCTCGCGCCGCAGCCGAAGCTGCTGCTGGCGGACGAGCCGACGACGGCGCTGGATGTGACGATCCAGGACCAGGTGCTGCAACTGCTGCTGCGGCTGGCGCGGGAGCTGGGGATGGCGATGGTGCTGGTCACGCACGACCTGGGCGTGGTGGCGGAGACGTGCAGCCGGGTCGTGGTGATGTATGCCGGGCGCACGGCGGAGACGGGGCCGGTGGAGCTCGTGTTTGCCCACCCCCGGCATGCCTATACCGCCGCGCTGCTCCGTTCCATGCCGCGTGACGGCCCGGCGCGGGAGCCGCTGACGCCCATCCCCGGCCAGCCGCCCCGGCTGGACCGCCTGGTGCCCGGCTGCCCCTTCGTTCCCCGCTGCGGCTTTGCCGAGGACCGCTGCTCCACCGTGGCACCACCCTTGGCGGCGGTGGCGCCCGCGCACCGGGCGGCGTGCTGGGCGGCGGACCGGCTGGCCGCGGTGGAACCGTCGTGAGCGCGCCGCTGCTGGAGGCGAGCGGGCTGTCCAAGCGCTTCCCGGTGCGCCGGCCCCTGCTCGACCGGCTGCGCGGACGGCCGGCGCCGGTGCTGCGGGCGGTGGATGGCGTCAGCCTGCAGGTGAGCCGCGGCGAAACCCTGGGCATCGTCGGCGAGTCCGGCTGCGGCAAGTCCACCCTGGCGCGCTGCCTGGTGCGGCTGCATGAGCCGGATGCCGGCGCGATCCGGCTGGACGGGCAGGACGTGCTGGCGCTGTCGGGCACGGCGCGCCGGGCCTATAACCGCCAGGTGCAGATGGTGTTCCAGGACCCGCAGGGGTCGCTGAACCCGCGCATGACGGTGGGCGACGCGCTGTCCGAGGCGCTGCGGGTGCATCGCGTCGTGGAGCGCCCGGCGATACCGGACCGGGTGCAGGCGCTGCTGGACCTGGTGCACCTGCCGGGGGACGCCGCTGGGCGCTATCCGCACGAGTTCTCCGGCGGCCAACGTCAGCGGATTGGCATTGCCCGGGCGCTGGCGGTGGAGCCGGCGGTCATCATTGCCGACGAGCCGGTTTCGGCGCTGGACGTGTCGGTGCAGGCGCAGATCGTGAACCTGCTGCTGGAACTGCAGGGGCGGCTGGGCCTGGCGCTGCTGTTCATCACGCACGACCTGCGGCTGGTGCGGCACGTCGCGCACCGGGTGGCGGTAATGTATCTGGGCCGGGTCGTGGAAACCGGGCCGACGGAGGCGCTGTTCCGCGCGCCGCTGCATCCCTATACCGCCGGGCTGATCGCCGCGGTTCCGCAGGTGGATGCGCACGCGCGGCGGCGCGGCGCGGCGGTCCGGGGCGAGCTGCCGAGCGCGATGGCGCCACCCCCGGGCTGCCCGTTCCATCCTCGCTGCCCCGTGGCGGAGCCGCGCTGCACCTCCCTGGTGCCGCCGCTGGTCCCGCGGGAAGCCGTGGATGGGCCGACCTGGCCGGTTGCGTGCCATCTTGCCGGGGCACCGGCGATGGGGGCATGACGCAAGGCTGCCGCTGATGATGGGGTAAACTGAGATGGATGAGACTGCCCTACGTAGCGAGATCGTGCACGCTGCCCGGAGCATGGACGCGCTCGGCATCAACCAGGGGACGTCCGGAAACGTCAGCGCCCGGCTGGGCGGCAACATGCTGATTACGCCCTCCGCCACCCCCTATGAGCAGATGCGACCGGAGGACATCGCGGTCATGCCGCTGGACGGGGAGCGCGGCGCTTGGACCGGGCCGCTGAAGCCCAGCACCGAGTGGCGCTTCCACCTCGACATCCTGCGGGGGCGGCCGGACGCGGGCGCGGTGGTGCACACGCATGCGACCTACTGCACGACGCTGCCAATCCTGCGGCGGCCCATTCCCGCGGTGCACTACATGATCGCGGCCTTCGGCGGTGCCGACGTGCGCTGCGCGCCCTATGCCACCTATGGCACGGCGGAGCTGGCGAGGCACACCTTGACCGCGCTGGAGGGGCGCAACGCCTGCCTGCTGGCGAACCACGGCATGGTCGTGGTGAGCGCGACCTTGGCCAAGGCTATGTGGCTTGCGGTCGAGCTGGAGACCCTCGCGCGCCAGTACTGCCTCAGCATGCAGATTGGCCAGCCGCATGTGCTGTCGGATGCCGAGATCGCCGACGCGGCGACGTCGTTCTCCACTTATGGGTTGCAGGGGCGCGGCGAGGCGGCATGACCAGCGTGTGCAGCTTTGTCATCATCGGCGGTGGCGCTGACGGTGCCAGCGTTGCGTCGGGTGCCGCCGGGCTTGCCGGGATGTGATCCTGCACTGCCGAGGGTTGTGCTTACCCTCTCCCTCACCCCGACCCTCTCCCGGAGGGCTACGGTAGTCGCACATCTCCGGAACGAATTTACCTGTATGTTTCCAACGTTTTGGAGCGTCGTGAAGGTGAAACCGGCCGATATAAGGTTTGGCAATGCCGGCATTCCGGGGGTTGGTCCGGGACTGCGGTTCTCGATTTGGGTAACCGGGGCAAAACCCCGGGGTTGACCGCATTTTAGGGCTTCCCTGACGCGGGCAAGTACGATCCGCTTGGCACATGGCAACACCGCCCAACCTTTCGAGCCTGTCGCGCGCCAATTTGGAGGC
>JAABUQ010003335.1_pt1 | contig 29681 bp, 28 predicted proteins | sample 5560001 | NCBI WGS metagenome assembly JAABUQ01 (sample SAMN10711888, study PRJNA513371) | rock metagenome | isolation source: Antarctica rocks | place: Antarctica: Victoria Land, Finger Mt nord | collected 2015-12-18 | reverse complement strand
TGAGCTTGCTCCGTACCCTTGTTTGTCTAACTCCAGTGGCCGTCTAAGCGGCCACTTCCCTGCGGCGGCTTACCGCCGCAATCGTTCTGATACCTCGCAGCTTGCTGCGACGTAGTTCATTTGTTCGGAGACACTATGCTGGCTGAACATATCGCCCAACTCAAACAGGATTTAGACGCACTGGCCGTGCATGAAGAAACGCTCACCGGCCTCTCCACGGCGCTGATCCATGCCTTCGGGCAGGGGCATAAACTGCTGACGTGCGGCAACGGCGGGTCATCGGCGGAAGCCGCCCATCTTGCTGAAGAGTTCACCGGGCGTTTTTACCGGGAGCGGCACTCGCTGCCCGGCCTGTGCCTGTCTATTGATGGGACGCTGCTGACGTGTATTGCCAATGATTATGGGTTTGAGGAGATATTTGCCCGGCAGGTGCGGTCTTTGGGGCAGGCAGGGGATGTGTTTGTCGGGTTTACGACCAGCGGCAACAGTGAAAATGTCCTGCGTGCGCTGAATGCCGCGAAAGCGCAGGGATTAATCACGGCTCTTTTCTCCGGCAAAGGCGGCGGCAAGTCTAGAGGCATCGCCGACTATGAGATAGTCGTGCAAAGCGTCAACCCATCGTCGGCGCGCGTGCAGGAGTGCCATCAATTATTGCTGCATGTGCTGTGCGAGCAGGTGGAATGCGCCGTTCTTGGTGTAAAATAGAGCATGTCTTTTTTGGAGAAACTGCAGGCGGAAACGCCGACATTGTCGTTTGAGTTCTATCCCCCCAAAGACAGCGAAGGGTGGGGGACGCTTTATGCCGCCCTGGGCAACATCAGCAAGCGCGCGCCGGACTATGTCACGGTGACCTATGGCGCGGGCGGCTCCACGCGCCAAAAGACCGTGGAACTGGTCAGCCGTATTCAGGATGAGCTGGGCATTGAAGCGATGGCCCACCTGACTTGTGTCGGGCACAGCAAAGCCGAAATCGCGTCTATTCTGGATGCCCTGCAAGGGGCAGGAGTGCGTGCTGTGATGGCTTTGCGGGGCGACCCGCCCCAGGGTGAGGCTGCCTTTGAAGCGCACCCGGACGGCTTTGCCCACGCAAGCGACTTGATCGGGTTCATCAAGTCCCATTGGGACTTCTGTATCGGGTGCTCGTTCTATCCCGAAAAGCATTTGGAAGCGGAGAGTTTGGCCCACGACATCGGCTTTCTCAAGCTGAAGCAGGATCAGGGCGCAGACTTCGCGGTGTCGCAGATATTCTTTGACAACCCGACATTTTATGAGTTCCGTGCCCGTGCTCAAGACGCGGGAGTGACTATTCCCCTAGTCGCGGGCATCATGCCGGTCACCTCGCTGGATCAACTCGGCGCAAAGGGCATCTTGCAGCGCGCGGGAACCGTCATCCCCAAGTCCCTGACCGACGCACTGGGCGCAGGCACAAGAAGCGAGATTGTGGAGCGTGGCGTCCACTTCGCAGTCGCCCAGTGCCGTGACTTGCTGCAGAACGGGACGGCGGGCATTCACTTTTACACGCTCAACCGCTCCACGTCATCCCTGCGCGTGACCGAGGCTTTGCGCGCCCAAAGATACTTTCCTCTCCCGCGCAAGTAAGCGCGCCTCTCCTCCACTCACTGGCCGATGCCGACTCACTGGCCGATGCTGACCTTTTCGCCTGTCCGTGCGCTCGCCGCAATGGCATCCAGCGCGCGCATGTTGTGGTAGCCATCCGCTCCGGGCAGCAGAAACACGTCCTCGCCGCGCACGCGCCGGGACAAAGCCTCCACTTCCTCCACATACATGTTGGCGGGCGGCATGGCTTTGGTTTCAGGGGCAATGCCGTGCTTGGTCAGCGTGTAGCGGACATCTTCGGCGCGATCCGCCCCAAAGAACTTGGCGACGGCAAACGATCCCTGGTCGCCGACGATCTCATACGATGCCCGAAACTCCATCGCGAACGAACAATCGATCAAAGCCATGCCGCCGTCAAACTCCATCTGCGCTGTCGTCGTTATGTCCACGTGGGTCTCGCTGTCCATGATGGATGTTCCGCTCGCAAGCAAAGGCTCCGTGCCAAACGCTTGACGCGCAATATGCACACAGTAACACCCCACATCCAGCAGCGCCCCGCCGCCCATGCTGGGGTCGCGCCGGTAGTCCTCCGTGCTGTGCTGGATAAACGAGAACGATGCCCGCACCAGGCTGACTTTGCCGATCTCCCCGGCCCGCACGCGCCCAAACACTTCGGCCATCAACGGCTGGTAGCGATACATAAACGCTTCCGACAGCAGGACGCCATTCGCCTGCGCGGTTTCCACCATCTCAGCAGCCTCGTCGGCATTCATGGCGAGCGGCTTTTCGCACAGCACATGCTTGCCGTTGTTGAGCGCTTCCACAGCCCAGCCCACGTGCAGATTGTTCGGCAGTGGGATATAAATCACATCAACTGTCGGGTCCGCAATCAGCGAGTCGTAATCCCCATAAGCCCGCACGTCGGCTCCGCCGCTGCTTGCGGCCACTTCCCGCGCGCTGTCCAGGCTGCGCGAGGCAACTGCGGCGAGCTGTGCATGTTCGCTTGCCATGATTGCGGGAATGACAGCCCCTCCTGCGATGCGTGCCGTGGCTCCGAGGACGCCCCAGCGCACTTGGTCGGTCATGTGTGTCTCCTTGTCATGGATTTGTTCTCGTTTGGAAGCTGTCCTGTTTGGCCCGGTCTTCACCGGCAGCGTGCGCGCGTTTTACAGGCATTTTATCGGCGCTGCTAGGGTGTGGCTAGGGCGTATCAACGACGGAACAATTTCTTCCGTCGTTGGTTCGCGCTCAAAACGCCGGGGTAACGGGTTTGCAATGCGTTCGGAGCGGCGTCAATCCGGGGTGTGTGCATTCTGGCAAACCGCGCAAACTCACACAGTTCCTTTTGCTCCGACGCAGGACTTCGCCCTTGCCTGCGCGTATTGTACCCACATGCGCCTGCTGCCTCCCCTGCTGATTGCCGCGTGTTTGTTATTCACAACCGGCTGCCGCCATTCCTCCACAAGCGTCAACTCACGGTCGGCAGACCTGACCCCGCCCCAGCGCGCGGCTGCCGCCAACCAGTTGTTCCTCAGCCAAAAGACGTATGACCCCTGGATACTCACCGACAAAGACAAGGCCAGCGCCATTCCCTGCTACCAAAGCAATGGGCGATTTGGCTATGTGTACCCGGCAAACGGCCTGCCCCCGCACGCTTACCAGGCTGGGCGCTACGACAACGGCGTACTGCATGATGCCCTCGGCAGCACCGCTGACCCTGGAGCAAAATACGGCACTGTCCAGACGCTGAACCTACGCGACGGCACGTACCAGCCTGACGGCATTGTGCTGTCATCCGGCAAAGGCGCTTACCCTTCCGTCTCTGATGCCCCGGATTGGCCCGCGATTTGGAACACATCGGACGTTGTAATCACGGGCGACCCGCAGGCGCAGCAGGTCACGCACGCGAACTTGTTCTATCTGCTGTCGTCCACGTACCCCGGAAGCGACCATTCCATCCCGCCGATGGGCCTGTCGTCCACTGTCTACGGCGGCCATATCTTCTGGGACGCCGACGTCTGGATGCTCCCCGCCCTGCTCCCGCAGCACCCTGAGTATGCCAAACCCATCATAGACTACCGCTTTAAGCGTCTGGCGCAGGCCCGGCGCAATGCCAAAGCACACGGGTACAAAGGAGCCGAGTTCCCCTGGGAAAGCGCCGACACGGGCCAGGAAGTCGCCCCGCCTGAGTTTGCGCAGGAGCGCCATATCACCGCCGATGTCGCCTGGGCCGCATGGCAATACTATCTCTGGACAGGCGACAATGCTTATCTGCGCACCGAAGCCTGGCCGTTATTACGCGACACGGCGGACTACTGGGCCTCGCGTGTGACCCGCGCCGCCGATGGGCAGTACCACATCAACAAAGTCTTGTCGCCTGACGAGACAGCCGGCATAGTGGATGACGATGCCTGGACAAACGCCGTAGTCGCCTTTAACCTCACCGCCGCCACCCGTGCCGCCGCCTTGCTGCATCAGCCCGCCGACCCACAGTGGGCATTGGTGGGCACGCATCTCGCACGACCCTCTGACAAAGCGCAGGCCATCCCGCGGGAGAACAGCGCTCCGTTGACGGCTCGGTTTGCCGCGAAGCAGGCCGACACGCTGCTGCTTGTTCATCCGCTCAACATTGCGTTTGATGCCAAGACCCAAAGCCGCATGCTGGACTATTACTCGGCCCACACCATCGCCAACGGCCCGGCAATGACCGCGAGCATCCACGCCATTATCGCCGCCAAACTAGGACGCGCGCAGCAGTCATTGGACGACTTCCACGCATCGTACCGCCCCTTTGAGCGCGGCCCGTGGGATGCCTTCAGCGAAAAGCGCACCACCAACAACGTTTATTTCCTAACAGGCATGGGCGGGTGCGTGCAGGCTGTCTTGTACGGCTTTGCGGGCCTTGCGGTTGTAGAACACGGTCAAGCAGGAAAGGGCATGCGTCTTGCGGGTGACAGCATCGCCGCTTTGTATGCCGACCCGCACCTGCCGCCCGGCTGGACACGGCTCATGGTGCAGGGAGTACGCTTTCGCGGGCGCACCCTAGATGTGACAATCCTGCCGGGCAATACGGTTAAGGTGACGGAGCACGCGGGGCAAAGCTTGGGCAGGCCATGAAACGCGTCCTGCCCAGCCTCAGCGACCTGTTCAGCAACCCGTTTGTGCGTCTGCGGCTCGCCCTGCTAGTCGGCGCGCTGCTGGTGGTCATCGGCACGGCGGGGTATGTTGTACTGGAGCACTTCACATCTCTGCGCGCGCTGTACATGGCTGTCGTTGTCCTCAGCGGCGTGGGTATGGACACGCCCGCCCCTCTGCACACGACAGGGCGGCTGTGGACCATCGGCCTGATAATCTTCGGGTTGGGGACAATCGCATGGGTGTTCGCCACCATTATTGAAGTGTTCGTCAGCGAGCAGAGCTTCCGCATCGTGCAGCGCAAAAGAATGGAGCGGCGCGTGAACAATCTTTCCCAGCATTATATTGTCTGCGGCTACGGGCGCATTGGGCAGCAGATCGCCCAAATGTACGCGCTGGAAAAGGTGCCGTTTGTCGTGGTGGAGCAGGACCCGGCCCGATTGGAACAGCTGCGCGCCGCCGACCTGCACCATGTCGCAGGCGATGCCGCCGACGATGCCATCTTGCAGCAAGCGGGTATCGCCAAAGCCGCTGCTTTGATCGCCGTCACGCCCACCGATGCCGTCAACACCTTTATTGTGCTGTCCGCGCGCGGCCTGCGTCCTGACCTGTGGATTGTCGCCCGCTCCGATACGCTGCAAAACGAGGGCAAGCTGTACCGTGCGGGCGCGAACAAAGTCATCTCTACCCACGTCCTGGGCGGACGCTGGATGGGCGTGACGGCCCTCAACCCCGCCGTGACGGAGTTTGTCACCGCGATGACTGAGCTAGACCACGCGAACTTTGTCCTGCACGAGTTCGCCGTCTCCGACGCGTCGGTCTTTGCGCAGCAAACATTCGGCAAGGCGGACTTGAGAGCGCAAACTGGGGCCTTGATTGTCGCTATTCGGCAGGGGGCGACCGCCCACCGCTTTGTCCCAAACCCCGGCGACGATCTGGTGCTCATGCCCGGCGACTTGCTGATTGCCATCGGCACATTGCGTCAGCAGAACGCCCTGGCCCGCTTAGTCAACCCCCAGCGCCCGGAAACGATTTTGCCCCACGGCCTGCGCGCTTCCGATGAAGTGCTCAGGCGCGCGGGGCGTGGCATCCTGCCGGGCTGATAAGCATTGCTTGCCGTTATTTGGTCAGCAAGACAGGCTTGGCATTGACCTTGATACGGAACAAGCCATAGGGCTGACGGCGCAGGTCGTGGCCGTTGTGGTAGCGCCCCTGGCGATGAAGCTGGTTGGCGGTCACGTACAAATACCCATTGGTGGCAAGAGACATAGTGTCCGGCCAAACAAGGCGCGGGTCTTGAACAATGGTCTGGTACTTGCCATCGGGCAGGCGCACGATGGCGCCGTTCCTTTCATCCGCAGTGCAGTACACGCGTCCTGCCGTATCCGACTCCAGGCCATCGGAGCCGGTGGGCCTGGCTCCCTCGTTCACCACGGTCTTTTCCACATCGGCTTCGCTGCGATTGGGGTCGGACAGCGCATCCATGCTGACCGAGTACAAATGATGCGCCAGTACGGGAGAGTAATACAAACGCTTGCCGCCTGCCCCCATCGCGATGCCGTCCGACCCGAAGCCCGGCTGTTTGGGTGGCTTGCCGGGCAGCCGCTCCAGCATCGGCTGGCCTTCCACAATCAAGGTCAGGCCCGGTTCCGGCTTGACCGAGGGCGTGTTGCCCAATCGGCGGTAGCTCTTGCCGCTTGCCAAGTCCACCACGATAATACCGCACGGCCCCTTCACCCCGGAGTCGGTGATATAGGCCATGCCCTGCGTGCCGCGAGTTAAATCAAAGCGAACGTCGTTGAGATACGCCGGTGCGGGCACAACGCTGCGGGGAAACATGATGGTGCGTGTGACCTTGTTGGTGGTCAAGTCCATGCAGACTAGTTTCGGCCCGCCCGGCACATTCAGCCCAAGCTTGACGCTACCGGTGTCTAATGCCCAAAGTCGGTCTTTAGGATCAACCACGACGCTTTGCACCGAGTACAGGCACTTGTCCGGGTGCGCTTTGTTGATCTTGTTGATCTGCGCATTGGGATAAGCCACCGGTTTGCCGTTGACCACTTCGGCGACTGTGAACTTCACATCGTCGCCCCAATGGGGATAGTTGATGAAGATACGCCCTTTGTGCGAGACCGTCACGCCGGTGGGCATTGGCCCGTAAAACGATGCCACGCGCTCTAGTGGCCCGTGCGTGACCGTCTGGGCCTGAGAAGCCATCGGCAGCAATGCAAGCGCTGCCGCAATGCCAATTTTAGAAACGCGCATTGATAATTTCCCTGTTATTTGCCGCCCATGCGACTGAGATACATCTTTGCACGGGCGAGCATAACGGCTTCGGTGTCGCGATACTGCATGACCAGGGCGCGCACGTCCTGGTCTTGCGTGACCGCAAGCTCTTTGTCAGCATCTTTTACATCCTGCGTGTTGATACGCACTTCAGCCTGCAAAAAGGCACGGTCAAAGTCCGTGCCCTGCTTCTGCACCAATGTTTGCAGCTCGTCCCGGTCTTTGTCTTCCATGACGACAGGCAGGGAAAGGCCCTTCTTCTGTGCCAGTTGGTACAACTGCGTATTCAGGCGGCTGTGGTCTTCCACAATCTGAATAGCAAATTGGCGCAGTTCATTGGTGGAAGCCCGCTCAATACCTGCCTCGCCGTGTGCAAGGTCGGAGACGCTGCCCTGCGCATCGCTGATGAGGAACGTGCGGTCTACGCTGGTGAGGCCGGGGCTAGGCATCGGCATGGTCATCTGTGCTTGCGCTGTGCTGCCCAGGAGAGTGGCAAGGGCTGCTGCTGCGAGAATGTGTTTGCGGATCATTGAATTGCTCTGTTTCTAATTGCTTCTGCGTTGCTAGCTGCCGTCTTCGTCACGGCCATGCACTTGTGCGGGCGGGTGCGTCGCTTCCACTGCTGTGAAAGGCTCCACGATTGTGTAAGTGTGCGATGCGCCATGCGGCACAACCCACGAGTCGCCCGGCGCGAGTGCGACCGTTTGGCCTTCAATAGTCAAAGTCGCGCGGCCCGCAAGCACATAGCCCACGGTTTCGTAGTCGCGGGCGACCGGCGGCTTTGCCTCGCCGGGCTGTTCCTGCTCCCACAGGCGCATAGCGATGCTTTTGCCCGACGCCAGATACTTCTGCCCCATCCGTCCCGTGGGGGAATGCTCGCCATCCACTTTGGTGACTGTCGTGTCGCTCATGGTTTGATCTCCCGTGCTTTGTTCTCCCCCCGATCGCTGTTTGGTAAACGTTTGTCTAACGCAGCACGGCCTGCGCGCCCAGTTTAATCCGGTAGACTTTGATTGGCTTGTGGCGAATGTCTACGCCATTGTTATATTTAGCCTGGCGGTTCAATTGCGTTGCCGTGATATACAAGTACCCGTCATGGCTGATGGCAAGTGAGTCGGGCCAGATAAGTTGGGGTGACAGCGCGACTGTCTGGTACGTTCCGCCCGGCGTGTACTGATAAACCGCGTTGTGCTCCCAGTCCGTCAGGTAGACATGGCCTGCGGCGTCGCATTCAATGCCGTCGGAGGGGCCGGGCTTCGCTCCCAGATCCCGCACCGTCTGCACGACCTGCGCATCTGTCTGAGTTGGGTTGGCAAGGGCGGCCACGCTCACCCCATACAGGTGCAGGCCCTGGTTTGGGCAGTAGTACAAAGTCCTGCCGTCGCCGCTCAAGGCAATGCCGTCCGCGCCGGTCTGGTCTTTCTGCTCCGGCTTGTGCGGCGGGCGCTTGACAATCGTCCTGCCCTCCGCCGTGCCGACAAAGTTCGGCTCGGCCATTGTGGATGGGTGCGCGCTCAAGCGGCGCATGGCTTTCCCCAGGACGAAGTCCACGACCACAATGCCGTTTGGCCCCTTTTCCGAGCTGTCCGTGATGAATGCCGTGCCTGCTTTGCCCGTTTCCAGGCTGACGCGCACGTCGTTGAGGTAGGCGTCCGGCCCGGCAATGTCCCGGTTGAACACGATGTTTTTGACGATCTTGTTGGTCTTGAGGTCTACAGCCAGCAGCTTTGGCCCGCCGTACTGGGTCGGCTTGGTGCCGATGACCCCGGAGTCCAGCAGCCACAGACGCCCCTGCTTGTCAATGGTCAGGCCCTGCACGGACACCAGTTTTCCGTTCTGCGGCCCGCCGCCGTAGTGGTTGATGGCCGCGTTGGGGTAGGGAACCGGCTTGCCGTCCACAATCTCAGCCACGCTGTACGCGCCCATGTCCATCGCGCGTGGGAACGACATAAACACGCGCCCGTCCTGCGAAAGCGCGATGCCGATAGGCGTCTTGCCCTCGATGGCGGCGAATGTTTCCAGTGTTCCCATTCCCCTCACGCCGGGCACTGTGATGGTCTGTGGAGCCGCTGCCTGCGCTCCGGCTGCTGTGGGCAGCAAAGCCCGGCCGAGGGCTGCCGTCAATGCTGCATACGTGCGAGTGTGTGTCAAAGTCAACTGTTTCTTCTTTCTAAATCTTGGTGTCGCGAGTGTGTTGTCAGCTGCAAAGAACCCCCCTCCTTGTTCACTTCGTTCACAGGTTCCCCCCTAAAGGGGAGATGTGGAGTGTTATCGCTTGGGTTGCCTATTTGCGTATGGCAACTCAGTCAACCCAACTGCCACCATTCCTCATCCTCCCTTTAGGGGGGAACCTGTGAACGAAGTGAACAAGGAGGGGGGTTCTTTGCTTTCTACACACGCTCTTAGCTTTACAGGCGTGTCTCGTAGCGGTCTTTGCCCCGAAATGTGTCCAGGGTGTCTATGCGCCCTAGATGAACCGCTTTGCCTGTCCGGGCCGATTCGTAGATCGCCGCCATGATGCGATGATCCTGCAAGCCTTCTTCGCCCGGCGTGTACGGCGTTTTGTTCTGACGCACGCACTCGGCCATGTGGTCCATTTCCAGCGCAAATTGGTTCTTGGGGTCAAGGCTTGGGCTTTGGCGGTACTCCGCCATGCCCTGCGCCTGCGACAGCTCCATGCGCAGGCCATTGTACGAAAAGGCCGGGTCCATCCCAAACCATGCCTTTTCAGCGAGCACTCGGTAACGGCGGCACTCGTGGAACCCGTAGCCCGTTGTGCCGTTAAACAAAGCCCCCGACGGAAACTTCATCTGCCACAGCACCGTTTCTTCCACCTCGCGGAAGCGCGGGTCATGGGGCGTGGAGTAGGCCGTGCCCATGACTTCATACGGCTCCTCGCCCAGCAGGTACCGTGTCGTGTTCAGGTCGTACAGCCCGACATCCGGCAATGAGCCGCCGCCTGCCAATGCCTTTTTGTGACGCCACTGGTTCGGGTCGCCCTGGTTTTGCCCGTTGACCGCTTCAATCACCTTCACCGCCCCAAACTGCCGCGAACGCACCCACTGCTGCGCCAATTTGTTGTGCGGCTCATACTGAATGCGATAGGCGATCATCAGCTTGACCTGCGCCGCGCGGCAGGCTTCAATCATGTGCTGGGCCTGCTGCGGGGTATTCGCCATGGGCTTTTCGCACAGGATATGCTTGCCGGCCTGCGCTCCCCGTACCGTGTATTCCTCGTGCATGCCGTTGGGCAGAACAATATAAATCACGTCCACGGCGGGGTTGTTCTTAATCTGGTCATAGCCCGCGTAATCATACACGCCCGATGCAGGCACGCCGTATTCCGCTGCGACCTGCGATGCTTTGGCCTTGTCGCCGCTGACCAGGGCCGTCAGCCTCGCGCGCTTGCATTCCCCGAATGCGGGCAGTATCTGATTGAGTGTCAAGTGCCCCAGCCCAACCACGGCAAAGCCCACCCGCTGATCCGGCGGCATCGGCGTCGGAGTCGCCCCGTGCTTCTGCTCGGTCGGCGCGTTGATCTCGTCCAGCGTGATCGGCGAGGGCGGGCTGGGCATCTTCGCGCTTTGGGCGGCTGCGTTCGGCTGCTGCGCATCGGCGGGCGCGCCCGGCGCGCCCAAAGCCGCTGCCGCGACCAGTCCCTGCCCCGCCGCCGTGAGCAGCTTGCGCCGCGTCCAATCCGTGTCTTGCGGTTCGCTCATAGGTGTTGTTTTTTCTGTGTTGATGTTTGTGTTGATGCCGGTTCTGCGCTGTTTGCCGGGGCGTTTCCCCCTGTTTCCCAGCGCGTTGCGACGACGGAGGGATTTCTTCCGTCGTCGGTACACGCTAGAAACGCCGGGGAAAAGCCGGAAACACGCCCTGGCAGCGCGCGTTATTTGACCTGGCAGTGGGCGTTATTTGAGCTGGGAAAGCGCGCGCATCAATTGAATCACTGCCGACATATCTTCTTCCTCGCCGCGCGCATTCTCCGCGGCACACATCTGCTGCGCTGCCGCGAGTGTCGGCATGGGCACGGAATGGGCGCGGGCTTCATCGGCGACCAGCCCGTAGTCCTTGAACAGCAGGCGCAGGGGGAAGTTGGGCGGATACGTGTCGTGCCGGGCGTTTTCCATCTTGCTCTTTTGGGCGGGCGTGACAACCGTGGTTTGGGCCAATGTATCAATCAAGACGTTTCGGTTCAAGCCCGCTTTTTCGCCCAAAGCCAGTCCCTCGGCGACCGCCTGGATGCCGATGCCGAGCAGGGCATTGACCACCAGCTTCATCACGGCCCCCGACCCGGACGGCCCCATGAAATGCGCCGCCTGCCCCAATGTCATCAAAACCGGCTTGACTGTGTCAAACACGGACTGCTCGCCGCCCGCGAAGATGACAAGCTGCCCCTGCTCCGCCTGCGGCGTGGAGCCGGACACGGGGCAGTCCAGACACTGTGCGCCGCGCTTCTGCACTTCTGCGCTGATTTCGCGCTGCGTGTCGGGGGCCAGCGTGCTCATTTCCACCAAAATCTGGCTGGGCGTGAGGGCCGAAACCGCTCCCTTCTCGCCCAGCAGCACGGCTCGCGCGGCCTCGTCGTCCGCCAGCATGGAAACGACAAAGGACGCGCCACGCGCCGCCTCTGCCGCCGAACCCGCCACGGCTGCGCCTTTGTCCGCCAGCGGCTTTGCCTTGCCGGGGTCACGGTTCCAGACCGTGAGCGGGTAGCCTGCGTCCGCGAGCCGCGCGGCCATGCGGCTGCCCATGTAGCCCAGCCCTAAAAAAGCCACGGCGGGCTTGCTGTCTTCCGTTGTCGTCACAATCAATCTCTCCTGAGTGGATGAGACCTATCTACCACCGCACCCCTACCAGTAAACATAGCAGATTTCGGGGGCGCAAAAAAGACGCCGGGAAACAGCAAAGTCTCCGGCGTCCCCTTTCTGGTTGGCATGCGGATTGCTCATGCCCGGACATAAGGCAGCGCCGCCTCGCGCATTTGGTTCAAACCACCCCACTCATCGCCCCCGCTGTCGTAAATCAGAATATGGGGGCCGCGAAACCCGGCATCGCGGCAAATGTCCAGGCAGCGCGTGAAGTCCTCGCCATCCATGTGGCCGGGCCGCGGAAAGAACGCCTTGGCATGGGTGCACTCGGCCAGCGGGGCAATAACGGCCAAGTCATCGTACTTGCGCGCGGCAGGCCAGTTGCCGAAATCCAGCTTCAAGCCGACCTGTCCCCCCAATGCGTCCAGAAGCGCCACAACCTCTTGAGGCCGATCCAGCAGGGCATGCCAGTTTTCGGTGACCAGGCGCACGCCGCTCGCTTCGGCATACCGCGCCAGGCGTTTCAGGGCGGCGATGCTGACTGCCAGCGCGTGTCCGTCCCGGTCAGGCGCCTGGTTTCCGGCAATCACGCGCGCCCGCCCGGCCCCGCACCGCGCGGCAACATCCAGCCAGTTTATCATAAACGCTTCGTCCTCCGCGCGCTGCTCTGGGTCGGCGGCAGTCACGTCCCCGGCATCAATGAGCAGGGCAAACAGCTCCACGCCTGCCGTGTCCAGCGCGCTGCGCAGTTCGGCCAGGTAGGCATCGTCGGTAGAGGGCAGGTGAAAGTGGCAGATTTCCAGTTTGCTCAGGCCGTGCGCGGCGACTTCGGCGGGCAGGTTCAGCAGGGGGAACTTGTCATCAGTCAATCGGTGGTGCAGGCTCCACGTGGAGACGCCCAGGCGGGGATCAAGGGGCAGCGGCATACCAGTGTCCTTTCACAAACGTGGGATTACGAGAGCAAACCAAACATCTAGCGCCTGGCATCGTCACGGTGAATACCGCCCACATAAAGTGTCTTCTCGTTCTGATAAGTCACCGCGCCGGGTGCGCTTTTGCGCGGCTTGCGTACATACTTCTTGAGCGTATAGTCGACCGGGATTAGTGCCGAGTGCTTCACCTCGCTGCGCGCCGCCACCAGTTCGGCAGCATGCTGCAGGGCGGCGGGCGAGACCGAGCCGGGCCGGTTCTGCGCCCGGATAATGCCGTGCGCGCTTGTCGCGGCCCGCACGTGCAGCCAGATGTCGGAAGACAGGGCGAGGCGCGTGGTCAGGTAGTCATTGGACGCGGCATTCTCGCCCACCAGTATCTCCCACCCGTCCACCGACTTGAATGTCTTGATCTTGTGCCCTGCAAAGTCCGACAGGGTGGGGCGGTGAATGTCCGGGGTGTCCCCGCGCTGCGGCCCGGCCTGCTGCGGGTGACGCGCCAAAAGCTGCGCCATGCTTTCGCGGACAGCGGACACATCCGCCTCGGCTTTGGCCTGGGCAGTCTCGCGCTCGGCCAGCATCAAGAGAGCGAGTTCCTCGGCCACCATCGCCTTTCTTTCAGACAGTGTCTGCGCGGATGTGCGGGCTTTGCGGCTGCGCTTAAAGAACCGCTCGGCGTTTTCATGCACGCTGAGGGCCGGATCCAGCGAGATAAAGCGCATGGTCGGCTCGCCTGTTTCCAGGGGCGGCACATAATAGTCGGGCACCGAGACCAGGCGCTGGCCTTTTTGGATCGCAGACTGATTGGCGACCAGCAGCTCACCCGACTGCTGGTATTCGTCGGCTTTGTCGGCATTACGGATCGCCTGCTTGATCTCGGCCTGCTCGCGCTCCCTGAGCTTGCGGCTGCGGTGCAGGGCCGCTTGCAGGCTGTCGCGGGCGCGGTCAAACGTGTCCCGCTGCGTCAGCGACGAGGCGGCGTTGTCCAGCGCCGTGCTGATGCTGTCACGGGTGTGCTGATACCGCGCCGAGATTGACAGCAGAGCAATCGGGTACGCCCCCAGCGTTCTGCCCCGGTCGTCTGTCCAAATACGCGGCGTGTAGTCGCCGACACGAACCACGCTGATCACATCGCTTAGGGCGTTCCACAGGGTTTGCGGCGTCAGCAGGCCGCGCTGCACGCGCAAAACCACTTCCTGCGCCAGCAGCGGGCTGAGTCCCATCCAGGTCTGCAACAGCCACGCTTGCGCTTCTTCCGGCGTCATCACGCGCGGGTCTGCATCGTCTTCAGGCGGGGGAATATAGGGGGCCAGAGGGTCCAGTTTGGCCGTGCCTTCGGTCTTCTGGCGCGGCGGCGAGACATAGGACAGGCCAGGCAGGATTTGCCGGAACCTATTGAGGTCGCGCGGGATATGGCGCGCCGCCCCCAGAATCATCCCCGGCCCGTTGACAAACACCAGGTTGGAATGCCTGCCCATCGTTTCCGCAATCAGCGTATACGGCGCGCCGTCAACCGCCCGCAGCTCTACATGCAGCACGCGGTCGCCAAAGCCCAGCGGCAGGGAAACAGCATGCACAAATGCCCCTTCCAAATAACGGCGCAGGAGGGTGCAGAACAGCGGCGGCGTGGGCGGGTTCTCCCTGCGCACGCTGGTCAGGTGGACGCGCGCGAACTGCGGGTCGCACGACAGCAGCAAAAAGAAGGTCTCTCCCTGCCGGTAAATGCGCAGAACGAGTTCCTGCGGGCTGGGCTGGGTCACCTTTTCCACTTTGCCGCCGACAATCGTCCGCCCCAGCTCGTCGGCGACAGCGGCTAATGTGAGCGAGTCAAATAACAGCACATTGCGATTATACCCCGCGCCTCGGCTGCCTCATCCGAAAACCGCAAAGCAGGAAGGAGCGAAAAAATCCTTCCTCTTTGTGCTTGCGTTGTTGACACGGCAGCGACAATTTGGCTATACTAAAGGAGATGATACGCACTGACACAGCCAGGCGAACGCAGAACGCGCACGGACGGAGATGCGCGCTCCACCATGCCCGCAGGCATCGTCACGCACATCACCCGTGTGCGTGCGGGAGGCGGCACGCCTTCCCCTGACCCGCTTGCGACTGCGCCATACCCAGTATGGCCCAAGTCGGAGCGGGTTTTTTGCATTTACAGCCTTGAATACTCTGGAATCAGTCTGAGAGTACTTTGGAAACAGTCTTGAGAAGGGTTTGGACATACACGCTATGAGCCATGAGGTTCTTGTACTAAACAGTGATTATGAGCCGCTGAACGTGTGCAACTTGCGGCGCGCGGTCGTCCTGCTGTACCTGGGCAAGGCGGATATTCTGCACCTGCACGACCCTAATGACACGCCCGCGCTCGCCACCGGCGAAGGCGAGTTTGTGGCCGCGCCCAGTGTTCTGCGCCTGCGCTACCATGTCAAGCGCCCGCTGCCCGAACTCAAGCTGTCCCGCCGCTCCATCTTTGCCCGCGACAACTACACATGCCAGTACTGCGGCATCCAGTCACGCGACCTGACTATTGACCATATCGTCCCCAAGCGTCACGGCGGCGGCATGCACTGGGACAACCTTGTCGCCTGCTGCCGGCGCTGCAACACCCGCAAAGGCGACAAGATGCTGTCGCAGTCCGGCATGAAGCTGGCCCGCCCGCCGCGCCGCCCGCGCTACGTGCCCTATATCAGCATGACCAAGTATCTCAACGGCACCAAAAACGAGGTGTGGCGCGACTATCTCCCCGTCTTCAGCGACATTGGCAATGGTGAATACGCCGCTACTGCCTAATATCAAACCAACGTTAATAGGGATAGGACTTCTTTGCCCTATCCCTTCCCCGCAAGCCCCGCCAAGGTCTCCACGACGCGCTCTGTCTCGGCTTTTGTTGTGCTGCGCCCCAATGTCAGGCGCAGGGCGGACTGCGTCCGCCGATCCTCAAGCCCCATCGCCCGCAGCACATGGCTCGGCTCAATGCTGCCCGCCGTGCACGCCGACCCCGATGATGCCGACACGCCCGCCATGTCCAGTGCGAGCAGCAGAGTTTCCGCATCACTGCCCGGCAGAGACACATTGACATTGTTCGGCAAGCGCCGTGCGGCATGTCCGTTCAAAACCGCTTGCGGAATGCGCTGCCGAAGCATCGCAATCAAGCCGTCGCGCAGAGTCGTCATGCGCGCCGCCGTACTTTCCCATTCGCCCCGCATGCACCGCACCGCTTCGGCAAACCCTGCCACTGCGGCGACATTCTCCGTGCCCGCCCGGCGTCCCCGCTCCTGGCCGCCGCCATGCAAAAACGGCTCAATCGCCACGCCGCCTCGGACATACAGCGCCCCCGCTCCTTTGGGGCCGTAGATTTTGTGCGCCGAGACAGTCACCAAATCCGCCCCCAATCTTTGCACATCAACCGCGCACTGCCCGAACGTCTGGACAGCGTCCGTGTGCAGCAGCGCTCCCCCCCCATGCGCCACGTCCGCAATCGCCCGGACGTCCTGAATTGTCCCGACTTCATTGTTGGCATGCATCACCGACACCAATGTCGTGCTCGGCTTCAGGGCCTCTTGAACCTGCTCCGGCGTGACCACGCCGTCGCTGTCCGGGGCCAGATAGGTCACGTCAAAGCCGAGCGTTTCCAAAAAACGCGCCGTGTTCAGCACGGCCTCATGCTCCATCTGCGTCGTAATCAGATGATTGCCCCGCGCGCGCCCGGCGAGCATCACGCCCACAAGCGCCGCATTATCCGCTTCGGTCCCGCCGCTCGTGAACGTAATCTCATCAAACTGCGCGCCCAGCGCCTGTGCTAATGTGTCCCGCGCGCTGTCCAGGGCACGTTTCGCCTGCTGGCCGTCCCAGTGCAGGCTGCTGGCATTGCCAAAGGAAGTGCTGGAAAGAAACGGCTCCATCGCCGCCCGCGCTTCGGCGCGCAGGGGAGTTGTCGCCGCGTGGTCTAGATAAATACGCGCCTCGCTCATGCCCTATTGTACCTTGCGCAGGGCCGGGCTGTTTGGGCATTGCTCCGGCTGTTCATGGGCACACCAAAGGCGTACCAACGACGGAACAAATCCTTCCGTCGTTGGTACGCCGTTGCAGAGAGGGAGAAACGCCCAAGCAACGCTAGGGCAAAGCCTGCAAAACGCCCAGGCAACGCCCAGGCAACGCCTGCAAAACGCGCAGGCGGCGCTAGCCGACAGCGAGCGCGTCGCCGATGGCTGTCACGCCGGGTACGGCGCGGAGGGCGGCCAGCAGGCTTTGCTTTTGCGCCAGGGAGGGGATATGCCCCGAAAGATGCGCCAGGCCGTCGTCAACCGTAATCACAATGTGAGGGAGAAATGCGGTGAAGCGTCCGTCTTCGGCCAGGGTCTGCTCCACGCGGTCGGCCAGGGAGCGAGCGCCTGAAGTGTCGGGCGTCGCCACGAGGGGTTGGGGGGAGACAAGAGAACCTGCGGAATAATCCGGCAGGGCGGCGAGGCCCGCTGAGGGCAGGCCGGGCATGGGCAGGACAATGGGAGGAGCGGTTTCCGGCTCCCCGCCATTGCTGCCCTGCTGGGAGTTGTCGGTCCTGTCGCTGGGTTAAGGGCTGGCCGTGCCGAGCACGCTGTCCGAGTCACGGTCGGCATCAGAGCGCATTTCGGTGACGGCATCCTCGCCGGTCAGGCCCTGAGCGGCTTCTTCGGCGGCGGAGTCGGCGTCTTCCACGTCATGGGCGACCTTGGAAACATGGACGGCGGCGATGGCGACCTCTTCCCCCGTCGTGAACTCAATCTTGGGGTTGTGGGGCAGGTCGGACACGCGGAGCACGTCGCCGATCTTCATCTGCGACACGTCCACGTCCAGGTGCGCGGGCAGGTCGGCGGGCTGGGCATGGACGGTGATGGTGTCCAGCAGGTGTTCCAGCAGGGCATCGTTCAGGGTGACATCGGAGGGCATGCCGACCAATTGCACGGGCACCTGGGCAGTGACTTTGTCTCCGCGCCGCACCTGATGGAAGCCGACGCTGATGAAGCCGCGCGTCAGCGGGTTGCGCTCCAGGTTGTCAATCAGGACGCTGTGGGCGGCGGCATCGCCTTCCACCGAAAGGTCAATCATCGTGTTCATGCCGGTTTCGGCGATCAGCACGTCGGCGATGCCGCGTGCGGGCACTTCCACCAGGAAAGGCTCAATGCCTTTGCCATAGACCGCGCCGGGCACAAACCCCTGGCGAAGACGACGGCTGCGCTCGGCTTTGGTTTGTTTGGCGCGTTTCGTCACTGTCATTTGCATACTCAAATACTCCTTCAGGAAAACTGCAATAGTTTATACCCGATTTTACGGCTTTGCCGTCAGCCCATCAAACTGCGAAAGCGTCTGCTGCCGTCTTTGGGCGAGCGCTGGGCGCTGATTGGGGGGCACAAGCGCGATCAGTTTGTCCGAAACGTGGGCATATAAGTCCCGCATTTGGGCGTCCTGCGCCGGGTCGGTTCGCCCGCCCTGCATCGCCCGGCGCTGCGGGTTTGTGGAGCCGTCTTCCTGGGCGTAGGCTTCCAGCACGCGCGCGGCGCGGGCGCCAAACGCCTGGGCTTGGGCGGGGTTGTTTTGCGCGGCATCGGCGAGTGCGGCATCGGCAACCGCAAACCTGGGTTCGGTGATGCCGCCGATGGCGCGCACCGTGCCGACCGGGCCGGCTTCCAAACGCGCCACAGTCCGATAGTAGGCGAGATTGGACGGCGGCGGGGTGATATTGGCGAGGGCCAGCAGCAATTCCAGCGACTGCGGCTCGGCGTTCAAGCCTCGCTCCCACGCGCCCTGCGCTTCGTTTGTTTTGCCCTGCGCCAAAAGAACTGTGCCCAAACGCCGGTAATTGACCGCATCGGGTTTGAGGGCGACCGCCTGGCGCAGCATGGCTTCCGCGGCGGGAAGGTTGTTCTGCCGAGCGTAGACGCGAAAGCCAAGCTCGCCGGGATACGTGGCGTCCAGCGGGTCCCACGCATGCGCAATCAGATAATCGGACTCGGCTTCCTGCGGGGCGGGCGCCGTGCGTGCCATCGCGCCCAGCAGCGCCCCCACGCCCTGGCAGGCGAAATAGGCGGCCAGCCCAGCGGCTCCCACACCGGCCAGCGTGCGCAGGGGAGGCGAAATCCTGCTTGGGAGCGGGGGGGGCAAGCCCTGTTCGGCAAGGCCGACCGCCAGGCCCGCGATTGCCCAAAAACTCAAGCCAATAAAAAACACCGACCAATCCGAGTCGATTAAGTTCTGAGTCATGCCCGCCGCGAGGCTGCCCGCAAGCCCGCACAGCAGCAAGCGCGGGTCGGCGGGCAAAGCGCTGCCTTGCGATAACAGCGGGCGGGGCGGGGGAACTGATGCCGCCTGCCCCCCTCGCCTTTTGCCCTTTGAGGTTGGCTCAATGGCGGACGGGGCGGGAATGGGCGCGGCAGAGCGCGCCAGCCCGCGCGCAATCGCGACCGCAACTGCGCCCAAAGTCGCCAGCAGCGCGGCCAAACCGACCAGGCCGCACTCATCCGCCATCTGCAAATAGCCGCTGTGCGCCAGGCGCGTAAAGCCCGTCAGGGCATAGCGCGGATAGGTTTGCGCCCACGCGCCGATGCCGGTTCCAAACAAAGGATTGGCCCAAGCCATGTGCCAGGCCCCGCGCCACGTCCACACGCGGAAAGCGGCGGAATTGTCCGAAGCATGGGTCGTGAGCAGTCGTCCCAGCACAGGCTTTGCCGCCACCACTCCGGCCAGCGCCAAAATTATCGCCATGCCGGTCAAGCGACGCCGGGTTTCGGGTTCCAGGGCCAGCCCGCGCCGCAGCGCAAAACCCAAAGTTCCGCCCAGAGTTGCCAGGCCCGCCAGCAGCGAGACCAGGGCGAACCGCGAGCCGGTGGTCAGCATCACGCCCATCTCCAGGGCGGCAATCAGGCCCAGCAGCACGGACACCGCGCCGCCCATCCGCACCGCGAGAAACACGGCCAGCGTCAGTGGCAGCAGCATGACCAGATAGCCCGCCAGATAATCCGGCGTGGATCGGCCAAACACGCGCCAGCCAGGGTCGCCCGCGCGCACGTGGGCGGCATATTCATTGGCTCCCACAGCGGCGACAATCGCCGCGCCCGCCACCAAGCCCAGCGCCAAAATCCAGGGCGGCAAACCGCCCGATTGCGCCGCGCGCCGGGCCAGCGCAAACAAGGCGCCTTGCACGGCAAGCAGGCCCAAAGCGCGCAGCATCAGCCCTAAAAACCCCAGGCCGTGCCGATGCAGCAGGGCGGCGATCAGCGATGCCGATGCCCACATTACCATAATCACAAACGGCAGCCCCGCCCCCCGCCAGGCCGGCAGCGAGGAAGAACCTGGAGCGGCCTGCTCCCCAGCGGGGCTGCCCCCGCGCTTGAGCACGGCCAGCGCCCCGGTCAGCATCACCAGCGCGGCAAGCCAGGACGACCACAGCGGCTCATCCGGGATGCCGCATAGAAAGGGAACCAGCAAAAGCGCAAGGGCGAGAAGCGCGGCAAAGGCAGTATTCACAGCGGAGTTTGGCCCTCAGAACGGGATGTTGTGCCGTCGGCAGCCCCCGCGCTCGTGTCCGACAGCCGCTTCTGACGCTGCGCATGGGCATGCCGCTTCGCGATGCGCACGCGGGCGCGCAGCCACAGCCCGCTCCACACAGCCATTTTTCGCACAACGGATGCCTGCGGATGGCGCTTTTTGTCAAACTCAAACCACGCGCGGTGAAACTCCCAGATCATGCGGTCGGCATTCTTGTCGCTGGAGCGCCCGATGGCATGGGTCACAACAGCCTGGGGGACGTACAGCACCTGGGAATGCGCCTCGCCCGCGCGCAGGCAAAAGTCCACATCCTCGCAGTACATAAAGAAACGCTCATCCAATACCCCAATGTCGTCAAGGAGAGCGCGCCGGATAAACATCGCGCAGCCTGACACCCAGTCTACCGCCAGGGTGGAAAGGTGGTCAAAGTCCGTCATCAAATAGTCCTGCGCGTATTTGTTGCGGGGGAACAGCCTGCCCAGATACGTGTTGCGGAACACGCCCGCCCCCAGTGTCGGAAAGCGGCGGCAGGAGAATTGCAGGCTGCCGTCGGGGTTGAGCACGCGCGGCCCCAAAACGCCCGCGTCGGGGTGCGCGTCGGCATAGGCCGTCAGTTCTTGCAGTGCCTGAGAATGGACAAACGCATCCGAGTTGAGCAGAAAGACGTACCGGCTTTGCGACAGGGCGACAGCCTGATTGTTGGCGCGGGAAAAGCCCAGGTTGGTCTGGTTGACAAGAAGATGCACAGCGGGAAACTCGGCCCGCACCATGTCCGGGGAGCCATCCGTGCTGGCGTTGTCCACCACCCAGGTCTCGGCGGAAACGGCAGGGATGGACGTGCGGGCCAGCGATTGCAGGCACACGCGCAGGTCGTCTTTGGCGTTCCAGTTGACAACAACAACAGCGATGTCAATCATGGGGGCTGGCCTGCGCCGAAGTGCGCCGTCGGCTCCCTTCCATCAGGGCCATGATGAGACGAAACAAGAGCGGCGAAATGCGGCTTTTGTAGTGCTTATGATAAAAGCGCGCCAAAGCGCGGTGGGACTCGTCGCGCATGGCGGGCTTTGCTTGGCGCGTGCTGCCTCCACCCGCGTGGGTGACCAGGGCATCCGGCGTGTAGTATATCTTCCAGCCGTGCTCGCGCTTTGCCCGCCAGCACCAGTCCACGTCGTTGAAAAAGATGGGGAATTGCGTGTCCAGCAGCCCCACTTCCCTCACGGCGCGGCGGGCCAGGAGCAGGAAAGACGCCATCGGCTGGTCGGCCTCGCCGGGCCGGTTGTAGTTGAACGTGGTCATGCGGTACGCGCCCAGGGCGGGCATACAGGGCAGCAGGCGCGCCAGCCCAATGGCCTCCCACAGCACGGGCCAGGGGTCGGGAAAGCCCCGCAAAGAACGCTGCGTTTTGCCGTCGGTTCCTAAAAGGCGCGCACCGACTGCGGCGGCATTGGGATGCGCCGTCAAAAACGCGACGGCGTTGGTGAGCGAGGCCTTATGCACGACCACATCCGGGTTCAGCAGCAAGATCGCTTCCCCGTGCGCGCGCGCAATGGCCTGGTTGTTGCCCTCGGCATAGCCCTTGTTGTCCGGGTTGGCAATCAAACAAACCTGGGGAAACTCATTCGTCGTCATTGAGGCGGAGCCGTCATGGGACGCGTTGTCCACGACAATGATCTCCATGTCCCAGCCCTGGGGCGGGTAATCGTAAAGCGAGCGCAGGCACTCGCGCAGGAAGTCGCGCGTGTTCCAATTGACGATGCAGACGGAAAGCAGCATGGGGAATAGTTACTGAACGTTCGGGGAGCCGAACAATCCCTGCGCCTCGCCCAGGTCGTGCACCAGGTGCATGGGCGGGCAGGGCGCGAACCAGTCTCGGCTGTTGCGGCCCAGCACGCCCACTGTGGCCGCGCAGCCCGCTGTCCGGCCTGCCTGAATATCCATCCAGTGATCGCCGGTCATGGCGGCCTGCTGTGCAGGAACCCCCAGCATTGCCAGGGCATCCCAAAGATGCTCCGGGTGCGGCTTGGCGAGTGCGACATCGTCGCGCGTCAGCAGAACGTCGTGGGGCAGGGCATAGCGCGCCACCACGTCTTGGGAGACGCGGCGGCAGTTGCGCGTCACAATGCCGATCTTGATACGAGCGGCCTGCAATTGCGCCAGCAAAGCGTCCGTGCCCGGCAGCAGGTTTGGAGAGGCGCAGCCCTGCACTTCCCGCTGCTCCAGGTCGGCATGAGCGGCCCGGCGAAACAAGACGCCGTCGCCGCCATGTTTGTTGAGATAGGCAGCGGCGGCGTCCACCAGGCCGAGGATGTCTTTGCCTTCCACGACAGACGCAGGCACATGGGCGGCAGCGGCGCGGGCGAGCATCGATGCTGTCATGCCCGGAAAGTCAATGTGCGTCTCTACTAATGTGCCGTCCAAGTCAAACAAGACAGCGCGCAGGGAAGCCAGAGGCGGCACGTTGGGAAGCGAACTCATGCGTTATTATCGCACATAATCAGCCCAAAGGTCTAGGTGATCGCATCGCGCGTTTCCCGCTGCGTCGTGCGGGATTGCTCCAGCGCGGCGGCGTCCTGCTCCCGCTCGGCGGCAGTTTCGGCATGGGCAAGCTCTTCATCCGGCGTCGTGCCGGGCGCGCGGTAAGACGTGGGCGCGATGCTTCCAAAGTTGTATGCTTGTTCCGGCGGCACGGCGGCAGCGGGAACAACCGGCGCGCTTGGGGGGGGCACGGGGGGCACGTCTGCCATTCCCGCGCGGGTGAGCGGCGGCGCGGGCGGTGTCAGCAGTTCGGGAACCACGGGCGATGTTGCGCCGACATCGGCAAAGCCTGCCCCGACACTTGCCACATTGATGTCCACGCCGACAGCATTGTATTTAAGCAGCAATTGCTTGAGTTCATCGTAGCGGGACGAGTCCGCCACCACGGACAGCAGGTAGTCGCCCTCGTGCAGACGGTCGGCGACCTGCTGCGCGGCTTGTTCGGGCATGCCCATGTCGCGCAGGTAGCCGGCAACACCGCCCGCAACCGCCCCCGCCGCCGCCGTGGCCGCCGCCGCGCCCATCGCGGTCGCCAGCGCGCCCCCTGCCAGCACCAGCCCGACACCGGGGATCGCCAATGCCGCCGCGCCGAGCAGTATCCCCGCCACCAGGCCGACGCCGCTGCCGACGGCGGCCCCTGCCGCCGCGTCCTGCGGCGTGGTGGTGGTCAGGCCCTCTTTGCCCACGGTTTCCACGTTGTCCGAGGTGTCTGCCAAAGTGGACGGCGTGCTTGTGGTCGGCAGCACGACCGGGTCAACCGCGCGCGGGCGCTGTGCATACGCCGTTTCCGGCTCGCCCTGGTCCAGCCCTTGCGTGTCGGACAGGCGGGCATAGCCGGTGCGCACGCGGGCGGCCTCGTCCTGCTCCGCGGCCTGCCGAGCCATGACCGCGATATGGTCGCGCGTGATGCCTCTGTCCTGCAAGGCCCCAATGGCGCGCTCGGCATCGGACACATCCTGAAACAATGCATATAATCGCTGGTCTGCCATAAAACAACTTGCCTCCCGGCGTGCGCAAACGCATCGCCCTATTACTCTTACAGAGAAAATACCCGCCTGCCTGCTCCGCTAAACAGGCCGGGACGCCTAGCCTGCTCCGGGCACGGCGTGAGGGAACAGCGTGGCGTATACTAAATAGGCGTTCAATGCGGCAATGCACACGGCGAGTGTCCAGCCCAGGGTCTTGACAGCGCGATTGTTGACAAACGGCCCCATTTTTAATTTGTCACTGGTGAACTGCACGAGGGGAACCACGGCGAACGACAACTGCACCGACAGCACCACCTGGCTGAAAATCAGCAGCTTGCCCGTGCCGTTCGGCCCGGCAAGGCTGGTCGCCAGCAGGCACGGCACGATGGCAATGAGGCGCGAAATCATGCGCCGCACCCAGGGCGCGATCTTGAAATGCGTGAACCCTTCCAGGACAATCTGTCCTGCCATTGTGCCGGTGATTGTGGAGTTCTGGCCCGACGCCAGCAGGCCGATGGCGAACAAGGGCGTCGCCAGGCTCGCGCCCAGCAGGGGCGTCAGCAGCTTGTATGCGCCTTCAATGTCGCCGACTTCATGGTGCCCCGTTCGGTAAAAGGCGGATGCGGCCAGTATCAAAATGGCCGCGTTGACAAACAATGCCAGTGTCAGCGCAATCGTGGACTCGGCATACGCGGTTTTGATCGTGTCCTTGAGTTCGCCCAGCGAGCGCCCAAAGCGCCGTGTCTGGATGATGCTTGAGTGCAGATAAAGATTGTGCGGCATGACAGTCGCGCCCAAAATGCCCAGGGCGATGTACAGCATGTGCGGGTCGCGGACAATTTGCGGGCGGGGCAGGAATCCGTGCGCCACGGCGGGCCAGTTGGGGTGGGCGAATGCCAGCTCCAGGGCGAAGATAACCATCATTGTCCCAATCAAGGTCATAATGAGGGCCTCTATCCACCGAAAGCCTTTGCCCTGCAAGGCCAGCACGATCAGCACATCCGCCCCGGTAATCACCACGCCCCACGTCAGCGGGATACGGAACAGCAGATTGAGCGCAATCGCCGACCCGATCACTTCGGCAATGTCGCACGCCACAATGCCGATCTCGGCGGACAGCCAGAGCATGACGGCGACAGGCCGCGCATAGGCGTCTCGGCACGCCTGCGCCAAATCCCGCCCCGCCACGATCCCCAGCTTCGCGGCCAGGGCCTGCAAAAAGATCGCCGTGAAATTGGACAGCAGGATCACCGACAGCAGCGCGTAGCTGTACATGGCCCCGCCGGAAATATCCGTCGCCCAGTTGCCGGGGTCCATGTATCCCACGGCCACCAGGTAGCCCGGCCCGACAAAGGCCAGCAGACGCCGCCAGAACGGGCCGTTGCGCGGCACCGGCACCGATTGAAACGCTTCCGGCAGGCTTGGGCGGCCTACGGGCGCGCGCCAGCCCGGCAAAGGCGAAACTTCCAGCTCGTCGGCAATGGCTTCTGAGCTGCTCATAATTTGGTGCTTCTCTCTACTCGTTTGCTGTGCCTCGCCAGCGCGAGGGCTTCTGTTGTCACTCCTGCGGCGTGACAAACACGCTGCCCGCCAGCGCGGGGCCGACAATGTGACGCTGCCCGCCGACATCAATCGTCAGCAGCCCGTCCACGGCATCGCGCTCCACGATGGAAACCGAAGTTTGCAGCAGCATGGCGCGCGACGCTAGGGCGCGCAGCACCTGCGGGTCCGTATCTTTGACACGGCTGATGGTCACGGTTTCGCCCGCGACGCACTCGCCCAATGTCCGCAGCAAAACCTCCCGCAGCCGCCCCTCGCGGGTCGGAATGGGGTCGCCATGCGGGCACGCGGTCGGGTAGCCGAGCAGGGCATCCATGCGCTCTTCAAACTCTTCAGAAATGACATGCTCCAGCTTTTCCGCCTCGGCATCCACTTCATCCCACGCATAGCCCATCGCCTGCGCCAAGTAAAGCTCCAGCAGCCGGTGGTGGCGGATCATTTCCAGCGCCACCTTTTCGCCCGTGTCTGTCAGCCGCACCCCGTGATAGGGCGTGTAGTCGGCCCAGTTCAGCACCGCCAGATGCTTGAGCATCTTGGTGACGGCGGCTGCCGACGTGCCCATTTTATCCGCAAGGGCCGACGTAGACACGTTGGCGCTTTGCCGCTGCAATTTGTACACCGCCTTGATGTAATCTTCGGTTGCCGTGCCACGCATGCCATTACCCCTGCAACTTTATATTTAACCAGGGTTAAATTATGCACTGCTGTCCAATGAATTGTCAAGCCCTGCGCCCAGGGCTTGCTTGGGAGGATAAAAGGCGTTGCCACGGTTTTCCCCCGGCATACCGACGACGGAACGATTTGTTCCGTCGTTGGTGCGCCGTTGCAGTGCCGGGGCAACGCCAATGCAGGGCCGTGGGGACGCGCTTTGTGAGAGAGGTTTTCTCGCCTGCCTCAGAACAAGCGGCCCACAAAAAACGTGCTGCCGAACAAAAGGGTGTAGCGCGGGGCGGCGTGAGAAATGCCGATGTCTACGCCCGCGTCAAAAGCGAGAACACGCGACGGCTGGTAGCCGATGGCGTGCAAGGTAGACACAATCGTGCCGCCTTCGCTGTTGCCGCTGTAGCCGTACAGTTCATCTTGCAGCGTGAGGGTGGCAGTGAGTCTCGTGTTCAGCACGCCGCTGGCAAAGTATTGGGTGGCAAAGCCTTGCCCGGACATGCGGCCCTGCTGGTACACGCCCAGGTTGTAGTCGCCGTGGAATATTTTGCTGTAGTCTTTGGAGGCGAGCAGCAGCAGGTCGTAGTCGGTCTTGCCGGTTCCCAGCCCTTGTTTGGCAGTGGGGATTTTATATTCTAGGCGCGCGGCTAGGTCGTAGGTGCGGGGAGACTGGGCGACAATCAAGTATTGCAGGCCGGGCGTGATGTCGCCGCGCCCGGACAGGCGGGTGCCGTCGGGGGCTGTCTGCTCGCTGTAGCCGCTCAGCAGGACATGGTATTCCAGGCGCTTGGAGTTGGTGGTGAGCTTCAGCACAACCGGCGTGGAAAAGGCCCGGCTCGCCTGCTGGCCGCCATGCTGCGCGGCCCCGCCGACTTCCATCTCCAGGTAGCCGGGAAAGGTGAGCGAGGCGGGGTCGGTGACCGTGGGGCGGTAAGGATTGACCGTGGGCTGCTGGTCGGAACTGTCTTTTTGCTGCGCCAGGGCGAGGGAGCCGGGGGCAAGCAGGAGCAGCGCGGCGAGGAACGATAGGCGGTGTTTCATGGGATGATAGGACGTAAGATGGGACGGAGAAGGCGAATATCTGCCCTTGGCAGTATGGGTTGCTGGGGGTATGCAATCGTCGGCCTAGGCTTGTGCCGGGGGTATGAAACCCCCGGCAAGGGACGAAGCCATGTCCTTCGGACGTAAGAAGAAGGCACATTTGCTTGTCTTATGTCCGAAGGACATGCCTTGACTCACTGCCGGGGGTTTTATACCCCCGGCACAAGCCCAGGCCATTGGTTTTATACCCCCGGCACACAGCGGTGTGCCGAGCCGGGCCTAGCCGCGCTGGGCGATGGGCTGCACGGTCAGGCCGCGCGGGCCTTCGTAGAGGGCACGGGGGCGCATAATCTTGTTGTTCGCCAATTGCTCCAGGATATGCGCCGACCAGCCCGAAATGCGCGAAATGGCGAAGATCGGCGTGAACTGCTCGGTGGGGATGCCCAGCATGTGATACACCGAGGCCGAAAAGAAGTCTACGTTGGCTTTGAGCGTGGTTTTGCCTTTGGCGATCAGGGCTTTGCCGGCGGCCTGCTGCACGGCTTCGCTCAGGTCAAACCAGTGGCTGTCGCCCGTTGACTGGGCGAGTTGGCGGCTCATCTCGCGCAGGGACACGGCGCGCGGGTCCAGGGCCTTGTAGACGGCGTGCCCGATGCCTGGTATCTTCTGGCCGCTGCCCAGCATCTGCGTGACCACCTCCTCGGCTTTGTCGGCGCTGCCGATCTTTTCCAGCGTGAGCATGACATTGGTGTTCGCGCCGCCGTGCAGCGGCCCGGCCAGAGCGCCGATGGCGCTGACGACCGCGCTGTAGACATCGGTCAAGGTGGCGATGGTGACGCGGGCGGCGAACGTGGACGCGTTGATCTCGTGGTCAGCGTGCAGGACCAGGGCAACATCCAGGGCATGGGCTTCAATCTCGCTCGGCTCCTGGCCTTTGAGCATGTACAGGAAGTTCGCGGCTGTGCGCAGGCCGGGCTTGGGGGCGATGGGTTCCTGTCCGGCTTTCAGGCGGGCCAGAGCGGCGACCACCGTCCCCATTTGAGCAACGAGGCGCACGGATTTGTGCATGTTGGCGGCGGGGCTTTCATCGCCCGTGTCGGGGTCGTACAGGCCCAGCAGAGACACGGCGGTGCGCAGGGCATCCATCGGCGGGGCGGACGTGGGGAAGGCTTTCAGAGCCGCCAGCACGTCGTCCGGCAGGGCGCGATGCTCGTCCAGATGGTGGTTCAGTTCGTCTAGTTGAGACTGGGTAGGAAGGGCGATATGCCACAACAAATACACCACCTCTTCAAAGGTGGCGTGCTGAGCAAGGTCATGGATGTCGTAGCCGGCGTAGATGAGTTTGCCTTCGTCGCCGTTGACGTCGCAAATGCGGGACTTGCCGATAATGGCATCGCGCAGGCCTTCGGTAAATTTGGTGTCTTCTGCCATGGGGATATATGCTTTCTCTGAGGAAGGGTCGGCACGCCGACAGGCGAAACAAGCGTTGATTTTGGGGGCCTGGCCGCGTGCGCAATGGTGTATCTTACCCCGTTTGGCAGGGCAAGTCAAACAAGTTGGCAGGGCAAGTCAAACAAGAAAGGGGAACAATGCGTGTCAGCCGGAAGGGGATGATTCGGCCAGCGGCGGCAGCGGGGAAGGGGCCGCTGTCCCAGAGGCGAACGCTGCCGAGGCGGACAACTGGTCGCCGTCCCAAACCCCCGCAATGTACATTTTGGTGCCGCAGCAGGCGCACGTGCCGATCATGGCCCGGCGTCCGTTCTTCATCAATGTCCGGGTGGCGGACAGCATTTCTTGCTTTTGTTTGCAGCGGACGCAGTATCCTTGCACGGCAGCTCCTGGGGAAAGGGATACGCGATTATAACGCCGCATCGCCCCGTTTGTCAACCGACGCCCTGTTCGCGATCATGGGGTCAAGAGGATTACGCGCCCTCTGCGCCGAATGACCGGGCATGATACGCATTGCCGTTCTGCTGTCGGGCCGTCATGGACGAGGCAGCAACATGGAAAGCATCGCCCGTGCGTGCGAGGACGGCGCAATAGACGGGCGCGTCGTGCTGGTGCTGGGGAACTTCTCGTCGTCGCCCGCCCTGGCTCGTGCGCAGTCGCTGGGGCTGACAACCGATACCCTGCCGTCGCCCGGCAAGCATGCTGCGCCCGCCGACGAAGACGCCTATGCCGATGCACTGCTTGCCGCATTGGACACGGTGCAGCCGGATTTGGTCTGCCTCGCCGGGTACATCCGCAAAGTGCCCGATGCCGTCGTGCGCCGCTATGCGGGCCGCATGATCAACATGCACAATGCCCTGCTGCCTGCCTTCGGCGGTCGGGGCATGTTCGGCGCGAATGTGCATCAGGCCGCAATAGACTATGGCGTCAAGGTGTCCGGCTGCACGGTGCATTTTGTAGACGAGCACTACGACACCGGCCCAATCATAGTGCAAAGCGTCGTGCCCGTGCTGGACGACGACACGGCGGACACCCTCGCCGCCCGCGTGCTGGTGGCGGAGCATCAGGCATTTCCCCACGCCGTGTCCTTGTTCGCGCAGGGACGCTTGCAGATTGAAGCCCGCCGCGTGCGCATACTATAAATGCTTGCGACGTTGATAAAACGCCGAGAGCCGGGGGTGTAAAACCCCCGGCAGAGACGAAGCCACGTCCTTCGGACGTAAGAA
>JAABUQ010003334.1_pt1 | contig 29692 bp, 30 predicted proteins | sample 5560001 | NCBI WGS metagenome assembly JAABUQ01 (sample SAMN10711888, study PRJNA513371) | rock metagenome | isolation source: Antarctica rocks | place: Antarctica: Victoria Land, Finger Mt nord | collected 2015-12-18 | reverse complement strand
CGGCAAGCCGAAGTTACGTAACCTCTCACCCGAAGTCTGGATCAACCGACCGTCCGATGAAAACGCAGCGTGACCGCACACAACGTTTTCGCAAGTACCGGTCTCAAACCGCTTGACAAGTTCCGATGGCGGTCCTAGTTATCCCGCAGTTCCTGTACTTCAAAGTCCGGGAACAACGGCTTAGTTGGTTTGAATGTGCCTTTGGCATTTCGTGCGCATTGACTTGGTTGTTGGGCAATTTGGTGTATCTTAGAGTCGGGCCGTTTTTCCAAGATGTCGTGAACTCCAGCATTTTCGGAATGTGTTTTATGATGGCGCGATACTTGTGGGCTCGACCGCCGCGCCAGGGGAAACACGATTCGGAAACGCATGATGGATAGCGTCGCAATTGCTCGACAAACCCTGGCTTCGGCCGGGTTCTTTTTTCCTGCAACCAGGGAGCGAGCCGATGGACGTGATAGCATCGAGACACCAGAGCGAGCCGAGGAAACTGAGAGCACCGATCAACTTGAGCGAGCCGATTTAGTGGATAGCACCGAAAGAGTGGAGCGAGCCGTAGTTTTGGAAAGTACCGTTGAACGCGAGCGAGCCGCCGGTGGGACCGTCCGAAAGGGCGGTCCTTTTTTTGGCACCAAGGTGCCCGCCGGGAGCATTTTCTCAGATCGGGCATCAGTTTGGGCACCAGCAAGCCCTCGCTCGCGAAAATGAGTAGCGCATCGCAAGAGCGCAAACCCATACACCACAAGGGTTTTCAGGCCACATGGGATGATGGTGGAATCGGTAGACACAGCAGACTTAAAATTTGCCGCTCGCAAGAGCATCCGGGTTCGAGTCCCGGTCGTCCCAGAGCTTCAGTATGGCGGCGCCGGTGCCGCGAACTGCGGCGTCGCCGGCGACGCGCAGGCCGGATTTTTCAACGGATCGATGACGGGCGATACGGGAACGTTCGCCGGGAGCGGCGTCGCCGCGGTGGTCGGCGTCGTCGTATCGTTGCGCCCCTCGAGGCTACCTTTCACAGCCGGGCCGAGGAGCGTACACGTCAGAAGCGTGCCGAGGTCCGGCGATTGGAAAAAATTCTCAGCGGCTTGGACTTGTGTCCGTGTGGTCTTCAGCGCGGCACTTTGGATCACGCCGTCGACTTGGGCCGAGGCGGTCAATGTTGCGTAGTCGTTGTGCAGCAGGATCGGTTGCGAGTACACTTCCGGAGCGGAAATGATCCGCAGGCCGCAACTGGCGGTCGCTGGGCCCATGCTCCCCGCGACGGCTGCCAGAAGCTCGTGTGGCCTTGCGTCACGACGGTTTGTGTGCCCGGGAAACAGGCTTGAGCTTCGCGCGGCGCGTTGTTATCGATGGTGGCGTACATCGTGTAGAGTGAAAATGAGGCATACGGATCGGCAAGCGACTGCACCAGCCCCGTGTAGCGCACGCCGAGTTGCACGCGCTCCGCGAGCGAAGAATCACGCATCGCCCACAGCAACGCGAAGAAAGCAACGAGGAAGACCGGCAGGACCAGCGCCGTTTCAAAGACAGCTTGAGCGCGCGACGCGTGCGCTGGCCTCATGCTGGACATGCCTTGCTCAGGTCCACAGGACCCTTATCGAAATCGCGCGGATCGATCGGGATCGAGCTCCACCAAGCGGCGTACCCGCCCAGCTCGTTGGTCGACAATGGCCCCGTATATCCGTACTGGGGCTTGTTGGTCACGGGGTCGATGTACGTGACGATCGAACGCGCGTTGCCGCCGAAGTCCGTCCCATACCAATCATAGCTGCTACATGGCCGACTCTTCTCTTCGTCGCCGCACTTGTTGTCCTTCGCTACGGATACATAATTTTCGACAGGCTGGAATTGCGATTTCGAGGCGCGGGCCGGATCGACGATGCTGCCCGGCTGCATCCAATCGTTTTCGAAAATCTGGGCCGTCGCTCCGGCGCGACCGATCGCGTAATACGGCTTTGCGCCGAGTGACCCAAATGCCGCGATCAGCGGCTGAACTTTGGTGCAGACGACGACATCGACCATCGGCGGTGCGAAAAATGCGGCATTTTCGGTATCGACTCCATAGAGCGCCGTCTTATGACCCAGCGTCGGCACGAGGCTGACGTAGGCGTCGATCCCCACCGCGTCGAGCCCATATGGTGTGGTCTTGAGGCTCCGCGTGGCGGTTCCGTTGAGCGTGTATTGAAACGCGCAATCACCACCGTCGTTATGGGCAACCGTCGCGGACGCGTCGTTGCACTGACCTTTAAGATGGGTGAAAAGCTTGTTCGCATCCGCAGCCCAATTGTCGATCGTTGCCGGCGTCGCCACGTCGTTGAGGAGCATGACGTCCTTGGTATAACGGTTCACCGCTCGCTGATAAAACGCCACCAAGGTCGCGTGCGTGACTTCACACGTTGTCGGATCGCCCCCCTTGTCGAATTTCAAATTGTGCGAATCGCAGCCACCTGCACCCCCTTCCGCGAGCAAAATGCCGTCCAGCAGATGTCGGATCCGATACTCCTCGACACTCGAGGCGTAGAGCATCTCACTCATCATGTTCCAGCGCTCGGTCTGAATCGCCAGCAGTGCCTGCGCCGCGGCATCGGCCGCGTTCTGGGCGCGGATTTGCATGCGAATCTGATTGCCGTAGTTCAGCGCGAGGAAGGTGAACGCCAGGGTCGTCAAAACCGCGACGATCCAGAGCGGTAAGACCTGGCCTCGCTCGCCGTGTCGCATCAGCAGTTACGTGTCGGGAAGAGCGGGTTGAGGCCGAATTGGAAATTTAGGGGCGGTTGATACCCTTGCTCGACATCCCACGAGTAGATCGTTTGAATTGCGTGCTTCGCCTGGCCCGCAAGCGAGGACGTATCGTTGGGATAGGCGGCCCATGTCTTGAAATTCATGACGTTGGCTTTTTGGTTGACGGCGGCAATGGAGTACGTCTGTTCCAACGCAGCTAAGGACGGGTTCGCCTGAAATAATTGTGCGAGCTGTGCGTAGTAGCGCTGATGGCACGCCATGGTCTGAAACGTCCCAGTCGTTCCGCCGGAGCCGACGGAGTTTGCCGGACCGGAGACACCCGGTTTCGGATTGGACCAGTTGAAAATGTCGAGGTTGTTGCCCAGCCCTAAAGCGATGATGTCTTGAGTGACCGGGCAGGACACCCAATCGACTTGAACGGCCGGGCAATGCAAGACTTCACCCCGTGCCATAAAGTACGGTGGCGTGTTGGTGCCGTCGACGTACGGATCGGCGCGGTAGGTCGTTGCGGGACTGTCACCGCCGTACTGGAGATTGTTGATATCCCAGTGCGGCCCCGTTTCGTACCACTTCGCTTCGGTGGCCGTGCTTTGCACGCTGAGCTGATGACCGAGAATCGTGAAGGGTTGTTTCGTTATCGTGGACTGCAATTTATAGGGCTGCAGCAACGAGGCACCGCCGTGGCGGTTCGTCGACGATGCCGCTTGGACCGCTGCATTGGAACTGTTGTATCCGTAATCGACGTAGACGTGCGGCGACGGCGCCGGCGCGACGACCGGTGCCGCAATATCTCCAACTTGAATTTGCGGGAACACCTGGTGGGTCGCATCTGCAACACTGGGATCTTTGGTCCCGATCACGTTCTGGTGCGCGTTGAGGAAGCTGCCCGCGTCGACCGTCAGCTGCAAGAAGCCGACGACGCCGAATTGGATCGCACCGAGAAGAATCGTTAAGAACGCGGACAGGACGATCGCCGATTCGACCATGACGGCACCTCGCGCGTGCCTCAATTCCCGACGACCATCGAATGTGAGAAATTGCTTTCGTCGATATCGACTGCGGCGTTTGCTTTTTGTCCGACGAGTGTGACGGCCACGATCGAAGCGAGGCTGAACAAGGTCAAGACGAGCGCGTACTCGGCCATGACGGAAGCGTCTTGATCGCGCCACAGTCTTACAATCGTATGTGAACCGCGTTGCATTGCCGCAGCCATGGACGCTTCCCCCATGTCGTACCGTTCGTGTCAAGCCGCTCGCGCACTTAGAAAGTTACGCCCAGAGTGATACCGTCACACCCGCCCGGTTGCAAGGCTATGGGAAGCGATGTGATGTCGCTCATAGATTTGAAAGAAACGCTTCTGTCCAAAGGCATGTTAGCCGTAGGAGATCGCAAAGATCTCCGACCCGGAAGTCCGGTGTGAGGATGTATCGCGAAATAAATGGAAATTCGTAAGCGGTTCCAAAGGCGGCGTTGATGCTCGCCGAGTTGGACGGGCGACGCGGCGCCGAGCGCGGCCAGGTTCTCGTCGAGTTTGCGCTCGCCGCTACGATCGGTTTGACGCTCATCTTCGCCATCATCGAATTTGGTCGAGCCCTTTTCGCCTACGATCTCGTGGCGCAAGCCGTTCGGGTCGGCACACGGTATGCCATCGTCAACGCGGCGGCATGTAGCACGAGCAAAGCGAACTGCGAGGCGGCGATCAAAACGTACATGTTGTCGCAAGTAACGGGGATCGACTCGTCACAGCTGATTCCGGCGCCGGCGATAACGTGGCAACAAGTCAACGGCAGCGACTGCTACGTCCCGGGCTGTTACGTCAATATCCAGCTGAGCTACCACTTCACGTTCGTCGCTCTGCCGTTTCCGCCGCAAACGCTACAAAGCACGTCACAAGTGGTGATTTCACATTAACGCCACGACGCTAGGGTCGCGGCGTGCCCGCACATGCGAGCGCGGCCAGATCTTGCCGCTGTTTGCCTTCGGTCTGGTTGCCGTGCTCGCTATGATCGCATTGGCGGTCGACCTCGGCTACTGGCGCTATCAGCAGCGTCTCGAGCAGTCGGCAGCGGACGGTGCCGCGATCGCCGGCAGCATTCGAACGTATTACCCGACGACTGCCGGTACGCCGGCGCCCATTGAAGTGACGGCCGCCGCGCAACGTGATGCGGGGAAGAACGGCTTCGCTGATGACGGGGGAACCGGAAATCTCACCGTAACGGTCAACGATCCGCCGCTTTCCGGGTCGCATACCGCAGAAAGCACCGCCGTCGAAGTCATCATAAGAAAGCAGCAGCCGAATTTTTTCGCGAACATCTTCGGGGGCAATCAAGTCGTCATGGCGCGAGCCGTCGCGATACATACCCCCGATGACGACCCGGCTTGTTTCTATCAAGTTAACGCGAGCTCATATCTCACCCTAAACTCTGGTTCGATCGACGCGATCGATTGTAGCGTTTCGACCAACGGGCCGGTTACCGTCGGAGGAATGTTCTTGGCAAACGGATTGGCTTGGTATGGAAATACGCCGCCGATCCTCAGCTTCTCCGGACCGGTCAGCCACCTTCCAACGCCGGTCGGCGACCCATGTCTAAAAATTGCTGGGTGCGCGTATTTAAGCAGTCAGGTCATACCGGCAACACCGCCGGCCGGCGCCGTCGTCGATGCCGCGACGTTAACGGCACCTGGCGGAGGATCCCTCAGCGTCAAAGGCGGCATCACGCAGGCGACGACCCTCAACCCGGGCATCTATTACATATACGGCGGAATTTCCGCGTCGATCGTCGGGGCCGGCGTCACCGTCGTCAATGTCGATGGTCCCTTCACCGTGAGCGGTTCAGGGAGCACGCCCGTCATATCGGCGCCGGCGACGGGGCCTTCGGCCGGCGTCGCGTATTTTCAGCCGCCGTCCAATACGTCGCAATTTACCGGCAATGGGACACCGACGATCTGGAACGGGTTGTACTATGCGCCGACGTCGTTCTTCCAAAGTCACGGTAAACTCGACTACTATGCAGAACTCGTCATCGGCGGGATCGACATTACCGGCAATAAATTATTGATCGTCAATCCGTCGCTCGGCCCGGGCATGCAAGACGTTCAACGGGCGATGACCCCCACGCACGCGGTGCTGGGCGAATGAAAAACCCATGCGCGCTGTTTCGCGCCGATGACGGGTCGTCACTCATCGAACTCGCGGTGATGTCGCCGTTGCTGATCGCTCTCGCCTTTGGAACGATCGAAGTCGGTACGTACATGTACGATGGCATCGAAGTCGGTAACGGCGCACGCGCGGCCGTCCAGTATGGCGCCCAAGGTTCGACGTCGTCGATTCCGGCGACGTATCTCGATACGCCCGGCATCATAGCGGCCGCGCAAGCCGATGCCCAGCAGGTCACGCTCACCCGACCCACGGCGACCGACGTCACGCGATATTTCACGTGCGATAAAGTGCCCGACACGTCGTACACCACGACGCCGACCTGCGCGGCGAACGATCACGTCGACACGTATCTTCAAGTCGTGGCAGCCGGCACATTCAGGCCGATGCTTGCCATCCCAGGAATTCCGAGCGTCTTGACGATCTCGCGCACCGCCGTTCAACAGGTCAGCCCGTAGGCGCCTGCACGGGCAGGGCTGGTGGTTGTAAAGACTTAACCGGAACGAGTTTGCCGTTCTCTCGGGACCTCGGAGGCTCGCCAGCGACTTGAAGATCGTCGTCACCGTTAAGCTCGTTCCGGATACGAGCGCTGATAAGCGCATCGATCCGACAACCAAGCGTCTCGTCCGCAGTGGCGTCGAGACGGTTCTGAACCCCTTCGACGAGTACGCGATCGAAGCGGCGCTCCAACTCAAAGATAAACTGGGCGCCGAGACCACGGTCACGATCGTGACCATGGCGCCGGATTCGGGCAAAGAGATCGTGCGTAAGGCGCTCGCTATGGGAGCCGACGACGCCATCATCGTCTCCGATGTCAAGGCGGAAGGGTCCGACGTTTGGGGCACCGCGTACGTTCTCGCGCAGGCGATCAAGACCCGTGGCTTCGATCTCGTCCTCTGCGGCACGCAATCGACGGACTCGATCACGGGCGAACTGCCCGGGGCGCTCGCGGAATATCTCGGAGTTCCTGGCGTTACCTACGTCCGTAAACTCGAAGTTGACGGCACGTCGGTCAAGGCGGAACGCGAAATGGACAACGGCTTCGCGCGCGTGAGCGCCGAGTTGCCGTTGCTCGTAAGCGTGACGAAATCGATCAATGAGCCGCGCTATCCCGCGCTTAAGGGCATCATGGGGGCGAAGAAAAAGCCCATCGCCATTCAGACGCTCGCCGAGGCCGGCGTGGACAAGCCGGTCGGTGCGGAGGCGGCGCGCACCGAGCTCATCGACATGACGACACCGCCCGCGCGCGGCAAAGGGCAAGTCTTCGAGGCCGCGGATGCCGTTGCCGGGGCTCAAAAGATCGTCGATTTCCTGCGTGAAAGGAAGCTCGTCTGATGCGTGACGTCATCGTCTTCATCGAACACACCGGTGGTCAACCGCGGCGCGTCTCCTACGAGCTGGCAACCAAAGCAAAAGAGCTTGCGACCGCGCTCGGGGGCGCGCTCCACGGCATCGTGCTCGGCACGGGCGCGGCCGCCGCAGCGCAAGCCGTCAAAGCCTATCCCTTCGATAAAATCCACGTCGCCGAAGATCCGGAGATCGAGTCGTTCATGGTCGACCCCTCGGTCGACTACATGGAAGCGGCGGCGAAAGCGGTTGGGCCGGCGCTCATTCTGGTCCCGCACACGATGATCGGCCGCGACGTCGGCAGCCGGCTTGCGGCGCGTCTGGATTGCGGCCAATGTGCCGATGTGACCGATATCGTCGTCACGGGCGGCAAGGTCGGCTGCGTCTCGCCGAAGCTCGGCGGAACGCTCGTGACGACGTGCGCGTTCAAAGGTGAGTACGGCATCGCCGCCGTGCGTCCCAATTCGTTCAAAGCGGTTGTCGGCGCGGGCGCGGGCGAGATCGTGGAGCTTGCGAAACCAGCCGGCAAGACGTACCGCGTCACGGTCGAGGAAGTGGTCTCCGAAACGGCCGGGGAACTCGCCGTTGAAGAAGCGTCGACGGTTATCTCGGGCGGACGCGGCCTCGGCGGTCCCGAACCGTTCAAGACCATCCTTAAAGACCTCGCCGATTCGCTCGGTGGATCGGTCGGCGCGTCTCGGGCGGCGGTCGATGCGGGCTGGATCGGCCACGCGCACCAAGTCGGTCAAACCGGTAAGACGATCAGCCCCAATCTTTACATCGCCGTCGGCATTTCCGGGGCGATCCAACACAAAGTCGGCATGCGAACGGCGTCGACCATCGTGGCGATCAACAAGGACGGCAGCGTGCCGATCGGCGAGTTCGCCGACTTGATCATTGTCGGCGACCTCTTCGCAATCGTTCCCGAACTGACCAAACAGATTCGCGCGAACGCCGCCGTTCACGCCTGACTCCCCGAAAGACAAGCCTTTGAAGTTCGTAATTCGCCCCGCCCTCGCGACCGCGCTGGCACTTGCGGTCTGCCTCAGTGCCGCGACGCGCGCCTACGGTGCGCCCAAAAGGGCAGAGGCTTCCCCCGCGGCTAGCGCGAGCGCCGCGTCGCCGGCACCGTTGCCGACGGCGTCGCCGGAACCACCTGCGATCGCCGTTCCGCGGCTCGAAGCAAAACTCAAAGCGAATCCCAACGATAAAGAGTCGCTGCAAGAACTGGCGGGCTATTATCTTGGGGATGGGAAACCCGATCGGTCGCTCGCGCTCACGCAGCGCCTGCTCTCCCTCGGCAGCAAGAACGCGCAAGTGTACTATCTCGATGGTATTGCCAATCAGTCGCTTGGCCGGGTCAAAGAAGCGACCGACGATTTCGAAAGCGCAACGACGCAAGAGCCGACGAACGCGCAGATCCTGCTGACCCTGACGAACCTCTATCTTCAAACCAACCGTCCCGCCGACGCGCAGCGCGTCGCGAAACGCGCCACGACCTTCAATCCATCCGATAAGCGCGTCTTCGAAAATTATGGCCTCGTGCTCGGCCAACTCGGAAAATATGACGACGCGCGCACGCAACTCGAAGCGGCGGCGAAGCTCGATCCCAAAGACCCGTTGCCGGTCGTCCTCGAAGCACGGTCGTACGTGTCGCAGAAGGCGTACGCCCTTGCGGGCTCGACCTTCGACCGTGCGCTCACGATCGATCCGAAGTACCCCGACGCGCTGCTCGGACGCGCGACCGTGTATGCCGCCGCTCACGACGTTAAAAATGCCGTCGATACATACGAAAGGCTGTTGGCCGTCGAGCCGTCGGACGAGGCGAAAGCCGCCGTGCTGATCCAGGAGTACCAAATCTATCGCGACGAGAAGATGAACGATCAGGCGCTCGCAGTTTTGAAGCGAGCTCAAACCACGTACGGCGGCGTGCCGGCGGTTCACATTGCGTACGGCGACTACCTCATCGCTATCGCCAAAGATCAAAACGCTGCCGAAGGCGAGTGGAAAACAGCACTCGGTTCCAAACGCGACAATCCCGATGCGTTGCAGCGCCTGGGCGAACTCGCTTTCGCACAAAATAAGAAAAATGATGGCGTCGGCTACTTCAAGCGCTTGACTGAAGTCGTCCCGAACGATCCGACCGCGTGGGCGACGTTCGGGCAAATAAAAGCGCAGAGCGCGCAATATAGCGAAGCGCGCGACGCGTTCCGTCGTTCGTTCGAGATAGCCCGTACGCCGCAAGCGCTTGCGGGTTTGGGGACGGCCGATTTGCAATTGCGCAATTATAAGGAATGTACGCAAGTCTTCACGGCGATCGATCGGAACGCCCCGGCATTCATGAAGCAGAATCCGCAACTGCTGTTCGTATATGGTAAGTGCTCAGCCAACAACGGCGATCGCAAGCAGGCGCGCGTAGCGTACACGCGCTTCAAAGCCTTCGTCAAACCGGGCTCGCCTCTTGCGGGCGAAGTCGATAAGGCGATTGCAAATCTTGGCGGGGCGTCCGCGCCCGGCAAAGCCCAGCCGCAGCCGCACAAAACCGCGACATCGCGCTAGACGCGCATGAACGTTGTTTACGACGAGCTGTACACGGAGCATCTGCGCGAGATCGTCCATCCCGAATCGCCCGATCGCGTCGCGCGCGTCGCGTCGCATCTCGCGGCGGTGGGCCTGTTCGGTTCCCGGTACGCTGCACGCGACGCGAGTGACAAAGAACTCGAACGGGTCCATCCGCACGCCTATCTCGAGCGCGTGAAGCGTGACATCGCGATGCTCGGCGACACGGCGGGGTACCTCTCGACGGGCGATACCGTCATCGATGCGTCGTCGCTCGCCGTCGCACGTCGTGCGGCCGGCGGCGCGCTCGCGGCGATGGAGTGTGCGGTCGCGACCGACAACGCCGCTTTCGCGCTCGTTCGGCCGCCCGGGCATCATGCCGAGCCGGCCCGTGGAATGGGTTTCTGTGTCTTCGGAAATGCCGCTGTGGCGGCGCGCGCATTCGTGGATACCTACGGCGGTCGCGCGCTCGTCGTCGACTTTGATTATCACCACGGTAACGGGACGCAGGCGGTGGCCGGCGCCGGCGTCTCGTTCGTCTCGACGCACGCCTTTCCGGCATATCCGGGCACGGGTGGCCCGGGCGAGCAGCGTTTCGATCCGAGCGGCGCGATCGTCAACGTGCCGCTCCCGACGCATGCCTACGGCACCGAGGCGTTCGTGGCGACCTGGCAGCGTCTGCTGCCGGCCGTCGCGGCGCGCGTCCGTCCGGATTTCATCGTCGTGAGCGCGGGCTACGATTTCGCAGCCGGCGATCCCGTCGGCGATCTCGGCGTCGACGCTGTGGTGGCGTCGCGAGCACTTGCGGCGCTCGTACGGGAAGCGGCGACAACGTACGCGCGTGGCCGCGTCGCGTATTGTCTCGAAGGCGGCTACGACATCGAAACGTTGGCGGCGGCCGTGGCCGAAACGATTCGCTCGCACGATGCGCCGACGGCGCAGGATGAACGTGCCGACGCGGCGGCGATTCCGTCACGGCAGCGCGCGCTTGCGGACGCCGTCGACGCATGGCGCACCTGATCTTTGCGCTGCGGGTCCTCATCGGCGGCCTGCTCGTCGTCGCGGGTTTCCTCAAGGCGCACGACGGTCCGACCTTGACGGCAACCTTCGTCGCGGGCTACCGCATCGTCCCCGCCGTGCTCATCGCGCCGGTCGCCGTCGCGCTACCGTATGCTGAAATCCTGCTCGGCGGGTATCTCGTCGCCGGGCTTTTTACACGCCTTGCGGCCTGGATCGCAAGTGCGCAATTCGTCGTCTTCGCGTGTGCGGTCGCGTCGCTGGTCCTGCGTCACATCTCGGCCGACTGCGGCTGTTTCGGTCAGGCCGTGCGGACGCCGCCCTCATGGGGCCACGTTGCGACCGATCTCGGATTTGCGCTTTTGAGCGCGGCGATCGCACTGCGCGCGCCGGGCTCCTTCGCGCTTGACCCGTTGCTCGGCATGGGCGGTAGTCCGCGCGCTAAGGCCGAAGCGTGACCCGTCATGAATCGTACCGAACGTCGCGAACTCATACAAAGCGCCGCGGCGCGTCAAGCGCTCGCGAACCGTAAGCGAGCCGTCATCATCGCGTCCCTCGCCGTCATGGCGATCGTCATTCTCGTCGCCGTCGTGCTCGCGTCGCGCGTCCCGAAAGCCGCCTCCGATGCACCGATTTCCGCTACGCTGGGCGTGGGGCAACAAGCTCCGGAGTTCGCGGTGGCGACGACGAAGGGGCCCTTCGATCTCGCGCTTTCACGCGGCAAGCCGACCCTCCTCGAAGTTTTTGCGTCGTGGTGTCCGCACTGCCAGCGCGAGGTGCCCGTTCTCGATCGGCTTTACGCAACGTACAAGTCGCGAGTCAACGTGATCGCCGTAGCGGGCAGCCCGTATGGTCTCGACCAAACGCAGCCGGAATCTCAAGCCGACGTGGTCGCCTTTATGACCCGTTTCAAAGCGACGTATCCGATCGCGTTCGATCCGAACCTCGACGTCGCGCACAAATATCTGCAAGGCGGTTTTCCGACGCTCGTTCTCATCGGCGCCGACGGCAACGTGCAGGCGATCCGCGATGGCGAAGTCCCCGAAGCCGATCTCGTCAAGGCGCTCGATGCCGCCGCGGTCGGGAAGAAGCCTGAGCCTAAGATGGGCTTCAAAGGCTAGGCGTGTTCGCGCCGTTAGGGCGCGACGCTCTTGGCGATCTCGGCCAATTCCCCGCGCATGAGATCGCCCACGAGTGCGAAGTAGAGGCTATGGCCTTTCCACGTCAACAGCGTCGTCGGGCCATCTTCGACGTACTGCCCGTCGCGGCCGGCGAGCGCAATCGTCTTAGGCGTAAGCGTGCCGAAGTCAGCGGCGGCGCCCGTCGCATTTTCGAATAACGAGATGGAGCGCAGCCCGTCAGAATAGAGGAGGTGGAGCGTTTTCACGCCGTTGACGTCACGAACGTCACCGCTCGTCATCACGAAGCCCTGCGGAAGATTTTGCGGCTCGAAGGGCTTGAAGCCGGCTTGCGCGATCACCCGATCGATATCGCTATCCATCATCACGGCATCATGTCCCGCTATTTGGGTGTAACCGGCTGGAACGTCGGTGGAAAAGATACCGTCGGGTATTTCACCCGTATAGCGCAGCGCATCAAAACGGGTCTGCGATGCGACCGAACCATTGGCGTGGTATTCTTCCTTCTTCAAAACCAAATGGGTGTCTCGATCGAGCCACACGCGAAGCGCGCGTTCGCCCGTGTATTTGTTGATCAGAACGATGGAGACCGTCCCGTGATCCGCGACGGTTTCGGAACCTTCGACGACCGCGCGATAATTTGCAAGCACGCGATCGAAACTGCCGGCCGAGGCGACCGCGTTATCGAGCGTCGCGTTATGCGAGACGATCACTTTGGAATGTTTGGTGTCGAACTGATATGTCGTGCCGGCGCGATCGACGATGTAATCGCCGTAGAGCGCCTCCGGTGCGACAAACCAGCGCCGCGTGGAACCGGGGGCGCGGTGTTCGATTTTCGTTATGGTCGCGGTCGCGCGGCTCGAGCTGAACCGGACCGTTTCGAGTTGGCCGATGTACGAGATCGTTTTTGGTGCCTCTAAGCTCTCACGTAAGAGAGTGGTCGCGTCGGGGGCAGAGGCGAGCGTCACGCTCGGTGATCCGAGCGCGAAGGCAAGGGCGAGACGCGCGAGGGCCTTAGCGGCCGGCACTAAGTGCGCCGGTCGCCGGGTATCCGGAGTCGAACGCATCGGAAATCGCGCTCGCGCGTTCCGAGAGCGGCGATTGCGCCGATTGGACCGCATGCGACTGGAGGTAATAGGAGGCGGCGATCGTCGGGTGTGCATCGCGGTGCGTGAGCGGCGCAGCGACGACCGCCAAGGCAACGATGAGCGCGCCGACCGGTACGGCAAATGCAGGCCGCAAGAACCCGGAGAGCCACCCGAACGGCGCCGGGCGGTTGGCCCGGATTTGCTCCCAAACTGCCGCCTTCACGAACCCGGGTAGCTCGCGCTCTTCCGCGACGGCGGCCGAGCGGAGCAGTTCCCCGAGGGAGACCTGAGCGTCGTACTCGCTACGGCAGGCGGCGCAGATACTGAGATGGGCGTGCGCTAGCGCGTCCTCCTCGGGGGTCAGTTCTCCATGGGCGTAATCCACGAGAAAGTCGGTCGAAAAGTGTTTCATCATCTTTGTTGCTGTTGTGCTCGCTCGACGAGTCTGCGGAGAAGTGCGCGAGCGCGGTGCAGGCGCGAGCGAACGGTGCCGATCGAGCACCCCATGATCTCCGCTATCTCCTGGTAACTATATTCCTCGATATCCGCTAGGATGACGACCTGGCGCTGTTCGGTCGACAGTCCGGCGAGCGCCTTGGAAAGCGGTTCGCCCAACTGCCGGTCCACGTAGTCGTCGATGGGGTTGGTCGCGAGCGGGCGCTGACCGCCAAACTCCTGTGGTGCGTTGTCTTCGGGGAGCTCTTCATGGAAACGTCCTTTTCGACGCCGAAGTTCGTCTCGGTATAAGTTCGTTACGATGCGGTAGATCCACGAGAGAAACGACGTCCCCGGTTGAAACGAGCGCCAAGCCCGAAAGACACGGACGAAGGCATCTTGCGTGAGATCGCGTGCGTCGGCCTCGTTGCCGGTGAGCCGGAAGGCAAAATTATACGTCGCCTTCCCGTACTGCGTCATCGCCATTTCGAGGAACGCCGATTGTTCGATGGTTGGCGCCTCGACTGAGGTTCTGCGTACGCCCATCGGCGCTCCGTATTGCCGACGGAGGCCGGCAAAACCCGCTTCCATCAACGAAGGGTCCGGCCTCGAGAGAACGTTGTAGGCATAACTAAGACGGCTCGCAGGTTCGCCTAGTTCCCCCGTCGCAGGAGAGCGCGTGGCAATCCATTCCACCCCGCAGCCTGGTATCGCAGTCGCCTCGCCTTCGTGGAAACGACTCGCCCTGCGTTTGGCGGCCGTCGTGGGACCGGGTATCGTCGTCGCCTTCGCAGATACGGAAGCGGGCAGCATTACGACGGCAGCCTCGTCAGGCGCGCAATTCGGCATGAAACTCGTCTTGCTGCAGCTTTTGCTCATCGTGCCGCTCTTCGTCGTGCAAGAGATGACGGTTCGCCTGGGGACGGTGACGGGCAAGGGCCACGCGCAGCTGATTCGCGAGCACTATGGACTGCTCTGGTGTTGGGTCTCGCTTGGAACGATGCTTGTAACCAACGTGGCGGCGCTCGTGACGGAATTCATCGGTATCGCCGGCGCCGCACTGATCTTCGGCATCAGTCCTGCCGTCATGGTGATCGCGGCGGCGACGATCCTCATCGGGGTCTCGCTATCGGGCGCCTATAAGCGCGCCGAGCTATGGGCTCTGGGATTGTGTCTTCTTGAATTGCTCTTCATACCGGCCGCGTTTGCCGCGCATCCCTCGCCGCTCTCGATCGTGCGCGACGGCATCTTCGGGTCGCAGCCGCTAGGGAACCGCGATTATCTGCTCCTTGTCGCGAGCAACATTGGTGCGGTGATCATGCCATGGATGATCTTCTACCAGCAGAGCGCGACGGTCGATAAGGGTATCACCGCCAAGGACCTCAATTTCGCGCGGATCGATACCGCGTTCGGCGCGATTGCGACGCAAATGATCATGGTCGCCGTCGTCGTTACCACCGCGGCGACGCTTTATGTGCGGCACATTTCCGTGACGGACGCAGCGCACGCGGCCCTCGCGCTGATTCCGCTCACCGGCCGGTCGTCGGGGATCATCTTCGGGGCGGCGCTCGTCGGCGCGGCGATGCTCGGCGCGTTCGTCGTTTCGCTCGCGACCGCGTGGGCGTTTGGTGAAGCGTTCCGGTGGCCGTGTTCGCTCAATTACCAATGTTCGCAAGCCAAACGTTTTTACGGCCTGTACGCCGCCATCGTCGTTCTGGCGGCGGGGATCGTGCTCATTCCGAATCTGCCGCTGGTGAAAATCACGCTCTATGTGGAGGCCTTCAACGCGCTCGTGTTGCCGCTCGTGCTGGGATTCTTGCTCAAACTCGCTAACGATCGCAACGTGCTCGGTGCTCGCGTGAACTCGCTCTTCGGCAACGTCGTGGCCATCGGTGTCTCGGGCGTGTGCGTCAGCCTCGGGCTTTGGTATTTCGCGCTGACGGTGATGGGCCAAACCGGCTAGGGGGATCGGACTAGAGTGGGGCAGTCACGCGGAGGTCCGCGCGGAAGCCTTCGCCCCATTGCGTTGTGTTGAAACCGTTGTTCACTTTGATGAGATATTTCGTATTGGTGACATTGCGGATCGTCGCGACGAAACCGAAACCCGTCCGGGCACCGCGCGCGGCATCACGTCCTAGCGATGCGTCGAACGTGAGATGCGGCGGCAGGCGTCGGGTACCGTTTTGAAACTGGACCGGATATCCGGTGCCGTACTGGGGTTCGAGTGAAGCAAAGAAGCTGCGATCGCTTCCAAGGCGTTTTGTATAATCGAAGAGCGCCGTGAAGGTCTGATCGTGATCTTCGGGATTGAGGCTAACGTCGCTCGGATTCGTACTCGGCGCGAAGAGGAACGTGCTCCCCGAAATCCCGCCGGCGCGCGAGGATGAGAGCTGCGTCGAGAACAGCAGCGAATCGCCATTGCGGAAATGCGCGTCGAGGCGCCCTTCGACGCCCTTGGCGATACCGATCGTATTATTGAAGACGGCTTCGATTGGCGTTTGAGCGAGCTGCGTCGTATCAAGGACGTTTCGGACGTCGCGTTTCCAAAGGTTCAGCGTCGCCCGCGAGTTGGGCGTAAAAGCGTGCGCGAGCCCGACTTCGTAATACGAGTCGCTCTCCGGAGCGAGCGAATAGAGCGGCGACGCGTTGGCACCGCCGACGACGACGGCCGCTCGGCGCGTGTCCTCGAGAAACGGTGCGGCATAGAGCCGGCCGTAGTAGGCGTGCAGAATGTCCTGCGGCCCCAGCTGCGTATTGATTTCGAGGCGCGGACTGAGTTGACCACCGGAAACGTAGCCGGTCGAGTGATCGTAGCGCAGCCCCGCGAGCAGGGAGACGTAACGCGTCGGCGTCCATTTATCTTGCAGGTAGGCGCCGAAGAGCGTTCCGCGTTGACGGGAGTTATCGAAGAAGTCTTGTCGGTTGCCGCTGCCGTCGAGAAACGCGATCGCTTCGTTCCCGTTGAAATTCTCGACCGATTCATCGATACCGAGCTTGAGCGCGTGCGTAGCGTAGACATGAAAATGATTCACGCGCAGCCCGAGATACTCGGCACGCCGGTCTTGACGCAGACCATCGAGCGGCGTGCTGCTTCCATCGGGGTTCGCTACCGTACCGGCAAGGTCGCTAGCGATATCGCCATCATAGGCGACGCGCGCGTAACGATACCACGGCGCGATTTGCGTGTAGGCATTTCCGCTCGCCGCGTTGTTCGTATAGACGAGGTTGATGAAACGATCGTATTCGCGTTGCACGTCCGCCGTTGCGCTCGGGACAACGACCGGATCGTTCGGATTCGCGCTCGTGTTGATCGGAATCTGGTAGCTTGCGACGCTGCTGGAGACGTCGAAGGCGAGAGAATCGCGCTTGCCGACGCTCGTGATCGTGCGCAGGAACTGATTGCTTTGATTCGAGCTGTCGTGAACCGGATCGAACGTGGGTGAGTCGATCCCGCGATTCGAGCGCTCGAGATTTGCGTTGAAGAAGAGGCGCGTGTTGCCCGCGCGCAGTGACTCGGAAAGCGATGCTTGCGCGCCGCCGTAGGAACCGCCGCCGAGCGTGAACGTTCCCTCGTGTGCTCCGGCGAGATCGGTCACGCGATGGCTGAGGATATTGACGACCGCGCCTTGTCGCGACCCGCCGAACTCGGCGGGGAACGCGCCCGTGAAGACTTCGAGCGAATCGATCGAGCGCGGGTCGACGATCTCGCTGAAATTCGATGTCGTCCCCTGCGGCAAGGGCACGCCGTCGAGCTCGTAGGTGAGACCATGGAAACCGTGCGCCACGGGCTCGTTGTACGAAAAACGGACGACGCCCGGAACGGTTTGAATCACGCTGTTGAGGCTTTGATTGTCCGGCAGTGCGGCGATCTGGGCCCGATCGATCGAGTTGACCGAGACGGGCGTTGCGGCGGGGCCTCGCGTGAACCCGGTGCGGGCACGTCCGATTTCCTTGAGTTCGAGTTCGACGTTGAGGCTGACAACGGCGTCGCTTGCAACCTCGACGGGTTGGGTGAACGTCGGCGTTCCACTGCGCTCCGCCGTGAGGGCGTACCGTCCGAAGGGAACGCGGTCGAACGAAAACGTCCCGGCAGCATCGGTCGTCACGGAGCGCGAGCTTCCTTCGCCGCGCAAGGTCACCGCGACGCCGGCAGCAGGTTTGCCGGCAAAGGTGGTGCTACCGCGCACCAAACCCGCCGTATCGGCACGGGCGGGGACGGATGTATAAATGAGCGCGGCAACGACGGCCGCAAAAATCAGACGCATACGGGATCCTCGAAACGCACAGCTCACCGCACACCACGGTGCGGCCTCGGGGTGAGCTAAGCGAAGCGGGGCGGCGCGCGGCCGTGGGCGTGGTGCGCTTCGAGGATACCGTCGCCACACACATCGGCACCCGAGCGTACGACGAATACCGCGACAATGCGGTCACGTCTGCGGCGCAGGATGACCGCGATGCGGGCACCGGCCCGTCGCGCCAGCCGATCGGCGTGCCGTGCGACGCCGAGAACGACGAAGGCCAGCGGCAAGATCGCACCCAGCGGCGGCAGGCCGCCGCCGCTCAGAGCGTGGCCCTCGCCGAACTCGATCGCGGCGAATGCGCCGGCCGCGAGCGCCGCAAGGCCGGCTGCACTCTTGCCCAGCGAGAGCTTCGTCGCAAGCGGCATGGGCCGGGAGCAAATCGTCGCGCGCACGACGGCGGAGGCAAGCAGCGCCACAAGGGCGGCGGCGAGCGCACCGAGCAACCCGGCGGCATGGTCGCCGCCGGGCACGTGAGAAGGCCCCAAGCCGCTAGCGTGCGCGAGGACGGCGATGAGCACCGCAAGCGGGACGCCCGCCCACAACCGTTGCAGCGGCATACCCCCATCCTTCGCACGCGGACCAGCCGGTTTCCCGTGGCGTTGCGCGATCTTATCCCTCCCAGGGACGTCCGGCGCGGGTTCGAAAAGAGCCCGCCCGGCCCCGACGCCGGCAAACCACACCTCCCTCAGGACGTCCCGACGAGGCACATGCGCCCCACGACTAAAGGCCGCGTTCCAAACGAAACATCCGACGCCGTCGGCCTCATTATCACGCTTCTCGTGCGCTTTCCGGAGATCGCGACGATCGTCTCGCATCCCACCGACGGGACGCTGACGCTCTCGTTCGGGATCACGTCGGCGCTCGACCGAGTGAGTGTGATGGCCGTTCGCGATAGCGTGAACGAACACGTTCGTGCGCTGCTCGCGTGCGGACGCGATGAACCCGACGCCCTCGAGGTCCGCTGCGATAGTGATGCCGGGATGAGCTTCGTACGCATCACTCGCGACGTTCGTAGCCTGACGCGCGAAGAGCTGCATGTGCTGGTCGCGGTTCTCGCCGATCGCTTCGGCGAGCGGCTCGTGAAGAGCCCCGCTTCCGACGATGCCTTCGACGATGACGTTGCCGCAGACGAGGTGGTTGAATATGCACTCGAGGCGTTGCGCGATCCCGCGCATCAGCGCAGCCTCGTCGGCTATCGTGAAGAAAAGCGCGTGCTGGTGTACTTCATGAAGGCGAAGAAGGCAAAAGCGCGCGCGCGGACGTAACGCGCGGCGTGCTCGTCGACTTTCACTCCCACACGCTCGAGAGCGATGGAACGCTCTCGCCGGCCGAACTCGCGGCCGCGATGCAGAAGCGCGGCGTCGGCATTTTCTCCGTGACCGATCACGACTCGCTCGGCGCCTATGACAAGTTCGACGGCGCGGTGGGAGCTGCGACCGTCGTGACCGGTATCGAGCTCAACACGACCTATCGCGGCCAGGAAGTGCATGTGCTCGGCTATGGCTTTCCGATCGACGCCGCCGAGATCGAGACCGCGATCGCGGCCAATCGCGGTGAGCGCGCCGTACGCGCGGAGCAGATGGTCGCGCAACTGCGACGTGCCGGCTACGATATCGCGATGGACGACGTTCGCGCTGAATGCGGGCACGCGACCAGTTCGATCGGCCGGCCCCACGTGGCGCGCGCGCTGATTCGTAAAGGCCTGATCGCCGATATCGATAGCGCGTTTCGCACGCTGCTGGGCGCGGGGAAGCCGGGGTATGTGCCCTCGACGTATATGGGACCGCATCAAGCGGTCGAGCTGATCGCGCGTTCGGGCGGCGTTGCCGTTCTCGCGCATCCCGGACGCCTTAAGAATGAAGCGATCGTCGACGAACTCGTTGCAGCGGGTCTCGCGGGGATCGAGACCTTTTATCCTACGCATGAACCGGCGCAAATCGCGCACTATCGGGATCTCGCCGCGCACTTCGGCCTCGTCATGACCGCGGGCTCCGATTTTCACGACGTCCGCTACAACGCGCGCGGGGTCGGTATGGACGTCGACCGCGACGATCTCGCGGGCTTTTTGGAGCTCGTGCTGCCGGCAACTATGCCGTGATGAAGCCGTTGGGATAGGCCGGGTTCCGCTTCAGCGCCTCGGCCAGGAGCGCAACGTGCGTCGCGTCGACGCCCATGATCGATGCCGCCGTCGTCGCGAGATCGCGATTCTTATATTGCGCGATCGCCGCTAGGTAGGTGCTCGCGGCGAGCCGCTCGATCGTGTAGGCAAATGAGAGGATATCGGCTTCGGTCGTCAGTTGCGGCGTCGCGACCGCCGCGGTATCCGCGCTCGGCGTGGCGCCGCTTTGCGTGACGGCGGCAGCGAGCGCGTCGAGATGCGCCTGATGGTCGGCCATGAAGCTTTTGAGAACGGCCAGGACGCTCGGCGTCACGAGATTACTCGCTGCGGCGTCTCCGTAAGCCTTGACCGCGGCACGCTCGAGCGAGACCGCGGCGTCCAGGAGTTTGATATCGCCCGCATCCCCTTTGCCGGCGGCTGCGGCGAATTGCGCCTTAAGCAACGGCGACGTGAGGAGGAGGGCACTCGTCGCGCCCAGCGCCTTTGCGCGAGAGAATATCGTCATGTGCCTACCTCCGCCGACGCCGTGCGCTCGACCTTTCGACGGAAGCGAGCCTTACGCGCGCGAATAGCTCGCTGCATGTCCGAATCAGCGACGGCGGCCGGTGTGCTCGTGCTCGACGCCGTCGTGTTCATCGTGGGAGCCGTAGCGTTGGGCGCCGTGATCGTCTGGTTTACGCGGTGGCGAACGCCCGCGCCACTTCGAAGCGCACGCGTTTGACGAGCTGAACCGTCTCGCGTTCCTGGCGCGCGAGCTCGCGCTCCTGGTGCGCGATGACGGTGCGGTCTTTCATATAGGTATGATTCGAGCGCACGTTATATGCAGCCGCGTTGAGCGCCGCTTGCGCAAATTCTGCGGCGGTGCCCAAGTCTCCGATGAGGTGCGCGTTTCCGAGCGCGATCGCGCGCTCGGCGAGGACGGCGACGAGCTTCGCGAGCTCCGCGGCTTCGAGCGGTGCGGCGGCGGCGCCGGTAAGCGCGGTCTGCAACGTGTTCGAACGCACGATTTTTTCTTCGGCGGACAGCCTGGGTAAGGCCATCGCCGCAACCACCGCGCCGTAGGCCGCTTCGTCCTTATGGCGCGCGGCAAGGGCTCGCACGCGCAACTTGTCGGCTTTTTCGATGATCGCAGCGCAGCTATCGTGCTGGCCGAGGTACGTGGGATTTGCAAGAACAATGCGTGCGACCATTGCGACTAAGGCGGCGCCGGCAGCTGCGACTAATGCGGCAGCGCTGCCACCGCCGGGGGTCGGCGTTGCCGCCGCGAGCGACTCTAAATACGATTCGATCTCCACCGTTTAGGGGTTCGGGCCGCGTGCGGCGAAGTCTCCCCGAGTTCGCTTTAGATTGTTTCAAAGATCAGCGAGAGCTTTCCAGCATACGACAACACTGAAGGAGTCGTTTACTTGCAACTCATCGACAAGCAGCTCGGGGACGTCAAAGACCGGAGCCTCGCTGATCAAGGCCGTGCGAAGATCGAATGGGCCGCCACGTTCATGCCCGTCCTTGCGCAGATCAAAGAACGCTTCGCAAAAGAGAAGCCGCTTGCCGGCGTGCGGATCGGCGCTTGCCTTCATGTGACGACCGAGACCGCCAATCTCGTCCTCGCGCTGCAGGCCGGCGGTGCCGAGATCGAACTCTGCGCCTCGAATCTGCTGTCGACCCAAGACGACGTCGCGGCCGCGCTCTCGGAGCATTACCGCGTTCCGACGCACGCGATCAAAGGCGAAGACAACGCCACATACTACAAACATATCGAATCGGTCGTCGCGACCAAGCCGCACATGACCATGGACGACGGCTGCGATCTGGTCACGACGATCTACACGAAGCACAACCATCTGCTCGCGGAGATGATCGGCGGCTGCGAAGAGACGACGACGGGCGTCATCCGCTTGCACGCGATGGAAAAAGAAGGCGTGCTGCCGTTCCCCGTGATCGCCGTCAACGACGCGCTGACCAAGCACATGTTCGACAATCGCTACGGCACCGGACAATCGACGCTGGACGGTATCATTCGCGCGACCAATATTCTCTTTGCCGGGCACACCGTCGTCGTGGCCGGGTACGGCTGGTGCGGTCGCGGCGTCGCGTCGCGCGCCAAGGGCCTCGGTGCCAACGTCATCGTCACCGAGATCGATCCGCTCAAGGCGTTGGAAGCGGCGATGGACGGTTTCCTCGTGATGCCGATTGGCGACGCCGCCAAGCTCGGCGACATCTTCATCACGGTGACCGGCAACTATCACGTGATCGCGGGCGAACACTTCGAAGCGATGAAGGATGGTGCGATCGTCGCCAACTCCGGCCATTTCAACGATGAACTCGATCTCGACGCCTTGAGCGCCCTTACCACGAGGAAAACGCAGCCGCGCCCGTTCGTCGACGCGCACACCATGAAGAACGGCAAAACGGTTCGCGTGCTCGCCGAGGGCCGTCTCATCAACCTCTCGGCCGCCGAAGGTCACCCGCCGTCGGTCATGGATATGTCGTTCGCCAATCAAGCGATGGCCGCGGGCTATCTCGCGCAGAACTACAAGACGCTCGAAAAGAAAGTCTATCCGGTACCCACGCACATCGACGAAGAAGTCGCGAAGCTCAAGCTCGCCGCCATGAAAATCGATATCGATACCCCGACCGCGGAGCAAGTGAAGTACATGGCATCCTGGTCGGAGGGTACCTAGTTGGCATATCGCAGACTCTTCACGTCCGAATCCGTCACCGAGGGCCATCCCGATAAGGTGGCCGATCAAATCTCCGACGCCGTGCTCGACGCGATTCTCAAGGACGATCCCAACGGACGCGTTGCCTGCGAATCGTTCGTCATTACGGGACAGGTCCACATCGCAGGTGAGGTGACCACCTCGACGTACGTCGATATTCCCAAACTCGTCCGGCAAACGATCGCGGATATCGGCTACAACCACTCCGCGGTCGGCTTCGATGCGGCGACGTGCGGTGTCAACGTGTCACTCGACGAACAGTCGGCCGATATCGCGCTCGGGGTCGACGAATCGCTCGAGACGCGCGGTGGAAATCACGATGCGTTCGAACTCACGGGTGCGGGCGACCAAGGCATGATGTTCGGTTACGCCTGCCGCGAGACGCAGTCGCTCATGCCCTTGCCGATCGTGCTCGCGCACGATCTCACGCGCACGCTCGCGAGCATGCGCAAGAGCGGCGAGTTGACGTATCTCCGGCCCGACGGCAAATCGCAAGTCACCGTCGAGTATGATGGCGACACGCCGGTGCGCGTCGATGCGGTCGTCATCTCGACGCAGCACGATCCCGACGTCTCGCTCGAAACGATCCGCAAGGATGTGACCGAACGCGTCATCGACCGCATCGTACCGGCGCATCTGCGCGATGCGAACCTGCGCGTCTACGTCAATCCGACGGGTCGCTTCGTCATCGGCGGACCGATGGGCGACGCCGGACTCACCGGGCGCAAGATCATCGCCGACACGTACGGCGGGATGGCGCGGCATGGTGGCGGCGCGTTCTCCGGCAAGGATCCGACCAAGGTCGACCGGTCGGCGGCGTACGCGGCGCGCCACGTTGCGAAGAACGTCGTCGCGGCGGGTCTCGCGGATCGCTGCGAGGTGCAGGTCGCGTATGCGATCGGCGTCGCGCGTCCGATGTCGCTGCTCGTCGAAACCTTCGGCACGGCGAAAATCTCGGAGGAGAAGATCGCCGCGCTCGTGCTCGCGCATTTCGATCTCCGTCCCGCAGCGATCATCCACCACCTCGATCTGCGCCGCCCGATCTACAAGCAGACGGCATCGTATGGCCACTTCGGCCGCACCGATCTCGATCTGCCCTGGGAAAAGACGGATAAAGCCGAGGCATTGCGTTCGGCCGCCGGCTTGTCCGGCGGCGTCGAACGCGAACTCAGCGCGTCGGTTCGCGCGTAACGCACGTCGGCGCATCGTTCGAATCGTCGAGAAGGCCGCTGCATCGTCCAGCGGCCTTCTCGTTGACTTCGCCCCACATTAGCGGCGCTCTCTTCGGATGGCCGGGAACGCAGCAACCGCGAGCGCCATCGCAAGATAGCCGATGCTCGAGACGACGATTGGCGTTCGCGCGCCGTACCGGTCGGCGAGCGCGCCCCCAAGCAAGGCGCCGGGAACCGTGCCGACGAGAACGACCAGACGAACGGCGCCGAAGACGCGCCCGACGAGGTCCTCGGGCGTCACGCGCATACGCCACCCGACGATCTGCGCGACCTCGAAGAGTACGCATGCATCGGTAAGCGCGAAGAAAATGAGTGCGACCGGAAGCGAATGGCTAAACGCGACCGGCAGAAAGAGGACGCCGTCGAGCGCGTACGCGACGATCAGCACGCGGCCGAAGGGCCACGCGCGCGGAACGCGTCCCGCGAGATACGAACCGGCAACGGCCCCGATTGCCCCGATTCCGAGCGCATAGCCGACCACCGTATCGCTTGCGCCGAAATCGCGTTTGAGATATGGAATGAAGACGGCACCCGTCATCAATCCGAAAAAATTGAAAAGCAGCGACACGCCCGAGAGCGAGCGCATCGTTACGTCGCGCCACATGTGTGCGAAGCCGACGCCGACATCGCTTGCGATCTCGCTAAGGGTTGGAAGCCCGCTCGGACGTTCGGGGCCGAGCGTTTCGATGGTGGCGAGCGACGCTTGCGAAAAGAGATACGTCAAGGCATTGGTCACGAGCGCCGGGAGGGCTCCGACGAGCGCGAAGAGTGCACCGCCGACCGGCGGCAAAATCGTTTGCGACATTTGCTCGGCCGCAAGCATTGCCGAGATCGCTTGCGTTGCGCGATCTTTTCCGACCAGATACGGAATCGACGAGGCTTGGCCGCCGATGAAAACCGCTGCAGCGATCGACAGAACGACGATTCCGGCGTACAGCAGCCCGAGCGAGAGCGTGCCGCGCGCATAGGCAACGGCAAAGCTCGCCATGACCGCGAAGCGGAGAACGTCGCAGCCGATCATGAGCGCTTTGCGGTCGAGCCGGTCCGCGAGCGAGCCGCCGACGAGACCGAAGATCGCAAATGGTCCGAGTTCGAGCGCGTATGTCACACCGACGGAAAGCGCCGATCCGGTGAGATGGTACACGAGTAGGGGAATTGCGATGAGCCGTAAGCCGTCGCCGATATAGCCGAACGCTTGGCCCGCGAAGAACAGACTAAAACTTCGATTGCGAAAGACGCTTTGCGCGCGCGTAGCCATGTTGGAATCGAACTCCACGCGTCGCCTTTCTGGCGCTCCGCGAGTCGGCCTTTTGGGTAAGGCGGCATTTATGATTCGTGCCGCGCTTCTCGATGTCGATGGAACTCTTTTAGCCAGCAACGACGCGCAAGCGCGTGCGTGGAGCGATGCGTTGGCTGAGGCTGGTCATGCTGCGAACTTCAATGCGATCCGTCGTGCGATCGGGCTCGGGGGCGATCGTCTGTTGCACGCCGTGGCGCGTCTGGACGAAAGCGAAGAGCCCGGACAGACGATCTCACGTCGGCGGCGCGAGATTTTGCTCGAGCGCTACGCACGCGGGCTCTTGCCGACGCTCGGCGCTCGCGATCTCGTGGAATGGCTGCGCGCTCGCGGGCTTCGCGTCGTCATTGCGACGGGCGCTTCCGCCGGGGAAGTCACTACGCTCTTGCGGGCTGCGGGCGTCGACGATCTCGTTGACGCGGCCGTTACGGCCGACGATGCCGCACGCACCAAGCCCGCGCCGGATATTCTCGTAGCGGCGTTGGAACGCGCCGGCGTGCCGGCCGCCGATGCGGTGATGATCGGTGATACGCCCTACGACGTCGCAGCGGCCCGAGCCGCCTCGGTACCGGCGATCGCCCTTCGCTGCGGCGGTTGGAATGACGCAGATCTTACCGGAGCGAGCGTCTTCGCCGACCCGCAAGATTTACTCGAGCGCTATCGCGAGTCGCCCCTTCGAGAAGTGTGAGAACGCAGGTTGATAGAGGCCGGCTTATGGGCCCGTCTTCGTGACCGTATCGCCCAGTAACGATACCGCTCCGGTTCGGGCCAACGTTCGGCCATTGACGACTGCGCCGGTTCCGAGTGATACCGAGGCTAACGCCAGGATCGTCCCGCTGAAATTCGAGGCCGTGTTGAGGGTCGCCGAACTGCCAACCTGCCAGAAGACGTTGCATGCGTTGGCGCCTCTGATGAGCGTGACGGTGCTGTTGGTCGATGTCGTCAGCGTTGAAGCCATCTGGAAGATGAAGACGCTATTGGGATTGTTCTGTCCGTCGAGCGTAACGTTTCCGGTGATCGCGAGAGAGACCGGCGCTTTGTAGACGCCTGGGGCGATCACGCTTCCGCCTATATCGGCGGGCACGGCCATTGGGTTCGCTCGTCCGGCCGCATTGTTATATGCGGTCGTTAAATCGAGTTGTGCTTGGGCCGCGGTCGGATCGCCGGCGTGGATCGTACCGCCGACCACGGTGCCGGCGCCCGGTCCGAATCCGGTCACAGCCGTGCCGGGACTTACACCGAGATCGCCGGTAACGATCGTCAACCCGGCATTGGTGACCGTGGAGCCGGCCAGCACCGCGAAGGTGGCGTCCGTGCCTAGGGGCACGCCTTGGCCGACGATCGCATTTTGCGCGCACGACAGCGGCGGCGGCGGCGGCGGTGGTGGCGGCGGCGGCGGTGGTGGCGGCGGCGGCGGCGGTGGCGGCGGCGGCGGCGGTGGCGGTGGCGGTGGCGGTGGCGGTGGCGGTGGTGGTGGCGGTGGCGGCGGCGTTAGGGTGGGCGTCGGAGTTGGCGTTGGCGTGGGGCCGGGCGGCGGCGGCGTTGGCGTCAGGGTGGCCGTCGCAATTGGCGTGGGCGCGGAGCCGGGCGGGGTTGGCGTCGCTTGCGGGGCCACGGTCGGAAGCGGTCCGGTATGGAAGGGCGGTACCGTGCAATTGCCACACCCGCTGCCACTGCACGCGGCTAAGGATGTTAGGGCTACGAGCGGTGCGAGTCGCCGGGCATTGAAGAAGCGCGTGATCTCGAGCATGGTTGTTCTCCCGACCACTTAAAGCTTCACGCCGAGGCCGACGTATGGACCGTCGTGCGTCTGACCGATGGGAGCGTGCTGGCTCGCGGCATACCGATCGCCGTTGAAACCGCCATAGAGGTACACCGGCACATGTGCCGGCACGAGCGCGAGACCGACATCGTACTTCACGATTCCGTACTGCTGGCGGTAGGACTGGCCGAGATTCGGGCTCCCCGCGGCGCTGACCGTATAGTTGCCGCTCGCCGACGGATAGTAGAATGCGGAGCCGAAGAAGTTTATCCCGGAGCGGAGATCGGGCAACTTCTCGATGCCGAAGCCGATCGCGCTCAGCTGCGGATATCCGTAATTGTTGCCGGTGCGGAGGTAACCTACTCCGACGTAGATCCGTGGTGCCGCGACTTGATATTCCAAGCGTGCATCAAGCGAGGTTTGTCTCCCGAGAAAGACCGGCGTTAGCGCTGTGCCGCCGTCGATGGTGGCGAAGCGCGTATAGTGGTTGTCGATCGCATCGGTCTGGTTGTCGCTTGTGACATAGGCGTCGTCGCGATAGTCGACTTTGACGGCAAACGGTGAATTTTTGAACGCATACGCTGCGGTAACAACGTATGATTGCCAGCAGTATTGTCCGGCCGAAAACTCGTTGTAGCTTTTGGGCGCCGCGATCGCGGCCGCGATGAAGCCTTGATACGTCCGCTCGGCGGGCGTAGCCGTGGGTACGGCCGTGGGGACCGGTGGTGCGACGCTCGGCGCGGCTCTGGGCGGCTCGACGGGCGGCAGCGGCGCGGCTGGATTGTAGCGAACGACGACGACGCGTCGGCTCGGCACCCATTGAACGTAGGCTCCGAGCGCTTCGGAGAGCACGCGCACCGGGACGAGCACGATACCCCTATAGACGATGGGCGGCACGTCGAGTGGTCGTGACTCGCCATCGATGACGACTTCATTCTTGCCGACCGTGACGGAAACGCTCGCGCCGGCCTTCGTGGCGGTGACGGTCTTGCCGTCGGCGGATGCCGACACGTTCGCGCCCATTTGCTCGAACATGCTACGCAGCGGTACGTAGATTTGGCCGCCTTTCACGAGCGCAGCGAGCACGCGGCTCCGTTTCAACAGATCGGGAGTGGCGTAGACGGTATGGTCGTTAAACAGAATCGGAATGTCGCCCGACGGCGGGCTGCCGAAGTCTGCGAGCGGAGCGGCGGTGCCGGATCGACCGAGGAGCAGTGCGAGAAGCGTTGCCCCGGCCATGCGCGGCGCGGCCGTCGTTGTGATCCACGTTTGGAGCCGAGCCGAAGGCTTCGGCATAAGCCGTGTTTCCATATTCTCCGAACCGTCGCACGAGCGGGACTTCCCGAGCACCGGGTGGCCCCTTGCTAACGGTGGTCGGCCGACGTTCCAAAACGTTTAGTATTGGCCACGAGATACTTGAAAACAAGAACGCCAATGCGCCCTCGCCGCGGCTTCGGGCGGTTTTCGTCGCTCTCTTCACGATGGAAAGGCCGCCCCTTGCGAGGCGGCCTTCAAGCGTGGCTGGTTGTCGGCTATTTATGGAATGGGTTTGACCAGTGTATCGCTATCGAGGGTCACCGCACCGACTTGCGTTAGCGCTCTGCCGCTCAGCTTCGCGCTGGTCTGCATGGTAATCGATTGAGACACGAGCAGATTGCCGACAAAGCTGGAAAACGTTCCTAATGTCGCGGAGCTGCCGACCGACCAAAAGACGTTGGCCGCTTTTGCGCCGTTCGTTAGGAGAACCTGGCGACCCGTCGTCACGGTGAGCGTCGATGCCATCTGGAAAATGAAGACGGCGTTCGCGTCACCGCGGGCATCGAGCGTTAGATCCGACGATCCGACGGCGAGCGACGACGTCGACTTGTAGAGTCCCGGCGCGAGCGTTTGGCCGCCGAGATCTCCGCTCACCGTTATCGGGCTATTGGCGCGTGCGACGGCGTCGTTGAATCCGGTGGTCAGATCCTGTTCGGCTTTTTGTGCGACGGGATCTCCGAGGTGTAAGGTTCCATTGAGCGTAGCCGGCGGAAAGCCGGTAATTGCGTTTCCGGGATAGATGCCGACATCACCCGTAACCGTACTCGGTCCGGTGCTCGTCACGGTCGAACCGGCCAGAATTGCAAAATTGCTCGCGCTGCCGAGTTGGACGAACGCAGGGTTCGGCGTTGAGCTCGGAATGGCGGTCGGCGGCATCGTGGGGATTGCCGTCGGCAAAATTGGCGGCAGCGTGGGCGTCGGCGTTGCACCGGGCGGTGGCGCCATCGTGGGCGTTGCCGTCACGCCGGGAGAGGCCGGTGTCGAGGGCATAGCGGACGCGCCGACAGTCGGCGGGCCACCTGGAATCGGTACAGTTCCCGGTACGGCTGCAACCGGGCCGCGGTTCAACGTCGTGCCACCGCCGCCGTCGCACGCGGCCACGAGCGTGGAAAGGAGCAAGGCCGAAGACCGCAACGAAAACAGTTTACGCATTTCTCTCCGAATCGTCGAGCGGTAAAGCTAGGAAGCGTTCCTAGCGCTTGCCGCTCCACGTACAATCGTCGGCGGCCAAACCCGGTACTTTAGCGATTGCGATCCGAGCCCGGGGACTACAGCGCGACGTGCTTGCGCCGCAGGGTGCTCTCGTGCCGGCTCATGCCGCGAGGCGCGGCGGAAGGTTGCACGGACGTGCACGCGAAGCCGAAGACCGGCCGCCATGGCGCATTCCCGAATAGCTCAGTTGGTAGAGCAGCTGACTGTTAATCAGCGGGTCGTTGGTTCGAGTCCAACTTCGGGAGCCA
>JAABUQ010003333.1_pt1 | contig 29693 bp, 26 predicted proteins | sample 5560001 | NCBI WGS metagenome assembly JAABUQ01 (sample SAMN10711888, study PRJNA513371) | rock metagenome | isolation source: Antarctica rocks | place: Antarctica: Victoria Land, Finger Mt nord | collected 2015-12-18 | reverse complement strand
CCCCATCGGCTACGACCCCCACCCCGATCCCGCCACCAACACCCAGGGCAGCGCCGCCATCGCCTCCGGCAGCCACTTCACCGCCCCCGGCAGCCCCGTCATGGACGACACCCTCAACGCCCTCTCCACCCTCAAACCTCTCGGCCAGATCCGCGACTCCTTCATCCTCGCCACCGACGACGAAGGCCTCTGGATCATCGACCAGCACGTCGCCCACGAGCGCATCCTCTTCGAGCGCATCTTGCGCCAGAGGACCGTCGAAAACGTGGAGCGCCAGCGCCTCCTCCTGCCCCTCCTCGTCGACCTCCTCCCCGCCCAGATGATCCGCTTCGCCGAGCTCGCCGAAGAGCTCGACCGAAACGGCTTCGAGGCCGAACCCTTCGGCCCCCGCACCCTCGCCATCAAGTCCGCCCCCGTCGGCCTGGAGGGCAGGGAACTCGAACTCACCCTCGAAGACCTCCTCTCCGCCCCCTCCCCCGACGAGCAGACCGAAAACGCCGGCACCCGCGCCCGCCGCATCGCCGCCTCCATCGCCTGCCACGCCGCCATCAAGATCAATACCCCCCTCGACCCCGCCAAAATCACCTGGCTCCTCGAAGCCCTCTCCCAAACCCAACACCCCACCTCCTGCCCCCACGGCCGCCCCATAGCCCTCCGCTACTCCCACCGAGACATAGCCCGAGCCTTCCAACGCACCTGATCAATAAACCCATCACATTCCGCGACTTTACTATGCACATGCGAATAATCAACGCCGATCATCCTGGGGCCGCAGACGGGGAATAACTTCAAACGTATCTTTGGATCCGAGGCGTATTACATGGCCTGGCGCAGGATTGCATAGATAAGTCAGATATCCTGGGGCTGATATTTCGCACGTCAGATCTACGTCCGCAGGAACCTCTAAGGAGGATGTGGTTGCCGACGTAGTGATAAAGAAACTAGGATTCCATACACGCTTCAGAGTAATAGTAGCGCTTTCAACGACGCGCCCGGTTATGGTATCTAAAGATTTGCCAAGTTGAATACGAGCAGCTTTTGGTCCGAGAGTTACTCGAACAGTCGCCAGGGGCGCTTCGGGTGTTACCGTGACAGTCGGAACATTCAGGTTGCTGTAAAAAGCTAATTTCTGATCAGGGTACCCATCGCTCTCTTTACTGCCCACTACGACGTAAGTACCGAACGGCACTGACAATACTTCGAACGATCCATCCCCTGTTGTTTCGAAATTTCGTATTGGTCGATGCCCGACATGACTTCCTTTTCCTAGTATGTTTATCGAAGCTCCTCGAATCGGATGTCCGCTCTCATCAAAAACCCTCCCGCGGATGGTCCCAGATTCTGGTGCTGCGAAAGCGGTGCAATACAAAACGACGGTAAGGAAAACTACAGAACCAAGTCTCATGTCAAGCCTCTATGGAACAAATGTAGTACCCTGGGGTATGGGATTAGGCGGATTTTTATACCCATTTATCTGTGTGTCCGCTGTGTGTATAAATCCGCTTATGGTTTGGAATGTTAAGCCGGGATTTGGCGCTGGAGGGTTTGCTCCGGGTGCGTTGCACCATTGCCAATGATCGATGATGTTTACCCCGCATCCTGCGGGCGTAAACCCAGTGTACATACCCCACTCGTCAGTGAACCCGCCACTACTGTCAGTCATGTACTGTCCATTGCATGTCGAAGTTTGATTGCCAGGATTGGGCTGTTGACAGCTATATCCTGTTTCTGACAACGCCTCCGCAATCGATATCAATCCGACCGGTGTTTGATCGAGGTTGTATATGCGGTAGGAAACAAAACGTGACTGCGCTGTCGGATCGGTTGTCGTAGTTCCAATTACGTCAGACTGAACTATCGTATGGTTAGGCCCGTTCAAGGTAATGGTCATTTGATTACTGGTCATCCCTTGAGCAGTCACACTTATGTTGGCTGAGGAAGTAGGTGAGACGAATGCCACGTTGCCGATAACGACCACTCTACTGTCAGTACTAGCAATGCTGGTCTGTGTAACCCCGGACGGGAGGTTTACAGTTGGCGTGGAGCCGAATCCAGATCCGCTGATCGTGATCTGTACCGACTGCGCTCCGATCATCACCTGTTGCGGATCAATGGAATTTATTATCGGCGCGACCTGCCCCCCTCCCTCCGCCTGCGCAGGTGCCTGTGGGCAAGCTCTTCGCTGATCTTGGCCCTGTCCTGAGGGCATGTACGAAGCATTCGCACGGATGATTGCCGACCCGACACCTACACCTGTGACCGAAGCAGAGACAGCCGTCATAATGGCTGTATTGTCAGTCCCCCAGGTATTGAAGAAACCACTGACATATTCCGGAGTTCCACTGCAGGCATTATTCGCGTACACGTCAACAGGACTCGACTGCTGTATGGAGACACCAGTTGGGTCCTCGATCAGAAATGGCGCACCAGCGTCTCCGCCATATCCACAACACACCATGCATCCGTAGGTGGCATGGCCGAATGTCTTGTCCGTGACCACCTTCCCCTCGTAAAGCACGTCCTGGCGGGTCGCGCTGATCTCTCGCAACTGATAAGCGCCAGACGTCAGATCGACTGGAAGGGTGTTGCCGTTCTTATCAGGAACACGATTACGAATCAGCTGCCCGATATCGACCCACCACTGATCGTCGGCGGCAATCGTCTGCTCCAATCGGTACTGCTTACGCCCCTGGTCATAGAAGATCGTGAGCGCTGCCTGCGCCGCCTTTTCGCTGCCGTTGCCGGCGGCAATCAGGGAGGTGTGATTGGCGTCGACCTGCCACTGCCCACCCTCAAGATGCCCAATGAGTTGGTCAGAGAAGGGAGTCTGAGCGCCAAAGCGGAGAGTTGAATCGTAGCTGGCCGCCACCGCCATCACCTCATCGGGAAGACTGTCCGTCGCCAGGTCACTTGAGCCCAGTACGCGTCCAGAGGAAGTACGCCCGTAGTCTGGAGATCTCCAACATCTATCTTTCGAGTCTCAAAAGGCGCCAGGGTCAGCTCCGGGATCGATGCGCGACCATCCTTGTATGCGTTCCTCCAGTGAAAAGCTGCGTCGACCTTTACCCGCTTGGCCGTCGTATTCCGGAGCAGCACCATCGGTTGTAAAACGGTGTGCGAGGGAAAAGCCAGAACCGGGTCCGGATTCCGGAGAGCGAGCATGGGTGCCCGTGTTAACCACTGCCCCTTCGCGGCGTAGTCCCAATCCTCGATCTTGGCCCTCGGATCGTAGTCGAACATCTTCATCGTCGCCGAAAATCCGGCAATCTCGTCATACAGAATATGCGCCGTATCGAGCGACCCGGCACCGTTAGGCACTTCGACCTTAATGCCTCCGTATTGCCCGCCTAATCCGCCCGCCATCACCAACGCCTTCACGGAAAGTCGCTGCGTCTGCCTCGCTTTAAGCTGAATAGGCTGACTCAATGACTTACCCGCAGAGTCATACAATCGCAGGGTGCCCTCTAAAGAATGATCCGCTTGGTTTGTGAGTACGAGATAGTCCCGGGTGCCTTTCGTAGGGAGCCACCAGATTCCCTCTCTGCTCCCGGTGATGTACTTCGACGCCTGATTGATGGCATCGAGGTGATACATGATCGGGTGCCATTATCATGCACCATCACCGAACCATACAGGTTCCCCACTGACTTGGCCGTGTATCGAAGCGCAATCGACCCATAAGCATTCGCGCTTCCGGCAAGACTGGAGTTGACCTCCATCAGTGCATCCATCAGATTGACCGACCGCACCTCTCCGGGTAGCAGCGTGACGAGCTTCAGATCAGTCTCGGCCCCATCAGAAGTCCGCAACGAGGGCCGCACCGTCAGGCTCTCTGAAGCTAAATTGTTCCGGAGCTGAAGATCGGTGTGCCAGCCCGCTTCGGCAGTCCAGTAGGGAGCGAACTGTTCGAACTCTCCCACCGGAGCGACATGCGCAGCAGCAGCAAGGTCGTGCTTCGCTCGGATCGCTGCTGCTTTGGTATTTGGTTGCGCAGCTTGCTGACCGGAGCCCACCGATGACAAGGCAGTAAGCAGACAAATCACGAGCATCAAACTCCACATAGGAATGCTCCTAAATTTCGGCTGCAACCCTACGCTGAAGTAAATTCCTGCGCAACTTAAATCGCGACGCGTGCTGGGTGCCCAAGTACGCGGCAGTCTCCTCGCCGCTTATCTGGTTCCACTCTGCCGAGAAGGACCGTAGCGCAGGCAGAGCCGAAGCGATTTGGATAATCCCTCGCCGAGCTCCCAGCAAAGTCAAGCCCCAAACCCCGGAATCCACCCCAGACAGGCACTTACCGCTGGCGCAAACCACCCCGCCCACCATCTATCCTGATAGCAGCACAACCCCCGTCGAACGGAGGACACGACCGGGGCTGCAACTCAGTCAGGCTAAAGTACCCCCAGGCTAAACCGCCTGCTTGGAAGACTTTGGGACATATGTACGGGGGGGAGGGGTACCTCAGAACGCCGCTACCCCCGTAATCGCCTGCCCGATGATCAGCGTGTGGATGTCATGCGTACCCTCATAAGTCTTCACCGACTCCAGGTTCATCATGTGCCGCATGATCGGGTAGTCCTCCACAATCCCCGCCGCCCCCATCACATCCCGCGCCATCCGCGCCGTCTCGAGCGCCATCCACACGTTGTTTCGCTTCGCCATCGAAATCTGCTCCGTAGTCACCTTGCCCGCATCCTTCAGCCGCCCCGCCTGCAAGGACAGCAGCTGCGCCTTGGTGATCTCCGTCACCATCCACACCAGCTTCTCCTGCACCAGCTGGTGGCTCGCAATCGCCGCCTCCCGGAACTGCTTCCGCTCCTTCGCATACCCCAGCGCCGTCTCGTAGCAGTCCATCGCCGCCCCGATCGCGCCCCACCCAATCCCGTACCGCGCCTGGTTCAGGCACATCAGCGGCGACTTCAACCCACCCGACCCAGGCAGGACGTTCTCCACCGGCACCCGCACCTCCTGCATCGACAGCCCCGACGTTACCGATGCCCGCAGCGACCACTTCCCATGCACATCCGTCGCCTTGAACCCCGGCCGGTCCGTCTCCACCAGGAACCCCCGCATCCTCCCCCCATCCCCCTCATCCCGCGCCCAGATCACCGCCACATCCGCGATCGACCCCGACGTGATCCACATCTTCTCCCCGTCAAGCACATACTCCCCACCGTCCCGCCGCGCCCGCGTCCGCATCCCTCCCGGATTCGACCCGAAGTCCGGCTCTGTCAGCCCGAAGCACCCGATCAGCTCCCCCTTCGCCATCCCCGGCAGCCATCGCTCCTTCTGCGCCTCCGACCCAAACGTGTAGATCGGATACATCACCAGCGCCGACTGCACGCTCACGAAGCTCCGCACCCCCGAGTCGCCCCGCTCCAGCTCCTGCGTCATCAACCCGTACTCGACGTTGTTCATCCCAGCGCATCCATACCCCTGCAGATTCGCCCCGAAGAACCCCATCCCCCCCATGGGCTTCACCAACTCGCGCGGAAATCGTCCCTCCCGGAAGCACCCCTCAATCACCGGCTTCAATTCCGCATCGATAAACTCCCGCGTCGACTCGCGTACCAATCTCTCGTCCGCCGTCAACAGCGTATCCATCTGCATGAAATCCGTTCCCACAAAGCCTCCCAATCCTCTCCAATGCAGATCGATCCTATGGTCCCGCGGTACACATCGGCAAGAACACCTTTGCGTCAGCGAGGAAACTCGCAGTCTGCCTCATCCTCCGACCGCACCAGCCGATCCGCGCTCACCGCTACCTGCGGATGGAGGCTACCCTGCTTCAATCGCCTCCTTCTGGGATGCACGCTCCGGCAGCAGGATCGTGAAGTCATTCGCGCCAATCTGGCTGCGACATCGCCCGGTTTGAAGACATCTGCTGATGCGCGTCGCCGCCTCATACAGAAACAAGTCGCCCGCTTTGTGGGAGTGCCGGTTATTGATCTGCTTGGACCGACCAGGTCGATATAAGCAGGGCAAGCTGCCTCCGCTTTCCACCGACTCCCGATGCACGACTCCAACATCTGGTCCATGCCAACTAGTTCGGCAGCCCCGTCAAGCAGTCCCCAGTGCGCCGCTACCGACCAAGTACATCGCGGCTGCACTCCAGATCATTCACCGGTCGTAATCTCTCGCCCCAGAGCAGATGGCGACAATCAGCGCCGTAACAGCAAATCCCAGCGCTCTCCGACCAGCACGCGATCATGAACAACCAGGTTCAGCATCGCAGCGTCCTCACTGTGCAACAGAGCATCAACACGTCGCTGATCGATCATGGCCGCCAAACAGATGGACGAGCCTCACGCAACCATGCCTCAAACTTCGTTGCACGAGAGCAGCACCATTCGTATCCGCTCCAGCCGGCTATCCACGCGAAGGTCCCCACCATCATTTATCGGTCCGTTCAATAAATCGTGGCCCATGGCCCTTCCAGCAATAAACTTCAGACCGAGCCATCCTCCCACGAAGATCATCTGCCGCCCCACTATCACACATAGCCCCCCACCCTATCCTGTATCCTCGGAGATGCGCTTCAGGCCCGGCCGCTCCATTCGTCTTTCGCTCTCCTCGTGCGCGCTGTCGCCACGCCCCGCGGTTCACACCTCTTCTCTGTACAGCGACCATCGTTTCGCCAGAACGCCCCATCGTCTAGCATGAAAGGCAAGACCACTTTGAGCACTCCGCAGCCTCCATCGGCCGACCAACTCGCCGCCGTCCGCCTCTCTCTCTGGCGACAGAACGCCGTCGACGCCGCCGAGCCTACCGTCGCTCCCATCCTCACAGTCGAGGCCGCCCGCCAGTTCGTCTCCACCTTCGGCCTCGTCCTCTTCGCCCCCCGCCCTCAGCACATCAACTCCCCCGCACCCTCGCTTGTTGAAGCCACCCTCGCCGTCGCCGATCATGCCCCTAGCATCGCCGCCTCCGGCACCGCTCGCACCTTGCTCGCACAGTTAAGCGCCGAAGGCAGCGCCGTCCCTCTCAACCTGCTCGGCACCCCCACCACCACGCCCGACGCACCTGATTTTGTCGCCTCCGCTGCCACCTTTCCCTACATCTTCACTCTTCGCGGAGACAAGGCGTGGAAGCAGCCACCCGCCACCAGCGGCGCCACCAAGGTCACCCCGCTCGCCCTCAATACCTACACCCTGCTCCTAGAACTCGGTCCGTCAAGCGCCTCCGACCTCGCCCTTCACCTCGGCAAGGAGATCACCGAGGCTGCCGTCCTTCGCGCTCTCAGCGAACTCTGGCAGCACCTCCGCGTCCTCCCTGTTCCGCACCCTGACAGCGGTCCAACCCTGTGGGAGACCATCGGCAACCGCTTCACCAAGCAGCTTAAAGCTGGTGCTAATGCTGGCCAGCCCTCCGCCCTATCCGCTCTCATCAGCCTCTATCTCTCGCAGGCCGTGCTAGCCACTGAGGCCGACATCGAGACCTTCCTCTCCCCGCTCGCTCCCCGCTCCCGCGTCCGCGACGTCCTCCATGCACTTACCGGCGCCCGCCAGCTCGAGACGATCGCCGTCGAGGGCAAAACCCATCTCCACATCCACGGCGATCTCCCCAACTTCACCTCTTTGGACCTCCCCTCTGACGCCGAGCAGCACGCTAACGCCGATGCCTCCATCCCGTCCGTCGATCTGCCTGGGGACGGCTCCCGCATCAAAAAGTTCATTCCTCCGCCGCGCAAAATCGGCACCGGCCGCGTCGAGCGCGCTAAGCCTTTCGGCGACTCCAACCGTGCCGCACGCGAGGCCCGTGTTCCACAGCGGGGCAGCTTCGCCCGTTCCGGTCCCTACCGTCAGGGGCCGCCCAGCGATCCCGCCGCCCGGCGTCCTTTCGCCAAGCCCGCCGGTCGCTTCGGCGCTAAATCCGCCGACCGTCAAGGTTCTCCAAACCGCCCCTCCTTCAACAAGCCATGGGAAGAGGATAAGCTCGAGCGCGCCACCCGCGAAGCCGCGCAACGCCCTCCCGTCACTGGCCAATCGCCGTTTCAGGACGTCGATCTAGACGCGACCGCCTCACCCGCGCCACAGCCGTCTTCCGAGAACCGCGCACCCCGCCGTCCCTTTAGCGATCGGGCCCGCTCCGGCGGCGACCGGCCAGCCTTCTCGCGGACTTCTGCACCCGGCGGCGCCCGTCCCGCCTTTAGCCGCGACACGGGCGGCTCCTCCGACGCCCGTCCGCCCCGCCGCGAGTTCGCCGGAGGCACAAAACCCTCCTTCAAGGACCGCAAACCCTCCTTCGACGATCGCAAGCCCCCCTCCGGGGGCAAAAAGCCTTTTGGCAAGCCCGCCTTTGGTGCCCGCCGCTTCGATGGCTCGCCCAACACCGGGCAGAACCGACCCGCCGGTGCCCGACCCAGCTTCCCCATCAAGGAACGCCGCCCCTTCCGCCGCGACGACTGGTCCGGCGAAGGCCGTCCGCCTCGGCGTGAGTTCACCCCGCGCGCTGAGGAGTCCGCAAGTCCGCCTAGCCGCGACTTCCCCCCCCGCTCTGATGTGGCTGGCCGACCGCCACGCGAAGGCTTTAGCAAGCCTCGAACCTTTCGCGACCGCTCGGCAGCTGAGACCCCCGGCGGAACGCCCCCTCGTGGGGAACGCCCCGCCTTCCGCAAGTTCGATGCGCCCCGCAAACCCTTTGCACCGCGAGAAGGTGCCGACTCCCGCCCACCCCGCCGCGACTTCGATGGTCCCGCCCGCCCTGCCTTTGGTGCCCGAAAACTCTACAGCACCTCCCGTCCCGTCGGGAGTAAACGCGAAGGTGAAGGCTACGCCGGTAATCGCGATGCGGGCGGGTTCGCCAGTAAAAAGCCCTTCGGCACGAAACCTGGTAGTTTCGCCGGCAAAAAGCCCTTCGGCACGAAACCTGGTGGTTTCGCCGGCAAGAAGCCCTTCCCAGGAAAACCCGCAGGTCCACGCGGAGCCGACGCGCCCAGCGTCAGTACCTTCGACAAATTCAAGGGGGGAAACAAGCCCTGGGGCAAACGTCCCCCCGGTCGTAAGCCCAAGCCTGACGCCGACGAGGCATAATACCTATCGTGTCCACGCCACCCGATCCTTCGTCCGCTCGCCCGTTCGGTTCCAGGTTCGCAGCCTCTGCTGAGGCCGGCAAGCGCGACCGACCGGTCATCGCGATCGACGGCCCAGCCGGAGCCGGCAAGTCCACCCTGGCCGCGCATCTCGCGCGTCGCTTCGGCTTCCTTAACCTCGAGACTGGCGCGATGTACCGTGCGCTCGCCCTCAAAGCCATTGAGAATGACCTCGACTTCGACGAAGAAGCCCCCTTGCTCACCCTCGCCAGCCAAACCAACATCGCCCTTGAACCCCATCGCGATGGCAACCGCGTCCTCCTCGACAAGCAAGACGTCAGCCGCCGCGTTCGCGATCCCGACGTTACCGCTGCCGCCTCTCGCGTTTCCATTCACCCTCAGCTTCGCGCCTGGATGGTCGCCCAACAGCGCGCTCTCGGTCTTGCCGGTGGAGTCGTTATGGAAGGTCGTGATATCGGCACGGCAGTCTTTCCGGATGCCGAGGTCAAGATCTTCCTCGACGCTGCTCCAGAGGTTCGTGGCAGCCGCCGCTTCCAGCAGAACAGCATTGCGCCCATCACCGCCGCCCCGCCCGACGCCCTCACCGCAGCCGCTATCCTCCGCGACCTGCAGGAGCGCGACAGCCGCGACCGCAATCGCGTCGACTCTCCCCTCCGGCCGGCCGTAGATGCCAACGTCATCGACTCGACCTCCCTCACCCTCACCGAGGTCATCGACCGCGCCGAGGAGCTTGTTCGCGCCCATCTCGCTCCTGACCCGGCTCGGCACACCCTGCCCCCAACATAATTCGCTTGTGCGTGAATCATGTGCATCGAAAGTCCTGCAATCTGAAGTTTTCGGAACTTTTCCACTGGAAAATTTGCCGGCTATGCTAACGTATGCACATCGTTAGAAACAGATTGGTTTTCTGCAAGCGAGGCCTGTCGAAATCCATTTTTGAGTCAAGCGGCAAATTCAACGGTTTAAGGAATTCATCAACATGGAACAGGGAACAGTGAAGTGGTTTAACGATGCAAAGGGCTTTGGTTTCATCAGCCGTCAGAATGGCGAGGATGTCTTCGTGCATTACTCCGCCATCAATTCGAACGGCTTCAAAAGCCTCCAGGAAGGTCAGGCTGTCCAGTTCAACGTGGTCAAGGGTCCCAAGGGCTGGCAGGCATCCGATGTACAGCCCCTATAGCTCTCAAGGCTGAACCCGGCAGCAACCAAGGTTTTGCGAGGGGAGTGGTGCCGGCCACTCCCTTCCGCATTTAAGCTCCGGCGCATGATGGCACGGTATACCCCGTAGGGTTCTACGCGCCATGCAGTGTTCGCGCTGATTCGCACCATAGTTCCTTGAGTCCGTTGCTGGTCACATCAGTCCACCCTTGAGCACTCCCGAACCTAGCTCGACCTTCATCGCCCAGCGTTATCTGCTGACCATGACCGCTACGATCCTCCCGGCGGCTACCGCCAACGTTAAACGGTCCGATCCCGTCGTCCGTCTCAACGACTATAAGCAGGCCCTGCGCTTCTGGCTGCGCTATCCCCACCCCGCTGCCGATCGCATTCTGCTTCTAGAAAACTCCAGTGCCGACCTTTCCGGTCTCGAGCGCATCGCCGCCCACGAGAACCCTCTCGCCAAGGACGTCGAGATCCTCTCCCTTCCAGGGAACATAATCCCGGCCGGCCGAAACTATGGCTTCACCGAGATGCAACTCCTCGACAACGGCCTCGCCCGCAGCCGCCTCCGTCGCGAGACCACCCACGTGATCAAAGTCACCGGCCGCCTTACCTTTCCTGACCTCGGTCGCGCCCTCGATCGCACCCCCGCCCCTTTTGATCTCCTTGTCGATCTCCGCAAGCTCGGCTTCCCACGGCGAGGATTCGACGCCCACACCCAGATCTTCGTCGCCTCCCACACCTTCTACGACCGCGTCCTTCGCGATGCCCGCCACAGCATGGACTCGACCGACGTCCGCCTTCTCGAACACCTCATTGCCCGCCAGGTCATCCCCTTCCGTGGCCAGCCCGGCATCCACCTGCGCTTCCCCGTCAACGTCGAGCCCACCGGCGTCTCCGGCTTCTCGTCCAGATCCTATAACTCCCCTCGCCAAGTGCTCACTCGCACCGCGCGAGCCGTTCTCCGCCGCATCGCCCCCAGCTTCTGGTTCTAACACCCCCTTTATGACTTCGGTGGATCCTCTAACACCCCCACCCCCGGCTGCATCGTCGCCGACCCCTTGAACTTACGAAACTCCGAGTCCTCCACGCGTACGCTGCCGTCGAAGTTGAAGAACAACATCGCCCGCGCCGCCCCGCGCCCCTCGATTCGTTCCGGCAGCCAAACTTCCCCGTTCACCTTCTTCTGCTCCAGCCGAAAGCTGGTGTCCTTTCGGATATTCACCAACAGCCCGCCTCCGATCTTGAACGCATTCAGAAACCGACCGTCGAGCTTCACAATCGTTTTATCCTCCTCGTCGACCCACACCGTACCTGCCAGATCCCGAATCACATCTTCCATCCGGTTTCGCGTCTTAGCCTTCGGATCACCGGCATAGTCCACCGCGATCGTCTCGCGCCCATTCACCACCACTCGCCGCTCATTGGAAAACACCCCGAGCTCCAGAAAGCGGGATACCGTCACCTCCTCTTCCCCGCGTGGACTCGTCTGCTTCCCCTGTGCGTCCTTCTTCTCCCGCCGCTCCTTCACCTTTGCTACCTCCTTGTCGATCCGCTCGTCCTCCTTTTTCAACTCCTCCGTCGTCATCGACCGACCATCCTTGCTCAGCATCTTGCGCACCGGCACACCCTGCAGCCAGAAGACGTCATACAACCGCACCTCCCGCTTTTTTACCCCGCCATGTCCATCGCTATGCTCCTCCGTCTCCGCCTGCCGGTAGATGTAGTCCTTTAATGCCGCCTCATCCTGCCTCTGGTGAGCCTCGACCGCATGCATCAGAACACCTGCATCCGGCAGCGGACGTTCCACCTTCGTATCCTCCATCCCGACCGAGACGGGCGCACCCGAGGCCGGAGCCTGCGCCAGGCACTGATACTTCAAAGAAGACACGCCGGCTGCTAGGACGGCCGGAAGCAACGTCAGCCGTAAAAACCGCCGAAGGCACCCTGCGCACACGTCGTCCACTTTAACGCAGCAGGTCCGGGATAGAAACCGGACCTGCTGTGGAGAGCGCCATCCTTCTGTCAGCACGTAGTTCTCGTCACAGACCCTTGTCAACAAGAAACAGGATGAGGTCTTTAACGCGGTTGGAGTAGCCCCACTCATTGTCGTACCAGGAGATAACTTTGCCGGTCTGGCCTACGACCTTGGTGAGCTTGGAGTCGACGATGGAGGAGAGGGGGTTGCCCTTGAAGTCGGAGGAGACGAGTTCCTCGTTGGTGAAACCGAGGTACGACTTGAGGGGACCGTCGGCGGCGGTCTTTAGGGCTTCGTTAATGCTCGCGACGGAGATGGGCTTTTCGGCGACAAAGGTGAGGTCGACGACGGAGACGTTAGGGGTGGGGACGCGGATGGCGAAGCCGTCGAGCTTGCCGTCCATCTCGGGGATGACGAGCTTGAGGGCCTTGGCGGCGCCGGTGGAGCTCGGGATCATGGAGAGGGCGGCGGCGCGGGCGCGGCGAAGGTCCTTGTGGGGGGTGTCGAGGATGACCTGATCGTTGGTATAGGAATGGATGGTGGTCATGATGCCGGAGGTGATGCCAAAGGTGTCGTGAAGGACCTTGACGACCGGCGCGAGGCAGTTAGTGGTGCAGGAGGCGTTGGAGATGATGTTGTGTTTGCTGGGGTCGTATTTGTTCTCATTGACGCCGAGGACGACGGTGAGGTCCTCGTTCGTGGCGGGGGCGGAGATGATGACCTTCTTCACGGGGGATTCACTGCCGCCGCCACCTGTCCCGAGGTGGGCCTTGGCCTTTTCGGCGTCGGTGAAGAAGCCGGTGGATTCGACGATGATTTGAGCGCCGACGGAGGCCCAATCGAGTTTGGCGGGGTCGCGCTCGGCGAAGACTTTGATCCTTTTACCATCGACGGTGATGGAGTCGGCGTCGGCGGAGATTTGCTGCTTGAGGTTGCCGAGGATGGAGTCGTATTTCAGTAGGTGGGCGAGGGTCGCGGGAGTGGTGAGGTCGTTGACGGCGACGAACTCGATATCGGGATTGCCGAGTGCCGTGCGGAAGACGTTGCGACCGATGCGGCCGAAGCCGTTGATGCCTACCTTAACTGCCATAACTTGCGATTGCTCCTGTGAGTAAATGCGTGCTCGCTTTCATTGTAAAGGTGCGGAGCGGGCGAGTGCGCGTCGGAGGGGGTCTCGATGGGGGTTGTTGGCAGTGTGGATGCGGCGGTTTGCGGGGGTCTTCGGGCGGGTGTTACAAGTGAGGGATGCGCGACCTGCGCGAATGGATCAGCGAAAAGATGAGACGACGCCCAAGACGCGGACCAAACGAATCGGAGTCCACCGGCAAGATCGGCCAGGAACTTCCGGCCAACCAGCAGGCTCCACTGCGTCCGACGTACCCTGATGCCGTACCGGCACGAGCGACGGAGCCGTCGATTACCGCTGTGAGCGAGACACCGCTGGCGGGAAGCGCGGCGACGACGGTGGGGCACGCGGAGGAGCGGGAGACGGGACCGACGGCGGCCGAAGAGCGGCAGAGTACGCCTGAACCGGTGGGCTTTGAGCCTGCGACGTCCGAGCGCAAGATCGAAGTGGAGACGCAGCCGGAGAGTCTTGGGACGCCGCCGGCGGAGTTGACGGCTGCCAAGTCTCCCAAGGGCTACGTAGTGCTGGCGATCGGGTTGCCGGGATCGGGTAAGACGACGTGGTACAAGCGCCGTGGGGTGACGCCGCTTTCAAGCGACCTCTTGCGAACGCTGCTGTTCGACGACATCACGGATCAGCGATATCAGGGGCTTGTCTTTTCGACGCTGCGAAGCCTGCTGCGGGCGAGGCTGATAGCGAAGATGCCTTGGAATTATGTTGACGCGACCAATCTGAGCCCGCATGAGCGGAGGCAGTGGATCAAGATGGCGAAGAGCTTCGGGTACGAGGTGCAGGCCGTCTTCTTTGACGTGCCGCTGGCGGTGTGTCTCGAGCGGAACTCGAAGCGCGACCGGCAGGTGACGGACGAGGTGATGCAGAAGATGGCGGAGAGATTGAAGCCGCCCACCTTTAAGGAAGGCTTCGACAAGATCACGGTGGTGCGGGTGAAGGGTGCTCCTGGCACGGAGGGCGTTGGAGCTGTCGGGGAGGGGTGACACGGCAGCGGCGGACGGCCCTGCCGTGTAGGTCTCGGTCTGGAAGCTTGTAGTGGCGTTCGCGTGAGAGTGGATCGTACGATTCGGCGGTGAGCGATGGTTGGAGCTGGAGTCGTATTTAGAGACATACGGTACCGGCTCGAGGACGGCCGAGAGCTGTTGAAAGGCGTGACGCTGGATCTGGAGCGAGGGACGACGACGGCTTTGCTGGGGCGAAGCGGATCGGGCAAGACGACGCTGCTGCGGACTGTAAATGCACTGGTGAGGCCGAGTTCGGGTGAGGTCACCGTGGCGGGTCGAAAGACCGCGGATGTGGAGTTGGTGGGCTTGCGTCGAAGTATCGGGTATGTGATCCAGGAGACAGGGTTGTTTCCGCACATGACGATTGAGCGGAACGTGGGTTTGGCGCTGGAGCTGGCGGGACAAAAAAAGGATCAACGACGGGCTCGGGTAGAGGAGTTGCTGGCCCTTGTGGGGATGGAGGCGGGGCAGTTTCGGGAGCGTTATCCGTTCCAGCTCTCGGGTGGGCAGCGGCAGAGGGTCGGACTGGCGCGGGCGCTGGCAACGGATCCCGAGGTGCTGCTGATGGATGAGCCGTTTGGGGCGCTCGATCCGATCACGCGGGCGGAGATGCAGACAATGCTCCGTGACCTGCTCGGGCGAGTGCAGAAGACCGTGCTGATTGTGACGCATGATCTCGACGAGGCGCTCTATCTTGCAGGGAGGGTGATTTTTCTAGAGGGCGGTTCGGTCGTGGCGGACTTGCCATCGGGTGAGGTGGCGGGTAGCCCAGAGAGGGCTGTGAAGGAGTACGTGCGGGCGGTGCATCGGGCGGGTTTGGGACGGAGCGAGGGAACAGCCGAGGGTGAACAAGGAAGGGCGGGCGATACGGTAGCCGATCCGCCCGGCGGTGCGGCTTGACGGCTTTTTTGCGCGCGCACGGATGGGAGATCGCGCGGTTGACATTTGAGCATCTGTGGCTGACGTTGAGTGCGATGCTGCTGGCGGTGGCGATCGGTCTACCGCTGGGGGTACTGCTGACGCGACGAAGAGCTCTGGCCAGGCCGCTCATTACGTTTGCGAATGTGGTGCAGGTGGTGCCCAGCCTGGCGCTGTTTGGTTTGCTGCTGCCGGTGCCGTGGTTGGGATCGAATGCGGCGCGGCTGGCGATTCTTGCGCTGACCGGATACGCGCTGCTGCCGATTCTGCGGAACACGTATGCGGGGATTGGCAGCGTGGATCCGGCGCTGGTGGATGTGGCGAATGCGCTGGGGATGACCGGATCGCAGCTGCTGTGGAAGGTGGAGCTGCCGCTGGCGGCGAGTGTGATTCTGGCGGGGCTGCGGACGGCGACGGTGACGTGTGTGGGGGTGGCGACGATTGCGGCGGCGATCGGTGCAGGCGGGCTGGGGGAGTTGATCTTCCGGGGCGTGGCGTCGGTCGACAACGGGCTGGTGCTGGCGGGAGCGATTCCGGCGGCTCTGCTGGCGCTGGCGGCGGATGGGTTTCTGGGGCTGCTGGAGCGGCGGTTTGCGGTGCGGGAGCGATGAGGGAGAGGGAGCAGAGGACAGGGAGATGGAGACAGGACGTGTGGCGATCCCTGTTGATGGCGTGTTGCTTGCTGGCCATTGGATGTGCGCCGCCGCGTGGGTCGCGGATTGTGATCGGGGCGAAGAACTTTACGGAGCAGGTGGTTGCGGGGGAGTTGCTGGCGCAGGAGATCGAGGCTGTTGGACACAAGCGGGTGGAGCGGCGGTTTTACCTGGCGGGGAGCTACATTTGTCAGCAGGCGCTGGTGGGTGGGCGGATCGATGCGTATGTGGAGTACACGGGGACGGCGTTGACGGCGATCCTGAAGCAGCCGGTCGACCGCGATGCGGGACGGGTGCTCCTGACGATTCGGAATCTGTACGCGAGACGGTATCAGATTCGGGTGGAGGCTCCGCTTGGGTTTGAGGATACGTTTGCGATGGTGGTGCGCGGAGATGATGCGAAGAGGCTCGGGCTGCGGACGTTGAGCGATGCGGTGCCGCACGCAAGCGATTGGCGGCTGGGTGTGGGGTACGAGTTTGAGGAGAGGCCGGATGGGTTGCGTGGCATGTCGGCGGCGTATGGTCTGCGGTTTGCGGGAGCGCCGCGGGTGATGGATCTGGGTCTGCTGTACCGTTCGCTGTCGGCGCGGCAGGTGGATATTGTGGCGGGGAACTCTACGGACGGGCCAATCGAGGCGTTGGGGTTTGCGGCGCTGGTGGATGACCGGCACTACTTTCCGCCCTATGAGGCGGTGCCGCTGGTGCGGGAGGAGTCGATCCGGGCGCATCCGGAGATCCAGGTTGCGATGGACCGGTTGGCGGGAAGGGTGTCGGCCGAGGAGATGCGGGCGATGAACGAGGCGGTGGATGGGCAGCATCGGGATGCAGGAGAGGTTGTGCGGGAGTTTCGGGCGAGGAAGGGGCTATAAGGTTTAGCTTCTACCTAAGAGCTAACAGCTAACAGCTAAGAGCTAAGAGCTAAGAGCTAAGAGCTAAGAGCTAACAGCTAGGAGCTAGGAGCTAGGAGCACAAGAGCTACGCCTTGGGAGGCGTGATGGCGGAGAGTACGGTGGAGCCCTGGTTGCGGGGGACGTTGCGGGAGGTGGATGCGATGCGGCGGCAGGTGCTGCACGCGCTGGAATTGGCGCGGGAGGACATCGAGCGCTGGTGTGGAGCGTTGACCGATGAGGAGATGCATGCGCGGCCGTTTGGCGTGGCCGCGGTCGCATATCACATGCGGCACATCACACGCTCACTCGACCGGCTGATGACGTACGCGGAGGGCGGGCAGCTAAGTCCGGAGCAGCTAGCGAAGCTGGCGGTGGAGATGTTAGAGCCGGGGACCAGAGAAGAGGTATTTGCGGAGTTTCGGGCGGGTTTGGAGGAGGCGCGGTGGCGAGTGCTGGCGATCTCGCCGGAGAGCTACGAGGTGGAGCGGGGGGTGGGGAGGAAGATGCTGCCGACGACAGTGGGCGGTCTGCTGGTGCACTGCGCGGAGCATACGCAGAGGCATGTAGGGCAAGCGGTGACGACGGCGAAGGTGGTGGAGAGAATTCGGAGTGCAGTTCGATAGGTAGCTCTGCTTGTGGAGGCTTGCGCGTGACGAGTTATATTGGTCGCAATAAGGAGGCTTACACATGCGATGCTGGGGTGCTTTGGTGAAAGTTCTGGTGAGTGCGATCGGCCTGTCGGCTGGTTGGCTTTCCGCTCAGGAGGGGTCCATGAGAGTCGCCTCAACGCCGATCGCGCTGCATAGGGAATACAGGGTGGGCGAGGTTCTTCACTACGAGATGAAGGGGAGCAACCATGGCTGGGAGTACCAGATCGAAGCTACCGATGTTACGAGGAAGGATGCTACGGACGGGTTTTATGAAGAGATCGGCTGGTCGAATCTGAGGTCGAATGCACCGATGACGTTGTCACCGACCAGCCTGGCCTTTCGTCAGACGCTATCGACGGAGAGCGGCAAGTATTTGGCGGTTCCGGACCTCAGCAAGGTTCAACCGTTCCTGATCGGACCGATTACGGACATGCTGACGTTTTATAGCGACATCTGGATCGCAAAGGAAAAGAAGCTGACGCAGGTTGGACAGCGCGTCTACTTCGAGCATGGGAAGCCAAACTCCTGGGCGGATGGGCAACACGTCGTGCTGGGTCAGGACTCGATCGATTTTGACATGACACTACTGAGCGCCGATGCCCATGATCACAGCGTCGCGTTGCTGGTACGACATGTTGCTCCGAAGCATCCGCAAATTAAGCTGCCGGCAGAGTGGATGCGAGTGCGTTCGGGCAATCGAGCGAGCAACTGGGTTAACGTAGAGCACTCCGGGAGCGGGTATACGGCGCAGGTGGGAGAGGAGACGTTGACGTACGGATTACGCTGGACGATCGCGATGGCAAGGTTCTTACGGTACAGATGCACAACCCAATTGTTGCGATCACTCGGGAGTGTGAGGATGCTGCGTTGAAGAAGTGCGGCCCGACTTCGCCGGTGACGATCACGCGTGAGGTTAGCCTTCGCTTGTTGCCATAGCAGCTTTCTTCAGCTGACGAGGTGGCCCATTTTCTCGCGTTTGGTTTCGAGGTAGCGGGCGTTTTCCTCGGATTTGGGGACGAGAGCGGAGAGGCGTTCGATCACCTGGATGCCAGCCTGTTCGAGGGCTTCGACTTTTTCGGGGTTGTTGGTCATGAGGCGGACGGCGGGGACGTGGAGATGCTTGAGTATCTCGGCGGGGAGCTCGAAGACGCGGCAGTCGGCTTTGTAGCCGAGTTCAAGGTTGGCCTCGATGGTGTCGCGGCCCTGGTCCTGGAGTTCGTAGGCGCGGAGCTTGGCCATTAGACCGATGCCGCGGCCTTCCTGCTGCTCGTAGAGGAGGATGCCGGCGCCGGCAGCGGCGATGGTGGCAAGGGCGAGCTCGAGTTGCTGGCGGCAGTCGCAGCGGAGTGAGTGGAAGACGTCTCCGGTGAGGCATTGGGAGTGGATGCGGACGATGGGCGGGGCGGCGTGGATGTCGCCCATCACGAGCGCAACGGCGGATTCGACGCGAAGGAGGGGTGCGGGGATGGACTCGTTGCAAGACTCGGGATTGTCGACGACACCTTCGAAGCCGAGGATGCGGAAGGGACCCCAGCGTGTCGGGAAGTCTGCATCTGCAACTTTTGTGACGCTGGTGAAATACATAGGTGGATTATATGATTCGGGATTTCGAGGAACGATGCGCGCGCTTTGATCGCAAGCGGATTGCGATAGACGTTATGCAGTGACAGGGAGAAGCCGCAGGGCTGACAGCGCGATCCTTCGGAGGTATGGGGGCCCGGGCGTAGAGTTATGAATGTGACGCAGCCTGATCCGAAGCTGACTTTGATAACGATCCTTGTAGAGCTGGGCGTTGCAGCGGCCTTTTCGAGTTCGCTGGCGCGATCGAAGACATTTAAGAACTTGCTTCTGAGGGCGCACAGGACGCCGCGCGAGATGGTTGGGCTGCTGGCGATGATCTCGGTACCGATGACGCTGGGCGTTTGGATCCGTGTGTCTGTGCCGAACTTCCTGGCGGCCGATCTGTCGTTCGAGACGACGATTCTGCTCGGTGTTTTGATGGGACCGCTGGCGGCGTTGGGCGGCGGCGCTCTGCTGGCAGTGCCGGCGCTGCTCCACCATGAGTACCTTGCTTTGCCAGTCAACCTGCTTGTAGCGGGGCTGGCGAGCATGTTTGGCCGGTTCGCAGACCTTGAGGATGTCTGGTCGTTTTCGCCCATGATCGATCTGAGCATTTATCGGTGGGTCACGCGGAACCTCCGACGACCGCATCTGGACCGGCAGATCCTGCTCCTGCTGCTGATTACGGCGATGCAGTTTGCGTTGAGTTCGCTGGCGAAGATCTACCCACGGCAACTCTTCGAGCTGCACTCCGATTCGTGGCTGGTCGAACTAGCGATCTGCGCCTGCGCTCCGGTGGTGGTAGGGATTCCGCTTAAGATCTGGAATGCGATCCGAATCGAGCGGAAGCTGGAGGAGCAGGGACGGCTTCTGCTCGAGGCTCGTCTGGATGCGCTGCAGCGGCAGATCAACCCGCACTTTCTGTTTAATACGCTGAACTCAATCACATCCTTAATCCGATCGAAGCCGGATCTGGCGCGCGAGATGATTGGAAAACTGGCGGGCATTTTGCGGGTGCTGCTCAAGGATCGTGAGGCGTTTGTGCCGTTTCGCGAGGAGCTCGAATTTACAGACGACTACCTGGCCATCGAGGTGGTGCGATTCGGAGAGAAGCTGCGCGTTGTCAAGCAGATTTCGGAAGCGACGTTGGATATTGTGGTGCCGAGTATGCTGCTGCAGCCGCTGATCGAGAACAGTATCAAGCATGGGCTGGAGCCAAGGATCAGTGGGGGCACGGTCACTCTTCGCAGCCGCATTACGCCGGGAGGGCAGTTGATGCTGGAGGTTGAGGACGATGGCGTGGGCATGCCACCGGAGCACGACACCGAGTCTTCAGTGAGCGGGCTGATGCGGCCGGGCACGGGGGTGGGCATGCGCAATGTGCGCGAGCGGATGAAGGTGTTGTACGGAGAGTTAGCCTCGGTGGAGATCAACAGCCGTCCGGGTCGCGGAACCCAAGTCAGGCTGCTGATGCCGATTCTTGAGACGGGCGCGGAGACGTGGTCGACGACGTCGATGCATGGTGCGGGCGGCTACGCGGGTGTAGCTGCGGCTCGCGCGATGACACGCTCGTAGTACTGCTCGTACAAAGGAATAATGCGGGAGGCGCAGAAGTGATCCTGTGCGGTCTTGCGGGCCGCAACGGCCATGGAGTCAAGCCGCGGTGGATCACCGAGGAGGGCAATAGCGGCGGAGCTCATAGCGTCGATATCGCCGACCGGGAAGAGCAGGCCGTTCTGGCCATCGCGCACGAGTTCTGGGACTCCGCCGACGCGCGTGGCGATCGTTGGAACACTGCAGGCCATGGCTTCGAGCGCAGCCAGGCCGAACGACTCCATCTCCGAAGGCATGAGCATGAGATCGGCCAAAGGAAGTAGTTCGTTGACATTATCCTGTTTGCCGAGGAAGTGAACGCGGTCCTGGACGCCGTGCTTTGCGGCCAGGTACTCGGCGGTGGAGCGGTCGGGGCCGTCGCCGATGAGCATGAGGCGAGCAGGACTAGCTTTCGCCACGCGAGCGAAGATCTCGACGACATCGGTCACACGCTTCACGGGACGGAAGTTTGACAGGTGCACGAGCAGGCGTTCCTCTGGCTTCGCAAAGCGGGGGCGCATGGATGCGATGAGCTCCGGCTTGCGCACGTAAACGTCGCAGTTCACGAAGTTGCGGATGACCTCGATCTCCGAGGTAATATCGAACGCTTTGTAGGTGCGATCGCGGAGGTAGCTGGAGATGGCCGTGACGCCGTCGGACTCTTCAATGCCGAAGCGAGTGATCGGGAGGTACGAGCGATCAAGTCCGACGAGGGTAATGTCGGTCCCGTGAAGCGTGGTGATGAATGGAAGATAGCGTCCACGTGCGGCAAGGGAGTGTGTCAGAATCATCTGCTGCGCAAGGTAGGCGCTCACAGAGTGGGGGATCGCGTAGTGGACGTGGAGCAGGTCGAGCGCATAGAACTCAGCGACCTCGGCCATGCGGGTGGCAAGGGCAAGGTCGTAGGGCGGGTGTTCGAAGAGCGGGTAGTTCGAGACAGCGACCTCGTGAAAATGGATGTTGGCTTCGCGTCCCGTAAGGCGAAATGGCTGGGAGTAGGTGATGAAGTGGATGTCGTGGCCGCGGGCGGCGAGCTCGATACCGAGTTCGGTGGCGACGACGCCACTGCCGCCGTAGGTCGGATAGCACGTAATACCGATCTTCATAAGAGCCTTTCGTGCTATCTCACCTATTAGACAAACTACGAAGCGTGTGACCAGGGAGCGAGGTCTCCATAGTGGATGAGCAAGGGGCCGGCCGGTTGCGAAAGTGCCTGAGGAATTACGGTGAGGAGTGCCGCGTGCTCCACCTGTCGCTGGCCGCGAAGCCGGGTTTTGATGCGGTCGAGGTCGTGATCGCTATAGCCGGGGTGGCAGACTAGCTCCCAAACGCCCTGCTGGGGAAGCTGCTCAAGCAACTGCTGGAGGGAGGCAGTATCGAGGTGACCTGTATCCGCAATGCCGAAAGTGCCGTTGGTCGTGGCAACTGCGTGATGGCGGATGGCCGGACTTGCTTGGAAACGAGGTTGAAGCATGTTGAGCAGGCGGATCTGAAGCTGGCGGAGTGGCGTGCCGTGGTGGAGGGCGCGGCTCCAAGGCTGCTCGAATGGATTGCGAATGGTTCGAACGCCCGAGACGCGCGCAGCCTCAAGCAGAGGCCGACTCACTGTGGGGAAGAGGTGAGTGTGCTTATGTGTATCGAGATGAGTTACAGAAATTCCCGAGGCCTGCAATCTGCCGATCTGGGCGAGTGCTTCTCTCAGGATGTCGAGCTCGCGTATCTTGCCTCGAGCCACGGCACTGGTGAAGACGAGTAAAGACGAGTAAAAGGTACGGCCGTTGGGAACGAGGGAGGGAATCGTAGCTGGGGGGCAGACGGGTATTCCGTCAGTTAGAACGATGTGACAACCCACACCGAGCAGCAGGTTACGCTTTGCGACCGCGACTGCGTCCTCGAACGCGGGACCGTTCGCCATGAGGGTCGTCGAGCTCAATACGTGAGCGCGATGAAGCTCCTCGATGGAACGATTGACACCAGCGGTGAGACCGAAGTCGTCCGCGTTGATGATCAATCGAGCGAGCATGGTGAGGTGAAATGGTGCTCGCGCCAGACAAAGGTGGTGGGCAGTGAGGGACTCGAACCCCCGACATCCTGCTTGTAAGGCAGGCGCTCTAACCAACTGAGCTAACCGCCCACGATACCGGCACGTAGCACCCAGTCTACGGAAGCAGTCCCAAGGTGGCAAACGAGAGTTGGTGGTGTTTCAAGAGAATAAGAGGGGTGGATCAGATGTGAATACTGGACCGAGAACTCAGCTTCGAGGCCGGATAAGTAGGAATTCTGGTAGTATTGCGATATAACTTACGCGCTTCCATTTTCGAATTTAGTTGAAAGAAGTATTGGGCGCGTGACGCGGTAAGACTCGGCCGTTCAACTCGGTCAGAGATGGTTGGGGGACGTAGCTCAGTTGGTTAGAGCGCTGCCCTGTCACGGCAGAGGTCGCGGGTTCGAGCCCCGTCGTCCCCGCCATATAACCCTAGCAAAATGCAGGGGTTTACGGCACAGTGACAAGTTTGAAGTAAACCGTGAGGGTGCTGTAGAGGGTGCTGAGCTCCTCCGGTACTGTTTTTCGTGCTTGTGACAACGACAGTCTTCGCTGTACGCTTCGTCTCCGAGGTTGCTGGCGAGGGGGCTCTGTAAGTCTCGCTTTTGCCGCGTCAAATACTATCTGCATCACTCGTTCGTTCGCTTCCCGCTTGGTTGTTGACACAGCACGGGTGTACACCTCGAGCGTGATTCGAGAGTTGGCGTGGCGAAGCAATTCCTGCGCAGTCTTTAGATCCACACCGGCAGCTCGAAGGTTTGTCGCGAGCGAGTGACGGAACTACGACAATGCTCGTAGATCGAGGTGATCCGCGCAATCCGCCACTTTCCATTGCTTTATTGAGCTCGGTATTGTGATTGGCATAAGAGGGGAGGTCGGCTTCGACCTCCCCGACTTTGATATATGCTGCAAGGTCTCGACCATGGCTGGATACAGGGCGAAGTCCGCGAGAGGTGCTTCGAAAAGGGCAGTAAGACTGGATTGCTTTGGTCGTATGTAACCAGATGGCAATCTACAACCGCGAAGTCGGACTTGGCATAGGGGCCTTGGAAGGCTCAGCCGGTGAGCTTCTCTTCGCCGGTCTGGACAATGTGAGCCCGGGAGGTGCTGTGCTGGGCAAGGATGTGGCCGGCGGCTACAGCGGCCAGGCAAAGGACGACTGAGAGGACGATATTTGCCAAGGCGCGGGGCCATTGATCAGAACGGATGAGGTCGAAGCTCTGTAGCGAGAAGGAAGAGAAGGTGGTGAAGCCTCCGCAGATGCCGACCATGACGAAGAGGCGGAGATTTTCAGAGGCCTGGAAGCGCGACCCCTGGAGGGTGAGCGTGCCGAAGTAGCCGATAACGAAGCTGCCGAGCACGTTGATGAGGACGGTGCCGACCGGGAAGCCAGCGCTGAAAGGGACGGTGAGGCGGGTAAGAACGTAACGGAGGAGACCGCCGAGAGCACTGCCGAGGGTGACGTAGAGGTAGGACATAGTATTGAGTGGCTAGATCGACTCCAAGGCACCTTTGCAGAGCATAGTGCAGAGAAGTGTTAGCGCACTACCGAGTCCATGAAACGGTGTTGTGGGCCTCTACAAACCACCACCCATTCGCTGGGCTCCTCGTCGCGGATCACGCTTCGTTTTCCTTGCTGGAGATTGGGGGGCGGGGGTTGGTGAGGGCGTGGTGGCGGGCCATGGTGCGGGATGGGCAGGCGTCGTAGGCGCAGACGTCGCGGGAGGCCAGGGTGTGGAGGAGGTCTTTGCGGGCGTCGTTGAGGGGTTCGAGCTGGAGGACTTCGCGGCGGAGGTTGCCGAGCTCGTTGAGCCAGTCGCCGGCGTCCAGGGGGAGGAGGGTGTTGATCTCCTTGCGGAGGCGCTGGGCCAGGGCGGGGGATTGGCCGGCGGTGGAGATGGCGATCTGAAGGTCGCCGCGGCGAACGACGGAGGGGAAGTAGAAGTCGCAGAAGGGCGGGTCGTCGACGGCGTTGACAAGGATGCCGGCGGCCTGCGCTTCGGCGAAGACGGCCCGGTTGACGGCGGGGTTATCCGTGGCGGCTACGGCGAGGAAGGCGTCCGCGATGTCGCCGGGCTGGTAAGGGCGTTGGTGGAGGGTGATCTCGCCGGCTTGGGCGAGGTCGAGGATGCGGGGGTTGGCCTCCGGGGCGATGACGGTGACCTGGGCTCCGGCGGCGAGGAGCGACTCGATCTTGGACTCGGCGAGGTGGCCGGCGCCGATCACGACGGTGGGTCGCGCGGTGAGTTTGAGGAAGATGGGGAAGAGGGACATGAGGCTGATATCTCCGCGATGCGGGGGGTACCCTCCCCCCCGTACTTAGGTGTCAAAGTCTTCGATTCGAGGGGGCTTAGGTAGGGGGTACCGGGCTGCTGGGAGGGTTGGAGGTCCCCGCCTCACGAGATGGTTACGAGATTGTCTTAGACCATTATAGAGAGTTGGGGTGGTGGGTTGCGCCACTGGGTTATGGCGTGTCCAGGTGGAGGTGCAGGCGGGACCTTCGACTTTCGATGTGGGAAAGGTTCTCGGTGTTGCGGCTGGTTGAGCCTCCAGGGGTCCTTCGCTGCGCTCAGGATGACAGCAAAGCAGGGGTGAACACCAAGGCTCGCAGGGAGTAGGGACTGCCGACCTCGGCGGCAAGTTGTGGGCGTTGGGTCAGGCATCTACAGCGTGATGGCCGCCGCCCGGTGCGGGATCGCGGGTTTCGGGTGGGGGGAGCTGGGAGACGGGGGTGTTGTTGAGGTGGGCGCGGAGGGTTTCGTCTCCGGTGCGGCTGAAGTAGGAGCGGAGGTCCTCGCTGGGCTGGCGGGTGTCGAGGTAGGCGCGAAGGAGGCGTTCGATGGCTTCGGGGACCTCGTCGGCGGCGGCGCGGTAGCCGATGGGGCGGGCGGGCTGGGCGTGTTTGCCGACGGAGCCGCCGACGCAGAAGTAGAAGGCGTCGACGAGGGCTCCGTTCTGTTTGATTTTCTTGCCTTCAAGGCCGATGTCGGCGATCCAGTGCTGGCCGCAGGAGTTGGTGCAGCCGGTGACATGGAGCTTGATCTGCTGGTCGAAGGTGGGGAGGCGCTCTTCCATCTCGCCGACGAGCCACTTGGCGAAGGCCTTGGTTTCGGAGATGGCGAGCTTGCAGAACTCGGTTCCGGTGCAGGCGATGGCGCCGCGCCAGAAGGGTGTGACCTCGACGTGAATGTCGATGCGCTTGAGTTCGGCGATGAGGTCGTGGACGCGTGCGTTGGGGATGTTGGCGATGAGGATGTTCTGGGTGATGGCGGCGCGGAGGTGGCCGTCGCCGAAGATCTCGGCCAGGTCTGCGAGTTGGACGAGCTGGTCGCCGGAGAGGCGTCCGCGGAGGACGGAGGCCCCGACGGCGGAGAGGCCGGGCTGCCGTTGGGGGCTGATGCCGATGTGGTCGCGGTAGATGTCGTCGGGGATGTGCTCCTGATCGTGAGTGGAGGTTTCGGGGGCGGGATCGAGTTTGTAACCGAGCCTGGCTTCGAGGGCGCCGAGGAAGGAGTCGGCGGTCCAGCCGTGGCGCATGAAGAGGTATTTGAGACGGGCGCGGGTTCGGTTTTCGCGGAGCTCCTGCTGTTCGCGGAAGATCTCGGCGGTGGCGATGACGGCGGCCAGGGCCTGATGCTGGCGGATGAAGGCCGGGATGCGGACGGCGATGTGGGGCTCGGTGGAGAGGCCGCCGCCGACGCGGAGGGTGTAACCGATTTCGGTCTGAGTGCTGTCGTCGCTGCCGGGAACCTGGCGCCCGATGGCAGTGAGGCCGACGTCGTTGATCTCGGGGTAGGAGCACCAGAGGGGGCAACCGGAGACGGAGACCTTGAACTTGCGCGGGAGATTGTAGAAGTCGGGGTTGGCGGTGAGGGCGTGGGCGATCTCGACGGCAAGGGGGCTGGCGTCGAGGAGCTCGTGTTGGTCGAGGCCGGCGAGAGGGCAGCCGGTGACGTTGCGGACGACGTCTCCGCAGGCGCCCTTGGGGGAGAGACCGATCCCGGTGAGCTGGTCGACGACGTCGACGAGGGCTTCGAGCGTGAGCCAGTGGAGCTGGATGTTCTGGCGGGTGGTGATGTCGGCGAGGTTGCGGGCGTACTTCTGCGTGATGCGACCGATGGTGCGGAGCTGGTGCGAGGTGAGGAGGCCGTTGGGGAGGCCGATGCGCATCATGAAGAACTCGGTGGCTTTGCCCTCGCCGTTGGCGCCGCCGGTGACGCCCGCGCCGTCGCCCTGGGTGTAGATGCCCCACCATTTGAAGTAGAGGCCGGTCCACTCGGGGAGGACGGAGGAGCGGCCCTCGCGAGCGAACTGGCGGACCTCATCCCAGGCTTCCCAAGGGTTTTTGGCGAGCTTGAGACGCTCGGACTTCGCAGCCTTGGTTTCCTTGGGCGGAGCGGATGCTGCGGCGGGTGCGGGGGGTGTGGCGACGTCGGGCATGGAGGTCCGGTATTCCTTGTGGGCTCGGTATTCGATGTATGGGAAAAAGAAAAGGCCCACGAGGATCGTGGGCGCGTGTGCCTTTGCCAGGAGCCAGCGGCTCAGGGCCGACAGGGGCAAGGGCACGGGCGCGCAAGGCGGCAACAACAGGGACGGCGGGCTATGCGGATGGCGTCGCGAAGCATTGGCTTGAGGCTACGTTGGGAGAGGATGGGCGTCAAGGCGAGGCCGACCGGGATTTTGAGGAGCGATGGCGGGTAGCGGAGCACCGGGGAAGCGGAGTACGGGGAGCGGATACGGGGGACGGAGCACGGGGAGCGGCGTCCGGAGAGCCTCCGTCTGCTCGTATGGGCTGAATCGTTTCCACCTTCTTCCACTCTACTGAGGTGGCGCATCGCGCACAAAGGAGAGACAGGATGGGAAAGCTGACAGGGAAGGTCGCTGTGGTTACTGGAGCTTCGAAAGGCATTGGGGCCGCGATCGCGGAGGCGTATGGAGCAGAGGGAGCGTCGGTGGTGGTGAACTTTGCCTCCAGCCGCGAGGGAGCGGATCGTGTGGTGAAGGCGATCACGGAGAAGGGTGGAAAGGCGGTCGCGGTGCAGGGCAATGTCGATAAGGCAGCGGATGTGGAGCGGCTGTTTGCGGAGACGGAAAAGGTCTTCGGGCCGGCGAACATCCTGGTGAACAATGCGGGAGTTTACGAGTATGCCCCGTTGGACGCGGTGACCGAGGAGCACTTCCACAGGCATTTCAATACGAACGTGCTTGGGGTGCTGTTGGCGTCGCAGGCGGCGGCGCGGCAGTTTGGGGAGACCGGCGGATCGATCATCAACATCGGCTCCGCCGAGACCACGATTCAGCATGCAACGTCAGCTGTTTATACGGGGACCAAGGGCGCCTCGGACGCGATTACCGGCGTTCTGGCGAACGAGCTCGGACCGAAGGGAATCCGCGTCAACTCGCTCAATCCGGGTCTGACCGCGACGGAAGGGACGCAGGCATTTCTGGGAACGGATTTCGAGACGCAGGTGGTGAAGGAGACACCGCTGGGGCGCATCGGCAACCCGGGTGATATCGCACCGGTGGCGGTGTTTCTTGGGTCGGACGATGCGCGCTGGGTGACGGGGCAGCTGATTCAGGTCTCGGGCGGATTCCGGTAGGCCGGCAGCGAGGCGGCGGCAGCCCGCTAGAGCTTGTAGGCTCGGCGGGCGAGATTGACGGTGAGGTCCTCGATGAGTTCGAAGGCTTCGGGCTCGTCGAGGCGATGTTCGGCGACGAGGCGGGCGAGGAAGGCGGAGTCGACGCGACGGCTGACGTCGTGGCGGGCGGGGATGGAGAGGAAGGCGCGGGTGTCGTCGTTGAAGCCGACGGTGTTGTAGAAGCCGGCGGTCTCGGTGGCCTGTTCGCGGAAGCGCATCATGCCTTCGGGCGAATCGTGGAACCACCAGGGCGGGCCGAGGCGGAGGGCGGGGTAGTGGCCGGCGAGGGGGGCGAGTTCGCGGGCGTAGTTGGTCTCGTCGAGGGTAAAGACGATGAGGGTGAGGCGGGGGTCGTTGCCGTGCTTGCCGAGGAGGGGCTGGAGGGCGCGGACGTACTCGGTGGCGGTGGGGATGTCGGCGCCCTTGTCGCGGCCGAACCTGGCGAGGAGGGCGGGGTTGTGGTTGCGGACGGCGCCGGGATGGAGCTGCATGACGAGGCCGTCGTCGAGGCTCATGGAGGCCATTTCGGTGAGCATCTGGGCGCGGAAGAGCTCGGCGTCCCCGGGGGATTGTTTGCCGGCGTGGACGCGGTCGTAGAGGACTTCGGCTTCGCGGGGGCTTAGGTCGGCGGTGAGGGCGGAGGGATGGCCGTGGTCGGTGGCGGTGGCGCCGTTGACTTTGAAGAAGGCGCGGCGGTTGCGGAGGGCGTTGCAGTAGCCGGTCCAGGAGGAGGTGTCTTCGCCGGTGAGCTCGGCCAGCTGGTTGAGGTTCTGGCGGAAGCCGGGGACTTCGGGGTCGATGACGGAGTCGGGGCGGAAGGTGGGGAGGACGCGGCCGTGCCAGCCGGAGTTGCGGATGGCCTGGTGGTGCTCGAGGGTGTCGAGGGGGGAGTCGGTGGTGGCGAGGACTTCGATGCGGAAGCGGTCGAAGAGGGCGCGGGGGAGGAAGGCGGGGGTTTTGAGGGCGGCGTCGACCGTGTCGTAGACGTGGCGGCAGTTGTCTTCGGAGAGGCGCTCGTGGAGGCCGAAGAGGGTGGAGAGGGCGTGATCGAGCCAGAGGCGGGTGGGGGTTCCGCGGAAGAGATAGTAGTTGCGGGCGAAGACGCGCCAGACCTCGCCGGGGTCGTGGTTCGCGGGGCCGTTGGCGGTGGAGATGCCGAGGGCTTCGAGGGGGATGCCCTGCGAGTAGAGCATGCGGTAGATGTAGTGATCGGGCTGGAGGAAGAGGGCGGAGGGGTTGGGGAAGGGCTTGTTTTCGGCGAACCAGGCAGGGTCGGTGTGGCCGTGGGGGGAGACGATGGGGAGGTCGCGGACGCTCGCGTAGAGGCGCTGGGCGATGTGGCGGGTGGTGCGGTCGGCGGGGAAGAGGCGGAGGTCGTGGAGCATGGTGGGCACCTTGTGGGTTAGCGAGTTC